>Ga0187833_10000796_pt1 | contig 36789 bp, 31 predicted proteins | sample ETNtaG_37_FD_167968 | JGI IMG/M metagenome (GOLD analysis project Ga0187833, IMG submission 167968) | Marine microbial and viral communities from oxygen minimum zone, Eastern Pacific Ocean - ETNP2014_SV_400_PacBio MetaG (Illumina Assembly) | ecosystem: Environmental > Aquatic > Marine > Hypoxic...
ACTCATAAGACAAGTAAAATTGGCGAAATGTCATGCAATCCAGCCATTGGCGGACTTGGAAAGGGTCATTTAGTAAGAGAAATAGACGCTCTGGACGGAATAATGGCCCGTTCAATTGATGAATCAGGTATTCAATTCAGGATGCTTAATTCTAGTAGGGGCGCTGCTGTTAGAGGTCCTAGAGCTCAAGCAGATAGAAATCTTTATAAAAAATTTATACAGAAAATTATTTTTAATCAAAAAAATCTTACCATAATTGAGGAATCTGTTGATGATTTTATAATTAAAAAAAACAAAGTTTGTGGACTTATAACAAAAAATAACGAAAGAATATTCTGCGAATCTCTGATTTTAACAACAGGGACCTTTTTACGAGGTATAATTAGAATAGGAAATAGATCTTACCCAGCCGGAAGAATAGGTGATAAATCGTCAATTAATTTAGCTAAAAAAATTGAAACGTTAAAGTTTTCAATAGGCAGACTAAAAACAGGAACTCCACCAAGAATTGATAAAAAATCTATAAATTTCAATGATTTAAAAGAGCAGCTTCCTGATATAAATCCAACTCCTTTTTCTTTTATTAACAAGTTTATACACACATCTCAAATTTCATGTTTTATTACAAACACCAACAACAAAACTCACACAATTATAAAAAAAAATATTCATCTTTCGCCAATGTATTCGGGAAAAATAAGATCTATGGGTGCAAGATATTGCCCATCTATTGAAGACAAGATTAATAAATTTTCTGACAAACCTAGCCATCAAATTTTTTTAGAACCAGAAGGTCTTTATAGCAATATTATTTACCCAAATGGAATATCAACATCACTTCCAGAGAATGTTCAAAAAAATTTTGTTCAGTCAATTAAAGGATTAGAAAATGCAAAAATTATCAAACCAGGCTATGCTATTGAATATGATTTTGTAAATCCACAAGAGCTTTATCATACGCTTGAAACAAAAAAAATTAATAATTTATTTTTCGCCGGACAAATTAATGGAACAACTGGATATGAAGAAGCAGCGGCACAAGGTATAATATCAGGTATTAATGCTGCCCTAAAATTAAGTGACAATAATAAAAAATTTATTATTGATAGATCTGATGGCTATATTGGTGTTTTAATTGATGATTTAGTAACAAAAGGAACGAACGAACCATACCGCATGTTTACTTCTCGAGCCGAATATAGATTGGTTTTGAGAGCAGATAATGCAGATCAAAGACTAACCCCACTGGGCATTAAAATTGGATGTGTTTCTAAATTTAGACAAAAGATTTTTTATCTTAAAAGCAATAAGTTAAAAAATGACTTTGATTTGGTTAAAAGCAAGTCTATTTCCCCCAATAAACTAAATAAATTTGGCATACCTATTAATCACGATGGAAAAAAAAGATCAGCTTTTGAACTTTTGTCATTCAACAATATTCGTTTTAATGACATCGTAAAGGTTTGGCCAGAAATAAGCTCAATTGATGATGAATCATTAGAGCAAATAAAAATTGAGTCAAGATATGCCGGTTATCTCAAGAGACAAAGAGAAGACATAAATGATTTTAAAAAAGATGAAGAATTAATGCTTCCCAACAACCTAGACTATAAAAATGTAGGGAGCCTATCAAATGAGATAGTTGAGAAACTATTGCTGATCAAACCTCCAACACTTGGAGCAGCATCAAGAATATCAGGAGTTACACCAGCTGCAATTATCGCGTTACTAAGACACGTTAAAAGACAAAAAAATCACAAAAGACTTTAATTTGACAACTCTAAAAAACATAAAGAAAACCTTCCCCTTTAATTTCTCTCATGAAATTAAGTTGGTTGGTTTTTTAAAAGAACTTGTTGCTTATAATAAACACACAAACTTAGTTGGAAAATCAACTCTTGCAAATCCTTGGAATAGTCATATTTTAGATTGTATTCAAGTTTCTTTATTTATTAAAAATAAAAATAGTACAATTTTAGACATGGGAACAGGTGCCGGCTTTCCTGGTTTAGTTTTAGCTATGATTGGCTATAAAAATGTTAGTCTTGTTGATTCTAATAAGAAAAAGATAAATTTTATAAGACATGTTTCTAAAGAATTAGATATTAATGTAAAAATTTTTTTAAGCAGGATAGAAAAATTAAAAAATAAAAAATTTGATTTTTTAACATCAAGAGCCTTGGCTAATTTAAACAAACTTTTCACCTATTCACACAAATTTATAAACAACAAAACTGTATTAATTTTTTTAAAAGGTAAAACAGTTAACAATGAGATAAAGGAAGCAAAAAAAAAATGGTTTTTTGTCAGTGAAATTTATCCAAGCCACTCTGATGAAAGAGGCAATGTTTTAATTATAAAAAATCTAAAACTCAACAAATGACTAAAATAATTTCGATAGCAAATCAAAAGGGCGGAGTAGGGAAAACCACAACAGCAATCAATCTTTCAACTGCAATGGTTGCTATTGATAAAAAGGTTTTGTTAATTGACTCTGATCCTCAAGGAAATGCTAGCACTGGTTTAGGAATTTTAGAAGATCATAGGGTGCCTTCTCTATACGATCTTTTATCAAACGGTGAATTTGACAAAAAAGCTATCAAAAAAACATCAATTCCCAACCTCGATATAATTACGTCAACTAGAGATCTTGCCGCATCTGAAATAGAATTAGCTGATGTTGCAAACAGAGAAAAACGACTAAAAAATATTTTAAAACAAATTTCTGGCTATGATTTTTTTTTTATTGATTGTCCACCAGCACTAGGATTACTAACAATTAACGGATTAGTAGCTGCTAGCTCTGTTATTGTTCCTCTTCAATGTGAATTCTTTGCTCTTGAAGGATTAAGTGCACTAACTAACACCATAAAATTAATTAAACAAAACTTTAACTCTGAACTTAAAATAGAAGGAGTGGTGTTAACGATGCATGATAAAAGAAATTCACTAAGCGAACTCGTTGAAAATGATGTTAGAAATTTTTTTGGAGATAAAGTTTATAAAACCATCATACCTAGAAATGTAAGAATTTCCGAAGCTCCAAGTCACGGTAAGCCAGTATTGATTTATGACACAACCTGCGTTGGTTCTAAAGCATATATAGATCTTGCCAAAGAGGTAATTTTCAATCAATAATATATACATGAATAAAGAAAATAAAAAATTAGGAAGAGGTCTTAGCTCTTTGTTATCATCAACTAATAACAAAGATGAAAATCTGGGAGAAAAAATTTTTAAACTAATAAACATATCTTCTATCAAAGCTAATCCTCAACAACCTCGAAAAAAATTTTCAAAAGACGAACTCGAAGATTTATCTGCTTCAATAAAATCTAAAGGTATTATACAGCCAATACTTGTAAGAGAAATAGACAAAGACTTGTTTGAAATTATTGTGGGAGAAAGAAGGTGGAGAGCTGCTCAAATTGCCGGCATTCATCAGATCCCTGCGGTGATTAAGCAAATGAATGATGAAGAAGTTATGCAGGCAGCTCTTATAGAAAACATTCAAAGAGAAAATCTAAATCCAGTTGAAGAAGCAAGAACCTATCAAACAATTTTAAAAAGTGACGATGTAAACTATGAGAATCTTTCTAATGCGATTGGAAAAAGTAAAAGCCATATTTCAAACACAATAAGACTTCTTGAATTAGATTTGAAAATTATCAATTATATAGAGGAAGGAAAAATATCAATGGGCCATGCAAGGGCCCTTATAGGTGTTCCAAATGCTGTTGAGCTTGCAGATGAAATCATTAACAAAAAATTAAGCGTAAGAGAGGTTGAACACAACACATCTAAATACAAAAAAAACAAGCTCAAAAAAACTTCAAAAGATCCTAACATTATAAATTTAGAAAAAGAACTTTCGGAAAAAATAGGATTAAAAACTTCGATTCATTTTAAGGAACAAGGGTCATCAGGTCATATCACACTTTATTATTCAGACCTTAATCAACTTGATGATATTATGAAAAGACTTAAAAAATAATTATTTTATGATCTTGGAGAAGTTTAATAAAAAACGCTGAATAATAAATAAAAAACCAGAATCATTCTTTCTGAGATATAACTCAGCTTTTTGTAGTAGATTATTTATAATTATCATTTTACTTAGGTTTGCCTTGATCACTGCCACCTCAAAATTGGATCTCTGTCTAAACAAATATTTTGGCAAGTAACGCTCTACTAGATCCACAACACCCTCTTTATTTTTTCTTTCTGATGAAGAAATTAAAATTTTTATAAAATTCTTAGTTTTTTGTAAAAAATTATAAGCATCAGCAGATGATCGTATTGTTTTTCTAGATTTTTTTATTATTGATTGATTGCTGCCAGCAATACAACTAAAAAACAGATCCTCAAATTGAATCAGGCCCATATTGCTGGAGAGCTTGATAATATCTTCAACTGAAATATTGATCTTGCCATAATTAGAAATTTTTAATATTTCATTTTCAAGTATTTGATATTCATCACTACTATTTTCAAGAAAAAACCAATATGCATCTTTTGAAAGTTTGCAGTTATTTTGATTAAATAATTTATCGACTAGTTTTTTTTTGAATACTTTTGTTAATTTATAACAAACAATTGAATAAAATTTTTTATGAATATCAAAATATTTTTTTATTTTTGAATTATTTTTTATGTTTTCGCCACAAACTATAATTGTGTTATTATCATAGTTTATTTTTTCTAAATCCTCCATTAATGAATCATTTGGGTTTTTTATTTTAAAAACATTTGATTTATTAAAAAGTGATTGAGTGTGTGACAATTCTTTCAAATTTATTTTTTTATCAATTTTGAGATCTAGAATTTTTATTTCACCACAAATGTTAGATTTTTGTTTGCTTAAAATTATATGTTGAATTTTATTAATTAAACCTTCTTCATTTCCTGTTACGAAGAAAACTGTTTTTTCAAATTTATATTGATTAAGATTATTTAAAAATTTTTCAGCATTAACTTTCATTTTTGCATTTTAAATCGCTATAATTTATGAACAATTCATCTATGAATTGATCAATATTCGAATGTATATTTTTTTTAGACAGTTCTTTTTCAGCAAGATCGGTTCCAAAACTATAACCAGCTGATTTTGCTTCGTAAATATTTTTTGTTAATATGCTTTTTTCAACAATTATACAATTATTACCTATATTTTTTAAGATATATTTAAAATCGTGTTCAATCATAAATTTTGAAGCCGTTGCATCAGTCTCCATAACAACAGCCTCAATCGTACTTTTTGAAACTATTGACAAGATATGAGTGGGATTACCCTTTACTTCTCCAAGTTTGTTTAACAAATAACTATTAATGATATTTTTATTGTCACCACTTATTGAAAGCAGAGTTTTTTCTTTAACTTTACTATTATAAGAAGAATTATAAACAAACTCTAAATTTGAGCAGTTTATTATTAATACCAACAAGAGAATTAATAAAAATATTTTTTTAATCATATAATTATTTCAAAACTATATTGAGTATTTTTTCTGGCACAAATATAGTTTTCTTAATTATTTTTTTATCAGTCATCTTTTTAATTTTTTTACTATTTAAGGCTTTAGCTTTAACTCTTTCCTCATCAATACCAACATCAAACTCTATTATTTCTCTTGTTTTCCCATCAATTTGTATTGCAATTTTACGTATTTTTTTTGTTTGAGTTGTTGGCAATTTAGGCCATAGCTGATTAATTACCAAACCATTTAAGCCCAAAGATTTCCAGATTTCTTCGCTTAAATGAGGAGTAAAGGGTTGTAGCAAAAGAGCTAGGTTTTTAAAAGATTCTTTTAAACAGTTTTTTGAAGAAGACTTATTAGAAATTGTTTTTTGTATAAAATTAATCAATTCATATAGGTTGGCTATAGATTTATTATAATGAAAAGCATCAATGTTATTTGTTACATTTTTTATAGTGTCATTGGTCTTTTCTTTTAGTGGTTGATTGTTTGTTTTGTTATTTTCTATATAATCACTTGATAAACATAATTGTAAAAGATTCCACACCTTGTTAATAAATTTATATGAACCCGTTACCCCGCTGTCTGTCCATTCAAGATCTCTTTCGGGAGGACTGTCTGATAGCATGAACCACCTAGCTGTGTCTGCTCCATATTTTTCAATTATATCGGATGGATCAACAATATTTTTTTTAGATTTGCTCATTTTTTCAATCTTGCCAACTTCTACTTTATTTCCCCGATTGTCTGTTATGGAATCATTGTTATAAATAATTTCATCAGGACTAATCCACTCATTTTTATAATTTTGAAATGTTTGGTGCGTGACCATTCCTTGCGTAAACAAACCATTGAACGGTTCATCCAGTTCTATATAGCCAGTATCCCTTAAAGCTTTAACAAAAAATCTTGAGTATAATAAATGTAGAATTGCGTGCTCTACTCCTCCTATATATTGATCAACTGGTAACCAATAATTTATATCCTCTTTAACAAAAGCATTGTGATCTCTTGGATTACAATATCTCAAATAATACCAAGAAGACTCAAAAAATGTATCAAATGTATCAGTTTCTCTTTTTGCTTTCATTCCTGTTTCGGGACACAAAACATTTCTCCACATATCAATATTTTCTAATACATTTCCTGAATCACTTAATTCTTTAACATCAGGAAGTTTGACGGGGAGATCTTTTTTTGGAACCGGAATTATCTCACCGTCTTCTCTGTACATTACAGGTATTGGACATCCCCAAAATCTTTGTCTAGACAGTCCCCAATCTCTTAAACGATAATTAGTTTTTTTATTACCAACCCCTTTTGAAATCAATTTATCGATGATAGTTTTTTTTGCTTCTTCAATTTTTTGGTTATCAAGAAAAGAAGAATTTATCAGATTTCCTTCTCCCACATAAGCCTTAGTAGTAATTTTATAATTTTTTTTTGATTTTCCTTCTGGCAATATTACTGGAATTACCTCTAATTTATATTTGTTTGCAAATTCAAGGTCTCTTTGATCGTGAGCGGGACAGCCAAATATTGCACCAGAGCCATACTCCATCAGAACAAAATTTGCCATAAAAACAGGCAATAACTTTTTTTCAAGAAAAGGATGCTCTACAAATAAATGTGTTTTAAATCCCACTTTCCCCTTTTCTGGATTTAGAATTGACCATTCTTTTACAAATTTTTTTGCAACATTATCCCTATTTATTATATCTTTTGAAATTGGATGATCTGTAGAAATAGCACAAAAGGTTGCACCAAATATTGTATCTGGCCGAGTAGTGAATATATTTAAATAATTTGAAGTTAGATTTTTTGGATTGCTTATCTTAAAATTTATTTCTACTCCAACAGACTTGCCTATCCAATTAGATTGCATGATTTTTACCTTTGACGGCCAGTTATCAAGCTGATCTAAGTAGTTTAAAAGCTCTTCAGAATAAGCACTGGTTTTTAGAAACCACTGAGATAGTTTTTTTTGTTCAATTTCAGCTCCTGATCTCCAACCCCTGCCATCTATTACTTGTTCATTAGCTAAAACTGTCTGGTCAACAGGGTCCCAATTTACAAAAGATTCTTTTTTATATGCTAACTCTTTTTTTAACAAATCTAAAAAAAAAGCCTGTTCATGTTTATAATAATCAGGATGACAAGTAGCAATTTCTCTTGTCCAATCAATTGAAAGCCCCATAGATTTTAATTGTGACCTCATTACATCGATATTTTGATAAGTCCATTCTGATGGTGGTTTTTTTTCAACAATAGCGGCATTTTCTGCAGGAAGACCAAATGCATCCCATCCCATTGGATGCATAACATTAAATCCACACATTTTTTTATATCGAGCCACCACATCCCCCAAAGTATAGTTTCTAACATGCCCCATATGAATTTTACCAGAGGGATAGGGAAACATTTCTAATACATAATATTTTTTTTTATTTTTATCTTTTGTTGTTTGAAAAATTTTTTCTTTTGCCCATTTTTGCTGCCATAAGCATTCAACTTTTTTATGGTTGTATCTTAATGACACTTTATTAACTTTGAGAGAGTCTTATTTTTTTAGCTTTATTCAGTATAGCGTTTTCAAGTTTTGCGTCATTGTCAATATTATTTTTTATATTTAACCACTGACCATTTGATAATAATTGACAGAAAGAATTAACTTTTAAATTATCAGTCTTCATTTCATATCCTTTAATAAAAACATTAATTTTACATCTTTCATTAGGAGTATTTTGGTTAGTATACCAATCAGTAATAATAATGCCCGCAAAAGGATCTGCAGAAACAAGAGGCATAAAATCTATAGTATCTAAACTTCCTCTCCACAAGTATGGATTAATGGGCATCCCAATATTTGTGGTTGTTGTGTTTTTAGTACTGCCCTCGCTTAAATTGATACCTGGTTTTTTGCCAAACAACCCTCCTCCTGAACGCAACCTATTTTGCGCATCCTTTAGTGCCAATTCTTTTTCCTCTGGAGAGGAACTTGCAAAAGTTGTGCCCGATCTTTTAATTATTGCACCTGTTGTTTGAGCCTCTAATTTAGAAGTATCTACTCCCCTGGTTTCATTACAAGACATTAAAAAGGATAAAGAAGATAATAGTAGGAATATCAAAACCAATTTTCTATACATGGTATACAAATATTCTAATTACTTGACAAAATAAACAAAAAAAAGCGGCTTATTTGAAAGCCGCTTTTATATAAGAAATAAAAAAATTAAATTAGAAGCTTACCGTTGCTCCTACATACCAAGCTGAACCACTAGCTGTTTCAACATCGGTACCATCATCTTTTGACTCAGATTGTGTGTATCCAAGCGTACCAGTCACACCTGAAGCAATAACATAATCAACACTTGCTCCAACCGTATCATACGAATCTTCTTGACTTGTTGCTGCTGTACCAATTGCTTCATCAATGCCATCACCAGCACTCACACCAATATTAAACGTAATGTCGCCAGATACATACTCTGCACCTGCTGCTGCATACGAGCCAGAATGTTGTCTAATATCTGAAACCCAATCGCCATCTGCATAGCCTGCGCCAACAGTTAAGTCACCAGTAACCACAGTTGCACCCATATGGTAAGAAGAGCCATCTGTAGTAGGAGTCGGGTTGTTATACTCAGTTCCATGATAACCAGCACCTACAGTAACAGTTGAATCACCTGCAGTAGTTACGTAAGTAACACCTACTGCATAAGAATTTTCAACCGTAACAGTTGCACCAGTACCAGATGTTGTTGCTACATCACTATTAAATGATGCAGAAACGTTAGCACTGAAACCTTCAATACCAAAAGCATCTGCAGCGGTTGCATAGTCAAATCCAACATTATCATTTCCAGCACCGATCACAAGACCTGTTGCAGAATTGTTAGTTGAAGTATTAGCAACGCCTTGCTCACCACTTGCACTAGGAACAGATACATCATGTGCGTCTGACGCTGAACCAGCTTCAATTAATTGAAGCGAAGATCCATCAGTAAAAGTTAATGTTAAACCACTTACATCAGCTTCAGCTCCGCCTTCATCAGCTAATGTGAAGCCAGTAGCGATTGTCATTCCTGCATCAGTAGTTTCAGAAATGCTAACATTAAAGTTAGGTAGTTGTGGTGCAGACGTAGTTGAATCTGTAGCAGAATCAGGATCTTCACCTTCTACTCCGGCTCTTACATGGCCTGAGAATGTTGCCGAAGCAGCTTCCGCAATGCCAGCCATGCCTACTGTTGAGGCAAGAGCACTAGCCAGTAATAGTTCTTTTTTCATATATTACTCCTTTTGAGTTAATGAATATTCATTAATAGTGTAAAAGTTATTTTTACACATATGACCAGATATATAAAAAATACTTTATTCTCTAGAATTTTAGATAAAGAATATTTTTTTTATAAAAAATGTTGTAAATTTACAACAACATATTGGTGTTAACAAATGAGCTTTAACTATCAACAATATAACAAAATATTGTCATTTATTGAAAAAAATTGCAGAAATTCAATAAAAAAGCCTAAAATTGTTGCTATATCGAAAAATCATCCAGTATCAAGTGTTAAAAAAGCTATTGATAATGGCGTTAGGATATTTGGTGAAAATAGAGTTCAAGAAGCATTATTAAAATTTAGTGATTTAAAAAGAAAATACAGCGAAATTGAATTACACTTAACGGGCCCCTTACAGACAAATAAGGTAAAATCAGCATTATCTATTTTTGATATATTTCAAACACTGGATAGAGAAAAATTAGCAGTAGAATTTAATAAACATATGATAAAAAATTCAAATAAGAAATTTTTCATTCAAGTAAATACAGGAATGGAAAAGCAAAAAATAGGCATATCCCCATCATCTTCATCTGATTTTATAGATTATTGTAAACAAGATTTGCATCTACCAATTATCGGACTTATGTGCATTCCTCCAATAAATGATGATTCCACAAAACATTTTACTACGCTGAAAAAATTAGCAGAAAAAAAAGACTTAAGATTTTTAAGCATGGGTATGAGCGCAGATTATAGAAAAGCTCTAATTTTTGGAGCTACTCATGTAAGAATAGGAACATTATTGTTTGGAAACAGATAGATTATGAAAATTGATATAGCAATTACAAGCAATAATCAGGAATCAGATATTTATAAATTTGTTAGCACTATAAGTAAATTCAATTTTTTTTTTAAAAAGATTGAAGAAATTGACGAAAAAACAAATGCACTTGCACTAATTATTGTTAATAAAGAAAATCATGAAAAACAAGTTATGAATTTAAAAAAATTACTAGCCTGCGAATGCTCTAACTTTGTTTTTTTAATTCCATCTTCATTAAAGTTAACATTAAATACAACTAACAATAAGATTGTTTATTTTCCAATAAGCATAACTGATTTTGAAAAAGAAATATCTAGATGTGCAAACAATATAACTATAAAATTTGGCTCTTTTGTTTTAACCAATCAAAATATTTTATTCGAAAATAACGACCAACATATTTATTTAACTGAACCAGAGGCCCATATAATTAAACTACTTTTTTTGAATAAATTAGTTAAAAAAGAACAAATTAAAACCGAGGTTTTAAAATTAAAAACCGCAGTTGAAAGCAAGTCTCTTGAAACGCACATATATCGTTTGAGAAAAAAATTATCGACATTAAGCTCTAATATCTCAATTAGATCTGACGATAAAAATAATTTAATTTTAACTTAAACTAATTGAGCAGAGGATTGGCAAGGCTAAATAATTTATCGTCTAAATCAGGATTGTAATTGGCATTTATAATGGTGAAACTCGTTAGTCCATCTGAATTACTAATTTCAATTTTTCTCAGTTTTATTGGTGATTTTTCAAAAATAATTTTAATTTTATAAATTTCTTCCTTATTTTTTATTTTTTTGACAAAGTTAAATGAACTATTTTCATTATTAAAACTAATGTCCTCTAAAAATTTTTTATCATAAAAAAATCAAAAAAAATCTTTCCCACAGTATTTTTTGGATTGAAATATTCAACTTCTTTTAAATCAAGATTATAATACATAGCATTACTGTCTTTTATGACAAAGACTATTTTTACTGGTGTGCTATACTCTATTCTCATCCTGTTTTTTTTTAAATAAAATTCACCCTCTTGGACAGAACCATCATTATATTGAATGAAGCTTGAAGCAAATTCTTTATTATTAGATAAATATTCTAATATTTTTAATCTGTAGTTATTGTTTTCCTCTTCTGCTTTAGTTAAAAAACAAACTAAGATTAAAAAAATAAAAATTATATATGTGTAAATTATATTCTTATTTTTTAAGAACACTTCTTTTTCCTGCGTGATTTGCTTCTGATATAATTCCCTCCTCTTCCATTTGTTCTATAATTCTTGCAGCTCTATTATACCCTATTTGTAAATAACGTTGAACAAAACTAGTAGATACTTTTTGTTGATCAACAACAATTGCTACAGCCTTAGAATAAAGTTCATCAGTATTCTTAGACTGTAAATCAAAACCTAAATTATTTTTTTGATTAAAAAATGATTCACTAGTAATATCCATTTGATTTGTATTGGTTGATTGAGATTTTATATGTTCAACAACGTCTTCAATTTCATTTTCAGATATAAATCCACCATGCAAACGTACTAAATTTGCTCCATTTTCTAGAAACAACATATCACCACTTCCCAACAATTGTTCGGCCCCCATTTCATTCAGTATAGTTCTGCTATCAAATCTACTTGCAACTCTAAAACTAATTCTGCTTGGAAAATTTGCTTTTATTGTTCCTGTAATTACATCAACACTTGGCCTTTGTGTGGCTGCAATAAGATGAATGCCAGAAGCTCTAGCCATTTGAGCTAGTCTTTGAATCAAATTCTCTACTTCTTTACCTGCAACCATCATAAGATCGGCCATTTCATCAACTACAACAACAATTAATGGCATTTCTTCTAAAGGAATTTCTCTTTTTTCTATAACGGGTTTTTTAGTTTCACCGTCTATACCAGTTTGAACTTCTCGATATAATTTTCTTCCCCTTATTAAAGTTGATTTAATTTTGAAGTTAAAGGATTGAATATTTTTTACATTTGTAGAAGTCATTAAACGATATCTATTTTCCATTTCTCTAACAATCCACTTTAACGCAAAAATCGCCTTTTGAGGATCTGTAACAACGGGAGATAAAAGATGTGGGATGTTTTCATAAATACTTAATTCAAGCATCTTTGGATCAATCAATATCAATTTGCATTCACTAGGTTTGAATTTATACAGAAGACTTAAAATCATTGCATTAATGCCTACGGACTTTCCAGACCCCGTAGTTCCAGCAATTAATAAATGAGGCATTTTTTCTAAATCCGTGTATTTTTTTTCACCTGAAATGCTTTTACCCAATGCTAAAGTTAATTTTTTTCCTGAGTCCATAAAATTACTATCTTTTATTAAATCCCCTAAAAAAACATTTTGTCTTGATAAATTGGGTATCTCAATGCCAATAGTGCTTTTTCCAGGCTGAGAAGATATTCTGGTAGATACCGATGACATTGCTCTTGCAATATCTTCAGACAAACCCACTACCTTGCTTGTTTTTATACCCGGGGCAGGAACAAACTCAAATAACGTCACCACAGGTCCAGACTTAAAACTATTAATATTTCCTTCAACGCCATATTCTTTTAATATTATCTCAAGTTTTTTTGAATATTCTATATTCTTTTTTTCAACATCTTTGACATTAAGCTTTTTTTCATTTGTAGTTTTTAATAAAGTTGTGGGCGGCAAAACATACTCATTACTAAATTTTAATTGCGAGTCTTTATAAACCCTCTGACTCCCTTCATCTAAATAATTTTGTTTTTCAATTGTAGGCTCTGCCCTTAGTTTATTTATTTTTTTTGCAACAAGTTTTTTATCTACTCTCTTTTCTAGTGGTAATGAAGGTATATGAATTTTAATAGATTTTAAAAGTTTAAAAATATAGCTTACAAACCTTAGTATTTTTTTACCCAAAGAAAAAACAAAAACAGCTCTAAAAGTTAACCCGTATGAAATAAACAATATGGACAATAGAAAAATAAAACAAAATATTGACCATTTGAAAAAAACATTGTGTTGAAAATTAAATAAAAAATTTATTGTTATATCAAAAAAAAATTTTCCTATTATGCTTGTATCAATATTAACAAAAGCAAGTGATAAATTTAAAATACACACACCTATTAGCAATGAAATAACTCGTACAAATAAGTTTTTATATTTAATACCAAAAATTGATTTTATACCTACAACGAGAAAAAAAAATGGAATCAAATATGAAGAATAATGTAAGAAAACTAATAAAAATCCAGAAATATATGCCCCATATACTCCTAAATAGTTTAGAGTTTTTAATGACGAATCAACATTTCCAAATGTTGCGTCATATTTATTAAAACCCATAAGACTCACAAATAATAAAACAGCAATTACGAGATAAATAAGACCCAATATTCTAGATATAACAAATGATTTAAGATTATCTAATTTAGGCATATATATCCTTTGTAATACTCTTAGATTTATACATTTCGAAGAAAATCATGAATGAAAAAACATATGATACAATAAAATAGAATCCGGATTAACAAAATTGTTCACAATCTATACAAACATAATGCTAGAAAACTTTTTTCTATAATATTTGGTATTTTCATTGTTATTACCTAGAGCTTCAAAATATTTTAACAAAATTTTTTTAATTTTATCCCTATCCTTATCTTTATAATTTTTGTATAGGTTTAGAAGTAGCTCAAATGCATTTTCAATCATTTGATTAGCAAAATATTTTTCACTTAAAATTAACGCATTATTTAAATTTTTTGGGTTTTTTTCATAAATATTCTTTATTTTGTCCAGCGACGGTCCCACACTGCTATTTTCTTTAATTTGAAGATTTGTAATCACCGATTTAATTTCAGGTGTGTCTAATATTTCTGGACTAAGAGCTGATATGAAATCATTTGCTTCTAGAAATTTTGATAAATCAATCATACAATTTAAATACATACTTATCGCAACTACATCTTTTGAATTTTCACTAATAAATTTTTCCAACAATGATTCGGCCTGTTTTAATTGTTTGTTAGAAATTAATTTCTTAACTTCATCATAAAAAGCAGAATTGTCTTTTTTTATCTTTTCACCTAATACTTTTTCAACAAACTCAATAATTTTTTTATATGGAAGTACGCCCTGGAATGCATCAGCAATTTGCTGGTTTTTAAATGCATATACGATAGGAATAGATTGTATTTTTAGTTGTACAGCAATCTGTTGATTTTCATCAATATTAATTTTTGCTAAATGTATTCTTCCTTCACAATCATTGACTATATTTTCTAAGACCGGACTTAATTGCTTGCACGGTTCACACCATGGAGCCCAAAAATCTACAAGGATGATATTGCTTTTTGACGCTTCTATTATTTTTTTTTGGAAAGAATGTTCATCAATATCAAATATATAGTCATTTTTATTATCTAGTGTATTTATATTATCCATTTTCAAGTATGTAATTATCAAAATTAAAAATATTAACAAGTTTGTTGTTGTTTTTCATAAATAAAAGAAATTCTTTGGTGTTAAGAGAAACTGTTGATGTATTAACAAGAGGATGGAAATTAACTTTTTTATGATATAATATCTTCTTATCTAAAAAAAACTTAATCCTGTTTTCTTGATCATTAATTAAGCCGAATGGTGTTACCGAACCAGGCTTAACCCCCATTATATTTTCTAGATACAAATCTTTTGCAAACGAAATATTCCCCAAGTCAAGTATTTTTTTTAATTGCTTTAAATCGATAATAGTTGATTCTTGGCACGAAAATAAAAAAAAATTATTTTTTTTATTCTTTAAAAAAAGATTTTTTGTATGCACCCCTTCTATTTTACCTCGCAATTCTTTTGATTCTTCAACTGTATGCAGAGCTGCATGTTCATAAATATCAAATTTAATATTTTGTTTAGATAGCATTGTTAGGAGATTTAATTTATTTATTTTTTCTATTTTAGTCATTTTTTTATTTGAATTTATCTTAACACAAAAAATTTATTGTGACCCTAGTATGATTGGAATTACATAATGAGAGAATACTTAATATTTGGGGTGGGCTAAGCAATTTGAATTCTTTATACCAAACAACGTTTTTTAACAAAACTATATTGCAATGTAATTATTTTTTATAATTGCTTCAAATAAATAATTAAGTATGAAATAAGTTACATCAACTATTAAAAAATGTTTAGGTTTTTATTAAAAAGAATATCAAGAAGAATACTTAACAAACAGATTGTTAATTACGGCGATCTATTTACTGGAATCAATAATAATAAAAATAAATTAATATTATTAGATATTGGTGGAGCAGGAGGACTCCAAAATAGATGGAAGATTTTTGAAAAAAACATAAGATCAGTATTTGTTGAACCAGATAAACGATCTTTTTTAGAATTAAAAAATAAAGGCCTAGAAGTAATAAGCAAAGCATTTTGGAGTAAGAATACTCAAAAAAAATTTTACCTTACAAAAAAGCTGCATACTTCAAGTTTATACAAACCTAACAGAAAATATTTAAATTTATTTGCTGACAGCGCAAGATATGACATTATTAAAACAATTATAATCGATGTCGTTAAACTAGATAATCAAATTAATTTTTCAAACCTTCCCCACTTTATAAAACTTGATATTCAAGGTGCTGAGTTGGAGGTATTAAAAGGTGGAATAAAGACACTCCAAAACGTTCTTGGTTTAGAAGTAGAAGTCAATTTTAAAGAAATATATGAGAATATTCCACTAGCAAATGATGTTGAAAAATTCCTTTACAGTCAGGGTTTTGTATTAAATGATTTTCTAACATTTTTTCGTTGGGAAAGAACTTTTCACCGAAATTTTGGTGAAATTGTTCATGGAGATGCATTATTCTTACGTACTCCTGAAAAGATAATTGAAATTAGCAAAAATTTATCAGATCCAATTTCTTTTTTCGAAAATTATACCAAAATACTTTTTGCATACAATAAACTTGATTTAATAATAAAATTCTCAGAATATATTTCTGACGAACATAAAGAATTATTAAATTTAAATTTAATAATTTTATTTTTAGAAAAAAATCACAAAAGAATAAAATTTCTTGAGAATATCTTAGGTTATTTTACCAGGTATTTAATATCCAAGAATTTAGAATCTCCACATTGGAAATTATAGTATTCTAAGAAAAGTTTATATTTTCACATAATTGTGTTTTTTGAATTGATCTTACAAATCATATTGATTTATATAAGTGAATTAATTTATTATAATTTAGTTATTTGTGTTATTGCTAATCGTATTTCTTCATATTCCAAAAACAGCGGGCTCAACTTTTTATTTTAAAAACAGTCGAAAAACAAAAAAATTATGACATAAATGTAAAAAGCAATAGCAAAAAAGGAATTATTGCAAATTTTACTTTTAAAGATTTTAAATCTAAAAAAGATATGCAGATATGATAGATATATAGTTGATACAATGTATTTGGTGATAGGTGTAAGAAGACGGATATATTCATTTTAGTTAGAGATGTTCATAAAATTATTTTTCTAATCTTTATTATCAATATTTTGATGTTTTTCTTCAAAAAAATATAGATAAAAAAAACATCCATATTATAGGCACACACCTAATAAAGTTTAATACCTTGTTTAATACCTAAGATTTAGAAAACGAAAAAACCACAGTTTTTTGGAGTGGATGAAAGGATTCAAATCCTCGACTTCAACCTTAGAAAAATTGTATTCTACTTCTGACGAGATGCTCCAGCCATTTAAAATAGATTTTTTACTTCATTTTGTATAAATCAATTAAATCACTTTTGAGCAAATTAATAGGCATGTCCCAGTTTTTAGATTCGCTTTGTCTATAAATACAAATATTGGGATACCATATAGATTTAGTTTTTTTGGTTTGCCAATACCAGAATGCATTGATTGGAACTAACAAAAAAGTTTTTTTACCTAATGCCCCAGCAAAATGCGCCGTAACATTGTCGGAAGTAACAATAGCATCACAATTCATTATCAAAGAAATTAAGCTATCAAAATCATTTTTATAATCAATATTTTTAAATAAAATAAATTTTCTTTTAGCTTTTTTCCAAATCTCTTCTTCATCATCCTTGATATTCCCATACTGTAAATTAATTAATTCAAAAAAATTTTTAGGCATAATTGATATCATTTTTAATAATGAAATATCTTTATTATCTTGTTTTGAACTTGGTGATTTCCAAGAAATACCTATTTTAATTTTATTAGAATTTGGAATTAAGTTTTGAATTTCTTTATCTCTTTTATAATTAGAATAAAGCCATTTTTTTGAATTATTATTAAATGATTTTACATTTGTTCTCAAATATTGACCAAGTGAAAAACTAAAAATATGTTTGGATTCATTGCTGAATGTAAAAGAACTTTTTCTATCAACAAACTCAATCCCTAAGAAACTTCTTTCAAATATTTTTATAAGACGCTTGTCACAAGAAATGCATAAATTTTTTTGTATGTTAAATAATTCATTATATAAAGAGCTGATTAATATTTCATCGCCTACGCCTTGTTCGGCATGAATAACTAGTGTAGAGTTAAATTGTTTACCATCCCATATTTTTGTTTTTGGAATATTTAATATTTTTTTTATATTCAGTGCTTTCTTTCTTGATTCTAACTTTGACCATCCTTCAATAAATTGGCCCTCATAAAGCAACAAAAAGCTCAGATTATGTTGAGCTTCAGAAAAAAAAGGATCAATTAAAATTGCACTTTGATAATATTCTTTACATTTTTTAAAATTACCTAATTTTTTAAAAGCGGATCCTATATTATTCAAAGTGAATTTATTCTTACTATCTATCAGTAATGATTTCTTATAATATCTTATAGCTAGATCATATTTGTGCTGATCAAAATAAAGAATTCCCAGATTATAATAAAGTTTTGCAGAATTTTTAAATAATTTTATAGATTCTAAATATATTTTTTCAGCTTCAAAAATTTTTTTTTGCCCTTTTAAAATATTGCCTTTATTTATATAATAACCAAGCTTATTTGGATCAAAAGCAATAGCTTTTGATATATACTCTTCTGCTTTTATATAATTTTTTAAATTATAATGACAAAAACTAATTAGACTTAATATTTCCGGATCATTTTTTTTGTATAAATTTAAATTTTCAAATTTATTTAAAGCTTCAACAAAATAATTATTTTTAATATTATCTAATGCTTCATTGAATATTTTATGTAAAAATTCTGAAGAAATATTTTTATTCATGAAATGTTTTTAAAATATTTATCAAATATCTCTTATTAGTTAAAGAACTATATTTTTTAAAAAAACGGATAAAATTTTTTTATGGTCTTAATTTTTCTAAATATTTACCATTGTGAAATTTATGTAAAGCTTTGTTAATAAAAATGAATCTGTTATAATTATTTTTTTCCAATCTATGTCAATTATTGTGTTGTGGAAGTTATTGTGAAATTTTTCTTCATTAGATTCTTCCAACATTTATTTAAAATATTTTTTTAACCTATTGAAATTTTACAAACATAATCTTTGAGCAATTTAGCTTAGTCCAAAAAACAATAATTTGCACTTTCTCATGAATTAATTTTTTTATTTTATTTATGTTTGAAAATATCTTATTAATTAATCGTGATAATTTTATCTATGCCATATTTTTTTGTATATATCTCTGCTGCAACTGCCATAACTTCATCTCTAGATTTATTTTCCTTAATCAGATTTATCAATGTATTTAGATATTCTCCCATCCTAAACGCTGCTTTACCATCTCTAAATTTATCTATAGAATTCAAAAAATGATTAGGCCATTTACCAAAATTATGGTTTCTGGTTTTTGATCTCATAATATCATTAATTGCATAAATAGCTTCTTCCCAATTTTTGAAAATGATATTTTTATCTAATATATCATAAAATAAATTGTCCGGAGTTCCTTCTCTGTCAATTAAGATAGTTGGCAAATTAGCTAAAGCACATTCAAGTGCAGCACTTCCAGCACATAAGTGTGAATGAATACAAATATCCGCACTCATACCTGCTAGAACTGGTGGCGCACTAGTACGGGCATATGAATAGCCATAATCAGAATTTTCATGACCTGAATTTTCATAAATATAACACCTTCCAGTATTTACAGCTTCGACTAATAACTTATTAACAGTTCCTATTCTTTCGCGAAGATTTTTTGCAAACTTAGGTTTAAAAATTACACCCAAATTTGGATTTATTAATAATTCTTTTAAAATAATTTCATAATTTTCTGCTTGTAATAAATTACCTGTATGCCATCTTTTATCAGGAGATGAATTTTCATCAAAAATAGCAACGATATATTTAGCTCCATTACTTAATATTTTATTTCTAACAAATTGTGCCTCTTCTTTTAATAATGCATATTGATAATCCATTAGGTATCCAGTGTTAATATAATATTTAATTTTTGAGTTATTCATAAAAAAAAATTTTTCCGAAAAACACGAAAAATATAAATCAGTGCTCATTTGTGTTGAAGAAAAGGAAGAGCCTTCAAATGAAAACTGCCAAATAGCATAAATTCCACCAAGCGTACTAATAACTTCATGTTGAGCTATATGATCTTCAGTATACTTATTCCAAGTTAAATAAATTTTAATATTATTAATTCTTGAAAAAATATTGGTTCTCCTTTGTATCAAATTATAGTTTTTTAGATTTTTTACAAAAAAATTATATTCCAGATTGCTTAATCCTTTTTTACCAAAAAGAAATTTTTTTCTTGGCAAAAAAATATTTTTTGAAAAAACTAATTTTTTATTTGATGCACTAAAATTTTTTAATTCTAATTCATTTATATTTTTTTTAGCGCAATCATAAATTACATTTTTTGCTTCAAGATTAGAATTAAGAACATAAAAAAAATCGGACTTATGTCCATCATTATTTAGGTTAAATTGATTGAAAGTAAAATGATATATTTTTAAATCATTAATATTATATTTTGCAAAAGGATAATTAAACCTAATTATTTGCCGAACAATATTATATATATTAAATAATAAAGGAAAATTATTTTGACCAATATTAAAGAAGTAGAAATTTTTTCTCTCTCGATGTTTTCGTAACTGAGGGGTTTTATATAATTTTATATTATATTTTCTAGCATATTCTTTTAATTCTTCAAACCAGCTCCTATTACCAATATATAAACTAACATTTGAAAAATTGTTTTTTTTCGAATGCCATAATACAACTTGTATAAGAAAAACTGCGCGGACTAAGGTCTCAGGTTCCATTGCCATATGACCTGATGCTAATTTTTTAAATAAATAAGAATAAAAATGGCTGAAATTTGTATTTTTTTTTATTTCATTAAATATATCATGATTTTTTATAATTTTTTTTCTCAACTCCTTCAGATCTTTTGTAAAAATTCTCAATCTAATTAATTTATTGTTTTGATCTTTTATGTCCATCATTTTAAAATTTAAATATTGAAATTTTACTTTAAATAAATAATTTAATATTTTGCCTATAATTATGGAACAGAATGTTCTATCAATATAAAAAATTGTTTTATGTCTTAAATTTATTTTTTTAATAAAAAAATTATAGATTAAAAAAATTATGTTATAAAAAGACAAGTACTCAATATACATAAAATTTAAGTATAATTTGTTAAGTTATAGTTTTTAATTAAAGACGTTAAAATTAATTTAATCATTTAATAATTTTTCTAAAATTGATAAATCTGCTTCTTCATCAACATCCCATGACTCTTCTTTTGAAATTTCATATAACTTTGGATTGTTACCAATTCTATTATTTTTTTTTAAAAATGATTCTTTTGTAAATAAATAGAAACATGAATTTTCTTCTAAATATGGTGTTAAATTTTGTGTGGTTGGTTCACTTATTAGATTATGATTTACTGGAATACCATTTTCATACCAGAACCGTTTATAAATTTTAGTTACACTAAATAAACAATCAAATTTCTTGTAATTTAGTAAATAATAATTAATTGCACTTTCAAGAGTTGATAAACTAAATAATGGATTTGTTGCATGAACTTGAATAAATAAATCAGCTTTAATATGTTTTATAGTTTCTTCGATAACTAAATTTATATTGCAATTACCTCTTAAATTTCCACTTCTTTCGATTAGTTTAATTTTTTTATTTGATAAATATTTTTTATGAACTTCTTGAATATCAGTATTAATTATAATATTTGAAATTAAATTAAAATTTAACAATTTATCAATGATATATTCATACAAAGGCTTTTCGTTAATTATTCTTGCATTCTTATTTATTACACGTTGACTTCCTGCACGCATCGGCAAAATTGCAATTATTTTTTTCTTTTTCATATTATATTACTTAAATATTTTTTTTCATAGTTTTCAGAGTGTTCATCTAAAATATCTAAATATTTTTTGCTAACTTTTTGCTTAAGTGCAAAATCTCTTCTTTTATTAAGTTCATCTTTTTCAGAAAAACCAATCACAGGAGGAGACCATCCAAATCTCTTATAAACATCTAAAGGAATACCATCACTTATTTTTTTTCTTGGTAATTTTTGCTTATGAAGTAATTTTGCTGTTTTTGAAGTAAATGATGTATTAAGTGAAGACAGAATTAATTTAATAAAAATATCTGGATTTAAAACAAATTGTTCAAAAGGAATTGTCAATAATTTTTTTGATTTACTAGTGGATAATCGTTTTTTAAATTTTGTTGTTCTTTTTGTGAAAAAATCAATATCATAAATTGCTTTTTCACAAGGATTAAGTTTTTTATATAAATCTTCATTATTATAAAAGTGGTGCGGAAAATGATATTTTTTATCTTTTAAATAAATCCTAAATTGTCTAGCTGAACCATTTTTTTTACTCATATTCCTGTGATTTATTGTGTTTTGAATTATCATGTAAAGCGGGTGTCTTATTACTTCAATAATAAAAAATTTATTATTTAATGCCCTGAAGATGGGGTTGCTGAAACTCAAAAGATTGTGGACTGCGTAATTTAGTATTGGTTTTTCAATCTTCAATCTTTGTGGAATAATTTCATCTCCTTTTTGAAAAAGTCTTTTAAAATATTTAAAAGAATTTATATTACTAAAAACACTAGACAAATCATTATATCTAAAATTTACTCTTCTTGACATCATGGTCTCATATAAACAAAGATCTGTCTGAATTTTAATCATTGTTTCAGAAGCATCTTTTGAAATCTTATTTAGATATTCTAAAATACATATATTTTCTATTTCAGGAGCATAATTAAAAATTTCTACCCTTTTAAATGATGAAACTATTGCAGTTAACATTGTTTTACCACATCCAGCTTGACCATCAACAAAAACAACTTGATTTAATAAATTTTCATCTCTGTAAATTTTTATACTTTTATTTTTTTTCATATTAATTTATTCAGTAATACATATTATTTTTTAAATAATTTTAAATTAATTATTGCTTATAGATAATCTCACTTAATGTTTTAACTAAATTATATTTTAGCGACCTTTTTCTTTGCATAGTATTAATATTTTTCATTTTTTTAAAAAAATTAAGAATAAAAAAATTTATATTTGATATTAAATTGTAAAAATATATTTTTATAATTTATAATCAATATCTTAAGTAGATAATTGAAAAAAATCCTTAGTCCATTCAGAATTCAAAATTTTATTTGGAATATAGCTATTATCAATTTTGTCCGATGGCTTAATAGAAAGACCGAAGTATTTAGCGTATTCCATCCATTTTTCATTTGAATTAATAATTTCAAAATATTTATTCATATATTTATTTGTATTATTATTATCATTTAATTGTCGATAGCATTCTGCAATGTAATAGCAAGCAAAAGCATGATGAGGAACACGAGATAAAACATCTTCTAAACCCAATAAAGCTTTTTCAGGATTTCCATTTTTTAAATCCCAGTTGTTAACAAAATTAGTATCAAGATTTAATAAATATCTAAATCTCTCAAATTCTTTGGGGGTTGAATGATCTAATTTAATGTTTGCTTTCCCAAAATGGAAAGTATCAATTCTATCATTTATTAATAAATTTTTTTCTTTACAAAGGTTATATAAATCACTTCCTGCTATAGGAGCGGCAATCATAATTGAAACCCAATTGAAACCTGTTTTTTTATAAAATTCAAGACTTTCTAATATTTCTTCTTTAGTTTCTCCTGGATTACCAATAACCCAAAAAGCTCTTACAAATATATCAGCTGCACGTAGCTTCTCTACTACTTTTTTTACAGTAGATAATTTTCTATAAGGTTTTTTTATAATTTCTCTTAATACTCTTTCACATCCAGATTCTACCGCAAGTTTAACAACTCTAACACCTGCGTTTTTCATCGCTTCGACAACTTTATCACTATATAAATGTGAAACACTTAAGCCTCCTGAGAAATCTATTTCAAATCCTTCTGCCGCAAGTCCATTTATAATATCGATAGACTTTTGCCTATCAGCAAAAAATAAATCATCTTCGAACAATAATGTGTTTACTCCGTATTCATCATGTAAACGACGCGCATCTTCAAGAACGCGTTCAACGCTATGATATCTCATACTTCTACCATGCATTGTATGAGAAGAACAAAAACTACAAAAAAATGGACAACCCCTTGAGGTCATCATAGATGCTGCAACTGTACCTTTGTTTGAATAACTTGATTTTCTGTTTGCAAAATTACCTTTAAGGCGCAATTTATGAGTTAATTGTTTTTTTTTATAATCCTTATAAGTTGACCCATCTATTTTTCTTGTCACTCCAAAACTTCTATCCATCAAATCATATCTACTAAAAGGTATATCATCTAAATCATCAATGTAATCACGTGAAAATATTTCTTTATTTTTTAAACGTTTTCTTGTTTTCCAAGCTTTGCCAGTTTCTAAAAATTTTATGCGATCTTTAGACGTAACTAAATTTAAAAAAGCTTTTTCTGCTTCACCAACAGCTATACCATCTATATTGGGAGCTAGATCAAAAACTTCTTGTGACAAGTTACTCGGACCACCCCCTCCTGCAGTAACCACAATTTTAGGTCAAAACTTTCTACAATAATCAGAAATTAATTTTAAATATCCAAGTTGTGAATTAAATATAGCCCCAACGCCCGCTATATCTGGTTGTAATTGAAATTCTAATAATGAAAATTCTTTATATAAAAAATCTTTCCATTCTTTATTTTTAAAATCATCTGGTTTTTTAGCTATAGAGGCATTTAAATCTAGCAATTTACAATCCACATTAGTTATTTTATCAATATAGGCAGCTATTGACAAAACACCTAATGGGGCCCCACAATTATTCAACCATGACTCAGGTTCACCAGTCAATATTTCATCTATAGCTAAATATGGTGGAACAATAAACAAAACGGAAGATTTTTTCATTAATTAATATTTTTTGTAAATATAAAATAGAAAAATAACTACTAAATATAATTTTATATATTGCACAAAATTAAACCTTCTTCAATAATTTTAGGTTATAAAAAGATCAATTTGATTCTAGCTTAGAAAATATTGATATTTTTTATTTAACAATTATTTCTATGGCTAGAATAGCCTTTGAATATTTATTTGCTATTATTTTTCATAAGCAGTAAATCCTGGAAAAAACATTGGAACATTTTTTTATAATTTTTTAAAATATCTTTCATTATCCGTGTCGGTTAATTGTCGTGTCGTAGAATTTACCAATCTTATTATAAGGCTACTGTGTTAATTTTATAGTTTAAGCTCAACATCCCACACGGTTGAGGGTAGGGTAATAGTGGTGAAAAAGATGAGATAATATAATATCAAAAAAAAAATTTTAAGTTTCCATTCTATCCGCTCTCCAAATAGTCAGCGCTATGATTGCTAAAAAGGGAAGGCACATCAAATTTATAGTTTGCCAACTTGTTATGTTAAGAAATAATCCCGCTGAGAGAGCGGCCATTCCTTGTGCACTGAATACGGTAAAATCATTATATGTTTGGCTGATATTTAATGGCTATAAATTGCGATTATTCATAATATATCATACTTTATTTTTTATTATTCTTATATATTCCTTGTGGCTGAAGATAGATTAAAAAAATCTTACTTGAATATTAATTATATTAACATAAATTATGTTCTTTTTTACAATTTAATAATTGGTTTGTTAACTTTCATTTGGAATAATATTTCAGATTTAATTCTATTCTATGAAAAATCAAAAAAGAAAAAAAATTCTATATATTTCTTATGATGGAATATTAGATCCAATTGGAGAGTCACAAATATTATCTTATTTAGAAAAACTATGTAAAGATTTTGATTTTTATTTAATCACTTTTGAAAAAAAAAATAAACTAAAAACCAATGTACATAGAGAAATTAAAGCTAGAGTAAAACAATCAGATATTAAATGGTTTAATTTACGATATCATAAACAGCCACCTATTTTATCAACTCTTTACAATGTTTTTAGAGGTACAATAATTACCTTTTTTATTTTATTCTTTAATAAAATTAGCATAGTGCATGTCCGTAGCTACATTCCTGGTCTTATTACTTTACCTATTAACAAAATTTTTGATTTTAAACTTATATTTGATATGAGAGGTCTATGGGTTGATGAAAAATTAGACAGAGCAGGTTGGAGAAAAAAAGATCTGAAGTATATTTTTTTTAAGAACATAGAAAAGAAATTGCTTCTCATATCAGATTCAATAATTTGCTTAACGCAAGAATCAATAAAAATATTGATAGATAAATTTCCAGAAATCAAAAGAAAAAATATTTATAAAACATTTACATGTTCTAACGATCAAATTTTTAAACCTTTGCATAACAAAAGAATAAATCAATCAATTGTTTTGGGTCACCTTGGATCAGTAGATACTGCATATAATATCGAAATAATATTTCAATTTTTGAATATACTTTTAAAAATAGATCAAAATATTAAATTGATTATTTTTAATGAAGATAAACACGATTATTTATTTGAATTAAAAAAAAAATATCAAATAAATGATAAAAACATTGAGGTTAAGTTTGTAAATAGATATCAACTTAATACGGAAATAAATAAAATAGATATTTGTATTTTTTTTGCTAAAATAAATTTTTCCATAAAAGCTTCTTTTCCTACGAAAATTAGTGAGGTATTGTCGGCTGGCAAACCAATTATCTGTAATAATTTTAATGATGAAATTTTGAAATTATTTTCTAAACATAAAGTAGGTATAATTCATGATTTCGATTTTTCAAAAAATCAAAGTATTATTTACTATGAAATCAATAATCTAATTAGTGATGAAAATATTATTTTGAGATGTAGAAACGTTGCAAAAAAAGAATTATCATTTTCTCAGTCAATAAAATTGTATAAAAATATTTATTATAACTAATTTAAATTATTATAAAATTCCATTAATTTAATACGTTGCATAATTGGTTTACCAAGTTTATTACAGTAATAAGAAATATATTTATTTTGAATGGATATTTTAAATAATTTTATCCTCAATATTCCTTATGGTTAGTGCTAGAATGTTTGTTGTGATAAAGTTCCTGTTATAAAATACAAAAAATAATATTTTTTTATGAGTAGAGCAAATATAAGAAAATTTTGTGTAGCACCCATGATGGGATATACAACACCTCATGCAAGAAAATTGTATCGTATTTTATCAAAAAAGGCATTTCTTTTTACAGAAATGATCCACTCTAAAACAATGATACATTATAAAAAAAAAGATTTTATAATTGAAAATGATAAAGAAAATCCCATTGCTCTTCAAGTTGGAGGTTCGGAATTTCAAGATCTAGCAGAGTGTACAAAAATTGCAAAAACTTATAATTATGACGAAATAAATCTTAATATTGGTTGTCCAAGTAAAGCTGTTCAAAAAGGAAACTTTGGCGTTTGTTTAATGAAAGACCATAAATTAGTAAAACATTGTCTTGAGACAATGCTAGAATCAGCCGATATAGAAGTTTCAGTTAAATGTCGTATAGGTATAGGTAAGGAATTAAATTACGATTTTTTTTGCAACTTTATTAATGAGATAAACAACAGCGGAATTCGTATTATTTACGTTCATGCACGAAATGCTATTTTAAGTGGCATAAGTCCTAAAAACAATAGAACGATACCCCTTTTGAATTATGATTTTGTAGCAAGAATTAAAAAAGAATTTCCTTATATACAATTTATACTTAATGGAGGAATTGACAGTATCGACAAAGCTCTTTCCTTATCAAAAATTCATGATGGCGTAATGATTGGACGATTAATTCAAAACAATCCATTTTCTTTATTAAATATTGATAAGTTATTTTTTAATACGATAACAGAAAATAGTATTAGTGAAAAAATAATTTTAGAGTACTTTCAATATATTAAAAAAAGATTACACAAAGACACCATATTCCGTTTACTTAGTCCGCTACTTAATATTTTTTTTGGATTCCATAATAGTAAAAAATTTAAAACAGAGATTCATTCAATAATAAAAAATAAAAAAATTGATGTACTTGAGTCTTTATTTTTACAATTTATAGATAAGCAACGAATAACTATGAATTTATAAACTAACTAGTAAGCTACCTGATATGAAAAACTTAATACTTCAACTCCAGGATTATTATCGGCAATATTAGCATTTGAAATATGTCCAACAGAAAATCCAATTCTATTTTTATTTTTTAACTGATAGCTAACTTCAAGAGTTGTGCGAAATTCTATGTTGTAACCTAGTTTTTTTCCATCACCATTATTATAGTAGCCTGCACCAAAACTTGGAATAAAAATAAAATTTGATGGCTCGCCAGTAAATAATGTTCCAATGTTATCTTCTAAATAAACACCTGCTAAAAAGTATTTAGCTAAGTCAGATGTTGCTTCAAGACCTACAAATGGTTTTAAGTTAAAAAATTTATAATTTTCTGGTCCAATTTCTAACAAAGAATTATCAAATCTTCTTTCATATCTGTAGTCTGCTGTTCTATTTGATCCACTACCATCAAACTTTACATCAAATAAACCAAAACCAAAAACATCATAACCTTTAGAAATTACAGGTGTGGAAATTAAAATAAATAGAAAAAATATTGTTACTTTCATAAAAAATAAATTAATTCACTTTAAGAAAAATACAGCATTGATCAAACAAAAAATTCTTTTTTCTAAAGAGAAATGTGCAAATACTTTAATATTTATGCTTAATCATTTTGACTCAAATAAATCTAATACTTCTCCTGAATCGCTAAATAAACCTGCTACTATCTTATTGTTTGTTAAAGGAGCTTTATAAAGTGAGCAGACCACCTTATTTTGTATATTATTTAAACTATCATTTAGTGATGCTTCATATCCTCTTACAATTTTTACGAATGTAGAATACGGCTTGTTTAGTTTCGAAAAATTTTGGTAACCCCACCAAAAACAATCGCTTTGTGCAGATAATGGTCTTGATATGTCTACTCCTCTATTAACGAATAATATTTTTTTTGTGTCACTAAAAGCTGCGTGATATAAATTAGAAAAATATTCTTTATGGCCTGGAAATTTATCAATTATTTTATTTAATTTTGTCGTCCATCGACTAATTGATAATGTGCCTTGATTAGACACATCAATTATCTCCTCTGTACTAAATCCATATGAATTTGCCGTTTTATCAACGCCATGTTCAAACATCCATTGAACAATATCTTGTGGATTCGGCGCAGTTTGTAACTGAAGCAACTTTAAAAACATTTCTTCTTGTGCACCACGTAAAAAAACAATGTCCTGAGTTTTTAAAATAAAATTAGATAATAGATGATTCCGCAAATTAATAACACTAGAAAGAGTTTCTGTAGAATGTTTTCCAAATCCCACTATATTTCCCAAAAAAACCAATTTGTCTCCATATATAAAATGCTTTAAAATATATTTTTTTATAGAATTAAAAGAATCAAAATGTGAATGGATAGATCCTACAGCCCAAATTTTTTTTGAATATTTTAATTCTACAAACCTAGACTGTGTATACACTGTAGTTTTATTTTTTATATAAAGTGTCTTCTATTTTTTCTGTCGCTTGAAAATAATCAGTCTTTTCTACAGCTGCAACTTCTCTTGCTAATCTTTCAAGTGCCATTTGAAACATTTGTCTTTCACTATATGATTGTTCTGGTTGGTTATTTTTGCGAAATAGATCTCTAATTACCTCAGCAATTTTTATTGGATCTCCCGAATATATTTTAGCATCATATTCTTGTGCTCTTCTACTCCACATTATCCTTCGTATTTTTGGTTTTAACTTGAGAGTATTAATAACTTCTTCGATATTTTTTTTTGATGATATTTTTCTAAGACCTACTTCCAGCTGCTTTTCCAAAGGCACCCTAATTGTTAGTTTTGATTGCTCCATCTTAACAACATAAAATTTTGATTTAATATTTGATAATTCCATAGATTGAATTTTGACAATTTCTCCAACACCATGCTTAGGATGAACTACAATTTCACCAATTTTATATTTATTTTTATTCATCTTTAGCCAGGTTTTTTACTGAAATATTTTTCAAACTTGTTTTCTATATTTTCCCAATCTTTTGAATCAGAAGGTGGTTCTTTTCTTTTGTTTATAATTGGCCACTTTTCAGCATATATTTTGTTAATTTCAACCCATTTTTCCATATTATCTTCTGTATCTGGGTGAATAGCATCAATGGGACATTCTGGTTCACAGACACCACAATCGATACACTCATCAGGATGAATAACTAGCATATTTTCACCTTCATAAAAACAATCGACAGGGCATACTTCAACACAATCCATAAGTTTACATTTTATACATTTCTCATCAACTACATATGTCATAATATTAATCCTCCAAATTAGCTTGAGCTCTTTTTCTTGCATTAGCACAACTTACATCTGAAATATAAAGTAATCCAGCTAAGCGCCTAATTAAATTTGATTCATATTCATGCACCTTTCCATCTGATAAAATTATTTTCCACAATGATATAATCAACAAATCTTTCTTTTTATTTGAAAATTTTTTATTTAATTTGGATGTAAATGAATAAAGCGATTTTGGTTCGTGAATTTTTTTTAAAGAATTTTGTAATTCCAACTCAACTTTTGATTGATCTTGTTGAAAAATCTTAATCAATATTTTTGAAATTTTATTTATTTCAATTTGATCAATTCTACCATCGACCTGTGCTGTTTCAAGCAGAAGACCACATAACAGGTTTAGTTCGTCTTTAGAATTAGTTTCTTGTGTATCATTTTTTGATTGTTTAAAAATGTTTTTTAGAGAATCTAACAATTGAAATCCAATATAAAGATATTTATAATCATTTTATTAAAGTAGTTTTTGCAAAACTGCAAAAGGAGAATTAAAGTTTATTTTCTTTACATTTTTATTAAGCAATTTCACATTATTATTTTTAACAATTTCTTTCTTTTTCTTTTTTATAGGTTTTTTCTTTTCTTTTTGTTTAAAAAAAAATATTTTCTTTCCACCTTCAAGAGTAATATTTTCAAATCCACAAAAAGATAGTATATTAGTTAATTGTTCAGAATTACATCCAATTGGATTCATTAAATCGGCAGACTCAAGAAACGGACCAAATTTAAATTTTTGTCGAGCAAGAAAGAAAATTCTTTCAAAAACATCAACCCTTACTGCAGAGTTATCTATATAAATATATCCAATTGCTAACCAATAACTTTTTGGCATAGAAATATTTGAAACAAACGATACTCTTCCATCTTTGGGGAGAGGATATTGATTTCTTTCAAGCGATTCATTAAATACCTTCCAAAGTATGGCATTTAATTCCATTGCATTTTTTTTTAATAAATTAGGCATAAAAAAGAATTTTGCTCCTTTGCGAATGCCCATTTGTGAAAGAGACGACTTGTCTTTTTCTTTTATATTTTTCATTGTATCAGCATGTTCGCCAATTAACATTGTTCCTAGTGCATCAAATATATTAAATGCGATTGCTCTAACCTCAGAGCTAACAGTTTCATTAAATTGATCAGCAATAGGTTTCAGGATTATTGCTATTTTTTCATCTATCCACTTCTGTAATTTTTTTGTTACAAGGATTTTTTTATCTGATTCTAAAAATTCAGTATTAAGAATTTCAACTTTGGGTGAAAATATTTTGATCCCTTTAACAAGTCGTCCAATGGTCTCATCTCCCCAAAAAATATTTACAGTTTCATTTAGTTGAATTTTTTGTATATCTCCTAAATTGATCGAATCATTAGGGGCGTTTAGAAAATTGTTAATTTTTTTTTCTATCATTAATCTAATAGATTTTTTTACATGAGAAAGTAAAAATAAGGAATTCGAAATTACTTTATTATCCAATTTTAGATCAAAACCATTAATATATCCATAATTTTTCCCATTTATTTTAATTGATTTGTTATAATCTATTTTTATTGTCGGCTCTTCTCCACGCACTAGAGCATTAACAAAATAACTGGTAGGAAAGTCTACAAATCTATTAATTAAACCCGTATGCAAACGATCAGAAAGATTATTCTCTATATCGCGTGTTTTTTCTTGCCAATACTGATTATTTTCTAACCAATTCGACTGATTAGAGATATATGTCCATGTGCGAATATTCGCAATTTTATTGGTTAATTCTTCTATTCCCCCACTATAATTATCTAGACGTATTATTTTTTTTGAAAACCATGACTCAGGTATTTGAGAATTATTTTTAATCAAATTTAAAAAAATGCTTTTTAAGGATGCCAAATATGAGTCATTAAAAATTTTTTGAAAATCTGGTATGCGTGAAATATCCCACAATAAACTAATTAAGGTTTTATTATTAAGAAAAGGTAGTATCTCTGAATCTTTTGAGAGTAATTTAAAATTTAACTCATCTTCTGCATTTTTTTTATGAATAAAATAATTTTTTGTAGGGAATTGATTAAAAGAATTGGTAACTGATCTGATAGAGGAAAAATCAATTAACGAATTTCGCCAATAAATTTTTTTAATATCATCAAAGTTGTGATCTTCTATGGATTGAACAATAAGGGGGTCAAGGCTACCTGCTTCTTTTGTATAACCAAATGTCCCGTCATTTTGATATCTTCCTGCTCTTCCTGCAATTTGACCAATTTCTGAAGGGGAAAGGTTGCGTGTATATCGACCATCAAATTTTTGCAAAGCAGAAAAGGCTACATGATTAATATTTAAATTTAGACCCATTCCTATTGCATCGGTTGCCACTAAATAGTCCACCTTTTTATCTTCATATACCTGGACTTGTGCATTGCGCGTTCGAGGACTTAGTGAACCTAGAACTACAGCAGCCCCTCCTTTGTGCTTACGCAGAATCTCTGCAATTTCATAAACTTTATTTATATTAAACGCTATAATTGCTGATCTCGGGATTAATTTTGATAAGTTTTTTTTAGGCAAAAATGAAAGTTTAGAAAATCTATCTCGTGTTTCGATTTTTATGTTTGGAAAAAGTTTTAATAAAATTTTTTGAATAGTTGTTGAACCCAAAAAAATAGTTTCATACAAACCTCGCAATTGAAGAATACGATCAGTAAATATATGTCCTCGTTCGTAATCAGCTGCTAATTGTACTTCATCAATTACAATACACTCAACCTCAATATTAAGCGGCATGGATTCAACAGTACAAAAAAAATATTTTGCTTCTTTGGGTAAAATTTTCTCTTCTCCAGTAATCAAAGCAACTTTATGAATGCCTAGTTTTTCTATTGCTTTATCATAATTTTCTCTTGCAAGTAAACGAAGTGGAAAACCAAAGATACCTGATTTATAAGAAATCAATCTTTCAAAAGCAAAATAGGTCTTACCTGTATTAGTCGGTCCTAAAACTGCTAACAAGTTATGTTTAACATGTTTCTCTAAAGGCATTTATTAAGAAACTTTATTAACAATTGAATTTAAAACATATTGTAAAATACCACCGGCTTTATAGTATTCTAACTCTTTACGAGTATCGATACGACACTTCAAATTTATTTTATAGTTTTTTGTACCGCTTGATATTTCGCATTGCATTATTTTGTTCGGTGTAATTTTATTCATATTTAAAATTGTTAATTTTTCACTCCCGTCTAATCCTAAAATCTTTCTATTTTCATCATTCATAAATTCAAAGGGTAATACACCCATACCAATTAAATTAGATCGGTGTATTCGTTCAAAAGATTCAGCTATAACAGCACGCACCCCAAGTAAATGCGTACCTTTTGCTGCCCAATCTCTTGAGGATCCTGTTCCATACTCTTTTCCTGCAATTACAACCAAAGGTATTTCTTTAGTTGCATACTCCATTGCAGCGTCATAAATTGACATATTCTTTTCATTTACAAAACAGTGCGTAATTCCACCTTCTATATTTGAAACAATTTCATTTCGAATACGAACATTGGCAAAAGTTCCACGCATCATAACTTCATGATTTCCTCTGCGTGATCCATATGAGTTAAAATTTTGTCTACTAATTTGTCTCTCTAATAAATAAGAACCTGCAGGACTATCTTCCTTAATAGCACCTGCAGGAGAAATATGGTCTGTGGTAATGCTATCTGCCAATAAAACAAGTATATGCGCATCTTTAATGTCCCGTTTTGTTTGGACTTTTGCATTATTGAAAAAAGGAGGATGCTTAATATATGTGCTGATATCATTCCACTCATAGGTATTATTCTTAATTATTTTAATTGCAGCCCAGTTACTCTCTCCTTTGTAAATTTCTTTATACCGAGAAAGAAACATACCAGATGACAAAGAAGTTTGAAGCACTGATTCAACTTCTTTTGTAGTTGGCCATAAATCTTTTAAAAAAACTTCTTTTCCATCTTTTGAAATTCCAATAACATCGTTTTGAATATTAATAAAAACACTACCAGCTAGAGCAAATGCTACTACGAGAGGTGGTGAAGCTAAATAATTTGCTTTAATTTCTTGATGGATTCTTCCCTCAAAATTTCTATTTCCTGAAAGGACAGAACATACTGATAATTTCTTTTCTCTAATTTCACTTGATATCCATTCCTCTAAAGGACCTGAGTTTCCAATACATGTTGTACAACCATATCCCACTAAATTAAATCCAATAGCATCTAAATAAGTAGAGAGATTAGATTTTTTTAAATAATCACTGACTACTTTACTTCCAGGTGCCAAACTTGTTTTTATCCATGGTTTTACTGTCAATCCAAATTCAACTGCTTTTTTAGCTAAAAGTCCAGCTGCAATCATTACGTTAGGGTTGGAAGTATTTGTGCAGCTTGTTATTGCAGCAATAACTATATCACCTGACTCTAATTGTTTTGCTTCGCGCAAACCATTAAATCTTTTTGGAATAATATGGGCAAATGATTCAGGTACATCTTGGAGTAAGATTTTATCTTGCGGTCTCCTTGGTCCAGCAATGGAAGCTTTCACTTCATTTAAATCAAAAGTAATTAATTCATCGTACTCTTGAGAGTTTTTTCCACCATGCCATAGTTGTTGTTTTTTTGCGTAAGCTTCTACAACAGCTAAATGATGATCGTCCTTTCCAGTTAGACGAAGATAATTTATTGTTTCATCGTCTGTCGGAAAAAAACCACAAGTCGCACCATATTCGGGAGCCATATTAGAAATAGTAGCACGGTCAGCTAAAGTTAAATTTTTCAAACCATCTCCAATAAATTCAACAAATTTTCCGACAACGCCATGACGACGTAGTTTTTCAGTTATTGTTAAAACAAGATCGGTCGCTGTTATGCCCTCATTTAATGAACCAGACATATTAAATCCCAAAATTTTTGGAATGTTCATTGATATGGGCTGACCCAGCATCGCTGCTTCTGCTTCAATGCCACCTACACCCCATCCAAGTACAGAAAGAGCGTTAACCATTGTAGTGTGGCTATCCGTTCCAACAACTGAGTCAGGATATAAAATATCACCATTTGCAGTTTTATTAACCCAAATAGTTTTAGCAATATTTTCTAAATTAACTTGGTGACAAATTCCTGCACCAGGAGGAACAAGAAAAAAATTATTAAATGTGTTTTGTCCCCACTTTAAAAATTCATAACGTTCTTTGTTGCGCAGAAATTCTTGTTTTACATTTTTATCATAGGCCGCAGTATTACCAAATGAATCAACCATTACAGAGTGATCAATGACGAGATCAACTCGTAATAAGGGATTAATTTTATTTGGATCAATATTTTTTGCTTTTAGCGCATCTCGCATGGCTGCTAAATCCGCTACAGCAGGAACTCCTGTAAAATCTTGCATTAATACTCGTGTGGGGAAAAATGCAATTTCGAAATATTTATCTTTATTAGTTAGTTCGGAACAAAACGTAAAAATCATATCAGCTGTGATTGATTCCCCATCCTCATTGCGAATTAAATTTTCTAGTAAGATTTTTATAGTAAAAGGAAGTGTTGTAAGATTAAATTTAAAGTGGCTGGCAAGTTTATTTAAATCAAAATATACATACCTTTTTCCATTTATATCAATTTTAGAAAAAGTTTTATATGTATCTATAAAAGTCATTTTAATAGTCATTTAACCTCAATTATTTGAATATATCAAAAGTTTTTGTAATCATTATTTAATATAAATATTAGTAAACATATCAGAATTCTGGGAAAAATTAACTAACTTTTGAATAAATGCAAATAAATATTTTCTTTTTTAACAAATTTTTTTAAAAAAAAAAGAAATAAAAATTTTCAGATAAAAAATTGTAAAAAAATAAAAGTTTACTATGTTGTTGACTTTAGGCGTAAGTTTTGGGAAAAATATTTAGCCTTTTATGTTTGTCACTTTTATTGGTGATAAGGGAGGGAGGTTCCTCCGCTTAAACAAATTACAAGGAGCATTAAATGGCAAAGAAAAGAAAAAAAGTAGCTAAGAAAAAAGCTGCTCCTAAGAGAAGAAAAGCAGCTAAGAAAAAAGCTGCTCCTAAGAGAAAAAAAGTAGCTAAGAAAAAAGCTGCTCCTAAGAGAAGAAAAGCAGCTAAGAAAAAAGCTGCTCCTAAGAAAAAGAAAAAAGCAGCTAAGAAAAGAAGAAAAAGATAATCTTTTTTTGTAGAAAAATTTAGTTAAGTTTTTCTTTTTCTTACAAATAGGGATTTCTGATCTCAAACAAACGGGGTTTTGTGC
>Ga0187833_10000797_pt1 | contig 36781 bp, 31 predicted proteins | sample ETNtaG_37_FD_167968 | JGI IMG/M metagenome (GOLD analysis project Ga0187833, IMG submission 167968) | Marine microbial and viral communities from oxygen minimum zone, Eastern Pacific Ocean - ETNP2014_SV_400_PacBio MetaG (Illumina Assembly) | ecosystem: Environmental > Aquatic > Marine > Hypoxic...
CCGGGGTGTAGCATCATGAAGATGTCCGAACCGGAGAGCAATGCCATGAGCCCGGTTGTCGCCTCCCATAACGGGCCGCGGTAGAGCTTCTCGCCCCAAGCATCGTTCTTACGCCAGGCCTCCCTGGCGGCCCACGCATTGGAGGTCCCCGAGAGGATCGGATAGTTCAGGTCCTTGTCGCCGCGGAACGACATCTGGCGGATCCGCTCCATGGTGGTGATGGTGTACTCCACACCGTAGCCCAGAGAACCTGTGAAGGTGTCCATGACGATGCTGTTCCTTGGAACCCCCGCGACGACCAATGCCCGGGTCAGGGTCTTCTGGGCGGCAGGGTCCATAGTGGCCAGGGCGAGCACTGCGTGATTGTGCTCTATTACCGCCGGGGCGATCGTCTCGTAGTTATCGCTCAGCGCCGCTGACAGGAGCACCCGTTCTCCGGAGGCCGCTTCAGCGGCCTTCACCAGCACGGGCGGGTCCTTCTTCCGGTTCCCAGAACCCGAGATGATCATCGGGACCTTGATCTCCTTGAGCATATCCTCGATGAGCGCGGCGGAGTCCTCTGGTGAGGTATCCTTCCCGTTGATGGGATCGGTAGATATCAGATGGAGCGTGATCATCTTGGCATTGTAACGCTCGATGGCCGTCTTCGCCCATTCCACGGGGCTGTCCATGACGCCATCGTAGTACATCCTCACTGCCTTGGGGAGACTGAGCTCCATGTCGAAGATGTCGAAGGAGAACACAGGGATGTTCGGGACATTCGCCTCGAATGTGTAGAATGGCATGGTCTTCTGGCCGCCGATGACGAGGCTGTAGTCCCGGGTTCCACCTTCCTCCTTCGTCGCACCAAGAGTGACCTCAAGGATGTCCTGCTTCCATTCGGCGATAGGTGCCTCGAACTTGAAGGGCCCGACCTTCTTGGGAAGGGCACCTGGCGCAGCGGCCATTCCCGGCGCCGCTCCGCCCATCATCTGGACAAGGACCTGCGTCAGGCTCGGAGTGAGCTCGAGCACGAGCTCGTCTGCCTCGATGGACACGTTCTCCAGTTCGAGCCGCTTGACCGTGGACATAAGTTCAGCGATCGTTCCTGCTCCATTGTTTTTCTTCTTCTTCTCTTCTGCCATGGTGATCACTACCTTATCATGAAAAGATACTACCGCACAGTTTCGTGACGGCCATAAAAGCGGGCGATTCTTCCTTGAGGGACGCTACGGGGCGGCCCTCCAGGTCGAGCTCGGTCACGTATTCGTCGAACGGGACGATAGCATCGATATCGAGGCCCATTTCCTGTGCTTTGGATAGGAATAAATCGGCCTGACCGTCCCGGATCTTGTTCCCGACGACGAAGAGCTTGCCGACATTGAGCTCTAGGTCATTGGACATCTTGCGGATCGAATAGGCGGTCTTGAGGGAGTTGAGGGATTGGTCGGTGACCACTACCAATTTATCGACATCCCGGGTGGTAGTTCTACTTAGGTGCTCAAGTCCTGCCTCGGCATCGATTACCACGTGGTCATAGCTATCCTTCGCGCTGTCGATGATGTTCCTCAGAAGATGGTTGACCGAGCAGTAGCACCCTCGCCCCTCCGGCCGGCCCATGATGAGCAGATCGCAGTTTGGTCCCTCGATGGTGATCTCGAAGATCTTGCCGTCCAGCCACTCACGCTTTGTAACGCTGGGGGCGAGCTTGTCCTTTTCAGCGAGCAACTGCTCACGGACATCTCCAATGGAACGCGACATTTCGAGACCGAGGGAGAAGGCCAGGTTGGCGTCCGGGTCGGCATCGACCGCAAGGATGGATGCGTCAGGGAACGTCTTGCGAAGCTGTGTGACCAGTACACTGGAGACAAACGTCTTGCCCGTACCGCCCTTGCCTGAGACTGCGATGATCACGAACAGTCACCCGTCCTACTCCTTCGCCTTCTGGATGATGACCTTGTCAGCGTAGATCCTGGCGTTCTTGAAGGTGAACTTGAAGCCACCGCCGCCCGGAACGGTCATTGCCGGGAGCGTCATAGCGGGTGCACCTGCCGGGACCTGCATGAGAGTAGCGGGAGATGCGGTCACTGGTACGATCTCGCTTGCTGCTGGAGCGGGTGCCTCGGCCGGAATCTCTTCTTCCACCGGTTTTGCCCAGGCCTGAGCGAGAGGGTGCCCCTTCTCCTCGAGGAACGATTTCAGCCCCTTGAGGTTCTTGACGTCCTCGGTAGCGATCTTGTCCTTGAACTCCTCAGGGATGAAATCCACGATGGAGTCGAAAATCACCTTGGGCATCCAGGCGACCTTGGTCCAGCCGCCGTCCCCTTGGAGGAACTTCTTGGACCGGAAATACTCGACTGCCGTCCCCAGGAATCCCTCGGTCTGCTCGCCGCCGCCGGTCTGTTCCGCCATCTGGGAGAACTTCAGACCGTTCACACAGGTCTCCATGTACTCCCTGTTGACGAGACCGACACCGTCGATCTCAGGGATGTAGAACACGATGGCCTCGAAGCAACCGCATGATGTGTGGGGCAGTCCGAACATGGAGTGGAGGTAGATCTCCTTGGTAACTCCGCCCGACTTCTCGTCAACGGCCTCGTCCACACCGGAATATTGTCCCTTACCAGCGTCCAGTACCTCGCCCTTCTCGATCACGAAGTTGGGGCCTTCCGGATCGATCCGTGCGCTGGCACGTGCATCGAACCAGGAGATCGCGCCGCACAGGGCCATGCGCTCAGGGGTGATGACACAGATGTGGATGGGTGCAAAGGACTGGCAGAGGATACAGCCATAGAACTCGTCCACCTCGTCGTCCGTCAGTGTCCGCGCCCGGGCATCACGTGCCTCGTAGATCTCGCGTGCGCTCTTGATCCTCGACTCGATATCCTTCTCGTCGGTGTAGATGAATGCCTCCATCTTCTCGATGAACTTGAACTCCTGCTTCATCAGCTGGATGGTGATCTTTCCGAGATGCTCTAGGGTGAGGCCTTTCTTCACGTCCTCCTTGTTGACCCTGATCCAGATATCGTAGCGCTGGTTCAGGTGCATCACGCCCTCGACGTAATTGAAGAAGTCGTGGATCCTCCGCTCGAGCACCGGCTCCAGGTCCTTCTCCATCTTCTTGCCGGCGACGTGAAAGATGATCGCGATAGGGGCTCTCGAGCGAGCCTCGAAATCGGCCAGGCCCTTCCCGACGACGGTCACCTTCCCGTCCTTGACGTCTTTTGGCGCCTTCATCTGGACCAGCTCGAACTTGTTCGGTACCTTCGGGCCACCGAACTCGACATGCATCTGTTGTTGCCTGATCCGCTCTCCCTCGTGGACGATTCCCACTTCTACTGGTATGTCCTCGAACATTCATCATCCCTCCAAGATCGTGTCTATCATTTTCTTCCAGCTCTTTTCGCTCATGTTAGCGAGTGAATAGGTAGCATTTGGTTGGCCGAACCTTGAGAGGTTGACCGATATCTTCTTCGAGAAGTGCTTGAGGTGACTAAAGGCCGCCGATTTCATGTAGTACGGGAATCCGATGATGAACACCACTTCGACCTCGTCGTCGTCCTTGAACCGTGAGAGGTATGCGTAGAGGTTAGTTGTATATTCCGGCTCCTTCTTGGTGAGGTTCTTGAGGAGCTTGTACCCGCTCCCCACACCGATCAGCCTCATGTTCTTGCGCTTCACCGCCGTCTTCGCGAGCTTCCCAGCAAGGTCCGGATCGGTGTGCGCGCCCATGAGCACGAGGCACTTCTTCTTAAGCAGCGCAGCCGCGATCTTCTCGTTCAGCTGGCGAGCCCGCTTCGAGCCGGGGACGTTGCCGAGGTTCCACGCCTCCACCGACATCAGACCCTCACCTGCCTTTCCAGCAATGTCGGATCCACCGTCTTCTTCCGCTTCCAGCCCTTCTTCTTCAGTTCCTTGAGTAGCATTTCCCGGGAGGTGAGCGGGATGTCCTGTTCGGTGCGGATGAACTTATCGATGTCGTCCGGGAACCGGTCCAGGTACTTATGTGAGAGGTCGATGTAATGCGACAGCTTTATCTGGCGGCCCTTGGTGGTGTCGTTGGGCCGGATGCAGAGCTTGCAGGCCATGACGATGGTCTCCTCCACGGTCTCAGCGACGTAGAGGAGGTGCTCTGGGCACGGATCGATCTGGACCTGCTCGCCGTCCCGGGCGTTTAACACCGTCCACGCCTCGGGATCGTCCGCGTCCCCGAGCATCAGGCGTCGGTAGATGTTCCCCTGGGGCCCGACTATCACCGGAATCCCCATACGGTTCACGCCCGTGGCGATGGATGCCGCCTTCTGGGCATACGCACCCCAGGCAATGCCCACAGCGCCCAGTCGGTTGAGGATGTAGTCCGCGATCTCCTCGTAGTTTGCCCTGAGCTTCCGATGGGCGAAGATGGCCGCCACCTTAACAGCGGCCCCCAGGATGTGGGCGTTGGCCACGCATGAGCCCACGTTGACCAGGCAACCCTTGTCGAAGTCGCCCGGATACCGCTCGAACAGGTCCGAGTAGATGGCGATGTCCATGGCGGTGCAGCCGGACACGGCCACGATGTATCCCCTCTTGAGGAATTCCTCGGCGATGGTCGCGTTGACGCTGCCGCCCTCGTGGTTGGGGCATCCGACCATAGCAATGATCCCGGGGATCTCCCCGAATACGATGGGCTGCCCAACAGTCCGGATCTCAACATCCTGGATAGGGCCTCTGCCGACCCTCAGCTTGGATTTCTGGTTCGCGATCTTGTCCTTGGCGGCCGCCAGGACCATCTCGGTGATGGGCAGATCCTTATCGCAGGCGCTCTCGCACTTCCCACAGCCCATGCACTCGTCGAAGAACCTGCCGAGCTCCGATTCGTCCCCATCTGCGGCCTTCTTCATGGCCCCGGGGACGTCCTTGTTGAAGTGGCAGTTTCGCCGGCATAGCTGACACTGGGTGCAAGTGCTCGCCAGCTCGGCCAGGTTGAGCTTGAGGTAGGGGTTTTTCTTGGACTTTCGCTTCTTGAACATGTCTCGGGCCAGCTCCACGGCCACCTCGCCCACCTTGTCGAAGTCGGGGATGTACGCACCGGGGAACTCGCCGCCCTTCAGCTTGTCGATGATGACCGCAGGCTCCTCGTTGGTCATGTCCGGAAGCCCGGCAGTAGCCTTGTTCGATGTCGTCAAGAGAGGGGTGTTGGTGGCCTTTGCGTGCTCCAGCACGTCGGTCCGGATGCACTGCTCGTCGACGACGATCACGTCGGCGACACCCATCTTGAGGAACCTCAGTTGCATGGAGAGGGGCCCTATGACCTTCGCCCGGTGGTCGTGCCGCGTGATGTCGTGTGAGGTGCAACATATCCCTGCCAGTTCAACCTTGTCGTACAGGTCATTCTTGTCCAGATAATCAGATACATCTGTACCGGACACCAGGTTGTGGCCGATGAGCAGGATGACGGGTTTGTCCGAGTCCACTACTCCCATACCTATGTCCACCAGGGGTGTGTCACTCTCGCCTTTAGGCATGTCGAACCCGATGATCTGGATGATGTCCGCGACCTCCATGGCAAGGATGTCGATCATGCTCACGTGGAATGTCTTGGAGTTGAGGTCGATGTCATCGCCCTCATCGCCGGTGTGGGTGGATGCGAGGGCGTGGATGATCTCCGCCTCGCAGTAGTTGAGCACCTTCCTGAAGTCCCCGAACCTTCGCGGCTTGATGCCTGTAATGAGCCTGGTGAGCGGTGCCTCGATGGTGATCTGGCCGCCAAGGTCGACCTTTGTATTGGCTCCCTCCCTCTCGATGAGCACCTCTAAGAGGTGGCGGGCGTGGGCTGCGTGGGCGGAGGCCCCGATGCAACAGGCAAGAAGTACGATCCTTGCCTGTTGGGCATCGATCTTGATGCCGCATGCGCCCTTCTTCCCCATGAGATCGCACTTACCCATAGTGCACAGGTCGCAAATATCACTTGCGGGCATGTAGAACGGCTTATACCTCTTCAGGAGCTTGTGATCCCATTCCCTGAGATCGGTAAGACCGGGGAACGGCGTGGGGCCTTCTTCCTCCTCCCAGTCTTCGACGACCTCGCCGATGTTGATTTGAAGTTTGCCGATATCCGTATCTAGGATATCTTTTGTGGAATCCGCTTCTTTCTCACCCATGCTGAGCGCACCTCCGTCCAGTGCCGGAAAAACACTCTCCCGGACACGTCGGGAGAAAGCCGAAACGTTAATATATATACCGTATGCGCAAGCTGTAATACACAAAGGTGGCTCTTACAAGGGTTCGCATAAATTGGCTCCTTTTATCATCGTAAGCTCACCGAGGTAAAACAATAACAAGTGCTTCACCTTATCGAGGATATACCTCAAAGTGAGAGGAGTTTCCGCATCGACAATGAGCGGCGGTCTTCGACCACTCTCGATTGGGTGCCCAAATCCACGAAGGTTTGGATGACCTCCCGAACACCCGATCGTCGGACTATCAGCTGATTATTCGCTTCCTACGATCTGTCCCGCGATCTCCTGTACCTTGATCGCGTTGTCGATAGTGATGTCGGGCGTCTTGCCCTGGAGGATGGACTGGACGAAGTGGGCGTCCGTCTGGCGGTGTCCCCACACCCTCGTGCCCCGCACCGAAAGGTCCCATTCCTGCCGCTCCGGCTCGGAGCCGTAGAGGATAATCTTATCGGTGTTGATGGCGTGGAGTACGTTCGTGTTGTCCCCGTACACCTCTAGCCGGCTGATGGCGGCTGCGGCGTTGGTGGTGGCCCCGTAGTGCAGATTGCCAACGATCCCGTTGGAGAGCTTGATCACGCCCATGGTGTTGTAACCGGTAATCCCGCCGGCTTCCTCGAGCTTGGGGTAGCTGGGTTTCCATGCCACGCTCTCGATCTCACAATCGAACATCCACCGGAACATGTCAAGCGACCATACCGAGAGGGTGAAGTCGGGATATCCGCCGCTCTTCTCTAGGTTCCAGGCCCAGGATCCAGGGGGCCACTGCTCTGCCAGTGCCGAAGCCGGGATGAACTCGCGGAAGTGGAGGGCGATGGGCTTGCCGATAGTTCCGGCCTTGATCATCTCCTTGATCTTGACGTAGATCGGTGCGAACCGGAAGTTGAGGTTGGGCATCAGGACGACCCCTGCTTCCTCGGCGGCCTTGCCAAGCTCCTTCGTCTGCTCGATGGTCGCGGCTACCGGCATCTCACAAAGGACGTGCTTCCCCTTCTTGATGGCCTGCATGGCCATGTTGTAATGGAGGGGTGTCGGGAGCGAGAGCACAACGGCCTCAACCTTTTCGTCCTCCAGGAGCTCATTATAATCCAGGTAGTACGGCACGTCGTACTTCTTCGCAAGGGGCTTCACCCGATCCTCTGCCAGATCGCAGAGGGCTATAAGATTCGAACCCTCGATCTTCTTGAAAGCGGGGACATGCGCCTGCCCCCCGACGAAACCTACGCCAACGACAGCGACTCCAACATTATCAGCCATAATATTCACCCGATCACCTCTCCCCGAACCGTTGTCAATATTAAAAACCTAGCCCCTGCGCCGACTGCAAACGAAGCCGTCGGCCAGTGGTCCCGGAGAAGGCTCGGGCGTATCATCCCTTAGGAAACATTTGCACGCTCTTTGCAATGCTCCTAGTCGTGATGATCCCCACGATGTCCCCGCCGTCCACGACGATGAGCCGCCTGATGTTCGACCGGCCCATGAGCGCGCTCGCCTCGCCGATTTCCCCATCCTTCTCGATGGTGATGAGGCGAGAGGACATGACTTGGTGCACGTAGGTCGTGGTGGGATCGAGCCCGTACGCCACAACCTTACGCAGGATGTCACGCTCGGTGATGATACCAATGACCTCCCCGCTTTCCTCCACGAGGACGGACCCGCGTCTCTCCCTGTCCATGAGTTTTGCAGCCTGCGCCACCGTCTTGTGGTGGTCGATCTTCATCACGTCATGCATGATGTCCTTGACCGTTAGCGTCATTTAGTTTCCACCTCGTCATAACTCAGGCAGTCTTTGCCTTGATCTTCTTGAGCTGGACGAAGCTGGAGCGCTCCATTTCGTCGAGCTTCATCTTGATGTACCTCACCGTGGCCTCCAGCTTGGGAATGAGAACGTATTCCAGAGCGTTCACGCGCCGCCTCGTCCGCTCGATCTCGAGCGCGAGGACCTTGATGGACTTCTCGGACTCGCCCAGTTTCACGATGTCCTCGAGTACCTCCTCGAACCGCTTGGCCGCCTCGTCGACCTCCGACGTGGTGCCCGCGATGGAGTAGCCTCGCTCGAGCCCAACATCCCCCACCTTGAGCCGGAAGGCCGGTGTCTTGACGTTCATCACGCCAGTGGTAGTTATGCTGAGCATGGCCCTCCTCCTGAGGAGGAGGGAGGCAACCTCCGTGCTCTCGGCTCCGCTCACAACCTGGGCGGCGATGAGGGCCTCGAAGGCCTCGGCCAGCCGCACCTCTGTCTTGGAGCGAAGCTTGCTCGTCCTCTGGACAATCTCCATGAACTGGCGTACCATGCCCTCGTTCTTCTCCTTCAGGAGCTTGTGGCCTTTCTTTGCGAGCTTGGTCTTCTTTTTTAGGTGGAGGAGCTCCATCCGTGTGGGGTTGACGTTGAGGATCTCCTGGGCCACCTAGGATGACACCTCGGCTTCCGCCTTCTTGGGAAGGTACTTCTCGATGAACTCCTCATCGATGCGCTTGAGCTCCGACTTCGGCAAGTCCGAGAGGAGTTCCCACGAGATGCGAAGGGTGTCCTCGATAGTCCTGTGCTCGTGCCTCCCCTGGCCGATGAACCGCTCCTCGAAGTTGTCTGCGAAGTTGAGGTATTTCGCGTCGATGTCGCTGAGGGCGGCCTCGCCGATGACGGCCACGAGCTCGCGCATGTCCCTGCCGCGAGCGTAAGCCGAGTAGAGTTGGTTTGACACCCCGTGGTGGTCGGCCCGCGTCTTGCCCTCGCCGATGCCCTTGGTCATGAGCCTTGAGAGGCACGGGAGGATGTCGATGGGCGGATACACACCACGTCGTACCATGTCCCTGCTGAGGACGATCTGACCCTCCGTGATGTAGCCCGTGAGGTCGGGGATGGGATGGGTGATGTCATCCTCCGGCATGGAGAGGATAGGGAGCTGGGTGATGGATCCCTTCTTGCCGTAGATCTTGCCGGCGCGCTCGTAGAGGCTGGACAGGTCTGTGTACATGTAGCCGGGGTACCCGCGGCGTCCTGGGACCTCGTTGCGCGCAGCCGAGATCTCGCGCAGAGCCTCGCAGTAGTTCGTCATGTCGGTGAGGATGACGAGCACGTGCATCTCAAGCTCGAAGGCGAGGTACTCCGCGGCGGTTAGTGCCATGCGCGGCGTTGCGATGCGCTCGATCGCCGGATGGTCCGCCAGGTTCATGAACACCACCGAGCGCTCGATGGCTCCTGTCTTGCGGAAGTCGGTGATGAAGAAGTTCATCTCCTCGAAGGTGATCCCCATAGCGCCGAACACCACCGCGAAGTCACCCGCCCCCTCCTCCAGCACTCGCGCCTGGCGGGCGATCTGGGCGGCGAGCTCGTTGTGCGGCAGCCCTGATCCGCTGAAGATGGGAAGCTTCTGGCCCCGCACGAGCGTGTTCATGAGGTCGATGGACGACACTCCAGTCTCGATGAAGTCGGCGGGGTACTCCCGAGCCGTGGGATTGATAGGGTTTCCGATGATGTCCATCATCTTCTCGGGCACGATGGCCGGACCCTTGTCGATGGGCTTTCCCAGGCCGCTGAACACGCGCCCAAGGATGTCGGGGGACACGGCCAGCTCAACGGACTTCCCGGTGAACTTGAGCTTGGTATCCCCGATGTTGATACCGGAGGTTCCTTCGAACACCTGGACCACGGCCGTGTTCCCGGACACCTCGAGCACCTGGCCGAGCCTCTGTTCGCCGCCAGAGAGCTCGATCTTGACGAGCTCGTTGTAGGCAACGTCACGGACGTTCTCGACGATGACGAGGGGACCGGAGATCTCCGTCACACCCATGTACTCCCGAAGCTTGCTGATGTCACTCACGCTTCTCACCTCCATACTTCTCGACGAGCGCAAGCACCTGATTCTGCATCTCGTCCTCGAGATTCTTTACGTGCGCCTCTATCTCCTCCTCCTTCACGAACTTGGTACGTGCGATGCGCTCGCGCACGGGGATGGCGAGGAGGTCAGCCAGGGGGATTCTCTCGGCCAGCACCCCGAGACCGGCGTTGTGCATCTTGAGGATAAGGCCCATGATGAGCAACTGCTTCCTTCCCGAGGTGTAGGTGTCCACTTCGTGGAAGGCGTTCTGCTGGAGGAAGTCCTCGCGGATCGACCGCGTCGTCTCGAGCAGGAACCTGTCAGAGGGCCGGAGGGCATCGGGGCCCACGAGCTTCACGATCTCCTCGAGCTCCGCCTCCTTCTGGAGGAGCTTCATAGCCTCCTTTCGCAGCCCCTTCCACTCGGCGGACACGTTGGTGCGCCACCACTCCTCGACGTCATCCAAATACAGGGAATAGCTCTGGAGCCAGTTGATGCTCGGGAAGTGCCTGCGGTCGGCAAGCTTAGCGTCCAGGGCCCAGAACACCTTTGTGATACGCAGCGTGTTCTGGGTCACCGGCTCCGAGAAGTCCCCTCCCGGCGGGGACACGGCCCCAACCACGGTGAGGGACCCCTCCCGTTCGTCGGTCCCCAGGGTGATAACCCGACCTGCACGCTCGTAGAACGCGGCCACCTTGGATGCCAGGTAGGCGGGGTAGCCCTCCTCCCCGGGCATCTCCTCCAGCCGCCCCGATATCTCTCGGAGTGCCTCGGCCCACCGCGACGTAGAGTCGGCCATGAGACCTACCGAATAGCCCATGTCCCGGTAGTACTCCGCTAACGTGATACCCGTGTAGATGCTGGCCTCTCTTGCAGCCACCGGCATGTTGGACGTGTTGGCGATGAGCACGGTCCTGTCCATGAGAGGCAGACCCGACTTGGGATCCTTGAGCTCGGGGAACTCGCGGAGCACGTCGGTCATCTCATTGCCGCGTTCTCCACAGCCGATGTAGACGATGATGTCCGTGTCAGCCCATTTCGCGAGCTGGTGCTGGGTAACGGTCTTACCGCTCCCGAACGGGCCCGGAATGCAGGCAGTGCCGCCCTTGGCGATGGGGAAGAACGTGTCGAGTATACGCTGGCCGGTGATGAGCGGGATATGAGGTGCCAGCTTCTCCTTGTACGGCCGTCCACGGCGCACGGGCCACTTCTGGAGCATGTTGACCTGCCGTTCCCCCTCGGGGGTCTTGATGACCGCCATCACGTCCTCGACGACATACTCGCCCTTCTTGGTGACGGAGGCCACGCTTCCGTCCGCGTCAGAGGGCACGAGGATCTTGTGCTCGACCAGGGCGCTCTCCTGAACGACCCCGACCACGTCGCCCGCCTTCACGGTATCGCCCTTCTTCACCCGTGGCTCGAAGACCCACGTCTTCTTCCTGTCAAGTGGATCAGCCTCCACCCCCCTGATGATGAACTCGCCGGCCTTCTCCTTGATGACCTGCAGGGGTCGCTGGATACCGTCGAAGATCGCCCCCATGAGCCCGGGGCCGAGCTCCACGGAGAGCGGCATGCCCGTGCTCACCACGGGCTCACCGACGCTCAGACCCGAGGTCTCCTCGTAGACCTGGATGGTTGCCGCGGCACCTAAGAGGCCGATGACCTCGCCTATGAGGCCCTGTTTCCCGACCCGGACCACGTCGAACATCTTGACGCCCTTCATTTCATCGGCATCGATGACCGGTCCTGCTACCTTAACGATCTTGCCTTCTATTGCCATTGCTATCCACCTTCTTCATCCTTTGCCAGGATGTCAACACCCACCGCCCTCTTGATAAGCACCCGCACCTCATCCATTGCCGTCCCCTGGCTTCCATGCTTGTCGGGCAGGGGGAGGACCACGGGAAGGAACTGCTCCTCCGTGATGGCTTGGATGGTCTTGATGAGCTTGGGGGCAAAGAACTCTGTGATTAGGATGAGCGCCACGTCATCGTCGCGGCGCAGTCTGAAGAGATGCTGCTCTGCCTCCTCCACGGTGTCGGCCTCGTACGCTCGGGTGACGCCTGCGAACCTGAAACCGATGACGGTATCACGGTCCCCTATGACAGCGATCTCGTAGCTAGACATAGACATCCCTCACGACACCGTGCAGCTTCTCCTTGTCCATGTTCTCGAACTTTGCGTGGAAGATCATTTTGAGTATGACAGCTTCTCGCTCCATCATGAGCGCGTATGTGATGATGGGATCGGGTGAGAGGGTCCGAGAGAGCGTGCGCTCCCTGGCCCCTTGCAGGAGGGCATTGTCGCACGCCCGTTCGAAGGCGGAGACTGAGAGGTCACCCTTGCACGTTGAGGCGGCCTTGCTCGCTAGCTTGACGATATCCGGCTCGGAAAAGGCAGCACTTATCGCATCAGGGTGCTCCCCGAGCAGGTCGTGGAATCGCTCCACATGGATCGTGCCGCTCGGCATGAAGGCCTCCTTCGGGAGATCCTCCTGATGGTGGAGGTGTGCACGGACAAGTGTCTTGAGGTTCTGCACGTCCACAAGGCTCTTGAGGATGTTCCGGGCCAGGTCCGCTCGCCTCCCCATGCTCTCGGACAGCTTCGTGTTAAGGAGGGCGAAGAATGCCGTGTCCAAGGCATACGCCACATGCTGGGGATCGATCTCCACCTCTTTATCGCTCCCCCCGTGGCGGATGATGTACGGAGCGTATGTGGATAGGGGCCCCTCCTGGTCTGTCCCCGTTTTCTTGGCTGTAGTGATCGCCCCGAACGTCCTTTCCAGGCACGCCGCGTACCCTGTATCGCCCACCAACCCGGGAAGCGCGTCAAGCTCTTCGGCCTTGGCCATTGTCGCCAGCGACTCCTCAGAAAGGGTGCCTGCATAGGAGAGCGTCCGCTCGATATGGTCGGGTGGACGCCCCTGCAGCTTGCCGCGCACGACGGCGTGAAGATTGTGTAGGTCGTGGCGCGCCTGGAGGACGTCGACGAGCACGCGGTCCTCCTCCGGGAGGAGGGAACGCACCAAGACGTACGTGCGCAGGAGCGTCTTGTCAGCAGCGAGGTCGAAGTCGCGCCACTCACGCACTTGCCTCAGGTCCTGGCTATAGCTCGAGTCGCCAAGGGCCTTGAGCACCTCAAGGTGCGTTGACGTCTCTACCAACTCATCGATCCTGGCCTTCCGGAGGAGCCGGTTCTCAAGGGCTCGCACCCTCCCGAGGCCGTACGCGTACTTAGAATCCTCCATACCGTTGAGGCCCAGGTAGGTGAGGACGGCGCCGGACCCGAAGATGAAGGATTCAAGGAGCATTCACGATCACCTACGAGAACAGCTCTTTTGCGATCTTTGACCTCAACCCGTCCATGCGAAGCTCGAGCAACGCATCAAAGGACGCATTCACCTCGATCTCACCGCACCGGAGCACGATCCCGCCGATGATGGCTCGGCCCTCACGCGAGAGGGTGAGGTGCTTCGTCCCAAGGTCGTTCTCGACCTGCTTCAGATCATTATCTGAGAGCACGCCGTTCTTCCTGTCCCGTTCAGGGAGGATGACCTCGATATCGGGGCCCGGGAGGTCTTCTGCTCCCTTCCTAATCCACGAGAGCAGGAGACCTTTGTACTCCTTCCCCCTCGTGAACGCCTCGAGGTTCTCATGAACCCGCTCAATGGTCTCGAGGATGAGCTTATCCTTGGCCCTGAGCAGGTTGCGCTTGGGCTCCATCGTGCCCACGGCGAGGATCTTCTGTTGCTCGATCCTGGCCTCGCGCTCGGCCTCCCGCATGATCCCCTCCCTTATATGCTCACCATCCGCCCTGGCACGGGCCAGGATATCGTCTGCCCTCGCCCGCGCCTGGGAGAGCTCCCGCTCAACATCCTTCTCCGCGTCAGCGAGGATCTTGCTACCTATCTCCTCTAAACCCACTGTGAGATCACCTTCTCTGCCCGTATCAGGCCGCGGGGAACACAGCCTGAAGCAGCAGGATGGTCGTGAGCAGTGCGAGGATAGCGTAGGTCTCCACCATGGCGGCGAAGATGATGGCATGGCCCTGGGACTCCGGTCGCTTCGAGACGAGGGACACTCCGGACACAGCCGCTTTCCCCTGGTAGATGGCAGACACCAGCCCCGCCAACGCGATGGGCAGACAGGCGAATATCGCCGCCTTTCCCATATCGGGCGTCACCGCATCCACGCCAAGCCTCTGGACGTGGCCCAATACGATGAAGAAGGCCAGAAAGCCATAGATACCCTGGGTTCCAGGCAGGGCCTGGAGGATCAGCATCTTGCCGAACTTTTCCGGGTCCTCAGTCACAACGCCTGCAGCGGTCTGTCCCACAAGGCTCACACCTACCGCAGATCCGCATCCAGCTAATGCCGCTGCTATCGCAGCGCCGAGAACGGCATATCCCGCTCCTAGTACACTCATATATTATACACCTCTTTAAGCATTCAAACCACTCCCTTGGTTAATTCTGAGGTATTGAACCTCTTTCTTGAATGGGGAGAACCTGCGCCCTCCCCCCTCTAGGAACTTACCGAACCATTCAACGTAGTGAAGCCTCGCCGTGTGGATGAATCCCGAGAGGGCGCTGAGGATCACATTCACCAGGTGGCCGAAGATGAAGAGAGGGATGGCCACGATGAGACCCAGCGCTCCGAAAGAGGTCACTACCATCACGGAGAGTGAGTCCACCACGTTGGCGATGACCGCCGAAGCCAGCCCTAGGGCGAGGATCCTTGTGTACGACAGGACGTCCCCCAGGTACCCAACGAGGCCATAGAGACCAATCAGGCCCACACCAAGCCGTTGGATGGGATTCTTGAAATTCCTACCGAAGAAGAGGACGACGATGATGACGCCCAAGCCGATGAGGGTCTTGGACACAATCAGGTACTCCTTGCCGATGGTGCCCGCGTCGATGAGAGCGTAGGCAACGATCCCTGTGAGGAGCATGAGCCATGGAAGGTCGTCCATGAGCGCGTCGGGCCACCTCCCCATCCGGATGTTCTTGTAGGCTGCGAACAGGATACCGGACATGAGGTGGATGATTCCAAAAGCGATGGTGAGGTACAGGAACTTCATGGGTTCAGCGAGGGGATCGAAGAGGGAGAAGCGCGAGAGGATGGGTATGTACAGGCTCGGGTACTCCTTGGGACTCGTGAAGATGTTCCCCAGCCAGCTCCCTCCCACGAGAGCGCCGGCCACGATGCCGAAGAAACCGCCGGCCATGAGGACATACATGAGCTTTCGTGCAGCCCCGGTGAGCCCCTTGATGAAGATGAAGTATGAGGAGAGGAGGATGAGGATGATGCCATAGCCTGCGTCCGTGAGGCAGAAGCCGAAGAAGACGGCAAAGAATGGCATGATGAGGGGGGTGGGGTCCACCTCCCGATAGGAGGGGAGCCCGTACAGCTCCTGCACAAGCTCGAAGGGCGAGACCCGATCATCGTTATCCAGGATCACAGGGACGCTGTCCTCCGGGTCGGGATCAACCGCCTTCACCTCAACCTTCCCATCCGCGACCTCGTCGAGCACAGTCCGAATCCTCGGGACATCATCAGCCTTCGCCCACCCCGTGATGACAAAGAGGTTCGTGCTTTGTGCAAGGTTCCGCTCGACATCAAGGCCCTGTTTCTGGAGGGACAGGGCGTCGAAGAGCATCTGGAGCTTCGGCTTGGACGACGCGACCCTTTCAAGGAACGAACCCTCCGCCTTCTTGATGTTATCCTTCAGGTCCCGGATCTCTGTGCCCAGCCGTTCAGCGACCTCGGAAGGGGTGCCCTTTGCGTGGGGGAGGCGTGCTTCCTTGGCGAAGCGGTTGAGCACATCCCTGGCCTGCTCGTCGGCCGACTTGTGATACACTACCAAGAAGAGTCTTTCCGCTCCCTTTGTGCCAAGGTCCTCCGTGTGAACCGCCCCCCCTGTCTCCTCTGCTACGGTCCGAAGACCCTGGTGGAGGGGTTCTACGTTGTTCTGGAGGCATGTTATCAGGAGCACCCGTGTATGGGGTGTGTCCGTGAGGTGGTCAAGCCGGAGCTGGAGGGCCTCGAAGCCCTTGAGCTGTTCGAGCATCTGCTCTCTGCGGCCGATCTCCTCTCGAAGGTACGAGAGCCTGCCCTCAACCTCCCGTGCCTCGACCTCGGCAGCGGCGATGATGTTCTCCCCTGACGGGACCACTTGAGCGAACTCGTCTTGATCGACGTCGAGGAACGTCTTGATACCGATGAGCGAGTCGATGAACGGCGTCTGAGCAGGAGGCTCGTATCGCTTGAACAGGCCGAGGAGGCTTCTCACCCTGGAGAGCTTGGTCTCGACATCGTCCGCTTCCTCTGGGATGACACCAAAGGAGATGTGCTCGCTCTCCTCGTCGTCGGTGCTGCGGATAGCCTCGACGTGAAGCAGGCCGAGATCGTGGAGTGCCGAGATGATCGGCTCCTTGACCTCTCTAACCGAGAGGATGGTGAGCTTCTTGATTAGGGTGATCATGGTCTACCCATTCCTCTAGAAACGTCGTTCTTCAGTATCGAGAATCCCCTCTGCAATCTCTTTGGCCACAGCGTCGATGCGCACCGACGCCTTCTTCTGGAGGGCCTTCACTGCGGTCTTGCCCTTGCTGAGCGCAACCTTCTGCTTGGCCAGGGCATCCTCTTTCAGAGTGCTCAGGAGCTCACCGGCCTCCTTCTCCGCGTCCCGCTTGGCCTTCTCGAGAATATGTGTGGACTCCTTCTCGGTAGCCGCGACGATGTCCCTGGCCTGGGAGGTTCCGTCATCAACGGTCTTTTTCGCCTTGGTCTCGATCTCACGAACCACACCGAGAATGTCCTTGGTCAAGGGGGTACAACTCCAAGGGCTCCCCAGAGGAATAATTTTATAACACTTGTGGTAGCGACCCACGCACCCCCCTAGCCAGAATGAAATAGACAATCACAGCCACGTTCTGAACCGCCTCCATCAAGGCGGTAACGAGATGACTTCAGAACTCCGTCCGCTCCGTTCCGAGGACAAGCACTTGAAGGCGGAGATCGTTCGACAAGCGGCTCAATTTGAGGACGAGAGAGCACAGCTCAAGGCAGAGATGGCCCAACAGGCGGACCACTTCAAGTCGGAACTGGACCATGCTCATCAACGTCTATCCGAGGCCGAGGCGCTCATCGCCAAGCTCACCGAGTAACTATTGTACTTCAGGCTTACGTACTTCAGGCTTACCGGGATCACGTGATGCACCTCCACTTCACGCACAACGGCTATACTATAATGGGTGTTCCGCCAGGATGAGATGAACATATAGATCGCTACTTGGGCGAGATTCCCCCTCATCCTGTCCGTGCTACTTTGTGCTATGGCAACACACAGGCCGCCCCCACCTACATGGTTTTAAGGCGAGGGTTGTTTGAAAGGATGCTCGCGGGGCACCATCATGGCACACAAGAATGACCTGTTCACGAATGTCATCGAACAGATTGACAAGGCAAACAGAATCCTGAAACTGGAAGCCGGTATCGTAGAGATCCTCAAACAGCCCCAGCGAGAGCTCATCGTATCCCTCCCGATCAAGATGGACGATGGCCGTGTACGGGTGTTCGAGGGATTCCGTGTCCAGCATAACTACGCTCGTGGTCCCACAAAAGGTGGAATCCGTTACCACTCCGAGTTGAGCCTGGACGATGTCCGAGCGCTGGCCGCCTGGATGACATGGAAGTGCGCCGTGGTCAACATCCCCTACGGTGGCGCCATGGGCGGGGTGATCTGCGATCCTAGTACCATGACATCTAGGGAGCTCGAGCGCCTCACGCGGCGGTACGCCTATATGATCCTTCCCCTCATCGGTCCAGAGAAGGACATCCCCGCTCCCGACGTATCGACGAACGCTCAGACCATGGCATGGTTCATGGACACGTTCTCCATGTTCCAGGGCTACTCCGTACCGGGAGTCGTGACTGGCAAACCGGTTTCTTTGGGCGGCTCGAAGGGGCGAACCGAGTCCACGGGCAACGGACTGATGTTCGTCGCCCGAGAGGCACTCAAGCATAAGGGGATATCCATGGATAGCGCATCCTGTGCCGTCCAGGGATTCGGGAACGTGGGCAGCCACGCCGCTCTGTTCATGCACCAGAAGGGATCGAAGGTAGTGGCAATCTCCGACCTGTCGGGCGGTATCTTCAATCCCGATGGCATCGACCTACCTGCAGCCTTCGACTACGTTAAGACTGGCAAGAGTGGTCTCATCAAAGGCTTCGAGAAGCTCCAGAATGGATGCACTTTTGTGAAAGGAGCGGCCGCTGCGACCAAGCAGCTCCTTGAATTGCCTGTGGACGTACTCATCCCCGCGGCTTTGGAACACCAAATCACTGGTGAGAATGCGGACCGTATCAAGGCCAAGGTCATCGTAGAGGGTGCCGATGGCCCGACCACTTCCGAGGCGGATGAGATCCTGTTCAAGAAGGGCGTGTTCGTGGTGCCCGATATACTAGCCAACGCTGGCGGGGTGACAGTGTCGTATTTCGAGTGGGTGCAAGACCTTCAGGCCCACTTCTGGAGCGAGCATGAGGTCAGGGTGAAGCTGCGAGATGTCATGGTTGCGGCCTTTGAGAACGTCCTTGAACTCTCGAAGAAGCATGATGTCGATATGCGCACCGCAGCCTCCTGTATCGCCCTCAAACGTGTCGCTGACGCCATCACCATGCGCGGTATATTCCCTTGAAAAACCCTCCGTGTCAGCATACTCCGCCTTCACGAAGATTTGTGTGCAATCGGGCATCCCCTACGGAGGAACTGATTCCCCAGCAGAGGTTCTCCTGCAAAGAGGATACTCCTTTCGACTCTTGAATCCCTCCTCGCCGCTTAAGCGGGAGGGACGAAAAGTTATTGTTAAACAAATAGGGATTATATTTAGTAAATCACTCGCGACGGGCAGACGGGTATGCGATAGCATGACGCGGGTTATGTCGTGACATACCTTCGGGAAGGTTTATATATTAACTCTTAATAAGCACGCGCGGTCATGGGTCGTCATTCGTGGCCGGAGAATGGAATAGCAGACGTAGAGGGTATATGTTAAATATAGGTGATTTACATGGATAAGAGCATGTTGGATGACATCTTGAAGAAGAACGCTGGAGAGCCCGAGTTCCACCAGGCCGTGAGCGAGGTGTTCGAGTCGCTCCAGCCCGTGTTTGACCGGCACCCCGAGTTCGTGGACGCGAAGCTCTTCGAGCGCGTCGCCGAGCCCGAGCGCGTGATCATGTTCCGCGTCCCCTGGCTGGACGACCAGGGCCAGGTCCAGGTGAACCGCGGGTTCCGTGTCGAGTTCAACAGTGCCCTCGGCCCCTACAAGGGCGGGCTGCGGTTCCACAAGACCGTGTATCTCGGCCTCCTCAAGTTCCTCGGGTTCGAACAGATCTTCAAGAACTCCCTGACCGGGCTCCAGATGGGCGGTGGCAAGGGAGGCAGCGACTTCGATCCTCACGGAAAATCGGACATGGAGGTCATGCGGTTCTGCCAGAGCTTCATGAGCGAGCTGTCCCGACACATCGGTCCCGACACCGACGTGCCAGCTGGCGACATCGGCGTGGGCGCCCGCGAGATCGGGTTCATGTTCGGCCAGTACAAGCGGCTGACCAACAGCTTTACAGGTGTGCTCACCGGCAAGGGCCTGAACTGGGGCGGCAGCCTCGGAAGGACCGAGGCCACGGGCTACGGCCTGCTCTACCTCGTACGGGAGATGCTCAAGACGAAGAACGACTCCATGAAGGACAAGATCGTCGTGAGCTCGGGCTCGGGCAACGTGTCCATCTACGCCACACAGAAGTGCATGCAGCTGGGCGCCAAGGTCATCGCTATGAGCGACTCCAACGGCTACATCGTGGACAAGGGCGGCATCGACCTCTCCCTGGTGCAACAGATCAAGGAGGTCCAGCGCGGCCGCATCAAGGAGTACCTCGTGAAGCACCCGAATGCCGAGTACCACGAGGGCAGCACAGGCATCTGGGAAGTGAAGTGTGATGTTGCGCTCCCCAACGCAACCCAGAACGAGCTTAACGGCAAGGCCGCTGACGCCCTGCTGGGGAACGGCGTGCTCGCCGTGGGCGAGGGCGCCAACATGCCCACCACCCCCGACGGCATCCGGGCATTCTTGGAGGGCGGCGTGCTCTTCGGCCCCGCCAAGGCCGCCAACGCCGGTGGCGTGGCTGTTTCGGGCCTGGAGATGGCCCAGAACGGCCAGCGCCTTGCATGGTCCTTCGACGAGGTCGACACGCGGCTCCAGGGCATCATGCGGAACATCCACACCAGTGCCAGGAAGGCTTCTGCCGAATACAGCACGGAAGGCAATCTCGTGGACGGCGCCAACATCGCTGGGTTCATGAAGGTCGCCGAGGCCATGATGCAGCAGGGGCTGGTGTAGACCAGCCCTGAGGTTGGGGGGTCGGCGCGGACCGGCCCCCCTTCTTCCTCTTCGCACCGTGACGCAGGTGGGGGAAGAGCCCGCTCCATGAGAGGATATCCTTTTACATACGATGCCACGATTACGTCACGTGAGGAGGGATAACTGATGAATCCCGATGAAACCGATATTGTCAAACAAGTCGAAAAGATCGTCGAGGAGCACGGCCCATACACGAAGTCCCTCATACCCATCCTGCAGGACATACAGGAGGAATACGGGTACGTGCCCGGCGTGGCGATCGCGACCATCGCCGGGCGGCTCGGCATCTCCGGGGACGTGATCTACGGTGTGACCACGTTCTACTCTCAGTTCAGGTTCAACAGCCCCGGCAGGCACCATATCAAGGCATGCCTGGGCACTGCCTGCCACGTGCGGCGGGGATCCATGCTCCTTGAGGCAATCGAGCGTCGCCTGGGGATATCCCACGGTGAGACAACGCCGGACGGCCTCTTCAGCCTTGAGAAGGTGGCGTGCCTGGGGTGCTGCGCCCTGGCCCCGGTGATCGTGGTCGACGATCAGGTGTTCGGTACCTGCACTCCCGCGAAGGTTGATGGCATCCTGTCCCGCTACGAGGGCGAGGAGAGTGCGTGACATGGGCTTCGATGCCGTCCGAAAGAGGGCGAAGGCCTCGTGGGACGGGCTCGTCAGCAGCTCCATTCCCGTGATATACTTCGGCGCGGCCTCCTGCGGGAGGGCGGCAGGAGTGATGGCCGTCAAGGAGGCCGCGGTCAGGTATCTTGACCGTACGGACACCGATGCCAGGCTCGTCGACGTGGGCTGCATCGGCCCCTGCTGCTACGAGCCGCTTGTGTACGTCCAGAAGCCGGGGAGGCCGCCCATCTGCTACTCCAACATGGACCCTGATGGGATAGAGACTCTCCTGGAGGGCTACCTTGCGAGTGACGATCCGATGGGGGATATGGCACTGGGCGTGCTGGGGGACGAGGCCGTGGACGGCATCCCGCCGCTCTTTGAACACCCCATGCTGGCACCCCAGGTGCGGCTCGTGCTGCGCAACTGCGGTATCATAGATCCCACCGAGATCGACCACAGTATCGCCCATGGTGGGTACGAGGGAATACGAAAGGCCCTGTCCATGACGCCCGAGGAGGTCATCGAGGAAGTGAAGGCCTCCGGGCTCCGCGGGAGGGGCGGCGCAGGATTCTCCACGGGTACCAAGTGGGCGTTCTGCAGGGACGCCGAGGGTGAGCCTAAGTACTTGATATGCAACGCGGACGAGGGCGATCCGGGGGCGTTCATGAACCGCTCGCTACTGGAGGGCGACCCCCACACCGTGCTGGAGGGGATGCTCATCGCAGGCTATGCAATCGGGTGCCGTCACGGTTACGTCTACATCAGGGCTGAGTACCCCCTCGCAATCGAGCGCCTGATCCACGCCATCGAGCAGATGAGGGCGCACGGCCTGCTCGGCGAGAACATCATGGGCTCGGACTTCTGCTTCGACATCGAGATCAAGAAGGGGGCCGGCGCGTTTGTGTGCGGCGAGGAGACCGCGCTCATGGCTTCCATCGAGGGGAAGAGGGGCATGCCTAGGACAAGACCCCCGTTCCCGGCGACCTCGGGTGTGTGGGGTAAGCCCACGAACATCAACAACGTGGAGACCCTCGGGAGCCTCGCGAACATCATCCGGATGGGAGCAGAGGAGTACGCAATGCAGGGATCCGACACGGCCAGGGGGACGAAGACCTTCTCCCTGGTGGGCAAGGTGAAGAGGACGGGGCTGATCGAGGTCCCCCTCGGCACCCCGGTGAAGGAGATCCTCTTCGGGATCGGTGGTGGCATCGAAAACGACCGGCAGTTCAAGGCGGTGCAGACCGGTGGGCCCTCTGGGGGCTGCATCCCGCGGTCGAAGCTGGATCTCCCCGTAGACTACGAGTCCCTCCAGGAGGCAGGCGCCATCATGGGCTCGGGTGGGATGATCGTCATGGACGATGAGACCTGCATGGTGGACGTGGCCCATTACTTCCTATCCTTCACCCAAGCCGAGTCCTGCGGCAAGTGCGCACCGTGCCGCATCGGCACGAAGCGGATGCTGGACATCCTGGGAAAGATCAAGGACGGGAACGGAGAGATGGGGGACCTTGATGAGCTCGAATCCCTCTCCTGGACCATCCAGAACGGCTCCCTCTGCGCGCTGGGGCAGACCGCCCCCAATCCCGTCCTGACCACCCTGCGCTATTTCAGGGACGAGTTCGAGGAGCACATACGCGAGGGGCGCTGCCGTGCCCGCGTGTGTAAGCCGCTCATCCGCTACGAGATAGTGGAAGAGCGCTGCATCGGGTGCGGGGCCTGCCAGAAGCGGTGCCCTGTAGATGCTATCTTGGAGACCAGCCGACCGGTCACGAAGGGCAAGGGCAAGACAAGGGCCATCGATCCCAAGCTCTGCGTCCGCTGCGGCATCTGCCTTTCCGTGTGCCCGCCGAGCGCGGACGCCGTCGAGAAGTTCTCGCCCGCCACCGCAGAGGTGGCCGGGGGTGGCGGCCGATGAGGATCACCATCGACGGAGCGGAGGTGCCCTTTACGGAGGGCCAGACCATCCTCGAGGCAGCCCGCGATGGCGGCATCTACATCCCTACTTTGTGCGCCCACGAGGGGCTCCCGCCCCTCGGTGCGTGCCGCCTCTGCGTGGTGAAGGTGGAGGGCATGCGGGGGTTCCCGCCCGCGTGCAGTATCCCTGCCGCAGACGGGATGGTAGTTCATAGTGAAGCTGAGGAGGTCATGCGGCTCCGCCGGAACGTCCTGGCGCTCATCCTGATCGAGCACCCCCACGCCTGCCTCGTGTGCGGCGAACGCGAGGAGTGCGAGAAGCTTCGGGGCGATCCGGAGAAGGCGGGGAGAGTCACTGGTTGCTCAACCTGCCCCAAGCGGCCAACCTGTGAGATACTCGAGGTCGCCGATTACCTGGGGATGGCCGACACCGGCATCCCCATGGTGTACAAGGGACTACCGGTGGAGCGTGACGACCCGTTCCTCGACAGGGACTACAACCTGTGCATCCTGTGCGGCCGGTGCGTTCGCATGTGCCAGGATGTGCAGGGCGTGGGCGCCATCGCCTTCACCCACCGCGGGAATTCAACGAAGGTCGGAACCTTGTTCGGGCGTCCCCACCTCCTCGGGCCCTGCCGCTTCTGCGGCGCCTGCATCGACGTATGTCCCACCGGCGCCCTGTCGGCACGGGGGAGCAAATGGCACGGCGAACCCGACGCGACCACCGCGTCGACCTGCGCCTTCTGCTCCCTTGGATGCCCAGTGGTGCTCGAGGTGAAGTGGGACAGGGTTATGGCGGCCGTACCTGGCAAGCAACGGGGCAGCGGACACGCGTGCGCATGCGTCTACGGCAGGTTCTGCATCCCCGCTGTGGTCAACGCCTCCAACCGGCTGCGCTACCCACGGATCAGAAAGGACGGCACACTCGCACCAGTATCCTGGGACGAGGCGTTCCACTACGTCGCGGATGCTTTTGAGGGCGTCTCACCAGCGGAGACGGGCTTCCTGATATCCCCTCATGTCACGAGCGAATCCGCCTGGCTGATCCGGAGGCTCGCCCGGGATGTGGTGGGCACCAGCAACATCGATGTACTGTCTTCCTTCGGACGGGCCGTGATGCGCTTTGCTGCCGACGTTGGCGATGGAGCATCGGCCTGGGCTGGCCTGGACGACGTGGAACGCGCCGACTGGCTGCTCCTTGTGAAGGATGACGTTGTCTACAGTCATCCGGCCCTTGCAGCAGCGGTCAACTGCGCCCGCGAGCGTGGTGCCACGGTCATACTCGTGGACGACGGTGAGAACGACCTGGCGACGTCGGCGGACCTTAAGGTGCTCATCGAGCCTGGCTCGTTGAGGGCCGTGCTCGCAGCCGTTGCGAAGGGGCTCCTCGTGGAGCATGGGGACGCTGTGATCGAGGGCATCGAGGCCCTCAGCACATCCCTGGAAGGATCTACCCACGAGGGGGCCGCGAAGCTTGCCGGCATATCCGTGGAATGCCTGGGTGACATTACCAAGACCCTGCACTCATCTCGAACGGGCGTCATCGTCGTCGGTCCGCGCATCCTGGACGACCCGGAGCCGGACCAGGTGCTCGCCGCTATCCGCGACCTGCTGGTGCTTCGCGGTGTTGAGCGGGGCTTCATGCCGCTGGTGGAAGAGGGCAACCTCAGGGGAGCGTACGAGGCTGGCGGCTTCCTGGACACGAGTGAGGGAGACAAGGACGTGATGGACGCACTGCGCCGCGGCGATGTGAAGGTCCTCGTCGCCGGCGAGGGCTCGATCCCTCCCGACGACATCCCCGAGGGGACGTTCCTTGTGATATCGGAGCCACATCCCTCTGTGCTGGACGACCGGGCCGATGTTATCTTCCCCTCGGCCGTCTTCACCGAGGAGGACGGGCACTTCACCTCGCTCGACGGCCGAGAACGGAAGCTTGCAAAGGCTGCAGATCCACCTGGCATGGCCATGCCCGATTGGATGATCACCGCGGGGCTGGCGCGGGTCATGGGAGCCTGCGGATTCGAGCATGGCTCCAGTGAGGAGGTCCACCGGGAGATGGCGAAGGCCATCTCCCTGTTCCCGGGGAAGGAACGACCTTCCTTCCCATCCCGTAGGGAGCTGCTCCCCATCGCGGATACGTGCTCGCTCCATCTGGGCGAGCACGCGAGGGCGACGATGCGCTACCGGGGCACGGCCCTGCACGAGCTCGTGGGGGACCTGCGCATCTACCTCGAGGCCAGGGGGCGTATCCCAATGAAGGACTCAGAGGGATCCGAGAAGGAGGGAACACGATGAGCTACCGTATAGTCCACAAGGAGGAAGTGGTTCCCAATGTCCACAAGCTGGTGATTGAGGACCCGCGCATCGCCCGGACCGCACAGCCCGGACAGTTCGTGTTGCTCATGCCCACCGAGGAGGGTGAACGCACACCCATCACCCTCTCCGACTGGGACGTGGAAAGGGGCACTATAACGCTCTACGTGCTGGAATTTGGCATCACATCCATGAAGCTTGCGAATATGACGGAGGGCGACACCGTGTTCAGCCTCGCCGGCCCACTCGGCCTACCAACACGGGTGGAGCAATTCGGCACGGTGCTCCTGGGGGGCGGGTGCTACGGCATCGGCGGCATACTCCCTGTCGCCAGGGCCATGAAGGAGGCCGGGAACCACGTAGTGGTGATAATAGAGGCCCGTAGCAACTTCCTGCTCTATAACAAGGAGGAGCTAGGCTCCGTTGCGGACGAGCTCCATGTCACGACAACGGACGGTTCCGAGGGGACGAAGGGTCACAACTGGGACCTGATAGGAGAGCTCCTCGACGAGGGCCGGACCTTCGACCGGGCCTACTTCGTGGGCTGCACCCGCATGCTGATGAGATGCGCTGAGGCAACCCGGCCAGCCGGGATCCCCACCGGTGTAGCGCTCAATGCCATCATGGTGGACGGTACCGGGATGTGCGGCTGCTGTCGGGTCACCGTGGGCGGGAAGACGAGGTTCGTGTGTGTGGACGGTCCTGAAATGGATGGACACGAGGTGGATTGGGAGGAGCTGTTCAACCGCAAGTGCTCCTACCGGGGAGACGAGGCGCGCGCCTACCAGACCCACACGTGTCGAGTGACCGGTGCTCGTGTGAAGGGGAGTGATTCTTGATGGTGAAGCCGGGAGAGAGGGACCGTGTGAAGATGCCGGAGCAACTGCCCGAGGTGCGTGCCCGTAACTTCGAGGAGGTGCCCTTGGGCCTCACCGCAGAGCTGGCCGTCGCGGAGGCGGAGCGTTGCCTCAACTGCAAGAAACCGTTCTGCGTGGATGGATGCCCGGTGAGCGTCAAGATCCCCGAGTTCATCTCCCTGATAAGTGAGGGCAGGTTCGCCGAGGCCGCACGGAAGGTGAAGGAGACCAACGCGCTCCCCGCTGTGTGCGGACGGGTGTGCCCCCAGGAGGTCCAGTGCGAAGCAAGGTGCGTGCTCGGCAAGAAGTACGAGCCCGTGGCCATCGGCTACTTGGAGCGCTTTGTCGCCGACCACGAGCGCGAGAATGATCTGATCGAACTGGCGGAGCGCGCCCCCTCCACTGGGAAGAAGGTAGCGGTCATCGGCGCAGGCCCCTCCGGGCTCACTGTGGCAGGGGATCTCATCAAGCTCGGGCACGACGTGGTGATATTCGAGGCGCTCCACAAGCCCGGCGGCGTCCTCACCTACGGCATCCCCGAGTTCCGCCTCCCCATGCGCGTCATCGAGGCCGAGGTCGCCAACCTGCTGGAGCAGGGCGTGAGTCTGGAGATGGACTCGGTCATCGGCAAGGTGCGGACCGTGCGCGAGCTGATGGAGGAGGATGGATTCGACACCGTGTTCATTGGTGTGGGCGCAGGCCTGCCGCGCTTCATGGGCGTGCCCGGTGAGAACCTCAACGGTATCTACTCGTCCAATGAGTACCTCACGCGCTCGAACCTCATGAACGCCTTCCGCTTCCCCGAGTACGACACACCCGTGGAGCGGGCGAGGAAGGCAGTGGTCATCGGCGGCGGCAATGTTGCCATGGACTCGGTGCGCACGGCACTACGCCTGGGAGCAAAGGATGCCATCATCGCCTATCGCCGCGCCCGGGAGCAGCTGCCGGCCCGGACGGAGGAGATCCACCACGCCGAGCAGGAGGGCGTGCGGTTCCACTTCCTGACGGCCCCCATCCGCTTCATCGGCGATGACCGCGGATTCGTGAAGGCAATGGAGTGCATCTGCATGGAGCTGGGCGAGCCCGACGCCAGCGGCAGGAGACGGCCGGTTCCTATAGAGGGCTCCAACTTCATCATGGAGGCGGACCTTGTGGTAATCGCCGTCGGTACGAACTCCAATCCTCTGCTCACCTCCACCATGCCGGAGCTGGAGCTGAACAAATGGGGCAACATAGTCACCAACGAGGACGGCGCCACCAACATCGAAGGTGTGTACGCCGGTGGCGACATCGTCACGGGCAGCGCCACGGTGATCGAGGCCATGGGTGCGGGGCGCCGCGCCGCGAGGGCGATGCACGAGTACATGACTGAAGGACGGTGGAAGGTGGAGAGGAAAGAGAGCGAGAAATGAGGGTATGCTCCCCCCTCACCGACACCCTCGGAAATTGACGGTCGAAAACATATAAAGGCAGTATCTCTAAGAGAGTCCACGGATGGCCGCCCGGAAGAACTATCTGCTCAAACGCATCCTCAATGACCGGAAGTTCATCGAGTACGCCCTCCAGTGGGAAGGCCTGGGTCTCTCGTATGTGCGCTACAAGCAGATGGGGCCGGCAGTGCACCCCGATGAGAAGAAGATCCTGCTCGAGAACATCGCACGGCTTGTGATCACCAGTGACGAGGCTCACGTGTCCTACATCGCGAACCTCTTCGATTATGATGACCTCATCAAGATCGAGGAACGCATCTTCGGAAAGGGCAAGATCGGCGGGAAGAGTACGGGGATGCTGCTCGCTTTCAACGCCCTGCACAGGCACAGGGAGCATCTGGGATTCGAGGTCAGGATCCCAGACTCATGGTACTTGGGCAGCAACATGGACACCGAGTTCCTGACCTTGAACGGCTTGCAACGGTTCGAGAATGCCAAGTGGCAGGAAAGCATCCAGTTGGATAACTACAATGAGTTCATGGAGCTGTTACCCGAGACCCGTCTCCCTCAGAAGATCCTCAAGAAACTACGCTCCCTGCTCCGAGAGACCCACGGTACACCCCTGATCCTCCGCTCCTCGTCGCTCCTCGAGGACAGCCATGGAACCCCCTTTCCTGGGATGTATGAAAGCTACTTCATCCCGAACTGTTATTCTTTGACAGAGAACCTGAGGATGACGGTCGACGCTGTCAAGAACATCTACTCATCGATCTTCAAACCTGACTGCTTCAACTACCGGAAGAAGAAAGGCCTATTGCAGGAATATGAGGCCATGGCCATACTGATACAGAAGGTCGTGGGGGGAAGGTACACGAGCCCCGAGGGCAAGGAGTATTTCTCCCCGCTCTTCTCCGGGGTTGGATTCTCGCAGAACTGCTATCCCTGGTCGAAGGAGGTACGTCAAGGCGATGGTGTCGTGCGGCTTGCCCTGGGTCTCGGCACTGCTGTGGTCTCCCTTCCAGAGGAAGCGGAGGAGGCCGGTGTGTTCGTATGCGATCTCTCAACGTTCAGGACCCCCGCCCCCGAGGAACAGCTCAAGTCCTCCCAGAGGCTCGTCCATGCGGTGGACCTCCAAGAGACGGATATCAAAAAGACCATCAAACACCTCCCCATAAAGGACGTCGTGGCGTACAATGGTCTGTCGAGCCTTGGAGAGGGCCAGAACGGGGTCGAGGCGATCATCAGTATTCAGGAGGACTCGGGCAGTCTCGCACGGGCCTCAGGATACAACCTTCAAAAGGGATTCCCGTTCATCACCTTCCACTCCATCGAGAAGAAGTGGGGGCCGAGACTGAGAGAGGTCGTGAAGATAATCGAGTTCGCCTATGCAAAGAACGAGATGCACACGTTCCTCGACGAGTCGAAATGGACGCTCGTCGGGACGATCATCGGCGACTGCCCAGGGGACATCCGGGAGAGGCTCAAGGCGGATGACCTGTCCGATCCATTCGGGAGCATGATCGAAGCCGCTCAATTATCCTCCGAGATGAAGGAGAACCTGCACTACGTGGTCGAGGCCAAGAGGCTATTGGAGAACCTTTCCGATTATCCATCATTCAAATCAGCCCTAGGATCGCTGTCCAATAAGGATCTGAAGGAGAGGCTCGGCCAGATAATAAGAAGGCACGCCATCGACATCGAATTCTCGGTCGTGGGCGACATACTCTACATATTACAATGCCGCCCCCTGAGCTTATACGAAGAGACAGGACTGGACGAGAGCATGCACGCCATCCCACCCGAGAGGAGGTTCATCGACGTGAAGGCGGTGTGTCCCACGGCACAACTGGACATCACACGTGTGATCTATGTGGATGATGAGAAGTACATCCACATGTCACAACAACAAAAATACGCGGTCCGGGACAAGCTGAGCGAACTGAACAACTCGATGGGCGAGTCCATTGACCAGAAGGGAACCTCACACGAGGGGGATTTCATGTTCCTCCTTCCTGGGAGGGTGGGATCCTCCCATCCGGAGCTTGGTATCCCCGTGAAGTACAAAGATATTAACAACGCCCGGATACTGGTGGAGTATCCGCTCGGGCTGCAAAAGCCGGAGTTCTCCTACGGCTCGCATTTCTATCTGAGGTTGGTAGGTGACGGGATCTACACCTTTGGAATCCAGGAAGGTGACCTGTTCCGAAGGGAGCTGATCGAGATGAATGCCGTGCAGAGGTTCTTTGACGGGGCCATTATCGTCTCGAGACTCCCCCTCGGTGTGTACATGTCCGGAGTGGAGAGAAGGGTCGTATGTGAGATGATGGAGGGCGGAGAGTACGGACCCGAAGTGCTGCTCGAGATGTGATGCTGGAACACCTTCCGCAAGACAGTATCATCTCGGGCCCGCCCGTACTGGGCTCAAATAATGAGAGTATCGTATGCCTTCCCGCTCATGAAGGGGGGAGGGAGGGGCTCGATGGCCAGGCATGGTCCACAGCGGTAACATCATCGTGAAAGCGATCCTCGCGTCTGGACGTGCCTCTAGGGCGATCCGCGGGCGGCTGTCGTCGGCCACCTAGCTCAGACGGACCTGGCAGCGAGCGTGGGCGCCCCGGCACGCGCCCGCCCCGCCAAGTGATAAATGTCTTGCGCTCGGAACGGATGGCGCAGGGGCCGTCCGGTCCCTTGAAGGAAGGATGCCCATGATGCGACCCGGACCAGTCCTTTGGGAGGGAGCACATCGATGAGCACTATTGCTTCGTTCCCTCTTGCGACCGGTGCGCCAGTGGTCTGTTTCGTGGTCGGATCCCTCCTCCTGCTCGCCCTTGTGCGGTGCCGACGCTATATCGCCGACGACCTCCGCTCGAGCTCCCGACGCATCAGGATCGCAGTGCTCTGCGCTCTTGGCCTGTTCGTGTACCTCGTCACCTTCCAGGTAGGCCAATTCCATCGTGAGATCATCGACGAGTACTGGTTCGTGGAGTGGGCCCGGAACCTCACCCTCGGTGAGGGATTCGTGGACTGTTGGTATGTAGGGCTGGACGAGATGGTCTGTCGTCCCCTGACGGACATGCCCGCCTGGCCGACGGCGATCGCAACCGTTTCCGCCCTGACAGGTGTAGGGAGCTGGACGGCCATCCGACTTTCTATCTTCTGTGGGCTGGCTGCTGTCGTCCTCACGTTTCTTGTAGGACGGGCGCTCTTCGGAGACCTGGCTGGGCTCGTCGCCGCCGCCTTTCTGGCCGTGAATCCTGTCCACCTGATATGGAGCGCCACCGCTGCCAGCAACGCCTTCGCTCTGGCCCTCGTACTCCTTGCCGTGTACCTCGCCCTCCTATACATGCGCTCGCACGAACCATGGCTCTTGGCCGCATGCACGTTGGCCCTCTGCATCAGTCTCCTCTCCCGGGTTGAATATGCTCTATTCATCGTTCCCTTGGTAATGCTTCTCCGCGCGGAAGGCGCATGGCCTCCACGACGCCACTGGCGGTATGCCATCCTCCCCCTTGCCCTCGTGGCCCTCGTCTACCTACCCATGGTGAGAATGATGGCCGGTCATCCTAAGAACGTGGTGTACACGGGCGATCTGCTGTGGAACCAATCGATCCAGTACCTGTTCAAGGTGGCAATCGGATTCTACATACCCCTCCCGGCCGTGATCCTCGTCCTGTCGGCCCTCCTCTTGGTTGGCAAGGCCGAACGGCGTTCGGTGCTAGCCCTTGGTGCATGGTTCCTCGTATTCTTCCTATTCTACAACACCTGGCTCTCCGAAGGTCAGGATCGTCTCTTCCTCCTCACGCTTGTCCCCCTCTTCCTCCTGGCGGGCCTTGGTGTGCAGTCACTGAGGGGCCGTATTGGGATTCACGAGTTGGTGACGCTGGCGGTCTGTCTCCTTTTCGCTATCGGTCCCCTAGACACTCTTTCCCGAGGCGAGGAGGGCCCAGGCTCATTGTCATGGAACGCTCTCGCCACGCGACTTGTTAATGATTGGCCCTTCGATGGTGACTGCTATATTGTCACCGCGGATCCCTCGCTCTATATGGCCACAGGCGTAGCCAGGGCGGTCCCAGCCCGGGCCGTACTGGACGATCCTACCTTGGTGCGTAGACTGGTCGACTCGGGAGTATGTGTGCGCCTAGCGCGTAACGTCGGGAGTTCGGACGAAACCGAAATGGCGCTGTTGACATCCACGCTTCAAGGGCAGGGGTATTCACTCATCGAGATGGAAGCGATCGGTGTACCCGGAGCGAACATGACCCTCTACGCGCCTCTTGCGGGACGCGTACGCTCTCTATCCGTGTGACGGGGGCGTCCTACTTGGGCCCGATCCCGACCTTAACTTCCGTTCACGAAGAGGATGCTAGGTACGGCCCGATGGCCAGGAAATCGATGGCTCCCTCCGTAAAGGTGCGTACGGCACCGGCAGGATCGTACACCATGGGTGCCTCATGGAGGTTGAAGCTGGTATTGATCAGGACGGGCAGGCCCGTGTTCTCCTCGTAGAGCCCGAGCAGTCGATGGAGCCGGGGCGTGGTTTTTGCTGACACGATCTGGGGCCGTGCCGTGCCATCAACGTGTACGGCACCAGGGCAGTGCTTGCGCATCCATGGAGTGCAGTTCAAGGTGATGGTCATTGTGGTCGCCGGGAGCTCGGCACCGGTGATGTCGCCGAAGCATTGCTCGACCCGCTCCTCGAGCACGAGCGGGGCGAAGGGCATGAACTCTGTGCGATTGAGGCGATCGTTGAGCCAATCGAGCACGGCCTCGTCGGTTGCGTGGACCAGGATGCTTCGGTTCCCGAGCGCCCGTGGCCCCCATTCAGCTCGACCATGGAACCGCCCAACCACCTTCCCCTCAGCTAGGAGCTTTGCCACCTCTGCCTCCAGGTCCGCAGGACGATTGTATGGGACATGGGCACCTTCGAGAGCCGACCGCACCTCGTTGTCAGTGAACCCTCTCCCCAGGTAGAGGTCGTCCAGGGGCGCTGACGCGGGACGGGCACAGGCGAGGGCAGCTCCTACGGCAAGCCCTCCGTCGCCCATGTGTGGGTGTACGAACACCGAGTCCACGCCCTCAAGCTCCCAGAGCCGCTGGTTGAGCCGCACATTAGCGAACACTCCGCCAGCCAGTGCGAGATGGGACAGGCCCGTCCGCCCGACCCATTGGGCTACTAGCTCGGTCATCCGCTCCTCGATGTGGTGCTGTACCCATGCGGCCACATCCTCACGGTGATAACCAGCGAACATGCGCTCGAGCTCGGGCACCCCGGCCCATCCCCATCGTCCCAAATAGGTACCGGAGTCCGTGAAGGGGAAGGGGACGTCAACAGCTTTCCAGTCACCTTGTGCGGAGAGGCCCAGGATCTTGCCCTCGTGGCGGTGGGGGAGGAAGCCGAGCCATTGGGTTATCGCGGAATAGAACATACCAAAGGAGTCGATCCCTTTCATGGCATCGAGCCGTTCGATACGACCGTCGGCGCAGCGGTTCACTGTCAGCGAGTACCCGTCCCCCAGGCCGTCGGCGGTGATACCCAGGACGGGATCATGCCCCGACAGGAAATAGGCCCCTGCGATATGGGCCACGTGGTGATCTATGGGGACGAGGGGCCGGTCCCTGATCGGTCGGGGAAGGTCCTTGCGCATCAAAGCAGGGACCGTGCGGGCGAGGAGACCCCCGCCCCATGATCCGGGATCGATGATGTTGAGCCCAAAACGGTCCTGGACGAAGTCGGACAGGAAGGGGACGAGCCCTCCTGAACTTGAGGCGCGGACATCGCCCTCCATGGCCTGGAACCGGCGGACCAGGCGTGCGTAAGGGGGAGGGGTGAGGATGCCACCGACAGCGATAACGTCCACATCGGAGTAGGTGAGCTCCGATATATCGAGCACCTCGTCGAGCGACCGCTTGGGGAATCCTCCCTGCAGCTTCTTTTGTGTGAGACGCTCCTCGTTGACGGCTGCCAGAATGGTCCCGTCCTTTACAATACAGGCGCCGCAGTCGTTCTGACTGTCCACCAGTCCGAGTACGACTCCCTTGCGCCAAGAGGATTCAGAGCCCATGTTCTGATCGCAATCCAGCAATCAAGTGATAAAAGAGTTGCGTTCATGGTCACCCAGGGTACGTGACCTGGACCGATATGCTATCTTCGATCCCGGGATGATTCCGTTTGGATCGTTACTCCTTGGTCTTCACTTCTTCGACCACGACCTCGCGCATGGGACGGCCGGTGCCGCCTCTGAACTCGTTCAGCATCTCGGCGAATATGGCCACTGTGATCTCATAGGGCGACTCGGCGCCAACGTCCAGACCAATGGGGGCACGGACCTTCGCTATGGCCTCCTCGGAGACACCATCCCTACGCAGGCGCTTGAGCGCAGTGCGCGCCTTGTTCCTGCTCCCGATCATCCCGATGTACCCTGCATCGGACTCTACGGCGGTCCTGAGGCAGGTAAAGTCGTGGGCATGCCCGTGGGTGACGATCACGACAGCGCACATGGGATCCAGGGGTATGGTCGGGACCGTCTCGGTGTATGGGCCGCAGAAGAGCCGCTCGGCCTGGGGGAACCGCTCCTCGTTGCAGAAATCGGGTCTATCATCGGCCACCCATACGGGGATGCCCATCTTGTCTCCCATGTCCGCGAGCGCCGCCCCGATGTGGCCGCCGCCGCAGATGACAAGCCTGATGACAGGGCCGTGCGTTTCGATGAACACCGTAACCTTACCGCCGCACACCATTCCCTGCTTTGAGAGGTCGACGTCTATCGTTTCCGTGACCCGATGCTTCATCAGATGCTTGGCCTTGCCGTGCACGTACTTCTCAACCGCGCCACCGCCGATGCTCCCGACGATGGAACCGTCAGCGCGCACGATCATCTTGCTGCCGATGTGACGGGGGCTGGAGCCCTCCGATGCTGTGATGGTGGCTACAGCGAACACCTCTCCCGCATCAGCCAGACGGCTCATCTCAGCGAGCAGCTTGTCGACCATGTCATTCGTCCATATTCAATTCTTTTTTTATCTTCGTCCCTATCGGGCCTGCCTGTTTTCGCACGGACGTCCTCTAATCATTGAGGGATCGCAGGACCTCGCCGGGAGGGAACACGCCCTGCTCGGTGATGATTGCAGTTATCAGTCGTGCGGGTGTGATATCGAAAGCGTAGTTATAAGCGCGGGCGCCGGGCGGTGCGATGGGAGTCCCCAGTACCGCGAGCACCTCATTCTCATCGCGCTCCTCGATGACTATGTCTTCTGCTGAGGCCGTTTCCGGATCGATGGTGGATGTGGGGGCCGCCACGTAGAATGGGATGCCGTTATCCTGGGCCGCAAGGGCGACCATATAGGTCCCTACCTTATTGGCAACATCGCCGTTGGCTGCGATGCGGTCGGCGCCCACCACGACCTTCTGGACCATCCCGCGACGCATGAGAAGGCCGGAGGCCCCGTCCGGGATGAGCCTGGCCGGGATCCCGTCCTCCATGAGCTCGAACATCGTGAGCCGGGCACCCTGGAGCCGGGGCCGGGTCTCGTCGGCGACCACTTTGATGCGCTTCCCCGCCTCGATCGCTGCCCGGATGACCCCCAGGGCCGTACCGTACCCTCCAGTGGCCAGTGCGCCAGCGTTGCAGTGGGTGAGCACGGTATCCCCGTCCTCAAGCAGGGCGGAGCCATGGTGTCCCAGAGCGCGGTTGCGGGCGATGTCCTCTTCGAGGAGACGCTGCGCCTCCGCCAGGGCTCGTACCGCGACCTCCTCGTCGGGGACGTTGCGGACCGCGTTCTCTACTCGCTGCACACCCCAGGCGAGGTTGATCGCAGTAGGGCGTGTTCGCAGAAGGCGTTCTCGTGCGCAGGCGAGGGCCTTGCGGGGCTCGTCCTCGCGAGCTGCCAAGGCCATACTGAATGCTGCAGCGACACCGATAGCAGGCGCCCCACGCACGGCCATACCCTCGATGGCGCAAGCGAGCTCCTCGACGGTCTTACATTTGAGCGTGCAACGCTCGAAAGGGAGCAGTCGTTGGTCGATAAGTTCGATAGAGTCATCTGCCCAGCGAACGGTGAACACATGCTCGTGGACAGCATTCAACGTTAAAAATCGTTCGCTGGCGCCTGAGGGGAAGTGTCAGCGGCGCTAGAACAGGGAAGCGAACTCCCCATAATCGGGCTCGTTAGCCGGCCCGTGGACCTCGGGTAGCTGGGCGAGGTCCATGCCCTCCCGAAGTTCCTCTGATAGGATTACGTCAACGTGCATTCCATACCCCGAGGTTGGGGGTTTTGTTTCCCCTTTAAAAAAATATCGTAAAAATGCCCCCAAACGGGAGTCTTACCCGGAGGAACGGAGGGTCTGGGCACCTTGTGCGATACCCTTATTAATCATGGCTGTCGATTGACCGAGGGCAGTTATGGGAGAGGTCGTCGCGTTCGTGGAGCTGATGGGGAACTACAACTCCCTCCGCGAGACCGTGGACCTCCTCAAGGAGCAGGAGCACTGTGCTGCGGTGCTCGCGGTCACCGGACCGTACGACTACCTTGTTGAAGTGCGGTGTCAGAGCATCTGGCAGCTGACCAAGGTGCTCGACCGCCTCACGAACTTCCCCTGGGTCACCCGCTCCCGGTCCTCGGTGGTAAAGGAGGTCGTGAAGGAGCCGTCGGACTTTACGTTCATCGAGCCCTCGGATGCTGACCAGAAGCAGATGCTCAAGTCCCATCTCATCGCCACCGTGTCGATCAATGTCCGGACAGGGATGACCAAGCCCCTCGCATCACGGCTCAAGAAAGTACCACAGGTCGCTCGGGCGTACGTGGTCACCGGGGAGCACGACCTCTTGGCATCCATCGACTGCGGGTCCATGCTGGACTTCGCCGAGTTCCTTGACACGGTGCACGAGTACGAGTACGTCAAGTCCACGAACACGGCCTTCATGGTCCGGGCCGGCCGGATGTTGCAGCCGAGCGACACGTCCTGAGGGCGCAACGGGGGGAGACCATGTCCCCGCGAATCCGTGACATAGCGACAGTTATCCTGTGCCTGTTCCTCTGCGGATGCTTCTCCTCGGTCCCTGAGGATACTCCGTCGCCCGCGGACGGGACGTTCATGGTCGGAGGACATACCTACAGGTTCGTCCAGGGAACCCTCGTCCAGGATGACCGCGACAATGACAGTATCGCTGTGGTCGGTGTGGCATGCGATCTGCACGGGAACGGGACCACCGCAACT
>Ga0187833_10000800_pt1 | contig 36674 bp, 40 predicted proteins | sample ETNtaG_37_FD_167968 | JGI IMG/M metagenome (GOLD analysis project Ga0187833, IMG submission 167968) | Marine microbial and viral communities from oxygen minimum zone, Eastern Pacific Ocean - ETNP2014_SV_400_PacBio MetaG (Illumina Assembly) | ecosystem: Environmental > Aquatic > Marine > Hypoxic...
ACTTAGCTGCTGCGGGAATTGGAACTTTAGGATTGGTTGATTTTGATACTGTTGAAGAAAATAATCTACAAAGACAAATAATTCATTCTATTAAAGATTTGAAAAAATCAAAATTAGAATCAGCAAAAGAATCTATTTTAAGTTTGAATGAAAATATAAAATTAAATCTTCATAATATAAGGATAAATGATAGTAATATTGAATTAATAAAAGATTATGATTTGGTTATAGATTGTACTGATAACTTACAAGTTAGATATTCAATAAATGATGCTTGTTTAAAATTTAACAAGCCTTTAATTTATGGCGGAATTTCTAAATTTGAAGGTCAAGTTTCTGTTTTTAATTATAAAAATGGACCTTGCTTTAGATGTTTTATTAAAGAAGATAAAAGAAATATTCTAAATTGTAATGAAACAGGAGTATTAAGTTCAATTCCTGGAGTGATAGGAACTATAGAAGCGACTGAAGCTTTGAAAATTATATTAGATAAAGGAGAGGTTCTTAGTGGAAAATTATTATTTTATGATGCTTTAAATTCAAAGTTTAGAGAGATTAAAATAAACAAACAAAAAGATTGTGTTTGTAATGAAAATTGAGTTTGAATAAAGAAGATTTAAAAACTTAAATTCAGTATTCTTATTATGAATAATTATAAAAATATAAAATTTAAAGCTGGAATTGAAGTTCATCAACAGCTTGAAACTAATAATTTATTCTGTTCCTGTCCTAGTTTAGTTAACGATAATAATGAAGTAAGTAATGAAATTAAAAGAAAGTTAAGAGCTGTAGCTGGTGAATTAGGAGAAGTAGATATAGCTACATTACATGAAATAAAAAAAGGAAGAGAATTTTCTTATCAAGCTAAAGAAACATCATCTTGTTTAGTTGAGTTGGATGAAGAACCACCACATGAAATAAATAAAGAGGCTTTAGACACAGCATTAGAAATATCTTTATTGTTTAAAGCTAATATTATTGATGAACTTCATGTTATGAGAAAGATTGTTATTGACGGTTCTAATGTCTCGGGATTTCAAAGAACAATGTTAATTGCAACAGATGGTTATATTAATACTTCTAAAGGTAAGGTTAATATTCCTACAATATATTTAGAGGAAGAAGCAGCTAAAAAAATAAATGAAGATGAAAATAATGTTAATTATAGTTTAGATAGATTAGGGATTCCTTTAATTGAGATTGATACAGATGCAAGTATTAAAGATCCTGAACATGCAAAAGAAGTCTCTTCTATTATTGGAATGATATTAAGAAGTACTGAAAAAGTTAAGAGAGGTATTGGTTCTATAAGACAAGATGTTAATTTATCTATATTAGATAAAGAAAGAATTGAGATTAAAGGGTTTCAGGATTTAAGATACATGCCTAAAGTTATTGATGGAGAAATATTAAGATTAAGTAAATTAAAAAAAATTAAATCTGAAGTTAGAAGAGCTAATGTAGATGGTTCTACTACTTTTTTAAGACCTTTACCTGGATCAGCTAGATTATATCCAGAAACTGATGTTGCCCCTATTAAAATTACAAGAGAAAGATTAGCTATAATTAAACTTCCTGAATTAATAGTTGAAAGAGCTCTTGAAATTGAGAAAAATTATGATATCTCTCCTGAACAGGCCCATGGCATTGTTAGTGGTGCTAACTTAATAACTGGAGGTATTAGATATGATAAACTATTTTTGGATGTAGCTCCCAAAATAAAAAAAGAATATTCTGGATTTCTAGCTGAAACTATTTTATCCATTCCTAAAGAATTAAGAAGAAAACATAAAATTGAATATAAATTTAGTGATAAATTATTTAGGGATGTTTTTGAAGCTTTTAATCTAGGAAAAATTTCAAAGAACTCTATTTTTGAGATTTTTTTGAATGATTCTAAAGGAAAAAAAGTAAATTTAAATGATTATAAGATAATAGATGATAAAGAATTAATGAAAGAAATAGAAAAAATAGTAAAAGAAAAAAAAGATTTAGGTTTTAATGCTATAATGGGTTTAGTAATGGGTAAATATAAAGGAAAAGTAGATGGAAAGAAAGCTTCTGAAATTATTGAGAAGATAATGAAATAATACTACTTATGATTCATTCCTTTAAAAAATACACCTACAAACAAAACAATCATTCCTGCAACTAGTATTCCTAATGGATTATTAAAAATTTGTGTAGCACCAACAACTACAAGGGCTAGACCAATACCCCCAATAATATTCTTCTATTATTTTAGATAATAATGAATTCATATATTAAATATCACATATACAAACTAATGTATCCTCCTCTGAACACTTCCATCTATTATAAGCATATCCATCTACTTGACATCTATTCTTACATTCTAGATCAAATATTTCAGAAGCCAATGGGCTAGCTATCCCAACCGCAAGTTCTCTACAATCTTTTTCTTTAGTATCAATCTCTTTATAAGTTAAAGAACATGAACTTACAAATATTAATAGAAATACAATAAACGTATAAAACCTCATTTAAAAAATTAAATTAATATATTTATATAATTTATGATTAAAATTTATCTTATTATTATACAAATTTCAATCATCTTAAATTCTTCAACTTCCCAAACTCATAAACTTTATCTGAAACAACATAAACCTCAAATTCATTTAAATCTTGTTTTAAAAAAGGACTTAACAATCTTGATTTAAACACATCTGTTCCTTCAGTAACTAAATTAAAAGAAGGAATAACAATTAATTTTTTATTTTTAAATTTTCCAACTAAAAAACATTTGTATAACTCAGATCTAGTCTTAGATCTAATAGAAATAGCAGGATGTTCATGACCAATTATAATAATTTTAGAAGAACTAAAATCTAAATCTTCAGGAATAATCTCTCCATGACAGATATAATAATCATTTATTTTATAATATAATCTAGTGGATAAATCTCTTTTTTTAGCTATAGGCTCTAAAATCTTATCATGATTTCCTTTAATTAATATTAATTCTTTACAATTCTTAATTAATAAATCAAGAATTTTTAATACATCTCTCCATTCAGAATCTGATATTATCCCAAATTCATGTTTAAAATCTCCGTTTAATACTATTTTATCAATCTCAATTTTAGAAAATATTTTATTTAATCTTTCAAAAGTTTCTTTAAATTGGAATTTAGGAAGCAATATACCTTGTTTATTCAACAATTCTTCATAACCAAGATGCATATCTGATATAATCAATATTTTCTCTTTTTTAAGATACAATCCCAAGTCAATCATATCTAAATTATTATCAATCTTCATAAAAATGAGAGAATAACAATATTTAAATAATATAACTCTTCAATAAAAATATAATAGGGGGTCAAAATGGCAAAATCTGAAGGAAAATCTAATGATAAAAGGATTAGAGCGGTTTATAATATAGCTATATTAGTCTTGTTATTGGTTACAGCAAGCTATGCTATTGCTAATTTTCATATAAAAGGTGATGGTCTTAATGATATTACTGGACAAGCAGTAGCACAACAAGCATATCAAAAAGGTGTAACAGATACACAACTTTTAGTTACACAAGAAATAATCAAACAACTAAATGAACAAGGTTTTGTTGAAGTTCAAGTACCAACAGAAAATGGTCAAACAGTAACAATAAGATTAGGAATTTTACAACAACCTGCTCAATAAAAAAATAATTCTTTTTTTATTTTTTAAATCAATTCTATTTACAAAAACCTTTTAAAATAAGATTAGCCTAATAATAAAATGTTAGAAGTTTGGTTATATTCTATTATTAGCGTAGTAATAGTCTCATTGATATCTTTGATAGCAGCAATACCAATGTTGATTAAGAAAAAAGTATCTGACAAAGTTCTATTATTTTTTTTAAGTATGTCTGTTGGAGTATTATTAAGTACAGTATTCATAGACTTCCTTCCAGAAATAGCATCTAATGGATACACATTAGGAGTTTCATTAAATATTTTGTTGGGATTTTTAGTATTTTTTATATTAGAAAAACTAGTTCACTGGCATCATAATAAAAACCATAAAGATGATGAACATGTTCATGGACATGGACATGCTTACCATTTAGCTTCAGTAAATTTAATTGGAGACGGAGTTCATAATTTTTTAGATGGATTAGTTATAGCAGGAGCTTATTCTGTAAATATAGTTTTAGGGATAACAGCTACAATCTCAGTTATATTTCATGAGATCCCACAAGAGATAGCTGACTTTGGTGTTTTGTTGTACTCTGGAATGTCAAAGAAAAGAGCATTAACATTTAATTTTATGTCTGCAATAATGGCTGTTATTGGTGTGATCATAGGATTGTTATTGGTTAATAAAATTGAAGGTTTTGAAAGATTTATAATTCCATTCGCTGCTGGAAATTTCATTTATATCGCTGCTTCTAATTTACTTCCTCAATTACATAGACATTGTAAACTAACAGATACACTAATTCACATATCTGCAATTATTTTAGGTATAGGAATAATAGTTTTAGTAACTTTATTATCTCCAGGACATATGTAGAATAAATTATTTTTTTCTTGTTTTTCTTTTAGAAGTAGTTTTTTTAGTAACAATTTTTTTATTTAATGATTTTTTTACAATCTTTGGATGTCTAGTCATGTTAGGATTTAGATTTTTTCTAAAGAATAATATATAAATGATTGGTAGAATTCCAGCAGTATTCAATACTAATAATGCTACAAACCAATAAGGTTGATTATTTCTTCCTGCTTTCCATAATGCATAACCCTTCCATACTATTGTCCATATTACAAGTAAAATAAACAAAGATCCAAATATTGGTGTTGTTGAAAAGAAAGGATATAATAAACCAGCCATATTATTGGATATTAAGCTAATTTATATATTTAATGTTTTAAACTAATCTTAGCTAATATCTGTTGATGCATTTTTTTTAAGAATTCAACTTTATCATCTGCTTTTAATATGTCTGCATGACCTTGCATTACTAAATTAAGTGCAAAAGGACTTGGGATTCTTGTTTGTACCTCTTTAATTTTAATCTTTCCATCTTCTATCATCTTAACAATTTTAATAGAATTATCAATATCCATCAAATCTTCTAAAACTTCTCTTCTAGCTTCTTTTAATATTATAAATTGTTCAGAAATTCTTTTAACAGCACTTAACAAAATCATAGAACTTACTTGTTGTCTACCTACTCTTTTTGTTTTTCCTTTATAATTTCTTAATATCATCAATGATCTTGCTGCACAATGTCTAAACCTTCTTTTTAGAACTTCAGTTTGATCTATTGCTAATTCTAAAATTCTTCTTAAATCTTTAGAAGTTAACAAAGAAAATGCTTTTAGTACATTAATATTTTTTTCATAAGCTAAGAAAAATCCATTATCATTTATTCCAATTTCTAAATCTTTATGTTGAGTTTTATAAATTGCATAAGCTAAAGCTCTTGACAAAACATCATTAACCCTTCTTCCGAATAATGTATGAAAAACAACGTGTCTTCTATCCTCTTCATCAATATAATGTTCTACTAAAATTTTCTTTTCATGGGGAATTTCTGAAAATCTAAATTGTTCATTAAAATAATTATAAATTGCATTAGCTGCTTTCTTATCTACATACAAATAATCATGAATAAACTTCAAAATATCTTTTTTTGGTTGTTTACTATTCAATCTTTGTTCTAATAATTTTCTAAATCTTTGGATTTCTGAAGCTAAATCAAAACTTAATGGAAGCATATCAGAGAACCATGAAGGAACAGTTGGAGGTCTATCACCAGAAGCATTTACTTGGGCTACCATCCCCCTAGCAAATTTAAATTCATAAGTATTCCCACCTAAAACAAATATATCTCCTCTTCTTAATCTTTCTAAAAATCCTTCATCTATTGTTCCAACAATTTGTTCTCCAATCTTAACTTTAACATGGGTTTCATCAGGAATAGTTCCTATGTTAGTCATGTAAAGAACCCTTGCTAATCTGCCTTTTTTTCCTATCATCCCTGTATCTTCATCATACCAAATCTTAGCATAAATATATCTATCTTCTAAAGAAATATATTTTCCAGACAAATAATCTATCACCTCATTAAAATCTTTTTTATTTAATGTTTTATAACAATAAGATTTTTTTATTAATTTAAATAAATCATTTATATGGATTTGATCTGAAATAGCTATTCCAAAAATTTGTTGAGACAAAACATCTAAAGCATTAGTTGGAATGTGAATTCTATCTATCTTTTTTTCTATAGCTGATTTTAATAATAAACTACATTCTATCAAATCATCTCTATCTAAAACAACAATCCTTCCTTTTGTTGTTGAATGTAATTGATGTCCTGATCTACCAATCCTTTGTAAGCATCTAGCTACTGACTTAGGAGAACCTAGTAAAACAACCAAATCAATATAACCTATGTCTATTCCAAGTTCTAAAGAAGTGCTACATACTGCAACTTTTAATTCACCTTTTCTTAATCTTTCTTCTAAATTTAATCTATGTTCTTTTGATAAAGAACCATGATGTGCACCAATATTCTCAGTATAACTTTTTGGGAATTTTTCTTTTAGAAAATGAACAACTCTCTCTGTTGCAGATCTAGTATTAGTAAATATTAATGTAGTTTTGTGTTCTTGAATTAATTTATCTAATAAATTATACATTTCATGATGCATAGAAGAATGATTAGTTCCAATCAAATCATCCACTGGACTTAAAACTTTTAAATCTAATTCTTTTAAAAATTGAACATCAATAATTTTACAATTTCTTTCATTTCCAACTAAAAACCCAGCTATCTCTTCTAATGGAGAGATAGTTGCAGACAATCCAACTCTAGTCATCCCTTTACTTAATTTTTGTAATCTTTCTAAACTTAAAGATAGATGAACCCCCCTCTTATTTTCTGCTAATGCATGAATTTCATCTATAATGCACCATTGAACATCATTCAAATATTCTTTAAATTTAGGCGAATTTAATAATATGGCCAATGATTCAGGAGTTGTTATAAGGATATGAGGTGGATTTTTTAGCATATTTGTTTTTTCTTTTTGAGTAGTATCTCCAGTTCTAACAGCAACTCTTATACCTAAATTTTTCTTAGCTACTTTGTCAATATTCTCTCTATCATAGATTTTCTCCATCTCTTCTAGAGGTTCTAATAGATTTTTTTGGATATCATTATTAAGAGCTTTTAATGGAGAAATATAAACACAATATATCTTATTCTCTATTATGTTCTTAATTGAAGAATCTATTAACTCATTTATTATTGCCATAAATCCAGTTAATGTTTTTGTAGCTCCAGTAGGTGCTGAGATTAAGATATTATTCCTAGAATGAACTTCCATTACACCATATAATTGAGGCAATGATAATTTTTTAAATTTGTTTTTAAACCAAGTTTTGACTATAGGATGTAAAATTTCGAATATTTCATTTTCATTATTTGGCTTTTTTTTATAAGTTATCATTTTTACTAATTAAATTTATCATATATTCTATATTATAATCTATTATCTCTTAGAATTTGATTAAGAGAATTAAATGTCTTTAAAAGCCTTACGCGTACTTGTCCGCTCTGTCCATTAGTTGATTGTATAATCTCTAGATTTTAGAATATTTTTTTTAAGATATGATGGATTAGGAAAAATTGTTTTAACTAATAAACTTTAAATACAAAAATTCTTTATTATTTTTATGAAAAAAAGAGGTTTTATCTTAATACTTCTAGTTTTATTTATATTATCATTAAACTTTGTTTCACCTCAAAAGATATATGTGGAACATAGAAATATGGGTTCAGGGAGTATAATAACTGGATTTATTTCAGATCCTATTGATACTAAGATCTCCAAAATAGAAATATTCGCTCATGATGAGGGAAAGGGACAAAGTGTACAAATTTTTGATGCTAATTCAGGTAGTTTTTTAGGGGCTACAACGCCTTTTAATAGTGGAATTTATGATACTAGAATCATTGAATTTTCTTCCCCTACATATGTTAGTAGTTTAAGATTAACAAATCCAGGTGATTTTCATTTAGATCAGAAGAAGGGGATAAGTGTAGTTATATCTTGTTCTTGTTCTAATGGGGATATTTGTTGTAGTAACTCTTGCGATTGGGATCCAGCTGGAACAGAAGATGGAAATGAATGTTGTAGTGGGGGAAGAGAGCCTTACCCTAAAATTAGTTGTAAACAACAAGGAGAATTTGTAGGATTAAATTATTATACTCAATCTCAAACACAAGTTTGTAGAATTAATGGATGGAGTTGTACTGGAGGTTCAACTATTACTTGTTCTAAACAAAATATTTGTGGTGAATTTGGAGGTAAAACATGTTATTTTTATAATGGTATTTCTAATTTTAATTTTCCCACCTCAGGAGAATCTTTCTCAGGAAACTGGAATGATCCTCAATGTTCTGATAGAATAGATAATGATTGTGATGGAGATATAGATAGGGCTGATTCAGATTGTAGAGATTGTGAAGAAGGAGATACACAAAGTTGTTCAAATACACGGGGAGTTTGTGGTTCAATCCAACGACAATGTGTAAATGGAAGATATGAATCTTGTGATTATAATACTATCACTACATATAGTGAAACAGAATTGTGCATAGATGGTCTAGACAATAATTGTAGAGAAGGAAAAGATGAGGGATGTAATTGTAATACTGGAGATAAAAAACCTTGTGGAAGTAATGAAGGAGTATGTACTATTGGGGAACAAACATGTCGAAATGGAATATGGAGTAATTGTGAAGGAGGAGTAGTAGGTTCAGAAGAAATTTGTGATGGTTTAGATAATAATTGTGATGGAACAACAGATGAGGGTTATAAACTTGGAGGATCATGTAGTGTAGGATTTGGGATATGCCAAAATGAAGGATTTTTTGAATGTAAAGGTCCTGAGACAGTAGGTTGTAGCGCAAATTTAGGAGTTTCTTTAACAGAAATTTGTGATAATATTGATAATAATTGTAATGGAGCAATAGATGAAGGTTGTCAATTAGTTCAAACTGAAGCAGTACAACCTGATTCAATACAACCTAGAACAACACAACAAAAAAGTATGATTTTAGAAGAAGTAAAAGAAGTATTAGGACAAATAAAAGAAGAAGACCAAGAACAACAAGAAGGAATCGAAATTTTATTAGAAGAAATAAAAGAAGAACAAATTGAAGGAGAAGAAAAAGGGATAAGACAAAAAGCAAGTGATTTGTTTAGTGGATTACTAGGGGAGATAAGATCAACAACTATAACTGAAACTCCAGAAGTAGAAGCTTTATGTGGTAATGGAATAATAGATTCAGGAGAAACATGTAATAATTGTAGAGATGCAGTATGTTCAATAGACCAATATTGTGATAATGGTGGACAATGTGTTACAAGATCTAATTTAAGTTCTTTTTTTAGATGGTTAGTAATAACTTTAATCTTAGTTCCAAGTTTAGTTTATTTGTATTATCATGTTAAAAAAAGAAAGATTTCAAAGCAAGATATTGGAATATTTATTGTAGCCTTATTATTTATTATATTCTCATTAGTTATTTTATATCTAAATATCTCTACAATCTCTTTTTCTTTGATAAGTGGGGTAGATCATAGTGCAACAATAATAATTGAATCAGATATTAACAATAGACTATATGAACTATATCAACAAAGTGGAGATGTAGAATTTGTAGTTTGTATAAAAGGAAATTATAATAATGGAAGATATCAAATTTACGATATAGAAGAGATTCCAACTGTTAGTAAAAGTGTAGCTGCAATAGAAGCACAAAGTTGTTCTAAATTAAATCATTTAGGAACAATACATAGTCATCCTGGAGGGGTTTGTGAACCAAGTAAGCAAGATATTTATACTTTCGGTCAAAAGAATGATATATTGATGGGAGTTATATGTGAAAAAGATACTTATGGATTTTATACAAAAAAGAATTTTGATATGTCAATGTTCTACATAATAAAAGATGTTGAAGTTAAAGAAGAATTCAAAAAAGGATCATCTCCTATCTCTTTGGTCATAATTTTATTGTCTTTAGTATCTGCTTATTTAATTATAATATTTAGAGATAAGATTTTAGATACTCTCAAGTTGTTTAAAGTAAAGAAATATCCAAATTTATTAATTACTATGAACTTAATGAATAAAACAGAAAAAATAATGATTAATAGATTAATCAAAACAGATGGGCTTCTAAAACAAGATTTGATGAACAAATTAGGATTGTCTAAATCTAGTTTTAATGATGCATTATTAAGATTACAAAGGAGTAATTTAATTGTTATTAAAAAAGAAGAAGATGGAGAAAGAGTTTATTTAAGTGCAAGAGCTAAGAATTAAGATATAACAACATTTTTATATTAGAATAATCCTTTTATATTATGCCAAAAAAAGGAGAAAAAAAGACAACCAAGACTTCTGATAATGTATCAAAACAATTAGTCGAAAGTAGCGTGGCATTACAAGATAAAACTGCTGAGTTATTACTAGTTGTAAACAAACTTGTTCAAAGATTAGATAACATGGTTTCTGTATTTGAAGAAGCATCTAAACATATTAAATCTGGGTTAGATGAACCTATTGCAAAAAGACTAGAAGAGTTGTTAGAACAAAATAAAAATATAGCAAGAGGTTTAATCTTATTAGAAAGGTATGTAAAAGAAAGAACAGGCATGAGTAATCTTCCTCCCCCAAAACCATTACATAAAGAAGGATTCTAAAATGGATCCTAAATTCATAAGAGAGGATTTCCATCATAAATCAGATTCTGAAGAATTAAATGACATAGTTGGATTGATCCATAAAAATGTAGCTGAAGAAAAAGAGGCTAAGATTGGAGAAAGATTTCTAAGAGCATTATTTTTAGGATACAAAACTATACACCAAAAAAGTGAAGAAAAACTAAGACAAAAAGCAATTTCAACTGAAAAAGTTCAAAGATTAATCAGACCAATAGCTCACCAAACAATAAAACAACAACTTCCAGATATTAGAAATGAACCAGAATTAAGAACTCCGACCCCAATTAAAACCCCAGAAAAAAGTTTAGAATCTTCTTATGCTCTATTAATTTCTGACAAAAAAATATTAGCTAGAGCAGTTGTCTCTAAAGAACTAGGGAAGTATCGTTATGAATTAGTAGAACCTTCAATTAATATGAATATGTTAAAGTTAGTAGAAGAATATTTCTTTGCAAAATATAAGAAAAATAAAGATGTATTAACAGATGATAAACTAATCTTAAAGAGAATAAAAAAAGCTTCAAGAAAAACGAAAATAGAGTATAAAGAAGAATTTTTAGAAGATGTAAAATATTATTTATATAGAAATTTAGTTAATTTTAGTAAAATTGATCCTTTATTACATGATCATAATTTAAATTCTATTATGTGTGAAGGGGTAAACAAACCTGTATTAGTTGATTATCAAAATGAAAGAATGGAGACTAATATTGTTTTTAAGAATAATGAAGAATTAAACTATTTAATTAATAAATTTGCAGAAAAAACAAATACAGAAGTAAATACAAACAACCCAATTTTAAACGTAAGATATAATGAATTTAGAATTCAAGCAAATCTTGGATCTGGAGTAGTAAGTTCTAGATTTATAATAAAAAGAGAATTAAATGTTTAAAAATTTCTTTTAAATAATAATTTATCTAAAGACCATTTTTTAGACCCATAGATAGACAAAACTAAGAATGCGGAAAAATAAAGTAAAGATAGTTCTCCTCTATTTAATATTGGAAGATATTGAAGTTTTTTCTCTAATATATTTAAGATTCCAACATGTGCATAAAAATAAGCTACTAACATTTCTAAAGCAGCAATAGATGCAACTATCTTTGTAAATAAGCCTAGTGCTATTGCTAACCCTCCAAAAAATTCAATTACTCCTGCGAACCAAAATAAACTAAATAATTCTACTGAATTCCCACCTAGTCAGCCAAAAAGTTTTTGCACACCATGTTGCATAAACATTAATCCAATCAATACTCTAAATATAAAGTAAAGATAATTTTCACAATTTCTAGATGATCTACCAAACATGAAAAAATAAAATAAGAACATATTTAAATAATTTTCGATGAAACTAAACTTAAGCGATGGTAGTTTAGTGGTTAGAATACGACGTTGCCAACGTTGTGACCCGGGTTCAAATCCCGGCCATCGCATTTATTCTTTTAACATTTCATAAATATCTTTAATCATTTCAGCAGCTATATGTGGGTGCCAGAAATTCAAAAATCCAGATCCTTCTACTTGAATTATTGTTTTATTTTTTAAAGGAGACAATTTTCTTTTAGGACCAAATGAAGTATCTCCAAAGAAAGCATTTTCAAAAGTTACTTGAGGTGTAGGCATGTTTTCTAACGCATTTTTTACTCCCTCTAAATAATTATGTGGGGTTAGATTATTATTAATTCTTCTTTTAGCTATCTTATCCCCATATAAATTAATTTTTTCTAAATCTTTCTTTAAACTATCTCTGAATATTGCCCCAATTTTATCATAGTTTAATGTTTTATATACTCTTAATATGTTTAATATCATTCTTTTTGATTCATAGATTATAGCATCTTTATAATCATCTTTAATTTTATCCAAGAAATAATAATATTTTCCATTTATTTCTTCAACAATTTCTTTAACTAATTTATTTTTTATTTTTTCTCCACTAAATGTCGTGATGTCCATTATACTTGGAATAAATTTTATTTTAGGAAAAGCTTTGTGAACTATGATGATACACTCTCCTTTACTAACATCATCCCAGAAACTTTGATAGATTCTTAATCTTTTTTCATAATCATTTTCATCTCTAGCTACCCATCCATATTTTTTCATGTAAGAATATCTTTTGTTAACGTCTTCTTTATTCAAAAAAATATCAAAATGATCTAAAGCATCTTTTAACTTAGGAATGTCTCTATTAAAATCAATACCCCATAATCTCTCTCTTGGCATACTACTAACAATTAATCTTCCACCTAATCTTTTCCAACATAAACTAGCTACTGTTTCAGAATGATCATCTCTAGAAGTTACAACATCTAATGCTGGTCCGGAATGTGGCGCAACTATAAATGGTTCTTTTTTTCCATCCCTATAGACTGTATATCCTTTGTTAAACTCAGGTCTCATATACAATACTATTCATAAATTATTTAAATCGTTATCTGTTTAATGTAATATGGAATGGAAACAAAAATTTTTAGATAGATATGAAAAATTAACAGATCTAGATAAATTTATAGATATATCTTCCGAACCTTTAAGAAAATCCTTAAGAGTTAATACATTAAAGACTGATGTAAAAGAGATTAAAACTAGATTTAAAGATTATAGTTTAGAGAAAATTCCTTGGTGTAAAGAAGGATTTTGGTTAAAAGGACAGGTTATAGGAAATACATTAGAACATTTTTTAGGGTATATTTATTTGCAAGAAGCTGCTTCTATGATTCCACCAGTAGTTTTAGATCCTAAAGATGAGATTGTTTTAGATATGTGTGCTTCCCCAGGTTCAAAAACAACACAATTAGCTTCTTTAATGAAAAATAAAGGATTGATTGTTGCTAATGACATTAATATCAATAGATTAAAACCTTTATCTATTAATCTACAAAGATGTGGAGTTTCTAATATGATAATGACAAAAATGGAAGGAAGATTCTTTAAACAAGAGTTTGATAAAATTTTAGTAGACGCCCCTTGTTCTGGAATCGGAACTATAAGAAAATCTCCTAACACCCCTTTAATGTGGAATCCAAATGCCATTAAAAGAATAGCTGGAATACAAAGACAATTGTTATTTACAGCTTTTAATATATTAAAACAAAAAGGAACTTTAGTTTATTCTACTTGCACTTTAGAGCCTGAAGAAAATGAGGGTGTAATCAACTCTTTATTGGAAAAGTATGATGATGCTAAACTTGAGAAGATTAATTTAGATATTAAAAGAAGTCCTCCAATCTTAGAATTTGAATCTAAAAGTTATAATGAAGAAATTAAAAAATGTTTAAGAATTTGGCCTCAAGATAATGATACTGAAGGATTTTTTATTGCTAAAATAATTAAGGAATAATCATTCTTTACTCAAATCTTTTTTCTTCAAAACATTTTTCCTAAATACAATAAATTTATGAGAGAATCTAGCAGTTATAGAGGATAAAATTATTGTGTATAATAAAAACAAGAATGATAGGTCTATTATATTATCTAATCCTTGGAGATTATAAGATCCTAAGAAAAAAATCATTGTAGCAACTGCAACTCCCTTAGCTGAATTTAAAGTCATAAATATTTTTTCTTTAAGTTTTACATTAACTCTATAAAAAACAATACTTACAGCTAAATATCTTACTAAAAGATATAATAAAAATAGTACTAAAGATTTGATCAAAAAATTAACATCTAATGGAATTTTTATAACTAATCCTAATAAAATAAATACAACTATTTTTAAGAAATTTGTGAATATTGAAGAAAAATGTTGGATCTCATCTTTATCTCTTACAGTCATTACCCCAAAAACTATTCCAAAAGTAGTTACTGCTAATATCCCATTTCCTCCAATGTTCTCTGATAAAGTATAAGTTAATAATGCTGTAGCAATTACAATTAATGGAGACAATAATTCTTGATAAGTTTTTTTTATTAAAGAAAAAACTATTATCCCAATTAAAAATCCAGTTCCTACCCCAGTCATGATTCCTTGTAAGAATTTTACAGCTAAAACATTAGCACTTAATATTCCAAAATAAAAGTCTAAAGCAATAAATGGAATCAACACAGTTAAAGGAGTGTTTATTATTGATTCAAATTGTAAAATTTCTGCTATTTTTTCTTTTTTATCTTTAAATATAGTTAATATTATCTCAGGAGAAGTTCCAGCCATTAATGCTCCAAATATAGCACTTATCACTAATGTTCTAATACTAAATAGGATATTTGCAAATAATATATGGGTGCCTAATGTAACTATTGTAATACTAAGAAACAAAAAAGTAAATCCTAATTTTAATGCAGGTGGAGAAAATTGAGATATTTCTTTAATCTTAAATCGAGATGTTGAATCAAATAAGATCATTATTAATGCAAAAATTGCAAAGCTTGTAATAAAATCTTGATTAAAATTAAACAGATTAGTAAATCCTAACCCTATCCCTGTTAAGATTAATAGTAATAAAGAAGGAATTTTTATTTTGTTTGCTATTAATGTTATGATTATTCCTGTTAGTATAATAAATGATAATAAAGATAGAGTTGTTAGTTGTGATGTCATATTACCTCTTTTTGATATAGAAACCTATTTATTCTTATTAATGTTTCGATTCTATTATGAATAAATTACTTGATGAAATATTAAAAAAGATAAAGCCTTCTAAAGAAGAGATCTCTAAAGTTGATACAATTCTAAATGATCTAATTAATAAAATCAAAATAAGTAAAGCCAAAGTGGAGTTAGGTGGATCAGGAGCTAAAGATACTTGGTTGACTAATACTAACGATATTGATCTCTATGTTAAATTTGATTTTAAAACTTATAATAAAAAAGATATATCTTCAATTTTAGAAAAATCATTAAAAAAGAATTTTAAGATTGTTAGATTACATGGGAGTAGAGACTATTTTCAATTAAAACAAAAAGGATTTACAATTGAAATTATTCCAATATTAAATATAAAAAAAGTAAGTGAATCTAAAAACATAACAGATATAAGCCCTTTTCATGTTAAATTTGTTAAAAAGAATAAAAAAGGAGATCAAATAAGATTAGTTAAATCATTTTGTAAAGCACAAGATTGTTATGGCGCTGAAAGTTATATTAAAGGATTTTCAGGATATGTTTTAGAGATATTAACAATTAAATATGGAAGTTTTAATAATTTTATAAAAAATGTTTCTAAGTGGAAAGATAAAAAATCCATTGGAGATAAAAATTTAATCAAAAAATTGAATGAATCAAAAAAAGAAGCCCCATTAATTTTGATAGATCCTGTAGATCCAAATAGAAATGCTGCATCTGCTTTAAACATAGAAAATTATAATAAACTAATAAAAACATCTAAAGCTTATCTAAAAAAACCTTCTGTAAAACATTTTGAAAAAAAAGAATTTAGTTTAGACTTATTAAAAAACAGATATAAAAATAAAAAACTTATAGTATTAGAAGTAGAACCATTAAAAGGAAAAAAAGATGTTATTGGGGCAAAACTTCTAAAAACTTTAGATTATATTGCTATGAAACTGAAATCAAATGATTTTAAATTATTAAAATATGATTGGGTATGGAATGAAAAAGCTATTCTATATTATGTTTTAGATAAAAAATTATTATTAAAGAATAAAGAACATCAAGGACCTCCAATAAAAAATAAATTAGCTGTAGAAAATTTTAGAAAAAAATGGAAAAACTATAAAATAAAAAATAATTATACTTATGTTATTGTAAAAAGAAAATTTATTGATCCTAAAGAGTTTATCAAATATTTATTAAAAAGTGATGAACATATTAAGTCTATGGTTAGATTAGTAAAGTTTAAATAGTTGAATTTGATAAGAATAACATGCCTAGAAAAAAGGTTGTTAAAAAAGAGGTATCAACTTTGAATAATGAAACTAAAACATTAGTTTTAGCAATTCTTGTTATATTAGCGATTGTATTAGTTGTTGCAAATTTTGGAAGTATTACTGGAACTGTTGTTAAAGAAAAAAAACCTTCAACAAATGTGATATTTGCTAAAGAGGTTATAACTCCTGGATCATATATTGAATTTGAGATCACACCAAGTAAATATGGGGTAAATAAAAAATATAGAATATGTGATGATGGGGATAGATGTCACATAAGAACTTATATGCAATGTGGTAGTTATAATTGTAGAGAAAAAGTTTCAGAAAGATACAAAACATGGCCAAGTTGGGAAGAAGGAGTTTATTATATTAAATTATTTGATTATGAGATCAATGATTTCACAAAACATTATTTTACTCTATCTTAAATTAAATTTAAATAAATGGAAAGATTTATAAATATATTAAATCCAGTTAAGATAACTGGTTCTGATAACATGACAAAAGAAACATTACAGTCTGGAACAACAACATTAGGAATGGTATGTAAAGAAGGAGTAGTGTTAGCTGCAGATAGAAGGGCTACTTTAGGTGGAAGAATAGTGGCTCATAAAAAAACACAAAAGATCTCTAAGTTAAATAATGAGATGGCAGTAACATGGGCTGGTTCAGTATCAGATATACAATTATTAACTAAAATAATAAAAGCACAAATTAGATTAATAGAACTTAGAAGAAATAAAAAATTAAAAGTAAAAGAAGTTGCAAATATGGCAGGTTCTTTATTATACTCCCACATTAGACAATTCTTTCCTGGAATTGTTGCTTTTCTTTTAGGTGGAAAAGATGAAGATGGAACTTATTTGTATGAGTTAGGTCCAGATGGAAGTATATTAATGCATGATGATTATGTAACGGATGGTTCTGGTATGATGTATGCAATGGGAGTTTTAGAAGCTAATTACAAAAAAGATATTTCAATTAATGAAGGTGTTAAATTAGCTGTTAAAGCTATTAGTGCATCTATACAAAGGGATACAGCATCAGGAAATGGAATAGATGTTTATACAATAACAAAAGACGGAGTAAAAAAAGTTTTAGCAAAAGAAGTTAATATGAGCATCTCAATGTAGAAGTAATTCTCAAGATTAAGAAAAATGGCAGACATATTACAAGAGATATTAAAGTATATTCCAGATAACGCTAACATAAGCGATACTGTTTTTGAAGGAGCTAACATAGTTATCTATACAAAAAATAAAGATTTCTTTTTTGAGAGTAATGGGGTAATAAAGAAGATAGTAGACGATATCAAAAAAAGAGTTGAGTTAAGACCCGATCCAAGTATTTGTTTAGATCCAGAAAAAGCAAAAGAAGTTATTGAATCTATAATTCCAAAAGATGCAGGAATAGCTAATGTTATTTTTGATTCTCAAAGATCAAGAGTGATAATAGAAGCAGAAAAACCTGGGTTAGCTATTGGAAAACAAGGAGAATTATTAAAAGAAGTTAAGAAACAAACTTTATGGGTACCATTTATTCAAAGAACCCCTGCAATTAAATCAAAATTAATAGAGAACATAAGACATGTTCTTTATGAGAATAGCGATTTTAGAAGAAAGTTTCTCCATAAAATTGGTAAAAGAATCTATGGTGGATGGACTAAAGATAAAAAGCATGAATGGGTAAGGATAACATATTTAGGTGCAGGTAGACAAGTGGGGAGAAGTTGTTTATTGTTACAAACTCCTGAATCAAGAGTATTATTAGATTGTGGGATTCATCCAGGTAGAAATATAAATGATCAAGAATCAGTTCCATTTTTTGACGCCCCTGAATTTAATATTAGTGATATAGATGCAGTTGTATTATCTCATAGTCATCTAGATCATAGTGCATTAGTTCCTTATTTGTATAAGATGGGTTATGAAGGTCCTGTTTATTGTACAGCGCCCTGTAGAGACATAACCTCTTTAATGGCTCTAGACTTTGTTGGGATTGCTCAAAAAGAAGCTCAAGATTCTTTATATTCAAGTACTGATGTAAAAAATATGGTCAAGCACACAATTTGTTTGAATTATGAAGAAGTAACTGATATAACTCCAGATATTAGATTAACATTTTACAATTCAGGACATACATTAGGAAGTGCAATATCTCATTTGCATATTGGAAATGGATTACATAATTTAGTTTATACTGGAGACTTTTTATATGAAAATACAAATTTATTAGCATCTGCTGTTAATAGATTTCCAAGAGTTGAAAGTATTATTATGGAAGCAACTTATGGTGGTAGAGATGATATGAATCCTACAAGAAAGGAATGTGAAGAATATTTACTAAAAACAATTAAAACAACAATAGATAGAAAAGGCAAAGTCTTAATGCCAGTTTTAGGTGTAGGAAGATCTCAAGAAATGATGTTGATATTAGAGAGGGCTATGAGGGAAAATTTAATCCCAAAAATTCCAATCTATGTTCAAGGTATTGTTTGGGATGTAACAGCAATTCATACAACTTATCCTGATTTTTTTAATCCTAAAGTTAAAAGAAATATTTTTCATAGAGATGAAAATCCATTTTTAAGTGATATATTCAAAAAAATTGGATCTCAAAAAGAACAACAACAAATTATTGATAAAGGGGAGCCATGCATAATTTTTGCAACATCTGGTATGATGAATGGTGGGGCTTCTAAAGAATATTTTAGACAATTAGGTGGAAATCCTAAACATAGTTTGATTTTAACATGTTATCAAGTAGATGGAACTTTCGGTAGAAGAGTGATTAATGGAGATAGAGAAATAAATTTTGGATCAGCTGAAAAACCTGAAATAATTAGTATAAAAATGGATGTACATATGATTAGCGGATTCTCTGGACATAGTTCTAGAAATCAATTATTAAGTTACATAAAAAATATGGATCCAAAACCAAGAAGGGTTTTAACATTACATGGAGAAAGTTCTAAATGTTTAGATTTAGCTAGTTCTTTACATAAAATAAACAAAATTGAGACTGAAGCTCCTAGAAATTTAGAAAGTGTAAGATTAAAATAATTTTATTCTTTTAACATATCAATAGATTTTCTTCCAGCATAACTTTCATCAGCATAATGCCAAAATTTAATCTCTTTTTCACCTAACTTCCAACATAATAAGATCTCTCTTCCTTCTAACATAGAATAGAAATCAACTATGCCCAAATCGGCATCTTTTACAATACAACCTAGATTAGTAAGCATTTCTATCTTTTTGTATAAATTATAGTATAATCTATGAAAATTTTTATTCACAACAATATCATTTTTAATTGATTTTAACTCATCTTCATAATCAACAGAAATGGAATTGATCATACTGAGATGGTTATTAATCTTCATTATTTGAATTAGTATTTTAGAAAGTTTAGGGATTAAAGAATTTGCTTCTTCTATTTTAAAATATCTTTTGGTTATCAACTCCATACTAATGATAAGTTTATATTTTTTTTAAAGGTTTTGTTTTGATTGTTTCAATCAGTTCACATGCTTTACATATATCGCTAGAACATGGTTCCCCACAATTTTTACACGATTTTATTTCAGAATTTTCAAATTTTTTCTTTAATAATGGGAGTTCTTCTATAAATGAGTTGATTATTGCATGTTTAGTCCCATTTTGCTTCTGTTCAAAGTTATTTAATAACATTCTTACTTCAGATCTATAAGATTTTTTAGAGTTGGGACACTCATTATAATCTACTGGAAATTTTTTTATAAATGAATAAGTTGCAACTTCTTTTTCTGTTAAAAAGTATAATGGTTTTATTCTTGGGATGAATCTTTTATATTTTCTAATTCCAGTTGTTGGACCAAGACGAGCTGATCTTTCTAAATTTCCTCTAAATAAATTCATTAAAACATTTTGAGCTTCATCATCTAAGTTATGACCTGTAGCTAATTTATCAACTTTTAATTCTCTAGCTTTTGAATTTAATAAAAGTCTTCTTAATACTCCGCAAGCACTACATGGTTTCAAATGAATCTTATCTTTGATTATATCTAAAGGCATTCCAAATTCTTTTTTGAAGGAATAAATATTCAAATCTAAATTATTTTCTTTACAATATTTTTTTAGTAAACTTAAATCTCTATAATTTTGTATTCCTTCATCTATTGCTATCACTTTAACTTTAATATCTCTTTTTTTATTAGCTAATAAATTTATGATGTTCAAAACAGTAAAAGAATCTTTTCCTCCAGAAACTGCAACTCCTATTACATCTTTACTATCTATTAATTCATATTTTGATATTGTTCTAAATGCTTTTTTCTCAAAATATTTAACAAAACAAGATTTACATAATTTTACATTATTATTTGTTAATTCAATTACTGGTTTGAGACTACAATTTTTACATACCATTTTAATTTTTTAGAATAAAGATTTATAAAACTTATCTAATCAACTTTAACTTTCTTAATAATTTTTTAAATGTTCCTTCTTCAATTTCTTCTTCATATTCTCTCTCTAACAATGAAGCAGCTAATTTTTTATAGCCTACTGCAGCATTACTTTTAGGATGAGTATAAACCACAACATCTCTCATTGTTAATGCCTCTCTTATAGATTCATCTTCTGGAATCTCACCAATAACCTTTTTATCAAGCATAATTTCTACATTTTTTACAGAAAGATCTCCTTTTCCTTCTTTAGTTCTTGTTAATACAACCCCAGTTACTTTCTTCCCTAATTCTTCTGCTACTTTAATTGTTTTTAGTGCATCTGTTATTGCAGGAAGCTCTGGATTTGTAACAATTAATATTTCATCTCCGGATTCAATTGCCAATAATGCCTCTCTTCCTAACCCTGCTGCAGAGTCTATCAAAACTAAATCAGTTGTGCCTAATAATCCTCTTAGAACTCTTCTTAAATTTCCAGGATTTGTATTTTTCATCTCATTAATTGAGATTCCAGCAGGAACAATTTTTGTTCCAACAGGATGTAAATAAACTGCTTCACTTATATGATTCTTTCCTTGTAAAGCGTGATTTAAATTAATTGGAACAATTGGAACTCCTAGATGAACTCCTACATTAGGTGTAGTCAAATTTGCATCAACAACTGTTGTATCCTTTCCAAAATAAGTAAATGCTGCCCCTAAGTTGATAGAAGTAGTACTTTTACCAACCCCTCCTTTTCCAGATATACATGTAATGTATCTTGTCATCTTCCTTTGAATTCATGTGAGAATCCTACAAATTCTTTTGTTTTTTCATAGAATTCTTTTACTTTTTCTACATCTACCTCATGTTTTGGCGTTATTAATGTTACATGTTTTCTATACTCTTCTCTTGGTTTAAATGTAGCTTTATCTATTGTTCTAAGTAGATAATAGAACTTTATATAATCTCTCATTTCTTTAGTTTTAACTATCTTTTTAATTAATTCAATTTTTTCAATAGGTGATTTAGGAATAGTTTTAATTCTTTTTTTATCTTTAGATTTTTCTAACATCTCTTCAACAGAATGATCAAATGCAGATATGAATCTTTTTATTATACTTTTAATTACATCAACCGTTCTTGTATACTTCAATGTTACATATAACAAATGGTCTGCTCTCTTTAGTTGAGATTGAGCATCTTCAATACTATCTGATTCTTCTATCATGTTCTCTAAAAATGTTGTTTAACTTACCTATAAATGTTTTTGATTTGGCTATATAATCTTTTAGTTTTTCTATTGTTAATGATTTCATTCTATAATCTTCACTACATATAATATATCTATCATTTCTACTAAATTCAATTGGAGATGTTTTTCTATGATCCACAATCTGTTTTAGATCACTTATCAATAAAATAAATTCTCTATCTATGTTATATCTTGGAGCACATTTGGTTTTAAAAACTTCTAATCTCACATTAAAATTATCTGAGAAAGGAGAAATTCTTTTATACATTCGATCATAGTATAATATTGCATCCATTCCTTTTACTAAGGAATTATACAAATTTTCAATTATTGTTACCATCAATTTATTTTCTTTTACTGTAGGATAAGTAACATAAGTTAAATGATCTGCTGTGTTAAATAACATATTTGCTTCTTTTATCAAACTCCTTAAAACTTCCATATATATTCATAGTTGGAAAATATATAAACATTATTGGTTTAAAGACAAGATTGCTGCAGCCAAATCTTTTTCTTTTTCTAATGCTTCAATAGCCTCTTCTTTAGAACAGTTAGTTTGTTCCATCACAGTTTTGATGTCTTCTTCATTGAACAATTCTTTTTCTTGTTCTTCTATATCTCCAGTAATTTGAAATGTTTCTTGACCCATCATATTAACTTTGATTACATTAGGGTTTCTTATTACTATATCTTTATCTTTTGTTTTTATCAAAACTTCAGAAGCTTCTATATCTTCTTGTTTTACTCCAAGCTTTTTCATAGCTTTTTCTAATTGTTTTGGATTTACGTTTGGAAACATTTTAACCTAAAAATTGAGAACCAACTCTAAAAAGAATTAACTCTATTATTATTACAATTATTATGAAAGCAATAACATAATGTGGTTTAAATTGTAATTTACTTTTATAATCTTCAAAGTATCTTACTAATCCCCCTCCTGAAGAGGGCATTTGTATCTTTTCATCTGCCATTTTAGTTTGTGATTAGATTAGTATAAAAATCTTTTGTTTTAGAAAACATTAAAAATAAGTTAATATTTACAATAAAATGAGGTGGATAGTTTTTATATTAATGATACTAATTTTTGCTAATCTATCTTTAGCTGATGAACTAAAAATAAATGAAAATATAGTTGTTAGTAACAGTAATCTAACTCTAAAAGGGGTTGGTCCTAGTTCAATAAAAATAGATGTTGATGGTCAAGGGGCAATTCTAGATGAATTAGAAACTAAAATTGTTAATGGATTAAAAATAGAAGTTTTAGAAATCTTTTATGCAGGTGACGATGAAATTAATTATGTTGATTTATCTGCTTCTTCAATTTATGTATGTGGGGATGATCAATGTGATGAAGTAGAAAAAAATACTTGCTGTTCAGATTGTGGTTGTAAATCAGGATATGAATGTAGTAATGAACAATGTAAATTAATTATAATTCCAGAATGTAAAGAGGATGTAGATTGTGATGACAAAGATTCTACAACAGAAGACACTTGTAAAAAGAAAAAATGTTATCATCAATTTTTTTGCACTAAAAACTCTCAATGTGAAGATAATGAAGAATGTACAAAAGATTATTGTGAGGATGGAACTTGTTTTAATGAAGATCTTGCTGGTTGTGGAGTTCAGGAAGTAGTTGAAATAATAGAAGAAATTGAAGTAGTAGAAGAAATTAAAGAAGAACCCCAACAAATAAAAGAGGAGATAACAGAACAATCTGAAGAAATAATACAAGAAAAAACAAGTTTTTTATCAAAAGTTAAAAATTTCTTTAAAAAATTAGTAACTGGAAGATTATTTACTGGATAAATAAATAATTTAGAAAGTTTTATAAGTTTGTTACTTCTTCTAAAATTTATAGTAATAAAGAAAAATGTTGGAGATCAATTTCCCAGTTTATAGAATTCTTAGGAAAGGTGAGTCGGATCGCAATTATGATGGTAATGGATCTGAAGGAAATAATGAAAATGAAGGTTATGTTCTAGCACAAACAAGTGTTAATGCACATAAAGCATTTTGTATTCAAGGGTTATCTACTGCTCGTGGAAGTAGAGTTGAGATAGAAACTTGTAGTCATTCAATTATAATTGATGGGGCTGATGAGGAGATATTATTAAGCATTAAAGAGACTATAGAAGAACGTCTTTCTGAAATAGAAAAATTGAAAAAGAGTAAGGGTAAAAGGAGATAGTAGAATAAAAAAAAAGAAATTTAACAAATGCAAGAAAGATCAAATTATGAAAATTCTGGAGTGAATATTAAACTTGGAGAGGATGCATCAAAAGTTCTTTATGAAGCAGCTAAATTGACTTGGAAAAATAGAAAAGGAAAACTTGGAGAAGTTGTTGAAATTTTTTCTGATTTTTCAGGACTTAGAGCAGTAAATGTTGGTGGATTACCAGATGATACTTATATGAACATTGGATTTGATGGTGTTGGAACTAAAGTAGAAATAGCTGAAAGAACAAAAAGACATGAAACTGTTGCATTTGATTTATTTGCTATGGTGTGTGATGATGCGGTTGTGAGAGGTGCTGAACCAGTTTTAGTTGGATCAATATTAGATGTTAAAAGTCTCGGTAATGAAGATGAGTCCTATCTAAATCTTGTAAAACAATTAGCATTAGGGTATATAAATGCAGCTGAAGAAGCAAATGTTTCAATTGTTAATGGAGAGATTGCTGAATTAGGTTCTAGAGTTCAAGGTTATGGTCCATTTAATTATAATTGGGGTGCTTCAGTTGTATGGTTTGCAAGAAAAGATAGAATGATTACAGGCAATGAGATAAAACCAAATGATAAATTAGTTGGTTTAAAAGAAAATGGATTTAGATCAAATGGATTATCATTAGTGAGAAAGATAATGGAAAGAAAACATGGAGATGAATGGCATAAAGTTAAGTTTGGTGTTGAAGATTTAGGTGATTTAGTTTTATGTCCTTCAAGAATCTACTCTAAAGCAGTTGTTGATATGTTTGGTGGTTTTGATGGAGAGCAAAAAGCTAAAATTCATGGAATTGCACATATAACTGGAGGAGGTATTCCTGGAAAATTATCTAGGGTTATTAAACCAAATGGACTAGGTGCAGATATTTATGATCCTTTTGATCCTTGTGAATTAATGATACATTGTCAAAAACATGGAGATGTAACGGATGAAGAAGCATATGAAACTTGGAATATGGGACAAGGTATGATTATAATAACTCCTGAACCAAAAGAGGTTATTAAAGTTGCAGGAACACATAATATTGAATCTAAAGTTATTGGTAAAGTTAATTCAAGAGGGGAGATTAGAATTGAGAGTAAAGGATTGAATTTAGGTAGATCTGGAGAATTGATATATTAAAGTAGGAAGGCATAAGCCATCTTCTGTTGAACTCTAACCATTAAAAATGGATCACTGAAAGTTCATTCTAACATTCAACTAAGCGTCTAAGACTTGCACCGGTTGGGACTCGTCGTTTCAACGTATCCTATTAAAATACTCAGTTGGTTATCTCAGTTCTATTACTAGAACTTTCACAACATCCTCGCTCTAATAGGCCGTGTCGTTTCTTAGCGGTTGCCTCCCATTTCTGGGACTTCTTTGCAGAAGCAACCTATAAACTGGTGGACGGACTTTCCTCAAGTAAAACTCGAAAGTTAGACACCTTCCTACTAATTATATCTCTACATTATAATTTATAAACCTTACTATGTCGATATTAAAATGATAAACCCAACAACTGTATTTAGAGATGTTATAAAGACAGCAAGAGGAGAAGATGCAACTAAATTATTAAATTTATTTAGACTTTTGATTAATAATGCAGATCTACATGGAGTTGATTTATATGATTATATAACAAAATATACAAAGAATGGTGCTAAAGTAAATCATTCAAAATATGAATTAACATTTCATAAAGGGAGGGGACATTCAGCTTATTGGAGTGAGGATAGATGGAGTGTCTCCCAGCATAGATTTTTTTCTGATGGTAATTATTCATTTTTTTTAAATAGTTCAGAATGTAGAAAAGGTTTACTCGCAACAATAGGATTTGACTTAAATAAAAATTTGGAATTAGAAGTTACACAGATACAATCTAGAAGAAATAGAAAAGAAGAAGATTCATATGAGGTGGACCCCCTATTAAGAAATTTAAAATGGGAAAGAATGTTATTACATATAGTTACAGATTGGGCTTCAATTAGTGGATTTAGAAAGATAAGAGTCAACTCTCCTTATCATCACATTGGTGATAGAGATGTACGTATGAAAATTAGGTATAAAACAACCCCAAAAAGAAATGGATTTAAATTTGATCCTGAAAAAAAAGATTTTTATTTAGATCTACAAAATCATTCATCAGGTCTTTGATCTAGAGTTATTTCAATATTTATTTGTTTATTCTCTCTTAGAATTGTAACTAAAGCTTTTTCTCCTGGAGAAATCCAAGCTATTTCATTCCTTAAATGATTTGTATTTTCAATTGTAATATTATTTAATATAATAATTTTATCTCCTATCTTCAATCCAGCTTTATCTGCAGCACTTTCATTTTGAACATTAACGATTTCAGATCCTTTTTCTATTCTACCCTCTCTTGTGTTATTATCTACATTCACAATATCTATAACATTCACTCCAAAGTAACCTCTTTTAACTTCTCCATCTTCTAATAATTGTTCATAAATTTTTTCAACTAAATTAATTGGGATAGCAAATCCAGATTCTCCTGCATTTATATCTGAAACAATAAATGTGTTCAATCCAATAACTTTTCCTTCTTTATTTAATAAAGGACCACCAGAGTTTCCTGGGTTGATAGAAGCATCTGTTTGTATAAAATCTTTGTATAATGTTGGACCTCTATTTCTATGTTTTCCTGAAACAATTCCTGTAGTAACGGTATGAGCCAACCCAAAAGGATGTCCAATTGTTATAACTTGTTGTCCAACTTCTAATCTATTAGAATTTCCAAATTTTAGGGTTGGAAGATTTTCTTCATCTATTTTTAATAAAGCAATATCTGTTTTATCATCCAATCCTATCACTTTTGCTTGATATATTCTATTATCTTCTAGTAATATTGTTATATTCTTCTCTCCAGAAATTACATGTTCATTTGTTAATATATATCCATTAGATTCTACAATCACTCCCGATCCAGATTTACCAGAAGAGAATATAGAAACAACAGCAGGAGTTGATTTTTTTATAATATTTTCTAGTTTAAAATCATTATTTGGATTTAAATTTAAAAATATAGATTCTGAAAATAAAAAAGCATTTAATAATGTAGATAAGACTAATAGAATTAACAATCCAAAAAGTAGATTATCTTTAGTTCTCCTTCTTATTCTCATAAAATTATCACAAAAATTAATTTTATAAACCTTATGTTTAACCTTAATAAACTAAATCTTTTTATATTCATCACTAATCTTAATATAATGCCTCCAAAATTTAAGTCAGATGGTGAAAAGAAAATTGCTGAATTTTTAAAGAAAAGAAAAATTATTTTTACTTATGAAAAACCAATTTTAATCAAAGATCAATTAGATGAGAAAATGCAGATATGGCACCCTGACTTTTATCTAGATGATTTTAATATTGTTATAGAGTATTTTGGAATGGTAGATAAAGAACAATATCAAAGATCAATGAAAAGAAAACAAGCAATCTATCACAATCAAAGAATTGATTTTATTTCTGTTTATCCTGATATGTTAAAAGAAAAAGATTTTGAGAAAGTTTTATGGGACAAAATTAGAAATATATTAATTGCTAAACTAAAAAGATTAAAATCTCATAGAGATGTTTATTTTAAAACCCAAGATAAAAAAGTTAGTAATAAAAAAGTTGATGATAAAAAACCAAAAAGAAAGCCTGTAGGAGATGATTGGGGTTTAGAATAATGGCTTGTGAACATTTAAGAAATTTACATAAATTTTTAGAAAATAACGATATAGAAGTTAATTCTCCAGAAATGATAAAAATAACATGTAAAAAATGTAAGTTAAATGAAAAATGTACTTCTATTCCTGTAGAAAGGTTTGACGAGTTAAAAAAATAAAGTTTTATAAACCCTTATTTTCTGAAAGTTTTTATGGCAGATAGATTAAAAATAATTGTTCCTAATGGCCTTATTCAGAGGCAAGGTGGAAGTAAAAGGACAGTTAATAGAGAGATGATAGAGATTGACAGATATGAATTAATTCTTTTAAGACCAAGAAAAGAAGATGGAGATCTCAGATTTGGAGTTATAACAGATATTGAAGAAGTAAGGAGAAAACAACAAATAATATTAAGGCCTTCTTATGTATTGGGTAAATTTGAAGAGTTAGGGGGGAGAGATGTAACCTTAATTGGTCTTTCATCTAAAAAAAATCTTGTTTTAGAATCATTTAAAGAAGTTGTAGTGGGAAAAGATAGTATAGTTGATAGATTAGAAGATTGTAATGGATATAGTCACCATGCAAATTGGATAAATAAATTAATAAAACCTTACTTAAGAGATTAAAATAAATTGATGGAATAAGTTATTTCTTAGAATTAAAAAAAATAAAACATACATAGATATGGCAATTTATTTATAAACTTGTTATATGTCATTACTTATAAGAAGTTACAAATAGAAAGATTTATAAAGGTAAAATTGATTTTTATGTTATGAATGAAGTTATTGTTTTGGAAGCTGAAAAATTATTAAAGAGAATAGAGAAATTAGGTAGATTTGAGAGTAAATATACAGTTTTTCCTTGTAAAGAAGCTGCTAGTATAGTCGATGGATTAAATTCATTAGTAGAAAGTTTACCAGATTTAAGAAATGTGAATTCTAGAGGGGAATTAGTTGATTCTGAATTAAAAAGAAGATTAGTTGCTGAAGCTAGTAGGATTGAACAAAGGTTAAGTGGTAGGCATTATGATTTTGATACTGTGATCGATATTCATGGAATTCCTAGAAAAGATATAGAAGAATTAAGACCTTGGTTAGAGTTGAATAGAGATGATGCTTTTGAATCTATTGAGAGATTATTTAAAACTAATGATGTTGAAAGTTATGAATTGCAACTTCCTTTGGACGTTCCTAGTATAAGAAGAAGGGCTCAAGAAAATGCAGAAGATGATATTCATAGATATCACACTACATTGGGTGAAATGTTGAAACAATTGACAGAAGTGGGAGATTTTTATAGTGACATACGTGCTGTTCCTACAGAAAAAGATAGATCTTATTTTTGTCCTCTGACAAATACTTTAGCATTAGGAATACCAAATATTTATTATCTTAATGAAGATGGTAGTCTTGGTATAAGGGAGAGAGAATTAATTAGATTGTATGGTCATGAGGGAATGGGTCATGGTTTGAATAGTATGTTGTCTGAATCAGATGGACTTCATTATTTCCTTAGAAAAAGTTCAGCAGTAAATGAATCAACTTTAGAATCTGTTGCTCAATTTTATGAAAGAGTTATTTTTGGCGATGTTAAGGATTCTCCTGAAACTCAAAGAAAATTGGATATAGGACATAAATTTGAGGAGATATACCAAGATGCTCAAGATGGTAATAGGTTATTTGATTACGGAGCTAGATTGGGCCAATATGCTATTTCTCTTTTAGGTAATAAAGATTTAGATTATGAAACTAGAGTTAGACTATTATCTGAAGTTTCATTAGATCCTAATTTTCCTTTAGGTTTTCTTGAATATCATAAGGATAGTTTTGATACCCAAGGTAATCCAAATTACAATTTAGTTAGTGAATTAAAATATTGTGCTCAACCAGTTAAAAGAGCTTTGGGAGAATTTGAAAAACGTGGTATTTCTTATGAAGGAGAGGGAAGAAGTCTTATAGATAAAGCTTTCCTTAAAGGTTTTTGGACTCCTGATGGTTTTGTTGATAATGCGAGACTAATATCTGAAGGGAAATAGAATTCTTTTAAAAGAAAGATAAATGATAAGAATTATTTATAAAAAAAATAAAACATACATAGATATGGCAATTTAAGCTATTAGTACTCGCAGGCTGAACTTCTCGTTGCCTTGAAGCTTACACCCCGAGCCTATCAAACTCCTGTTATGAAGAGTGCTTTAAATCTATTTTCACGGAGGGTTTCGAGCTTAGATGCTTTCAGCTCTTATCCCATAGCGCGTGGCTGCCCTGCCTGCCTTGTCAGACAACAGGTAAACTAGAGGCGCCGAACCCTTGTTCCTCTCGTACTAAAGGATCCTTCCATTCAGATTTTGGACACACCTAGTAGATATTATACATACTGTCTCACAACGTACTTAACCCAGCTCACGATCCCTTTTAATAAGTGAACACCTTCACCCTTGGGCGCTCACAGTGAAAACATGAAAGGGTATAGTTTGTTCAAGTAGCTTAATAAAGTAAAAACTAATTGAGTTACTCCCCTTCCTGCGTGCAATTCTGCACACCCAGGATAGGAAGAGCCGACATCGAAGTAGCAAGCAGCGCCGTCGATCTGAGCTCTTAGGCGCTACGACTCAATTATCCCCGGGATAGCTTTTCTATAATATCTGACCCCCATTAAAGAGGTACAGACGTTCACTAGACCCAACTTTCGTTCCTGCGTTTCCTACTGTTAAAAACACAGTCAGGCAAGCTTTTGCTCTTACACTCTACTCCAGATTTCTAAACTGGATGAGCTTACCTCTGGGTCCTGCTGATATCCTTTCAGCAGGGTGCCGCCCCAGCCAAACTGTCCGCATGCTGATGTCCCATGAGGTGAGCGATGTAAAACTTAAAGGGTAGTATCTCACTTTTGTCTAGACTTGATCTGACGACCAAGCCATAGCAACTCCTACCTATACTGCACAATAAGTTCCACATCACAACAACATACTACAGTAAAGTTCCACGGGGTCTTTACTTCCCACTAGGCATCTCTGGCTTTTGCACCAGAATAGTGTGTTCAGGAGACTCTAACTAGGGACAGTGGAGATCTCGTTACGCCATTCATGCAGGCCGTCATTCAAACGGCAAGGCATTTCGCTCATATCTGTTACTTTCCCTCAATTGAAGTACTGACCATCTTATTCAGATGGCGGATTATTATTTCTAATAACCTCCTCTAGTCGCCTAAAGGATCGGACTATATCTTGTTCTAAATTATTAGAACTCTGGCGTATAGTCTCTGAGGATTCTAGATGTCTTTTGATCTTTCTGTTCATCTTTGAAGCAAGATTAGCAATTTTCTTTAGTCCTTCTTTTGTTAGATGTTCTTTGTTATTCATCAACTCAATCACTTGAGAGAATAATTCAAAGTTTTTCCTCTTGGAAGTTTGTAAAGGATTTTCATTGAAAAAATAAACTAATTTGTTTAAGTTTTCTAACCCTCTAACTCTGAATTCTTTTCTGTCACCATGATTTCTACAAATGTCTCCAAATTCAAAGAATTTATTTATTCTTTTTAGGAGATATTCATCACGTTGATGTTGAACAATTCTAAACTCTGGAAGAACTTGCCGACCTAAAGTCATTTTTGGTAGCTTATTTAATGCTACATGAAAACAACCTTCTCCATCAACAAAACCTATAATCCAATTAACATCTAGTCTTTCCTGCTGATTGTCCGCACCCATCACATTGTCACCATAATTAAGGTATAATTAAACCTTAAAAGTTTAATTATGGTAGTGTGGGATACTCGGATTTTCCAGCATATAGCCAGATTTTACTAAGGCAACTAATGCATACCTTAAGAGAATTATAGTTATTCCCGCCGTTTACCAGCTCTTAGCTCTCTTGGAAAAGAGTTTCAAGTACTGGCACTGGGCAGACGTGGCAATCTATACAAACCATTGCTGGCTAGCAGATTGCTGTGTTTTTGTTAAACAGTCGGACCCCCCTTGTTATTGCACCCTGTAATCGCTAACATAATTAACAATCGCAGGGACTCCTTATACCGAAGGCACGGAGCTATTTTGCCGAATTCCCTTAGTTAGATTGTTCTCTCATACCTGAGCCTTCTCAGCTAGACCACCAGTGCAGGTTCTGGGTACGATTATCTAAATCGGCCTTAAGCTTCTTTCACGGACTCTAGGACTCAACTAAACTATTGCTAGCCTCCTAAATTTAGTCAGTTTCTCACTATTACAGTACTCCACCAACTTGTCTTTAAGAACAATCCCGACGAGAATTGTTAGTTTATCCCAAAGTTTAACTTAAGCAAAAATTTAGATAGTACAGGAATATTAACCTGTTTCCCTTTCCCAAGTGTCCAATTAGGAACTTAGTTAGGATCGACTTACTCTTAGCTAAACTATATTGCTAAGAAAACCTTAGTCTTACGGTATCAGAGATTCTCACTCTGTTCTGATCCTACTACCGCCAGGATTCTCATTTCTATAAGGTCCATTTCCTTTTACAAGAAAACTTCTACCCTTACAGAACGCCTATCTACCACATCCATTTCTGGAGTCTATAGTATCGGTAGCTAATTTAGCCCCGTCCATTTTCGGGGCATACCTCCTTGACTGGTGAGCTATTACGCTTTCTTTAAAGGATGGCTGCTTCTAAGCCAACCTCCCAGCTGTCTGAGCAGATATACACCCTTCACCCTTTCACACTTAATTAGCATTTTGGGACCTTAACTATAGAGAGGGTGGTTCCCCTATTGGAAAACACGCTTACCGCGCTCCCCTGTTTCCCAAGGTCTACAACGCTAGGACATTTGGAGTTGGACAAGAAGGCGAGGTATTTCTACCCCTAACCTCCAAATCCGTAGCTCTACAATCCTAGCTATCTCGCTTGAGACTATACTTCGGCATATTTCGATAGGAACCAGCTATCACCAAGCTCGATTAGCTTTTCACCCCTAATCTCAGGTCATAGGGTCACATGCACATAGAATCCCTTCAGGCCTCCACGGTCCGTTAAGACCACTTCACCTTGCCCAAGATTAGATCGCTTGGTTTCTGGTTAGACCCAAGTGACTGAGGCTAGTTAAAACCCATCTCCTTGTAAACTGCGAGATTTTGCTTTCGCTTCGAATACTTCTTATTACGAATTATTCTTGCCACTTAGATCAACTCCCTGGCCCGTTATTCTAAACGTACGATACAACTACGAATAGCAGTATCATTCTATTACTATTAGGTTTCAGGATCTTTTCACACCCTGCTAAGGGTACTTTTCAACGTTTTATCACTATACTATACGCTATCGGACTCAAAACATATTTAGAGTTAGAAGTTAATGACTCCTAGCTTCATGCTTCATATCCAAGAAACACTACTCAAGATACTCACAAATCCTTTTAGTTCAACCTACGAGGCTATCACTCTTTATAGCGTTCCTTTCCAGGAAACTTTGGCTGAGTTTGGAGGATCGAAAGTGAGTCTTACAACACCACATCTATCTTATATTACTATAAGAAATTCAGTTTGCTCTCTTCTGTTTTCGCTCGCTGCTAATCACAGAATCTTGGTTAATTTCTTTTCCTTCGGTTACTAAGACGCTTCAATTCACCGAGTTGGCTTTCCTTTCGGAATATATCGGAAGTCCTATTCAGAAATCCCTGGTTCAACGGCTGCGTGCACCTACCCAGGGCTTATCACAGCTTGCCATGTCCTTCATCGCTGTTTTGAGCCAAGTCATCCACCTAATAGTGTAAGATGCCATACCTATGCACGATATCAAAAAAACATAATTTTTGAATAAACTTTATCAAAAGTTTAAGTGATATCCTTCACTCAAATACAATTAAGATTTGAGTTGCAGTAAAAAAAATGATAAACTTAAAGAAAGAACCTATGCTCTAATATTAGTCTACCATAAAAGTAAATTATAAATTAATTCATTTATAAATCTTTTGGTGATTCAATCTTCTTCAAGAATTTTAAAAGATTTTGAGTGTTGTCTTAAAATTGTGTTGTTTTCTATATCTTCTTTTGTTAGTTTTCTTTTTACAACCCAATATTCACTAGTTAAAGGATTTCTTTGCATATAACCAAAATTAATTAGTTCTCTCCTCAATAAAGTAGAATCATCAAAATGTTTTTTTATTTTTTCATTAACTTCTTGTTCAGAGTATTTCTTATTGTCTTTAAAATCTTTAATTAATTGAATTAAAATTGCTTGTTTTTCAAAATCATTTTTTGGAATGTTTTTATGTTTCACACACTTTTCAAAAAACTTTTCAATATCAAAAGGAAATTTTATTTCTTTCATATTTCATTAAATATTTTTATAATCTCAAATTTTTCATCTTTCTTGTCAATAATATCTTGTCTTAGACATCTTCTAAAGACAATCCCAACATATTTTATATCTTCTTCTAATTTATTCTTCTCTATGAAGTGTTTATGCATTTCTTTATTCTTAATCTTTAAAATATGCTTTATACTCCATAAAAAGATATTAAATTGTTTAATTGGAATCCAATTATTTATCTTTTCAATAAATTCCTTTTTGTTTTTTATTTTCTTAATCTTAAAATATTCTTTTAAGAAAAGCTTTCTTTGTTTTTCATTAAAAGGAGTTCCAAATGTTATAAAGATTAATGCTATTTCAGAAGAAGCGTCTCCCATTCCAAGATCTTCAAAATCAATAAGCCTATACTCATTTTTATTAACAATTACATTTTGTTCACAGAAATCTCCTTGTGTCAAGACTTTATCCACTTCATATTTTGTTTTTGGAGCTTCTGATAACAGTTTTTTATAACTCTCATGAATAATCTTAAGCAATTCTTTATTTTTTAGCTTTTTATTAATATAATCAATATAATGACTTTTTAACCATTTTAAAGAATCAGAATATCTTCCATAAACTTCTGATTTTTCAAGATTGTTTAATTTTCCTGTGATTTTTATTGAATGTAGTTTAGCACATAATCTTGCAATATTTTTGATCATTTTATCCCCAAGATAACCTTCTACTTTATCAGAAGTTTTACCTTCAATATAATCTAAAACAAGAAGATCTGAATCAAATTTCTTCTTAGAATCATCTAATAATCTCACTTTAGGAGCAATTCCTTTTTTTTCAACAATTTTTAATGCCTCAAACTCTCTTTTAGATTTTTTAGGCATATTTAATTCCATATTAAGTCTAAAAACAAACTTCATGCCATTTGCAACAACAAGAAAATTTGCATTGCCTGATCCCATCCCTAACTTAGATACAGATTTAACTTTAATTTTATTCATTAATCCAATTTGTGAATGTTTTAAATTTTCAAAATAGGATTTTATCTCTTTTTTATATTTAGGATCATCAATAACCAATTTGGTAAATTTTCTAAGTTTTTTTTCTTTTATTTTTAAATCCATTTTGAGATTTAGATAAGTACATATAAAAATTTAACCATAAAGAAAAAATCTATCTCTTTCACACATAACACTTAACAAAATATCTTCATTAACACTTTTTAATCTTCTAAAATTTGTTACGTCATGAACAGAGGCTAAACATCTTCTAAAAGGATGACTATGTAAATCTATTAAAGTATTTGTATCACAAGGTTCTGCTCTAACACTTTTATAAGTTTGAGAAAAAGTTTTTGGAATTAATATTTTATTGATATTATAAATATTATTTATTTTATTCCCTTTTAAACAAGCTTTGAATTCTACTTCTAAATTTTCATCATAAATCTTTAATAATTCATCATAAGATTCTTTTGTGAAAATAACTTTTTTATCTTTAAATTCTAAAGTTAATTTATTATCTATTTTTGAACTTTGAATAAATCCAGCTAAAACATCATCAGCACCAAAAGCAAATAAATAATAAGTTGAAACTAAAAAAACTAATACTAATCCTATAATTAATATAAAGAATTTTTTTATTTTACTTTTTTGAGGAAGATCCTCTATTTCTTGTTCCATTTAATAATTGGACTTGTCGGGATTCGAACCCGAGACCCCCTCCTTGCAAGGGAGGTGCTCTACCGGACTGAGCTACAAGCCCCTATTAAGAAATAGCTTTAATTTTATTTAAAAGTTTAACTGATTTAGGGTTCTTTTATCATCTCATGACAAATCTTTTAGTATAGTATTATATTTAGTTAAGTGTTATTGAAAAAACCGATGTCCACTAGTAACTATTGCTAAATTTTCACGTTGTTTAAAATGACCTAATAACTCAAATGTAAACCCTTGTTCATTGGCATAATTGTTATACTCTTCTATGATCTCTCTTGCACTATCTTCCATTGAACCATCATTTATGTTATGTGTATCATAACATGTTATTATCCTACCATTGTTTTTTATTAATTTAGTAAGAGCGGGAACAATCTCCCCCCATCCATTTAAAGGATATGATGCTAAAGCAATATCAACTCCTTCTGGTTCTTTACTTGTAAATTGTTTGTAGAAATCATATTCATTAAAATCTTCAGTTAAAGGGGTAATTTTTTGTCTAACTTTTTCTTGATC
>Ga0187833_10000801_pt1 | contig 36616 bp, 28 predicted proteins | sample ETNtaG_37_FD_167968 | JGI IMG/M metagenome (GOLD analysis project Ga0187833, IMG submission 167968) | Marine microbial and viral communities from oxygen minimum zone, Eastern Pacific Ocean - ETNP2014_SV_400_PacBio MetaG (Illumina Assembly) | ecosystem: Environmental > Aquatic > Marine > Hypoxic...
TCACCATTAATTTTATAGCCTATGCCTTTTATTTCGGACAAAGCCCTTTTCTCGGCAAGTGACCCAACTAATTCAAAAAATACTTTATCACCTTCATTGATAATAATAATATCTACGAGAGGTGATTCAAGGGTTTGTTTAGGCATCAAGGTGGGATGAGGTCCTCCCCAAACTAAAGGGATAGATGGATTTACTAACCTCACTTCTTTTGCAATCTCTAACGCACTAACAATCATCCTGCCGGTAAAACATCTTATACCAACACAAAGTGTATCACTATCGATTGCATCTTTTAAACTTTGCCGCCAATCGCTATCAACTCGCAAGTCTACAATTTTAACAGAATACCCTGCTTGCTCTGGTAATGCGGCAATAGCTAAAAGACCATTTGGTACACGTATTGCAATTTCATCGAAACGATTACCTCGTGGCTGAATTAATACTATATCTGCCATCTTCCCTCTTTTGTCGTTATCTTACTAATCTTCCTCTCAATATATTCAACAGCCCTATACTCATATTGAATTTTTGCGAAAACTCTTTCCAGCTTCTAACTTTTGCAATTTCTCTGAGTATATAGCGTGGGCGGAAATAAAACTTTTTTATAGATATATCCCTCAACTCTATAAGTTCTTCTTTTGAAATTAAGTTCTCAATCACAAAGGGAATCGTAAAAGAAGGTTTTGGGTTCATAACAAATTCACTCCAATAATCCGTAGGAATTATTCCTTCTGCAAGTGCATTATTGTACATTTCTGTCCCTGGATAAGGAATTGCTATAGAATATTCTGAATAATCAGGATCTAATTCAAGAGAAAAATCCAGAGTTTTGTATGCTTCTTCCAGTGTTTCACCCGGCAATCCGTACATGAAATAAGCAAGAATAATAAAGCCATGTTTCTTTGCCAATTTAACAGCAAATCGCGACTGGTCGGTTGTTATTATTTTTTTGCAAATTTTCAATACCTCATTGCTACCACTTTCAATACCATAATGGATACGATAGCACCCAGCCTTTTTCAGATCTACCAATATATCTTCATTGGCCTTACTTACTCTGTCGCGAATTGCCCACTTTAATTTCAGGTTTTTGTTTATTATTTCTCTACAAATATCCTTTGTCCGTTGTTGGTTCCAGTTGAAAGTGTCGTCATAAACTTCGACTTCTCTGATACCTAAATCACGGATAATTTCAAATTCTCTACTAACATTTTCTGCGCTCCTAAAAACTGGCTTCTGAAAATCAAGTTTGCAATATACACATTTGAATGGGCATCCTCTACTGGTTATCATGGATGTAACGGCTTTATTAGAACTCAAAACAGACGAGTATCTCTCAATAGGCAAAAGCGTTCTATCGGGAATGGGCAGACTATCGAGGTCATGATGAACATAAGGAACATAATCAGTATTTTTATGCCCGCAAAAATAAACCCCAGGGATTTCTTTATCTCTTACTTCCTTATCTGTAATTCTGGAAAGGAGATTAACCATAGGAATTTCACCATCACCCATAACTATTGAATCTATAAAATCAAACCCAAGAACTTCTCTTGGAAATATATTTACATGAGGGCCTCCGATTACCATATGAGTTGTCGGGTAATGAGCTTTCAGCTTTCTTGCAATTTCCAATGTTTGGTACCAAAAATCCGTCCACGCATTGATACCAATGACATCATAAGATTCTTTGACAAAATCTAAAATATTTTCATGATGAATATCCTCAAGTTGGCAATCAAGGATTTTGACATCATGAACAGTCATTTCTTTGATGGCAGTTGCTATATATAATAAACCTATGGGTGGTTTAAAACCTATCCCTTCTTCAGTGTTATAAATACTGAAAAGGGTCTGGATGCAATCTCTATGTGAAGGCTGAATTAATAATACCTTTAGTGGGAACATTAATTCTTAAACTTGGAAGGGTATTTCAAAATATCTTTTCTTCAATAATACTTTCCAATAAATAGGCAATTCCATTTTTGCTTGTATGATGATGGAGAATAAAATCGCAAACTAAGCCCGTGAGAAATATAGTTACTCCTAAAACACAAATTGTCGTTGACAATGGTAATAGTAAACTAATCCTTTCAATATAATTTTCCCCAAATCCTAAAACGAAAAGTGTATGTCTAAAAATGAGATAAAGAATTGTTAGAAAACTTGGCACAATAAGTAAAGATCCAACCATTCCAAAGAAATAAAGAGGACTAAACCTATATTTATAAGTAAAAAGAATTGACATAAGGTCAAAAAAACCCTGGTATCGCAGAACAGGGTACTTGGAATATCCGTGCTTACGCTTGTTATGAGAGACAGGAAGTTCTGTCACCTTATATCCCATAAAATATGCAAGTAAAGGAATAAAGCGATGATATTGTCCATAAAGAAATATATTTTTTATTACATCCGCCTTATAAATTTTAAATCCACAATTAAAATCATGTAGCTTGATACCACCAAAATACGAAACTACTCTATTAAAGAGCCATGAACCCCATACCCTCACAAATCTATCGTGTCTCTTTCGCTTCCAACCGGAAACAACATCATATCCCTGATTCAGCTTTTCAATTAATCTAGGTATTTCTTCCGGGTTATCCTGTAAATCGCCATCAATGGTAATTATGAAGTTTCCCTTCGCATGTATAAAACCTGCAGTGAGAGCAATAGCTTTTCCGAAATTTTTGTTGAGAAAAATACTTTTAACATAAGCCCTTTCATTACATAAGTCTTTTATAATTGACTTAGAGGCATCGATAGATCCATCGTCTACAATCATCATTTCAAAATCACTGGCCTTATCCATAGAGGCAAATACCTTAAAAACTCTATCGCAAAGTTCTGTAATGCTTTCAGCTTCACAATATATTGGTACTATAACCGTATATTCTTTGTTCATTTATTATTAACACCTACAAGAAATTCAAGGGTTTTTGAATTGGAACGGAAAAATGATGGATTCCAATTATATTTCCATACGAAAAACCAACCCGATATAAATGCAATCCAGGCAATTATGGATATGTAGATTCCCGGATTGTACGGTGATGTATCAAAGTATAGAGTCAAATCAAATTTCCCAGGAGGAAGCCTGACTCCCTTAAATATTTCGTTCGCTCTCACCACAGGAAGGCCTATTCCCTCTGTACGTACCTTCCAGAAAGGATGCCATGCATCGGCAACAACAAGAAAATTATCTCTATCACCTTCATAATTGAAAACCATCTTACCATAAGAAAATTCATCCAATTGTATAGCAGACTTGTCCCTCTCCTTCTCCAATGAAAAATAGTCCTCCTCGGATACATAAGCAGTTCCCCGATGGACATTGCTAAGATGCTCTGCCTTCTCTTTAATTTCTAAATCCTCGGCCAAATAGAAGTAGGGCCATGAAGAATCATTTTTATATATATATAACTGCTTCTTTTTTGCATAAAGAGAAAGATATTCTGGGACATCAATAAGTTTACGCCTTGTGTAATAATAATTAACTGCCGACATATTTAGGAGTTCATCTGATATTAAGGGCCCTTTTGCTACATCTCTTAAATCCTTTATTCTATTAGCACTCTCTTCTTTATTAAAAATACGGTAGGTAAACGAAGCTACATCCTTCTGGGTAAAAGACTTATACGCAGAAAAGGTAAGCCCGGGAGACTCATTATAACCGGTAAGGTACTCAAGCGACCCCTCACCATCCACATTTACAAACATTTTATTAAACTCTTTTACAACATTTTTACCCTCAAGCTTATCCTTACCCTCAAGCTTATCCTTAAAAAAATTACTCACATAATAAAAACGATCTGTGGGTTCAAACTCTGGAAGCAAATGGTTTCCTTGTTCCCAGACAAGTCCTTTCTTATTAAGAGGAAATATAGCCCATGAAAATAAAATTCCGTTAATAATTAATATACCAACAATCAGTATCACTGGCACAGCAGAAAGACGTGAAAACCATTTTTTAGAAACAAAAAATGATACTAGCAATGCGCTTGACAAATAAAATAAAAAAGAATACCAATGCATTGCCTTCTGCAGGCTTTCGATATTAAAAGAAGCTACAACCGACAATAATTCCATTGAATATCGACCAATATTTGAAGGAAAAAACTGACTGACAATAAATCCTGCAATAGCAGGCAATGCCGCAGGTATTATCATGGCAAACACACAAAACATAGCCATACTTATATAAAGAAGAAAGAGAAACAAGGCCATGCCAGATTGAATTCTCCTGCCCCATGAGGAACAAACAACAAACCCTCCCCTCTTCATTTCAACAATGAACATTGCAATTAATCCAATTTGTAAGGGAAAAGTGTAGTGTTCAATAGGAATATTCAATAATTTAGAACTACTCCTATGTATGTAAGTATATATTTCACGATATACGGGGAATATCAACATACATGTCGCTTGTATAATGCATACTAGAATAAGCCATTTCATTGTATGCTCCCAGAAAGTAGTTGAGCGACGAAACAAAAAGAAGACAAAAACAAGAGGAAATATTACTGACACATTTACGGAGTACGGAAGGGGACGCCATGAATACCCCGGAAGTTCCAAATTTGCGGGCAACCATTCAACCTGAACAAGACCGGTAATTGCGTTTACAAGGCTTCTAAAGTCAGGTATCAAATTTAACTCTTGAGGAAAAGCAACCACCTTCTCCCGCATATACTCTGTTATATTGTATTCAAGAAAGAATGAATAAAATACCCAAGCACCCAGTAAAAGTGTTACTAAACCAGTGGTTATAAAAATAAATAAATACTTCAATACAAATATTCTAAGATTATCCCTAAAATAAATATAGTAAATAGCTGAAAAAATAAAACCAAAGGTTAGAAACTGAGTAAAACTCGACAAATTCCCAAAAAATATTACAAACCATGAAAGGAATGAGAGTTGAAAGAAATGAACAATTCTTGGGCGTTTATAATAATCATATAAAAGTAAGATTAATAATGGTGTACCTATGAAGAGTGTTATCCACTGTCTTTGCTGAAAAACGCAAAACACAATAAGAGGTGAAAGAATACATGCCGCCTTACCAATGCGGGGAACAGTAAACATTATGAAATAATAAACAACTATTGCGGCTAGAATATAAAGAATAATTACTGAAATATTATATGCAAATATTCTTGAAGGAGCGATCTTCTCCAACAAAGAAAAAACTGACCATGGATGCCACATTCCAGGATCACCGAAAAAGAATGATATACCTAAGCCTTTATCAGGCCTCCATCCATTTCCAAGGCTATTACCGTAAGAATATCCAGATATAGTGACATGATCCTCATACAATAAACAACTATTACCCAGGAATACTTGAAAAAAGCCTATAAGTACTATTCCAATAATAGTTATGATTGGAATAATTTCTCTATTAAAAATACTCGTTCTAGGAACTAACTGATACATGTGAATATTTCTCCAGCCACTTTTGAAAAACCATGAGATTAAAAAGTACTCTATAATTATTCCTTTTATTCATTATATGCTGATTTTTCAGAATATTTAAATAGGATCTGTCTATCAGGCCATTGTCCCATATTTGCGAAGAAACCATTTCTTCCATTCTTGTTTTAAGAGTGGTTTTTAACCATCGAGCGATTGGAAACGTAAATCCCTGTTTCTTTTGATTACAGATATTTTGTGGCAAACCACGTTTTTGTACAGCATACCTTAACATTTTTTTCAATTCACCTTTACTCATTTTAAAGTTATCTGGAAGGCTGTTTGCAAACTCAATCACCGAAACAGAAAGGAAAGGTGATCTTACCTCAAGGCCACATTGCATTGCTGCCCTGTCCGTATGCATACAAACAAATTCGGGGAGAAAGAACTTTTGATAGAAGTATAAAAACCTTTGTGTACAGGATTTTCCCCCCATTTTTGCAAGTACCTTGCAAAAATCTTCAAGAAGAGTTCCTTCTTCCCCCTTCCGTGAAAAGAATAGTTTGTCCTGCCATGGACATAATTTTTGTAAGTCTTCGGGAGACACAGATCCTAACCATAGAGGAAATCTTGTATTTTGGTGTGCAGGAAACCCTTGCAAAAATGCCAACGTCTTAAACTGTAAACCAACGTAACTATCATTTACAGAAAAAAAACTCCTCACCATCTGCTCTAGCCACGGTATACAATTATCAGGTAAATATCGCAAATATTTTTCTTTCTTCAACGCGAGAAAAGTAATATACCCGGCAAATAATTCATCAGCACCATCACCGGAAAGGGCGACCTTAATACTTGACTTACAAAATTTTGCCAGAAAATAAGAATTAACGAACCCAGGATCTCCGTGGGGTTCGTCCGAAAAAGAACAAAACTCATCCATCGCATCCTCTATTGATTGAGAATCCATAAGGCATGAGTAGTGAGAGTTAATCCCCAGGAAATCAGTAACACTTTTTGCCTTACTCCCTTCATCAAAGTCGCTCTCCTGCATGGAAACACTAAATGTAGAAATTTCTGGATCTATTCTGTGGCAGGATTCAAGCACAAGAGTACTGTCGATTCCACCACTAAGAAAAACACCATAAGGCACATCTGCTCGTAACGAAATCCGACAAGATTGATCAAGCATATTTCGTAAAGCACTGGTGGCCTCTTCAAAATCCCAAGAAACCATCTTATCGCCTGGCAGTGAATCCCAATATTGTTCTAGGATAACTTTTCCATTTTTAACTTCCAGATAATGACCGGGCAGTAATTTCCTTACACCTTGCAAAGGAGTTGTATCCCACATATAGCAGGAATTTGTAAGAAATTTCAAAAAATTATTTTTATCAAGCTGCCATTTAAATTCTTTCAAACTTAGCAATGCTCGTAACTCGGAAGCATATACCAATCCATCCTGATACAGATAGTAATACAGCGGTTTCTGGCCAAGGTGATCTCGAACCAAATAGTGTTTCTCTGCTATTCTATCATAAACTGCAAAAGAGAACATGCCGTTTAATCTTAAAAATGCCCTTTCCCTATAAAATTTAAATGCTTCTAACAAAACCTCTGTATCTGATGAAGTTTTAAATCTTATTCCATGTTCTTTTAACTTAGCCTTTAATTCTAGATAATTATATATTTCACCATTAAACGTAAGTATAATGGAACTGTTTTTGTCTTTAAAAGGCTGATTGGCCTCCGGACTTAAGTCTATAATACTTAAACGACGGTGTCCCATATATACTGCCTCTGAAAACCATTCCCCTTGAAAGTCTGGTCCTCTATGTTTCATAGAAGAAAGTGACTCTCGTGAGGCATTTATTTCAGATTCTGAAAAAGAACCATTCCACTTTATCCAACCAAATATCCCACACATTTCTTATGCCCTATAACATGTCTTTCATTTTTTCTTTAACGCTGCTTCTGTTTATTAATACCTTAAACAGGCCATAAGAAGCCCCAGAACAAATAACCAAACTGGAATATAGGTTAAGGAAAAAAGCCGTTAGCAAGAAAGAAGGTTTTCTCCTGAATACAGAGCAAAGAAATCCAAAATACCCATACAAATAGAAGGAAAATAAAATGAGAGAGAGCAAGCTGAAATATGAATGAATGAAGATAAAAGGAATGGTCAATATCGTCATTATCAATGAAATGGTACAAAGACCGGTTTCTTGTGACGTTACACCTCCTAATTCAAATTTCTTTCTGAAGAAAAATATTTCCATCCAGAGTGCTACACGGTTAAAATATGTCTTTGTTAATTTCCTTAAATTAGGAAACACATGCTTTACCACGACGGAGGGATCAAGTAATATCTTATATGATTTAAATAGACGATAACCAATTTCCTCGTTCTCATAATCCATCCCCCAGCCAAGATGTTCGTTAAATCCACCAATTTTATGAAATACGTCAGCCTTAATTCCAGCGCGGGCGGCATCAAATACTTCATATTCAATTACTCCCTTCCGAGAAAAGAAATAATGATTCAACATAGCTTTGTAGTTCGGAACACAGCCTTTGTTTAAAGCTTCATAGTGATAAATTCCTATTACTGCGTCAGCATGGCGCATCCTTGATACAAAGTTACCAAATATATCAGGCTGCACCACGGTATCACTGTCTAGAAAAAACAAATAATCACCTTTCGCATTAGTCGCTCCCACATTTCTCGCTTTTGCAGGGCCACTATTAGTTTCAAGCCTTATCAATTTTACAATTTCAGGATATTTTTGGCATAAGCCCTCAACTACCCGAGGTGATTCATCTGTTGATTCATCATCAACAACGATTACTTCCAAAAGCGGATATCCGGCCTGAACAACACTCAGTATGCAATCTTTAATTGTAGTACTTGCATTATATAAAGGTATAATGACGCTTATCTTTTTCATATTGTCATTTTGTGCTAGGTTGTAAGGAATCAAGGTAATATAATCTCCCTTTTCTTTCTATTAACTCAGAGTATGTTCCGGTCTCACAAACACTGCCATCTTCAATTACATATATCATATCTGCCGATTTAACCGTTGATAATCGATGAGCAACAATTACAATTGACATGTTATGCCGAAGACCTTGAATAGCCTCTTGTATCAACATTTCAGTTTCTGTATCCAGGTCACTCGTTGCCTCATCAAGAATAAGGAGCTTAGGTTTCATAAATAATGCCCGCCCCAAAGCCACTCTCTGCTTCTGACCACCTGAAAGTTTAATACCGTTCTCACCGATTTCTGTTAGAAGACCTTCTGATAGTCCTCTAACAAGCTTGTCGATATGCACCTTTTCGCATACATCTTTTATCATTTGCTCTGTAGCTTCAGGACAACCAATTGTTAGATTCTCTAACAGAGTCCCATCCAGCAAAGTTGTCTCCTGACTTACATAAGCAATATTATTCCTGAAGGAGTTTATGTCCAACTGATAATGAGGGATATCAGCGTAATAGATGATTCCAGATTCCGGCTTCAATAGCCCTAAAATAAGGTCCAGGAGGGTGGTTTTCCCTGCACCCGAACTTCCTACAAATCCAACAGTACGTGAAGGTTTAATCTCCAAACTTATATTCTTAAGAATACTTTCACCCGTTGGATAGCGGAAATTGACTTCCTTAAAGCATATCGCTTTGTCAAACTTAAATACACTTCCACCGCTTAACTCTTTGTGCTTTTCAATTTCATCTAAACGATTTACAATGGATTCGTAAACGGGAATATCTTTATTAAGTGCAAGATAAGAATTAAATAGCGAAGTAAATTGTGGCGATAGCCTTTGAAAGACTAAAAGCACCACAAGTAGCTCGGAAAAGCCGATATTTAATGTCTTGTGAAACATTAATAAACTAATCAGAAAGATAAAGGCAAAGATGAATGTCCATGTTATCTGTAACTGTTCTCGCAGATTTATAATCTTCATTATTCGAGCCGATTCATCAACAAATTGAGACACCCTTCTCATAAACCCTTCATGTACTAAAGATGATTTGAAGAATTTCTTGTTCTGTAGAAGATTTGCTGTTGAAGATGAAAGTTTCTTAAAGATTTCGTTAAAACTTTCTGAAAGCCTTTGAACAGAGGCTGTATTATATGAATTAATAAAAAACAAAACTCCATATACGATAAAGGCCAATATTGTAATCAAGATTGATATCTTTATAGCAATGAACATAAAGACTATTATCTGTATCAGATAAATAACCATACGCTGGGCATTTAAATGGGCAACACCGGCTAAATCAGCCTCTCGTATAACTGCATGATTCATCTCGCCAGATTTATCTCTCAGAAGCCATAACCAATCTACGAGTAAATAGGAACTAAAAAGCCTTTTCCGGTATCTTTCTGATAGTTTCACTTGGGCATTTTGAGCAATAACAACTGATACAAATACTAAAACCTGACCAAAAAGAATAAGAGTGGAAGCAACAGCCAAAACAATGTAAAAGGAAGGGGCTACACCAATATAATCAAAAGCTTTATCAAAAACTAAATGGCTCCGGCTTGCTTCTCCAGAAATATCTGTTCTTATATATTCAAGAACGGGAATAAGCATCGGAATTCCGGCAATACTAAAAAGACCACTCATAAATTGTAGAACAATAATCCTGCCATAATGAGGGGCTGTAACTACAAGCTTAGCAATAAAAGAAATCCTATTTATGATGTTAGTAAAATACATGCTGAATTTAAAAGCTTCTACCTAACCTTCCATCCGTCTTGGCAAGTTAAATCACTGCTTCAATTCTAGTTTTCCGCTTTATCCACTTCCTTACAGACGCTTTAAAACTCCTGGCAACCTTGTCTGTAACATGTTCAAATGCCTCTACTGTATAGTTGTGCCCACGATATCCACGATCAGCATAAATATCCATTGCCTTAAATCCTGTTGTTACATAGCCTGTATACCGGCGATCATTGATCATTTAGATATTTTTTAATTGTATCCCCAATAATTTTTCCTGTTATCTTACCTTCTTCTAAAGTACATTCTTCATCTCCTGTTATAGTCAGGGGATTATCAACCCAACAACTATGCAAAAGCACTGCATTCAAGAAACATACAAGTCTTTTCCTTCTTTCCTCAGGACTTATGTTTTTTATCCTCTTACACTCCTTATTAATTTCCCTGGATAATTCCGTCAAACAGGAAACCCTTTTTGAGAGTTTGCATATTTCATAGGTACTCTCGGCAAAAGTAATAACCGGTTTACCATGAAACAAAATAGCTTCCCAGCCTGTTGTCCCTGTTATATTAACAACGATTTGTGAATTCTTAATGATTTGATGACCATCAGTTTCAAAAGGAATAAATTTAACATTAGAATAAGATTTAATCTCTTTATAGAATGAACATGTTCTTACTCTACCGGCAACTTGTGAAGGGTGCTCTTTTACATAAACTTTCCAATCAAATGGTATGCTCTTGGCAAGTGTTTCAATAATGTGAAGTTGATTTATCCACATATTTGCCTGTACTTGAATTGTGTACTCAGGCACAGCATTAAGAGGAAAATATAAATATTTCTCTTCAGGATCATATTCGTCAATGAAATTCTTATTAAATAACTTTTTCATCTGGTAACTCTTATACAGGGAATAGTAATACGAATAAAACAGGCTCTTGATTGTATATCTGGATGTTTCTTCCGATAACATCTTATCTTCTGACAGTTTGTTCTTATCCAATTTCCTGTAACGAAACCAATCTATTGTTCTTCCTACTATACCTCTCAAAGAAACAACAATAATGCTGCAGTGCTTAACTCTCTGTTCGATTCTTTTAATATTAATATTGCCTTGATCAAAATAGTAACTTGAATTCTTCTTCTCAATAGAACAAAGCATTTCTTCATAACATTTTTTTCCAGGAGAAAGATCCATTGGCAGTTGCCCCTCCATAATCTTCTTGTACGTGCTATTTATCTGAGGAAAGAGGTACTCCTTTACCGGTGTTAAAGAGAAATAATTCTGAATCCTTGTTTCTACAGGCGTTATATGTATAATATTCATATTCTTGCATACTTGTTCAAGAATTGGCGCCACAAGCGAATGCATTCCCATTCTAAAGATAACTACATTTGTATTAAATCCTGCCAGTATATCTTTAAAATATTTTACATATCCACCAGCAACCTTAAGAATGTTTTCACAATGTATTTCCTTTTTGGGTACAAGACTTACAGGAATCGCACCCTTACTAAACTGATACCCCCACTTCCGGTCAATGGCAATAAATCGCCACAAACTTTTTTCAGGAATGGTAGCCTCAAATTCCCTAAGCACTTTGTAAGGAACTTCTTCATTTAAAAACTTCCTTTCTATATGGGTAATTTCATACACGTATTCATATTTCACATCTTCTTGTTTCTCTAATACCCCTTTAATATTTCCGTGCCCTAAAATGATCGCAGCAAACCTACTCTCTGGATACAAACTCTTTAATTGAACAGCAATTCCATGCCAAAGCGAATAAGTATTCGTATTAACAACAATCATGAAATTCATTATTTTCTTTCCTTCTATGATTTACACAAAAGAATATCTACTCTCTGGTTATAATCCAAACTATGTCACTCAACAATTGGAGTCCTTTCCCAATCATCCTGATCATGTAGTTGCTTCCCATTCTTAACCTTATTGAGATTATGTACATGTGGAGAAATCACATTCCCGATTGCAATATCCATAAACTCATCTTCTGTTATACCTAAAATATCAAGAAAGTAATCAAGACTTTCTGGTCTCTTCCCATCATATTGGTCAACAAGTTTGGAGCCTTCTTCAGTACTTAATCTTCCCTCTCTTATTTCCCTTGCCACTGATTGTGCTGTCCTGCCAAAGCCCCTTTTAATAAACTTCAGATAATCCCTGACCCCTGAAAGACGACACTCTATTTTTTCAAAACAAAATTGTGGAGGCAGCCCTTCTACTTCATCTTTTTCCCATCCTAATTTATTGTTAATTATTTCATACTGCTTAAACGGGTCCCAATGGAAATACGTTCCGTACTGGATACTTTTATAGTCAATCTTTTTGAGTTCTCTTAATGATGGATATTTGTAAGCAACCAAATCTCTTTCTGTAACTCCACCTTTAATCATACCAACCATGTCTTCTGCATTAATACCTAGATTAATATATCGATTAAATGCTTCTTCATCCTGCTCTTCCCATTCTTCAAAGTTATAATATGCAGTATATTCTGCCGTAGACTCACCCCATATGAGCAAGGGTATATTAAATTTAACTGCAACTTGCATAGGATATGCGAATACACCAGTATGGCAATGCCAGCAGAAATCCCCCTTTCGTTTAAAAGATTCAAGCATTGTTTTAGCAACAACCTTCATATTCGCCCGGAACAGATGATAATCTACTTCTAATAGTTTTAGCGTTCTCTCCACGTTTTTTAGGTGATGAGGTCTATAAAAACCATGATCAAAGGATACTACTAATGGTTTCAGTTTATGATGTTTAACTATCCTGTAAAGAATATATGTCGAATCTTTGCCTCCACTAAATGGGACTATACAATCATAATCTCCCGTTCCTCTATATCTAGAGATAATTTCCTCAAAAGCTTCTGCCCTCTTATTCCAATCAACTGCACCATGTTTCACTTCATGCTGACGGCATACATTGCATACGCCTGATTCATCAAACATAAATGTTTCATATGTTTCCGGCAACAAACATCGTTTACATTTCTGCATTCTGGCGGTCCTGTTTCCTTTCCTTGAACTAGCTATTAAGTTAGTGTTTTATATTGAAGCAAACAGCTGCGAACTGTCTGTTTGACTTCGACCTACTTCGGTAAATGTATTAAATATCCCTTCCGCTTACTTAGTAGATTATAAAAATACATATTACTCCATGGGTTATTAAAAAGTAGTGGGTTTAATTCTGAAATCTGTCCAGATATTTTCCGATTTCATTTCCAAGAAGGGTTCCCGAATCCATAACCTCTTTCTCTGAAGCCGGGGGCCCCTCTTCACCTAAAACTGTAAGTGGTTCATCAGCCCAGGAACTATTTATAATTATCGCGTTTATCAGATAAACAAGTCTTTTCTTTCTTTCCTCCATACTTATTCCGCTTATTCTCTTTATTTCACTCTGAATCTCTTTCGATAAATCCACCATATTATGAATTCTTTTTGAGAGTCCTGAAATTTCATAAAAATCCTCACAAAGATTAATAACCGGCTTATTGTGAAATAAGACAGCTTCCCAGCCTGCTGTTCCGGTAACAGTAATAACTAATTGGGAGTTTTTAATCATCAGATGATTATCCAAATAAGTAGGTATAAGCTTCACATTTGTATAGCTTTTAATCTCTTTGTAAAAAGAAAAAGGCCTTACCCTCCAACCAATATTTGCGGGGTGTTCTTTTACATAGACTTTATAATCCAAAGGTATGCTTTTTGCTAAATTTTCAATTATGAAAAGCTGATTTATCCACATGTTTCCTCTCACCAGAAGCCCATATTCAGGTACTACATGAAGCGGAAAATATATATACTTTTCATTGGGATTATGCGTGTCATAAAAAGAATTCTCAAATAACTTTCTACCTTGACAAGCTCTATACAAATTATAATAAATATAGTAAGAAAGGTATTTGAATGAAAACCTTATGCCTTTGCCTGCCTTTTGTTTTTCTGATGTTCTCATTCGATACCAACCAAGGTATGTTGATGCTATACATCTTAAAACCATATGAATAAAGCTGAATTTTTTACTAGCTTTTAACTTTTTTACATCGTTATCTCCTTGATCGAAATAGTATGTACTATTTTGATTCATCAGGGAGGAATGCATCTCCTCATAAGATTTCTCACCTGGAGATGGATCGATAACCAATTCTCCTTGTATACTTTTAAGGTAAGTATCCTTTATTTGCGGAAATAACATCTCTTTGTTAGATGTAATACTAAAATAGTTTTGAATTTTTGTTACTGCAGGTGAAATATAAGCAACCTTCATATTTTTACATACTTGCTCAAATATTGGTGCTTGTACCGAATGTACCCCCAGCATAAATATAACCACATCCGTATTAAATTCGGATAAAACCTTTTTGTAAAACCTAATATAACCACCTACAATTCTTTGAATATCTTCGCAATTTATTTCTTTATTTGAATAATACGGCGCCGTTAATGAGCCTTTGATAAACTGATAACCCCACTTCCGGTCAATAGCAATAAATCGCCACAAACTTTTTTCCGGTATAGATTCCTCAAATATTTTAATCTCTTCAATTGGCACATCTTCTTTAAGAAATTCTTCTTGTATGTAAGTTATGTCATAAAGAAACTCATAATCCACCTCTTTTTGACTTTCCAAATATTTTTTTATATCTCCATGTGCACTTATTATTCCACCGAATTTACTCCCGGGATATAATTCTTTTAAACGTATAGCCATACTGTTCCTAACTTTATAATTTCGTGTTGTGAATTCAACGAGAAAATTCATATCACAGTCCTTTTCTTTACATCAAGCTAAAACTATTGTACTTATACGGGAGGCAGCTTTCGTGGAACAGGATTTGTCGGAGGTGCAGGTATTAATTCTAACAATCCTTTTTCTTCAAACTCTTTTATATATTCGAATATATTTCGAAAAGAAATCTTATGTCTTTCTGCTATTTCAAGTATCCTGGTTTCACCATCAAAATAACGAGGAATACAATCCATGAGATGATTCCACTTTATTTGCATTTCAGATATCGAGTGACGATCTGGCTCTGAAGGATCGGCAAATGGTTTATAGAGATCATATTTTGGATGGCTTAAGGCAATAAGGCCTTTGAAGTTTTGTTTCATAATTGAATCATTTTCAAGAATATAGAACGCCTCTAATATCACTCGAACAGCCTCTTCCAATCTTGCCTCATTAATAAGCTCTGGACAATCAAGGCTCGTATGATACTCCGGAAAGTGCCTTTTACCATCGCTCCGGCTAAGGCTCGGGAAAGGAATTTCATAACCGGCAGCTTCCCAGCAGGTTTCATCATTTCCTACAATTTTGCGAAACTGAGCTGTCCACCAATCATCTGCCACCCATTCTAATGCATTAGATAAGGCCCTGTCCATAAGGCTGGTACCTATAAAGCTACGCTGCAGTGCTAATTTATTATTATTTCCGAGCATCTCTAAAAATATTCCCCACTTTAGAGTTGATACTTCATCGTCACCTAACCGGTCAAGGTAAAATATGGAACCATAGTGCTCAGGGGCTATGACGAGACGATACGTAAAACTCCGCCTAGTAATTTTAGATAAGCGACGCATCACTTCCATCCCGACAACAACACCAGAGAGGTCGTCATTACAACAAGATGGATGGCAATTATGGGCATTTAGAATAATGGAATAGGGAGATTCTCCTTCTAACACATATTCTGCAACTTTCATCGAACCTTCTTCGAAAGATGTACGTAATTCTATATCGTACTCTCCATCTTTAATAGAATCATAAAATTGTTTAGGAACACTAAACCCCCACTCTTTTCGAAACGGTTTATAAAAAAGATCACAGTGATAAACCAATGCATCATCAAAGGCTTCTGTGTAAAAGAGATGTTTCTTTAATTCTGCCGTACCAATCCGATCCACAAAAGATTGACTATAACCAATAACTGCAAGTGGATGGTGCATTCCATCATAAACAATTTCACCTTTATCATTCCTTATCTTCGCCTCATTTACTTTCCACTTTTTGGGAACAATCCATCCATTTACCTCAAGTCCATCTTTAAACTCATATACTTTAAAAGGAAGCTCTCTCTGGAGTATTCGAACACACTCGTCTAATCCTTCGCTATTAGGTGCCAAACGTAAACGGCTAAGTTTTTCAATAATATCATTCATTGCTTTGTGTAATTTCAACTAACATACCGTAAGGAGAGGTTTTATTAACACCTTTTTAATTAAGCATTAATAGATTCCCATTCATCATAAGACAAACCGTACAGCAAATGGTCTTCTCTACTACCATCATTAGCCTTTAAGAGTTTTCTAAGAACTCCTTCCAATTTATATCCGGCTTTTTCCAAAACACGCTTACTGGCTGTAAGACTTTTGTAAACACCTGCATTTATACGATACAATCCAAGTCTTCTGAAACCAAATTCAGTAATCAACTTTACTGCCTCTGTAGCATATCCCTTCCCCCACATTGATTGCTCGCCAATAAAATAACTTATAGCCGCATAGGAATGATATGGATTGACGGGTCCAAGCTTAATATTGCCAATATGTATTTTACTTTGACTTTCAATGATAGAAAACATATAATTATCCTGACTGTTAATAATATTACTTACAAATTCAGTAATAGTTTCTTTTGTCTGTTTTTCCCAACGAGTTTCCAGATACTGATTAATTTCAGGATTTTCAAGCCACTCAACATAACGTTCAGTACAATCTTCAAGGGTAATAGGGCGAAGAAAAATATGTTCACCATATAGACAGATTTCATGTTTTTCACCCCGATTATTACTTGCAACTAACCCATTTACCCCATACTCAGATTTAAATTCCATTGCTTTCTGGATATTATCAGGTTTGGTATAAAACCGTAATCCTGTATGTAATGAAGAATTAATCAACTCTCCATCACTGCCAAACACATGTCTTATTTTTAAATGCCCTGATCTCGTTGCAGCCATAACACCTTCGTTTTCAGTAATTCGAGTTATAATTCCGGATTGAAAAGGATGAAATGGAGCCTCACTGGTATCTAAAGTGGCGCCTTTTAGATGAACTCGCACTCCATTAATATGTGTACTTGCTCCAATGTAAGGATCGTCAAATGCACGAATAAAACACTCAATTTCTTCTCCCGACCATGACCAGTCTATCCAGCCTTGTTTTAGGGAATTTAATCGAGGTAAGTAAAGAGACTGACTCTCATCCAGTTTTTTAAGGTCAAAGTCCTTATCCATTTTCACTTCACTGAGAAATTCTTTAATAAATGCAACTCCTTCTTTTACTTCCATATCAAAATAATCTTGAGGAGTATACGCCCTGGGAAAGATGTATTTTCTGGCCTTTACAATCTCACCAGAATCAAAACACCCTTGTACCATTTCCTCATTAATGATTTGGAGATTGCACCCGCTTTGCCTGTCTTCCCTAAGAATCATCCATGTATAATGTGCACCTCCACGATAACGAGGGAGAGGAATTCCCATAAAGTCAAGCAACCTACCGTTAAATCGTTCGATAATTGCAGCACTAAAACTCCATGCTTCTCCTATCCCCAACCCTAAAGTATTTGGCGTTATCTGATCAAATAGAGACGCTTCTTTGCTTATGTCTTCTGTGATGATTGGTGACAGAGATAATTCCTCTAGCATATCAAGGAGAGTTTTGCCAGATGTATTTGAAACTTCTGCAGCATGGCGAGAAGAGGTATAGACTATTGTTTGAATATTATCTGTTGTTAATAATTCCGCGATTCCCACAAGAGTTGGTGAACCGCCAAAAAGAATTACTTTATTAATATTATTAAATTTCATACCAAACTAATCTTTCAAATAACTTTGAAAGGTAGTCCATAATTACTTAAAAAAGCCTTTGCCCGTATAGGATTATTATCCCCAAAATTAAAAAGGCTGCCACATGCCAGGGCACTGATCACCGTCTCCAGAAAAACATCTTTCATATGCCCGAAATTTCCAGCTCCGCCACACGCAATAACTGGCACCGATGAATATTCAGCAACTTTTTTTATCAAATTGATATCATATCCTGCCATTGTTCCATCTTTATCAATAGAATTAATAAATATTTCTCCTGCTCCACTATCTATCGAATCCTTTACATGCATTTCTAAAGAAACGTCTTCAAGTTGTCTTCCACAATTTGAATAAAGTTGATATTCGTTGGTCAATTCATCCAGTTTTGTATCTATTGAAACAATGACAGCCTGAGCGCCAAATTGATCAGCTATTCGAGAAATAATAGTTCTATCACGATAACACGCAGAATTAATGACAATTTTATCAGCACCATTTTTCAGTAATTGCTCAGCATCTTGTAGTGTTTTTATACCACCTCCAAGTGAAAGCGGCATGAAGCATACCTCTGACACTTTCTCAATCAAGCTTAACAACGATTCTACTGTTCGATGATCTCTATTAATATTCAGAAAAACAAGTTCATCGGCATCAGTCGCGTTATAAATTTTTGAACTCGTTACCGGATTGCCCACATCGCGATAATTTCCAAAATTCACTGTTTTTACCAGCCGATTATCAATCAACAGTTGTACAGGAATAATTCTCTTTTTTAGCATATACCATCCCAGTCACAAAAATTTTCAAGTAATTTAAGGCCATTAACTTGACTTTTTTCAGGGTGAAATTGAAAACCAATAACATTTTTTTCTCCAACAATGGAAGCAAATTCTTCCCCGTAGTCAGTTGTCCCGCATATATTCCTTTTATCGTCACAAACAAAATGGTATGAATGTACAAAATAACAATCAATACCGTCTTTTATCCCTTCAAAAACGGGATGGTATTGCTTAAAGTTAATAGAATTCCAACCTACATGAGGAATTGGAAATTCAGAATTAGTACTTAATTTAGTTACACGGCCAGGAACCAAACCAAAACCCTGACTTTGGCCTCCTTCATCCCCATACTCCGAAAGAAGATGCATCCCTAAACAAATCCCTAATATCGGCTTACCATCCTTGGCAAATTTATAGATAGGATCTTTGAAATCTTTTCTGTCAAGGTGCTGCACCGCTTTGTGGAAAGAACCAACACCGGGAATTACTAAATGAGATACCTGGTCAAACTGGTCAATATTCTTAACTATATCTACGTCATAACCAATGGTATAGATGGCATTATATACTGATCTCAAGTTACCCATTTCTAAATCTAATATACCAACCATCAATCTCTAGCTTCCGGAACTATTTAAGACACCTTTAAAAACTTGATATTTTCCCCCTCATTCTCTCATTTATTTTCTGTCTCAGGAATTTACTCTGAATGAAAACTAAACTCTACGTAAGAGAATATTTTAAGGTTTTGTTTAAAAAGATTATGCAGGTTCCTTCTTAAAAATTACGTTTAGCATATTTCCCCAAAATGGCGGGGAAATGCCCATTAATTCTTGTTTACCTTCTTTGAATAATTGATAATCCTTCATTACTTGAGCCATATCATTTTCAATTGAACAGTAAGGTGTTTCCTCGTAAAAGTATGCCGTCTTAGCTGATTTAAAACCTAATGGTTCTATCATTCTTTTAAGAGTATTAAGAGAAAACATAAAAATGTGTTCTTTCGCATCGAACTGGTGCCATCTTTCTCGATAGACTTTTGCACAAAATGATTCTACATTTGGAATTGCACTTATATAAAAATAGCCGTTTGGTTTTATGACTCTTTTGACCTCAAATACAACTAAATGTGGATTTACCATGTGTTCAAAAGATCCTCTAAAGACTACAACATCAAAATTATTATCCTCAAATGGTATTGTCTTTGAGTCCCATAGAGAAACATCAATTCCAAAGTTTTCATTCGCAAATGATACTGTATCCTTGTCTATTTCAAGCCCAAATCTATCCCACCTTTGTTTATCAAATTTATCTAAAAAAAATCCCCCTCCACAACCAATATCCAAAATCTTTCCTTCATCAATGCTTTCTAAAAGAAAATCCCGATCAATTTCATACATTTTCTCTCTCTTTTTACTTTCTTCTACATCTGCAATGCGTTTATTATGATGATCCAAATATACTAAATTAAGTCCTTCATCGCTCAAGCAGGGATTAACAAATATTAAACTGCAATTTGTACACTCCAAAATATCAAAAATATCTGTCCTACACCAAAGCTTAAAATTATTACCATTACATAAAACACATGACCTTTTGTTTGACAGATACTTCTTGTAATCAATATCCATTGTATGTGTTGTCATATTCAATATCTCGCTTATAACTATTGCAAAAAAGTTTCCTCAACTGATATTAGCTTCCTTGAGTTTCTTTTCGGTATACTCTCGTTCAAGAGTATTTGTTTTATCCCATTTCTCCTGATCCTGCAGTTTTGGTCCCGTTTCCGTGTTTTTTGGTTTCCACTTGTGCGGAGGAATAAGGTGTGAAATGGCTATTTTATTAAACTCTTCTTCAGTCAATCCAAGTAATTCCAGAAAAAATGGTAAGCTATAAGGTTTTTTCCCATCATACTTCCGAACTAATTCCTCTGCCTCTTCACGTGTAAGTCGATCATTTCTAATATCAAGGGTGGTAAGATGTGCCGTTCTTCCATATCCTCTTTTAATAAATCGTAAATAGTCACGGATCCCTTGCATTTGGCATTCAACCTTTTCATATCCGTACTGTGGTGGAATGCCAATATTACAATCCTCCTCCCAGCCAAGTTCTTTTTTTATAATCTCCACTTGTTTTTTAACATCCCAGGGAATATAACTACCTAAGCACACAGATCGACATTTTATAATTTTCAAGTCTCTTAATTTTGGATAGGCAAATGGCTCCAAATCTCTCGGATCAATCGTTGGATCCTTAAGCATTCCAATCATGTCTTCCGCAGTAATCCCAAGATTAACAAAACGATTAAAACGATTTTCATCAACTTCTTCTGATTCATTGAGAGTATCTTCGTATGTATAATATGCATTATATTCTGCCTGTGGCTCGCCCCATATAACTAAGGGAACGTTTAATTTAATTGCCATTTGCATAGGATAAGAAAATATTCCTGCATGACATTGCCAACAAAAATCACCTTTTCTTAAAAGGGATTCCAGCATGAGTTTTCTTACCACATGCCAGTTAGGAGTAAAAATAATACTATCAACTCCAAGGGTTCTGAATATTCGAGTACGATTCTGCATTACTTTCGGTCGCATAAATCCATGGTCAAAACAAATAGCGAGACATTTCAGTTTAAATGTCTTAACAAGCTTCCACAAGGTATAAGCACTATCTTTTCCTCCACTAAAAGGAACAATGCAATCATAAGAGTATCTACCTCTGTACTGTTCGAGCAGTTTTTCGAAGTTTTCTCTCTTTTGTTCCCAATCTATTTTGCTTTTTTTAAATTCATGCTGACGACATATGTTGCATTTCCCCTGCTCATCAAACTCTATTGTTTCATGAGTTTCAGGTAGCATACATTTACTACAATATTTCATGGCATTATCCTTTATTTTGATTTGAAATAATAATTACTCATATATTTGTTTCTATTCCACAAATAAATATCGTCCTATACCGAGAAGAACATACTCTTAATACATATACTGAAAATATCAGTTATATTTTTATTTTGTGAGTATACGCAGAAATTAACTACCTAGATTCAACTAACAAGTACAAATATTTCTATTAGTTTTAATATTGTTAAACACTTCATTAGGAGTAAGGTAACCCAGAGTCTTTCTGGGACGATTATTAAGGATGTGTTGTACATGTAACACATCCTTGTCTGAAATCTCTCAAAACCCTGCTTTCTTATCTTTAGCAAAGGAAGATTGCCATCCCTTGTTCGGTAAAAATCCAGAGTTCCTTCCCTTAATCTCTGGGTGAATGTCGAGAAATGTAATAATATCTTTCATGGTAATGACAAATGATTGTTTTCTTGAATATAGGTTTGTTATCAATGACTCTATAACCTCAAAATCTTCAGGATAATCTACCGTCAATCGATAACCCGATAAATTTTCACTCAGGTCGTATCGAAAGATTGAAAATAGTTGAGGGTTTTGCCAAAAATAAAAGGTAACATGCTCACGCTCTGAAGGTTTTTTCGCTTCCAGCCACGCTTTCCTGAGCGCTTCAAAAGAAAATACCTCAGTATCCATACCTTCAGGAAAAGTAAATCCTTCAGGGGGAGAAGTGTTAGCCACATAATCATATGTGTTGCCCTTATAAACATCAATAATAGTATCAATTACCTGTGGGTCAATAAGAGGACAATCTGCAGTCACCCTCACTACCACATCACAATTTATTTTCTTTGCTGTTTGATAATACCGATCCAGAACATCTTCAAGGCTACCTCGATAATAGAGTATTTTTTCCTTTTTACAAAACTCAACGATATGATCATCATCCGGTGCAACACTTGTAGCGACCACCACTTTATCAACACCGTTGGAAGCAGATACACGTTCTAACATATAAGAGAGCATGGGCCGCCCATTGATTTCTTTTAAAACTTTTCCGGGTAGTCTACTTGACCCCAACCTTGCCTGTATTATAGCAGCTATCACTTGTCCTCTAGGTTAGCCTTTTAAATCCCTCATCCCTTATTGAAGTCTCCAGCATATCTTCAATTTTGTCATTTTCCACTGCATGTAATATGTTTTTGAAAGCTTCATCCACGTTACTCATATATTCCTTAATAATATTCTCATTATGGGCATAGGAAACATACACACTATTTGCAGCTAGATATCCTCTTTTAAGCATTTCCTGCGTAAACAACGTGAGTAATGCAGAATTTTTATCTTCGTATTCAAACTTAAATGTTATCAAAGGTTTGAAATCAGTAATGCAAAGCTTCAGTCCATGCTTTTCAGCTAAACACTGCCAACCCTTCCCTATTAGGTCTCCAATTTTATTCAGATGTTCCCATACTTTATTTTGCGTCACTTTTTCCAATGTTTTCAGTGCCGCCACAAACCCTACTCTCTCAGTCCAGAATGTACTACTGATAAATGTCTCTTGAGCCTCATCCATGATTTCTTTTCTGCCGATTATTGCAGAGATCGCAAAACCATTGCCCATTGATTTACCATAAATAACAATATCAGGATTGAATTCCATTAGTTTATAAACGCCTCCATCTGTCATCCTCCAGCCAGAAGTTATTTCATCTACAATGACTACCAAATCTTTTTCTTTTGCAATTTTTTGAATAGCGTCTAAGAATTCCTTTGTAGGAAAATCATACCTGGCACCTTCAATAACAATTACCCCAATATCTTCTTTGTTTACAACTCCATAAAGCTCCTCAATGTTGTTATATTGAAAAGGAAACGCCGTATTCTGTAGGCCTTGGGGAACACCTTTTGGTTTAAGTCCTGGAAGTAAGTGGTCATTTAAATTAGTTTCACTGGTTAGATTTGTAGCCAAATACCAATCACTCCATCCATGATATCCGCTGAATGCAATCTTGTCTCTTCCACTATAAGCTCTTGCAATTCTCACAGCAATTGCCATTGCCTCACCACCACACCTCGCGAATTTAACCCCACCGGCAAATGGATTTAACTCTAACAAGGTTTCCGCTAAGTAGACCTCTTCTGGAACATTTAACGTTGCGTTAACACAACTATCTACTGCCTTTTTGACTTCTTCATTAACCTCATCGTCTCCGTATCCAAGAATAGCCGTCCCTATTCCCATTTGTGCCATATCAATATATTTTTTGCCATCCAAATCCCATATTTCTACTCCTTTAGCCTTTGTGTAATATGTCGGCCATATATCAGGAGCATATCTGTCCGGCCTTTTAGATAAAAGTCCATTTCCTCCGGGAATTGCCTTAATTGCCCTTTGCCACAACTTTAGTCCGGAATTCATACCCTTTTCACCTTAAATAATTAACGAAACCATTTATGATACCATAATTCTGTCATCTTAGTCACAAAACCGCATTTCTGATATAGTCGCTGAGCAGCGTAATTTCTTCCCTGTGTAACAACATCCATATATTTAATACCTTTTTGTTGTAACTGGAGCATACTCATATTTAATAAATATTGCGCCAGTCTATTACCAGTGTAATTCGAGGCTATACCTACAAGCCCGATCCTTGCGGCATCAAAACTGTGCTCTGTAATTGTACAAAATCCTACCGGTTCGTCATTATGGCAGAGTATATACGCATAATCGTCAAACTGTCCCAATATAGCTTTCTCTACCCACCCTGAATAGAATTCAAACACCTTATCCCGATCAAAATTCGTGTCATAACAATAACGACTATACTTATAAATGCCTTTCGCTATTTCTCTCAGTTTCTCAATATCTTTTTCTTCTCCTTTCCTAAATGAAAATTCATTAGATTCCTCAATAATCATCTTATTATTTAAAGTCTGCTCAAATGTTATTCTAATATCAACAAAAGAATAATTATTAATCTCAGCAATACTTACACTTTCCTTATCATGACAATTACAAAGATATTCAAGAAGATCTATTTTCTCCTTTCGCACAAACTTCTTAATATATTTTTCTATATTTGGAGTTAATCTTAAACAGGAGATATATCCAACATTAACCCCAAAAAAGTTACTATCCCACTCCCGTTTTTGACAAATGTTTACAATATCAAGCAAGTCTGTCTCTGCTTCATTATAATTGATTTCATCTTGTAAAAGCGTGAAATTCATTTTCATCAATTTTGCTATAGATTCTATGGGAATATTTTTCGCAACCGAAGGAAGAAGATATTTTGAACCAACAAAGAATTTCTCACTCTTAGGAATCAAAGGATCAATAATTATATCGGCAACATCTTCTGACTTAGAATTCTTGCCAATAACAATTTGAACTAAATTTAAACCCTTAAGGAGAATGCTTGTCTGGAAAGAAATCTCATGCGTGGTAACAACAGATGAAAAATCATGCTTGTGAATAACCTCCAATAAACATTGATTATCTTTGAATTTATGCACCGTAACATTCATACTGTTTCTGGCAATAAACTCAAGTGTTTCTCGATAGACTCTGCTTTTTATATCCTGACAATCTTCCTGGTACTTGATTATTAACATATATTTAGCTAAACCTTCTAAACGGTATGATATCCTTTTCTGCAGGAACGGACGACCAGATAACTTCTCCCATCATCTCTCTAACATAACGGATCCCGGAAACCATCTCTTTCATCTCTTCCGGTTCAGTGCTTATAGCATGATCAGGACCCTCACTCTTACAAGAAAGCGTAAAGTGCTTTTCAATAATAGCCGCACCGGCCGCTACTGCATACTTTGAGGCTTCAATCCCTATAGTATGATCAGAAAAACCTACAGGGCATTGATACCGTTCGCTTAGTGCATGAATTGTCCTTAAATATAATGAATTATGTGAAGGTACCGGGTAAGCAGATATGCAGTGTAAAAGAATAATATCAAGTTCTGAGCTCCTAACAATATCGACTGCTTTATCAATTTCAAGTTGATTCGCCATTCCGCAGGACATGATAACGGGCTTCCCTTTTGCCGTAACGCTTTTAATAAGAGAAGCATTCACGACATCAAAGGATGCTATTTTATAACAAGGAACACCAACTGAGGAAAGGAAGTCAACAGATTCATCATCAAAAGGGGTAGAAAAAACAGCAATATCCTGCTCATGCGCACAGTTAAATAATTCATTCTGTTCAGAAAAACTCAGTTCACATTGTTTTAAGATATCATAGATAGGTGAATCCTCGGATACCCGTTTTTCAGTTATGTAGGTCTGCAATTTAACCGCTGACGCCCCCGCCCATTTTGCCTGACGTATCAGTTTTTTTGCTGTATCCAAATTCCCATTATGATTGATCCCTACTTCCGCTATCACATATACTTCTTGACCATCACCAATGGTTTCCCCACCTATTTGGACTACTCTCTGCATACCCCTCTCGATGTCACCAGCAACTCATTCCACCATCAATAATCATATTGTGCCCTGTGGTATATGAAGCTGCATCTGATGATAAATACAATATTCCACCAATTATTTCTTCTGTTTTTGCCATGCGTCCCATAGGACAAAGAGATGAATAGCCTTTAATAAAATCTTCTCCCTGCGGTTCTTCCGGATTAAAAATACCTCCGGGTGAAATACAATTTACCCGAATTCCACAATTTGCCAGGTTAGCAGCAAAATATCTGGTCATTTGAATAACACCAGCTTTTGTGGCCCCATAAACTTCTGAATTTATTCGACCACAATCAGTATATATTCTAAGGTCAGGACTTATAACACCGTAAAAAGATGCAATATTAATAATCACTCCCTTACTTTTTCGCTTGATGAGTTCATCTGCATACTTCTGAATGCAGAAAAAAGTACCTTTCATATTTACATCCATCACAAAATCAAATGACTCTTCACTGCGTTCCGCAAAAGGTTCAAATGTACTTACACCTGCATTATTAATTAAAATATCCAAGCCGCCAGACTCGGAAAAGATATCGACAAAAGATTTACCAACAGAATCTTGCTTAGTTATATCCATCTCAAAGAATGAAACATTCGAATAGAGCGTATCGCTTAGTTCGCTAAACCGCTCTTTCATTCTGTTAATATCTAAATCTACGGCAAAGACCTTTGCTCCACAATTAAAATATACCATACATAATTCTCTGCCTATTTGCCCTGCCGCTCCAGTTATCAAAACAGATTTTCCTTCCAAATTGAACATTTCTTTCAAATAATCTTTTTTCATAAAGCTGCCATAATTTCCTTTATTTTATTGATTACTAAAAACAGGGCTTCTACATCTTTATAATATTCTACCGTTAAATATTTTATCTTTCCATGACAATGGAGTATGTTTTTAACATATTCATATAGTTCTTCATTTGGCTTCGTATGTGCATCGTATGCCACACCTTCAGGGCTAACTTCATATTGGCTGATATGTAATTGCACACATCTATTAAGTGGCAATCCTCGTATATAACCATCATGGTTCATATTTCTATTATGCGTAGTTACCTTTGCATGTGCTATATCAAATACAAAGCCGATATTATTTTCATTAACGATACATGATACGAAATCATTATCAGTCACATCTCTATATGCCTTAGTTGGAAAATAATTATTGTTTTCAACAGCAATATCAATTTTATCTCCAAAAATATCTTTGACATTCCGAACGTTCTCATTCGAGTTAGCAAACATGTCTTCTCTTGAATATTCAATGCCTCCAGGCTGAAAAATTCCGTTTATAACTACAGGATTACTAAAACAAGTAGCTATGTGAAAACTGATCAATTCTAATTCTTCTTTTGTTGATTGAACTGAAGATAACGTTTCCTTCTCTCTATCTGTCCACTTATGCATAAGCTCAAAATCTGAATGATATATTCTTTGTTTAGATATGTTTGATTCTAAAGATATATCTCTACATTCAAAACAATCTGAGACATCAATTACTTTTTGAATTTCTGGCTCCAGCTTAAATAAGTGGGATATTGGCGTTGCAATCAACATCTATTCATGAGAATGCTTTCAGGACAAAATACTCTTTACAGTATTAATAACATTATGAACCTCATCATCTGTAAGCTTTGCAGAAAGAGGTAAACTTACCGTTCGTTCACCAATATAAAAACTATTTGGATAATCATCTGGCTTCCAAAGAAAGGTATCTTGATAATATTTATGCGTCGGAATACTTCTATAATGGACTCCTGTCCCAATATTATCTTTTGTCATGGCCTTCAAGAAATCATCCCTGGAAATACCCGTTTTTGCTTTGTCTACAATAATGGTATAAAGATGATATGCATGTTTTGTATCGGAACAAGCACTTGCAGGAAGTGCAATATTATTAAGATCAGCAAATGCCTCATTGTATTTATCCCAAATCTCTTTTCTCCTTTGCCAGTTTCTTTCTATCCTCTTCAATTGATGAATTCCCATAGCAGCCTGAATGTCCATCATATTATATTTAAAACCAGGATAGACTACCTGATAATGTTTGTACCCGTCGTCGCTAAATCGTTTCCATGCATCTGCAGTCATTCCATGCAATGCCAAAGTTTTTATTTTGTCTGCATTTTCTTTTTGTTTCGTTGTGACCATACCACCTTCACCGGTAACCAGGCTTTTTGTCACATAAAAACTGAAACAACCAAAATCCCCAAAGGTCCCGACATGCTGCCCCTTATAAGTAGTTTCAATTGAATGAGCACAATCTTCAATCAACTTAAGCTTAAACTCATTAGCAATTCCCATGATGGCTGACATATTGCAAGCATTTCCAGCAAAATGAACCGGGAGAATTGCTTTGGTTTTTGGAGTAATTTTTGATCTGATCGAATGGGGGTCAATACATTGGGTTTCCCTATCACAATCTGCCAGAATTGGAGTTGCACCACTGTGAATAATCGCATTCACCGTAGAACAAAAAGTCATAGCCGTGGTTATTACTTCATCCCCAGGGCCTATTCCGGCAGCCAATATACTGAGATGAATTGAAGCAGTACAGGAATTAAGTGCTATAGCGTATGGTGATTGTTTATACGCCTTAAACTCCTTTTCAAATTCTTGTACTTTTGGCCCTGTACCTAACCAGCCAGAACGCAACGTGGCCAAGACTTCTTCTATTTCTGCCTCTTCAATAAGTGGTGATCCAAATATCAAAAAATCTCTAGACATCTGTTTCACCATTTATCTTAAGAGTATGAAGAAAGTCTTTATATCTATCTTGTACTTTCCTTACGGCATCTTCTCTTGAAGTTTCCGCAGCAAACAACTCTTGCAACTCCTTTAAAACAAACGCTACACGCCTATATGCCTTGCCATCCTGGAAAGGATCTAAAGAACTATAATATTTCTTATACTCAGAATATCTTCCACTCGGCCCGTTATCAATTATTCCTTGAATTGCTTCTTTTAACGTATCGATGTCCCTGAATACAATCTTATTTAATCCTTTATTGCCAAATTCATTGTGTATAAATCCTGTCAAATCGGCATGAAAAGCAAGGGTACCTGCAAAATAACATTCTGCTGCTGCTACTCTAATTCCAAGCCCAAAAACCAAATCGCTTGCCATTCCAACCATTGATGGCACTGCTTTGGTATGTAGTGTCTCTCCAAAAATTACTTTTATCCTTCCTTCCTCTGCAAAACTTTTCAGGCGAGATACTTTCTCAACAATTTCATCATGCACAGATCTTCTTTTCGGTTTGAGGAATAAACATACATGATCATTTTTCTCTAAAATAGACAATAACATCTCATGAATCATAATTGACATATTTCGACTGAAGCAGATGTCATTAGTCCCAGCATTATCCATATATGATAATATGAATTTCCTCGAATGTTCAGCTCTTAATAATTTAGCGAGCTTTTGTTGTTTTGTAAAACAATAATCATAAATATACCCGACGATAAACACCCCCAGATAAGGATAGCTATTATAAATATTTTTCACAAAATGGGGTCCCCAAGTAAAAAACACATCATAGCTCTTTTGTATAATGACTTCAAACGACTCCACTTTACTCCAATGACTGCCAGTATAAATTCCTCCTAAATTTTCTAATGCTTGAGCTTTTGGAAGTTTATCTCGGTCTACTTCAAACATCGCCCATAGTATTTTTATATTTAACTGCCTATAGATGCTTTGGCAATTAATAGTTCGGTATTTATAACTTGCAAGTTGAAAATCTATCCACGAACCTTTATTGTACCGAAAGACTACTTTTGATGCCTGCAAGATTGGCCATAATGCTTTAAAGACAGACACAATATCCGCAACAACATCAATTGTGGCAGCTTCTCCATTATTTCTTTTCAATATCCTCCTGTGCCAAAACCTCAAGCACGGATTAACCCTAACCCGTTGAATTCCAGACGCAGAAAGTACTTTCTGAGATACTGAATCTAATCCCATTCTATCATCTTCTAGGAAATAAACGCTTTTTGGGTCTATTGGTGAGTCTTCCATCCAGAAAATATCATTCCTTTCATCCAGACGTATCCTGTTTAGTGATTGTTCAATACCAATGTTGACTTGCTGATCCTTTAATAATATCTTCCGATGGTCATTAAATACTCCGTATAAAACCGCCTTAATAAATGCTAGGAACCAGCGAATAATCTCCCGAAAAAACATTATACTGCAACCCTGATAATATGGATTCAAAATTGCTTTGTCAAAAACGTAATCCTTTCTATTAGTAATAAAAAAGAAACATGAAAAAATATTTTTATAAAAAAAGAGCTCATTGTTGTTAAATGTATTTATTAATATATTTGAAATAGGAGTTCTTCTAAAGACGAAACAACGATTTACTTTATCAGACCCAAATTCGGACACAACACCCATCTCTATTGGACGATAGAGATAATGAAATGCTCTTTCTTTGAAATATTCTCTAATCTTTGTCAAATTATAACTATTCTTTTTTGCAAAATCACAAACTTTACTCTGTAAAGTCCATTGGTTACTTATGCTTACCAAAATGCAGTTTAATCGGTTATGAACTATTTCATATGCTGTTATTCCACTAAGCCGCTCTTCGCTCATAGCAAAATCTTTCATATGTTCCAAATCAATTTTTGTGAAAATACGAAAAATGAATAAAAAAGGTGTAAATAACTTAGATACCTGGAAATAAATTATTTTCCCTGCCCAGAGCTTTCGATTAAGCAAAACTACAAGAACTGATTCCCAACATAACAGATCAACCCAAACTTCAATTGGCTTTTCCCCCATAATTATCTTCTGGTTGGGCCAGAATTCGGCGAATTTATTAATAAAATATCAGGACTATTAGAAATCAATTTATTTAATCACTAAACCAATAATATTTAGTCAGACTCTCATGTAATAACGCTTGAGATAAAGCAGAATATCTAGAAAATTTTAAAGCACAGTTTTTTCCTTATACTGTTCCCATCAATTCCAGTGCAATAATAAGCATGGTACAAGGAGAGTATTGGTTGGTTTCTATCCAGGAAAACAAAATTCTTTTCCCTTTAAAGCTCAGAGTGGAAGGCTTCCGTCTTTAGAAACAAGTTGTTGAGGCAGGTTAGGAACAATTAACTTTTCGGTTCCCCGCTTATTTTTTAAAAATACGTTTTAGACCAACGCTATTTTATTGAATAAGTAGGCATCTTTAGTTATGCTGTATTTTACTTTTTGTTTCTATTCTCAGTTGCGGATCTCTTTAATTAACAGACGCTTGTGCTATTCTAAAGATAGCAGGCAAATAATACCGTGCACTGGCAACCTTCCATAATGCGGACTTGTCCTTTGAGTAGAGTGTTAATATTTCCGTTACAAGTCTTTTATTCTCTTCCCTGATTACATACTTTGCCTCTGTTAGTTTTTCATATCTATATTGTGCCAGCGGATGAATATAATTATCATTTTTCCATTGTGATACATTATGTAATAGTTTGATTGAATACGGTTCTCCATTGGCATTCTGGATACTGAATATATCCGCACTTTTTGCCAATATATGATTTTTTATATCGGCCAGCTCAGTTACCAATATATCTCTATTCTGGCATTTGCCTTCGAGCTGCTTTAGTGACTGTCTATAGAAATATTCACACCAAGAGTTGAAGTTCTCATCAATCGATACTATCTTATATTTATGGAGCAGATTATCACCAATTTCTCCCGATAAGAGTTTATGATAATTCTCCTCCTTCATAAAATAACTCTTTACTTCCTCTTCAGACTCCCATAACTCACCGTGAACCTCATTTAAGAAATACCTGAATTGAGTTCCAGCCGGCCCTGGATCTCCCTTTAAATCTTCATAAAATGATAGTGCAAAATCAAACAAACTAATACCGTTGTTTTTTAAATAGTTTGTAAACTCTGAAAACAAGATAGTATTGAATATCATTGCCAGGGCACCTTGAAACCCACGCAAAAAGAGATAGTCATCGAAAGTAAGCGTGTTGGATCCCACACCTACAGTTTCTATTTCAAAGCATACTTCTCCACGGAATTTTCCAAAGTTACGTGGTACAACACGATAACGCCTATACCAGTCATTCTTTTCCAAAGAATCTTTCGTGTTAAGTTCAGTTCCTTCAAGAAACATCAGCGTAAACGCACTAACTTCATCAAATCCCATATAAATCAAGTCTTTTATTGTTTGCAAGTGCGTTTCCCTTGTTTCTCCTGGAAGCCCTGTGATAATATCTGTCTGAACACGAATACCTAACTGCTTTATACGGGTTACAATATCTTTGTATTCTTCAATGTCTATTGGCTTCCTTTTTACATTTTGTTGTATCTGATAATCAGTAGATTGTATCGAGACAATTGGAAAAGCATTCTTTATCTTTTTTAACATTCTAAGGACTCTTTCCTTATTATTTTTTCCGCACGGAGAGTTAAAAGAACTGGGATAGTTATGAGTCCTCTGAAGCAAAGCAATCTTATCTGCAATGAGCTCGTCCTTAACATACATACCAAAATTGGCGTCAGCAAAAACAAGTAGACGGTTTTCACTGTCCTTTCTCTTTTCTGTAATATAATCTATTTCCGATAAGATACGTTCGATGCTGAAATGCTTAACTGTACTGTTAAATGCGTTTCCTGCCCAACAATAAGTGCATAAAAAAGGGCATCCACGTGTTGACTGAATCATAGGAGACATCAATTGATTTTCAAAGAAATGATCTAATATGCCGGTTAAATATGGTGATGGTATATCATCTAGATTTTTTGGCCTATCAACAATCTTTCCAATTTTTAATACACCTTCATCTTTGCTCCAGAAATCACACCCATCCAGTTGCTCACCACAAAATATCTGCTTATTGTAACCATCCTCACTCAGATATCTTTTAAGAAATTCTAAGAAGCCAAACTCTCCGTCATACTTGACAAGTAATTCAACAAAAGGATATTTTTTAAAAAATTCTGTTTGTACCTCCGGTCTACCAGGAACGAAAGTACCTCCAATTACTACAGTACCCTCAGGTTTTCGTTGTTTATAATATTGAGCCACCATAAGGCTGAGATTCTTATTCCATGGAAAATAACTCATGGCGAGAATATCAGGCAACTCTCTGTCAATTGCGTCAAATAATGTGTCTGCAACTTTAAACAAATTAAAGGTAAATAAATCAGGCACTTTTTTCTTTGCATAAGCGGTAACATACCCAATACCAATGGGAAAGGTGTCACTCGAAAGCACTGTGGTACTATAGGTAAGATCTGCAATATAAATCAAGGGTTTACTTTTCATTTCCCGGTCTCTTTCACCTCTATTCGCTATTTACACTGTTTATGTTTATCTTGATAAAGTAAGTGGTTTCTGAACAAAACTGTGAATGTCGTGTGAACAAATGGATTCTGTAAATCACACTCTCTCCAATAGTCTTTAGCATAGAACATTATACCGTTGTTTCTACCTTATGTATTGAACCATACACTCTTTGCAAGCAGGCACACTGTCCCAATCCCGCCCTTTAATAGCACTTCTCAAATTATTTGCTGCTTCCGAATGCCACATTTCATAAAGTGAGTACTCGTTTACATTGCCTAGTTTAGGGCCGTAAACAGGCTGGCAACAAATATGAACATCACCATTACCCCTAATATAGAGGCGTTCCCATGGTTCACTACATTGAAGGGTTTTAACAACATTCCCACCTGCCCCTAGTTTATAACAATCACGTTCTTCTGATATTTCATGGGGTCTATATCTCTGAATAGATACATAATCAACAATTGGTGTCCAGTAATTAATAAAGTCATTGATTTCTTGATCATTCGTTGAAAGGTGGACACAACTTATACGAACAATCGGCAGTTTCGAATTTAATTCCTTACGCAGTTTTATGAAGTCCAGAATGTTTCTTTTCACTTCATCAAATTTTGCCCCGACTCTTATTTTTTCATAAGTTTCAGACGTTGCCCCATCAAAACCAATTCTCAAACGTGTCAAACCGTTTTCAATTAACTTTCTACTAACCTTCTCGCTTAGAAGTGTAGCATTTGTATTTATCATAATATCAACAAAGCCTGACTTCTCAGCTAAAGCTACCATTTCAGAGAGCCTGGTGTCCAATAATGGCTCACAGTGCCCGCCAATTGTTAACGAAGGGCAGTGTCGCTCTTCAGCCTCTCTCATTATTCTTTCATACATATCCCATGGCATTTTACTATCGTATTCCATTGAGCTATTTTGAGAATTGGAATGACAACACATTATACATCTGAGATTGCACTTCCACATAGGTTCAAAAACCAAAAAGAGTGGAAAATCATAAACTTTTTCAAGTCTTACAGCACTATTCCATTTTCTACGATATTCCTTAAACCTTTCACCCAATATACTACCCAGATATTCATTTGCATCACCATGCACTGTAAAATCATTAACTTTTACTTCGTTATATAATTGGGCATCTTCTTCCATGTTTTATAATACCTTTGTTAATAAAGGAGCAGAAAATTTATTTTACCCCCAAGGTTATTGTCTTCAGATTTGTCATTTTGCCAGTTTTCTTAGACAGCATTCATATTTATGCAAAAGATCACTCAGCGGAAAACAGATTAATTCACAAAAATATTCTCAGACTTGCTTAACACTTTAAATTGTGGCTCATTATCATACACGAATAATAATATTCCCCTGAACTTTATGGTACGCCTACTTTGTTAAATATTTCAGATTAGAAATAAAAGGTTTAGGATCCCAACTTGTCAGACCAACTTTTATGATACCTTGGCGAATAAATTCTTCTATAACCTCTGCTTCGTGCTCCGCGGAAGCAATAGGGAGAAAACTTTTTTTAAGATATACAAGCTCATACATGGTCCTACCACCAGCACATATTGCAAAATCACAGCGTTGTAGAAAAGGAATCAAGTTGGCAGGGTTTATTACAACATTATACTCTTCTCTTGAGCCTCCTATTAATGTCTCGATTTTATTTGTATCGGGATAACCAGGTCCCAGTATTATGGAAAAGGCATACCCTGACCAATCTTCTTGTAAAAGAGCCTTTAGTACCTTAAGAGTAAGCGAGGTTGGGTCTCCCCCTCCCAAAGTTACTACTACATTGTACGCTTCATCTTGGACCCTTATCGTGTCCTCTTCCAGAAATTCATCGAAAATAAAATAATCCGCACCTAAAAGAGGTCTGGTGCTTATATATTTTTGATTATTTATGGTTTGCATTCTCTCAGGTGCAAGGATGTTGGAATTTAACAGCACGTTTACATCAGGATAGATAAATCGACTATCGTCAATAAACACAATATTTATTCCCTGTTCTCTCAACTTACTGAAATACGAAGTATCTATATTCTTGTATGGTACGTCTATAACCAACATGTCCGGTTGATATTCTTTGATTGCATCCACAATACTCTCCCGCTCTTCTTGGTCCGGAGGAACGGGTAGCTTTTGCACTTTAAAACCATTTCGAATAACATGGTTTACTCCCTCAGGGAAATTACGCATCAGAAACATGATTTCCGATCCACATTCACTCTGAAGTACCCTGGCAAGCACCAGACACCTGGATACATGGCCAAAGGAAAGGCCATACGTACGTCCAGCATCGACACGAAACAGAACTGTTCCCGGTATCTTGTTGTCTTTAAATAATAGATGGATCCATTCTTTTAACGATCTCAAGAAGAGATATCCTCCATGGATCTATATCACCTTGCTTAAATATGGACCTAACATTCTCAAGATCCTCTATTGTATCAACAGTAACTCTTATTGAAGGTTGTGCATATTTTCCATCAAATTGTAAGAAATACGTAGCATATTCTTCCATATTATTTAAAACATACATATTGATATGTTCTCTTTCTTGCAGACCTTTTGCCTTAACTCCCAATTGCTTTAATAAATTGGCAGAAAACACATCCACACCACTCCCTTCTGGAAGATTTTCGCATTTAAGATAGTCAACCTTTCTCTTAATCATCTCATTTACCGCGTATTCAATAACTTCAGGGCAGGTGAAAGGATTATCTGCTGTAACCCGAACTACTATGTCAGCAGGAAATCCTTCAAGACACCTTAAATAACGTTCTAAAACATCATTTTCATCTCCGCGTAATACTTCTACTTCCTCCTCTTCGCCCAAATTTGCAATTATATCATCTGCTGCATCTTCTGTTGTTGCTAGAATTATTTTAAATCTTTCTTCCGGTAATCCAGCCTTTAATCGCTTTAACAAGAATGACAACATGGGAATGCCCCCCAATAACATCATGGCTTTTCCCGGTAACCTTGTAGAATTATAACGACATTGAATAACTACAAGGTGCCTTTGAGAGATATCGCTTTTATCTGCAGGTATTGTGGTACTAGAGGTTTGCATCGCTTTCCACTGCATCCCTGTCAACTGCCTGAAACTCTTCAATATCCTGCTTAATCGTCCTCCCTTCCAACCATTTCAAATCT
>Ga0187833_10000810_pt1 | contig 36412 bp, 43 predicted proteins | sample ETNtaG_37_FD_167968 | JGI IMG/M metagenome (GOLD analysis project Ga0187833, IMG submission 167968) | Marine microbial and viral communities from oxygen minimum zone, Eastern Pacific Ocean - ETNP2014_SV_400_PacBio MetaG (Illumina Assembly) | ecosystem: Environmental > Aquatic > Marine > Hypoxic...
AACACAATTAACAGCAATATTTTTATCTGCCAATTCCTTGCCTAAAGATTTTGTGAGACCTATAACTCCAGCTTTTGCTGCACTATATGCGCTTGCATTAGGGTTGCCTTCTTTGCCAGCTATTGATGCTATATTTACTATTCTCCCGTAGTTATTTTTAATCATAAAAGGAACTACTGCCTTACAACAATAAAAAACTGCGTTTAAATTCAAATCAATTACTTTATTCCATTCATCTAATGGGTATTCAGCAACTGTTGTATTCATTCCAGCAATACCAGCGTTATTTATAAATATATCAATTTTGTTATATTTGTTTTCAATATCGTTTAAATTTTTTTTTATTTCTTCAAAATTTGTTACATCAACAATTTGATAAAAGCATTTGTCTGAATTTGTTTGTTTTAGTGCACTTTCTGCTTTTTCTTTATCTATGTCCCATATTATAACTTTTGCTCCAGATTGAATAAATCTTTCAGTTATGGCGAGACCAAATCCTTGAGCACCACCCGTAACAATTGCTACTCGATTTGATAAATTAAACTTAATCATTCTTAATTTTTTTTCTTTTTTTAAATTGTAGAATAACTAACCTTTGATTCCTAAATGAGTATATTTAACATTTAGATAATCTTTGATTGCCATTGAACCACCTTCTCTTCCATATCCTGTTTGTTTGATGCCGCCAAAAGGAGCTTCAGCCTGTGCTATCAAAGGATGATTGACAGCTACTGTTCCTGTTTCTATTTGTTCGGAAGCTTTATTTGCTATTTCCATTGAATTAGTACAAATATAAGCTGCAAGACCCAGTTCATGGTTATTTGCTCTTTTAATAACTTCATCAAATGTTTCAAAAGACAACATTGGACATAAAGGTCCAAATGGTTCTTGTTTCATAATAGTAAAGTCATCTTTTACATCATTAAAAATAGTTGGCTCATAATAAAAACCTTTATTAAATCCTGATGGTTTTTTTCCACCCAATAATATTTTTGCACCTTCTTTTTTAGTTTTTTCTACCAAATCTTCAATTTCATTAAGTCTTTTTTTTGTTGTTATTGGACCCAAATTAACATCGGCATCCATACCATTTCCTATTTTTAGTTTCTTAGTTTTTTCTAAAAACAAATTCACAAAATCTTTTTTCTTTCTACTTTGAATATAAAATTTACTTGGAGAAATACAAACTTGACCATTATTTCTAAATTTTGAAGCAATAGCCATGTCGGTAGCTTTTTCTACATTTGCATCATCAAAAACAATAAATGGTGCGTGTCCGCTTAGTTCCATAGTAACTCTTTGAATTTTTTCCGCTGCTTGTTTAAGAATTAGTTTTCCAACTCTTGTTGAACCTGTGATTGAAATTTTTTTAATTATATCTGATGAAATTAATTGAGAAGCTATACTTGATGGATCGCCAGATAATAAGTTTACCACTCCTGGAGGAACTCCTGCTTCTTTGCAAATATTTACTAACTCCATTACTCCACCTGGTGCAATTACATCAGGCTTGATGATAACCGAACATCCTGCAGCTAAAGCTGTTGATATTTTTCTTCCTGATAAAACCAGAGGAAAGTTCCAAGGAGACATCGCAGCAACAACTCCAATTGGTTGGTAGTAGACGTGAATTCTAGTATCTTCAAATCTACTTTCTACAGTCTGTCCATAAATTCTTTTTGTTTCTTCAGAATTCCACTCAAAAATATCTGCTGTAGCTCCTACTTCAGCTTTTCCTTCTGCAAAAGGTTTTCCAACTTCAAGTGTTATCCATTTTGCTAACACATCTTGCTTTTCCCTTATTAAGTCTGCAATTTTTCTTATTATTGCAGATCTTTTCCAAGGAGATGTTTTTTTCCAAACTTCTAAACCTTTTTCTGCAGATCTAAGCGCTTTATCAACATCATTGTGAGTTGCTTTAGAGGCATGACCAATAATTTCTTCATTTGCAGGATTAATAACTTCATAAGTTTCATTTTTTTCTGAAGCTTGCCATTTGCCATCAATAAATTGACCAAATTTTTCGTACATATCAAACTTTTCTATTTTAAGTTGTAGCTTAAACAACTTATTTAATAATAATTTAAAACTTGGAGTGTTATAATCTTTTTTAAGAAAGGAGTAAATATGGCAAAATTTTATGCAATGGGTAATTACACTGCTAAAGCGTTTCAAGGTTTTATCAAAGATCCGACTTCAGATAGATCAAAAGCTGCACAAGCTGCTGGTGACGCTGTAGGAGCTAAAATGGTTTCTTACGATGCATTAAGAGGAACATATGACTTTATAGTTGTTTTCGAAGGAACTTTTGAACAAGCTGCAGGAATTAAAGTGGCTACAGAAGCTACAGGAGCACTTACAAATATTACTATTTGTGAATCTATTAATTTAAGTGATATTGCTGGAAATGCTGCAAAAATTGCTGGCGCTTACAAACCACCAGGACAGTAATATTTATAAATTTAACTTCTGGTCTTTAGACCAGGAGTTAAATACTTTCGTGCAAAGTTGGAAACATCTTTCCACCTAAACTGTCACCTTCTTTATAACCAGCATCTTTCATTGCTTGTCTATATGAGTAGCTAGTCCAATCTCCAACATAACTAATCTTAGCATCTTCTTTGGCAACTCTTAATGTATAACGGCTTAATGTTTTTGTTGGTATTGAAGAACTTAACGTTCCATGAAGAGATCTCATATCAAATATAACACTATCCCCCAATTTGAAATCCCATTGTAAGAATTCATATTTATCTTTATTTGATAAAATATCTGGAGGAATTTCATATTTTTTTCCGTTTATAACGCATTCACTTCCTTCAATTTTATGACCATCTTTAAAAAGAACTCTTAGAAAAAGTTTATTCCATAAATGTGAACCTTTTACCCAGGCAATTCCTTCTTCTTTTTTTAAAGGTTCTAAAGGCAACCAAAGAACACACATGGTTCCATCCATATCAAAATAACTTACATCATGATGAAATGGTGTTGAAGATTTAGACCCAGCCTCTCTTAAAAACCAATTATCCATTACAAGGTTTATTTTCTTAGCTGACATTAATTCAGAAGCGATTTTTGCATAAGGTGAGTTAAATACAAAATCTTTAAACTCAGGTACTAAATCCCAAGTCCAATAATCTTCTAGATATGCGGGAACATCTTTTTCTATTGTATGAGATTTAAATCTAGGACTTGGATTTATTATATCATTTTCAATTCCTTTTTTTAATTTTTCTACCCAACTAATATCAAATTTACCCTTTAAAAAAATAGCTCCATCTTTATTAAATTGATTTATTTCAGTTTCCGTTAGAAATTGCTTCATAATAAAGCTATATTAAAAAATAAAATTTATCCACCTGTGGTACTCATGTGTCTTGGAACAAATTTTTCTTTTTTATCTCTGTCAATTACAAAATCATGACCTTTTGGTTTACGTAAAATAGCTTTATATATTGCTTTTTTTAAATGATCATTGTTATCACTGTCTCTTAATGGTTTCTTTAAATCTTCCTTATCCTCTTGACCTAAACACATATACATCCGTCCAGTACATGTAATTCGAATACGATTACAACTTTCACAAAAATTATCAGTAAGTGGAGTAATAAATCCAATTTTTTGGTTTGTCTCATGACAGTGTATATATGTAGCGGGTCCTCCTGTTTTTAAAGGATCATTGATTAGGCTATATTTAGTTTCTATTAAACTTCTTATCTCTGTAAGTGGTATGAATTGATCAATTCTTTTTTTTCCCATCTCTCCCATTGGCATTACTTCAATAAATGTCAAGGTAAATTGATTTTCTCCACACCATTTCACCAAGTTCAAAATTTGATTGTCGTTAATATCTTTTAAAGCAACTGCATTTATTTTTATCTTCATGCCTATTTTTTTTGCTGTATAAATACCTCTCATAACCTTATCAAAATTATCAAATCCAGTAATCGTTTTGAATTTATTTTTATTTAATGTGTCTAAAGAAATATTAATTCTTTTTACTCCTGCGTTAAATAAATCTTCTGCATAATGCTCAAGCTGTGATCCATTCGTTGTTAAAGTAAGCTCTTCTAATCCACTTCCTAACTTTTTGCCTATACTTTTAAATAATTGCATTATGTTTTTTCTTACCAAAGGTTCGCCACCTGTAATTCTGATTTTTTTAACACCAAGCTCAATAAATACATCACACAATCTTTCTAGTTCTTCTAATGAAAGAAGGTTATCTCTAGAAAGAAATTTTATTTTTTCAGGCATGCAATAGGTGCATCTGAAGTCACATCTATCTGTGACGGATACTCTTATATATGATATTTTTCTTTTAAATGGATCTGTTAGCATAAATTAATTTAATCATAAAAATTAATGTTTGTTAATTGCTTTCTTCTTTTATACTATTTGTTGAAATATGAAAAATTTAAAAATTATTAATAGTGATCAATTAAAAGATTGGGCGGAAAATATTTTTAAGAACAATTCATTTAATATGGTCGATGTTTCTTCAAAAAAAGAAACTTCGAGACGAGCTTTAGCTACAGGAAAAATTTATGTTGGTAAAGAGGTTTTTAATCTTATTAAAGACAATAAAATGCCCAAAGGAGATCCTATTAGCCTTGCAGAAATTTCAGCAACACTAGGGGTAAAAAAAACAAATGAATTAATACCATTGTGCCATCCGCTTCCTATTGATCATACTGCTACAAAAATAATTATGAATGAAAAAGATTATTCGTTAGAAGTATTTTGTATTGTTTCTGCTTTTGCAAAAACAGGTGTTGAAATGGAAGCGATCATGGGTGTAAATTCTGCACTTATTACCATCTACGATTTAAGTAAAATTGTTAATCCGCACCTAAAAATTGATAGCGTAAAACTATTGATAAAAGAAGGTGGAAAAAGTGGATTATGGACAAATCCAGATGGTTTACCTGATTTTTTAAAAAATATCTTTAGTTGATGAAAATAAAACTTGAATTATTTGGAGCAAGCAGAGACCTTGGTGAAACAGATTTTTTGGAATTAAACCTTAAAGAAAAAAGTTCCATAAAAGATCTCAGAGAAAAAATTATTAATTATGTTAATGAAAAGTTTAATGGTAATGAAAATTTTAAAAAAATAGTTGAGACTTCATCATTTTGCTCCGAAGACAATAATATTGTCTCGGATAATTACAAAATTACAAAAGAACAAAAAATTGGTATTATCCCTCCTATCGGAGGTGGTTAATGCTTCATGTTAAAGTAATAGACTTAAAAAAAGAGAAAATAAAAATCTCTAAAGCAGAAAAATTCATTTCATCTTCAAAATTTGGCGCCTCATTGTTTTTTACTGGAACTGTCAGAGATGTAAATGAAAACAAAAGAGTAACAGGCATTACATATGACTGTCATGATGTTTTGGTTATAAAAAGTTTCGAAGATATTTATAAAGAAACTGAAGAAAAATTAAAAATTAAAGACAAATCGGTATTTATTGAACATGTCAAAGGTTATGTAGAACTTGGAAATATAAGCATCGTTGTAGCTGTAGCTTGCCAGCATAGAACTCAAACTTACATTTTATCCAGATATATTATTGAAGAAATTAAAAAAAGATCACCTATTTGGAAAAAAGAACATTATGAAAACGAAGAAAGCAAATGGTTAAAAGGAAATCCAATTCAATCTAGTTAAAAAAACTTCTATTCTTATCCAAATCTTTAAATATTGCTTTAGAATTTGTTAACAAATATTTAGTATTTTTTCTTAATTTTTTAACCATTTTTTTGCATCCTTGTTACCCTTTATTTTATTAAATTTCTCCTTTGTTGAAATATTAAAACCTATTGGATTACCAATTTTATTTTTATTTTTTTATCAATTTATTTTCTCTTTCTGTCCTTTTGGATTGACCTGCAGCAAGGAGAACAGATGAAATCATTTTTTGTATGTTTTTGAAACTAATTGAGCAATTATAGACAAGGCAATTTCTGGCGCGGATTTTCCTCCAAGCTTAATACCAATGGGTCCGTGTATTAAATTTATTTCATTGTCACTAAAGCCAGCTCCCTTAAGTCTTTTGCATCTGTTTTCATGAGTTTTTTTGCTTCCAAGAGCACCTATATAATAAAAATTGTTTTTTAAAGCATGTTGTAATGCTGGATCGTCAATTTTTGGATCGTGTGTGAGGGCTATCAAGGCTGTATTTTCATTTGTCTCTAGTTCCTTAAAAGCTTCGTTTGGCCATTTATTTACAATCTTTAAATCTGGAAATCTTTGATCGGTTGCAAAATATCCTCTTGGATCAATAATTGAAATTTCAAAATTAAGACTTTTTGCAAAATCCACTAAATATTGAGCAATGTGAACTGCTCCAATTATTATAACTTTTATTGGTCTTGTGTATGTCTCTAAAAATAATTCTGTGCCTTCAATCACACCATTTTTTTTTGATTTGTAAAAATCTTTGATTTGATCCAAATGAGGTGTTAGATTTTCACTTAATTTTTTATTTTCCTCAAAAATTTCACTCTCACCTGTTGATAAATTTGTAACAATAGCAAATTCATTTTTAGCTTCCTTTTTTTTTATTATTTCTTGAAGAGTTTTTAATTGCATTAATGAATTTGCTCCAAATATATAGCTATCTCACCGCCGCAAGCCAAACCAACTTCCCCTGCACTTTCGTTAGAAACTTTAAATTCAATTTTTTTAAATAGTTTATTATCTTTAATTAATCCAACACATTCTCTAACTACAGCAGACTCCACACAACCTCCAGAAACTGAGCCTGAAAAATCGCCATTTTCATTAACAATCATTCTACTGCCGATTTGCCTTGGAGAAGATCCCCAAGTCTGAATTACAGTTGCTAAAACTACTTTTTGATTAGTTTCTATCCAATCGTTTGCTTCTTCGAGAATCTTTTCATCAAATGAATTTTTCATTAAATGTAAAAGCTAATAGTTACTTTGATCATTGACTTTGATGTGTATCAAAGAACTAATTAACAAGCTATTTGTTGGATTTAAATCTTTAAGTTCAATATCTCCTGTAAAAGTTGCATTAAATGGTCCAATTTTATTTGTGGCAGTTGCCGTAAATTGAGTATCAGAATTTTTTTTAAATTCTTCACATCCAGGTATAGCTTTTTTTAATATTTTGGGATTATTTAAAGCTTCCCAAACTTTTTGTTTTTCTAAATTAATTTGATATGATCCAGAAAGTTTCATAAATACTTATAAATATATATATTAATCTATATGGATAATAACACAAAAAAAGAATTGCAATCTGCTGCTTTTGAAAAATTAATTAACCATCTGAGAGAAAGAAAAGATGTTCAAAATATTGATTTGATGAACTTAGCTGGTTTTTGTAGAAATTGTTTATCTAAATGGTATCGAGAAGAAGCTGAGAAAAAAGGTATAGAAATTTCTGACCTCGATGCAAGAGAACATGTTTATGGCATGCCCTATTCAGAGTGGAAAGAAAAATACCAAAAATAATTATTTTTCTTTAAGTCTTGGAAAAAGTTCTACAAAATTACAAGGTTTGTGATTAATATCTAGTTGAAACTTTAAAATTTTATCCCAAGCATCTATAACGCCACCAGAAGAGCCTGGTAGTGCAAACACATATTTACCTTTAGCTAAAACTGCACAAGCCCTTGATTGAATTGAAGATGTTCCAACTGTCTCAAGACTAATAGCTCTAAATACCTCGCCAAACCCAGGGATATGTTTTTCAGCTATTTCATCTATTGCTTCTGGAGTTATATCCCTGCCAGTCAATCCTGTTCCACCAGTAGTTATAATTACATCAATATTTTTCTTTTTTATCCAGTCGTTTAAGATTTTTTTTATGTCTTTTTTATTATCTTTACAGATTTTTCTATCTACTAAATTATGTTTTGCTTCTGATATCTTGTTAACTAGAATCGCTCCTGATTTATCATCCTTTAAAGTTCTAGTATCAGTAACAGTTAAAAGTGCTATATTTACCTTCATAAAAATTAAGTTAACAAAGTTAGATTATATTACTAAATTTCTTCTATGGATATAAATTATTTTAATTCAACAAGAGTTCTAGATGGAGGCATGGGTCAAGAATTACTTTATAGAGGATTAAAACCAAAAGGAACTTTATGGTCTGCTCATGCTTTAATTGACAAAGATTGTCATCAAATGGTTATTGATGCTCATTTAGATTTCATAAATGCTGGAGCCGAAGTAATAGTTAGTGCAACATTTACTGCCCGAAGATTTAGATTGATTCAAAATGGCTGCGAAAAATATTTTGAAAAAATAAATATTAAAGCTGTTGAGCTAGCTCAAAAGGCAAGAGATATCTCAAAAAAAGATATTTTAATCGCAGGAGGTTTGCCCAATCAAAACCAAACATATAGTGCTGATTTAGGAAAAGACTTAGATTTAATAGAAAAAAATTTTTTTGACCAAGCAAAACTTCTTCAACATGGAATCGATTTTTTTTATCTTGATGTAATGAGTAGTGGATTAGAGTGTGAAATTGCATTAAAGATGATCGAATCATTTAACTTACCTGTCTTGGTTGGAATTTATCTTAGAGATAACGGCAATCTTCCTTCTGGAGAAAAAATTACAGAAGTGGTCAAAAAATATAAAAATAAAAACTGGCTTGGTGTTATTATGGCTTGCATTTCTCCTGGAGCATATGAATTAGTTATTAATGATTTGCAAAAAATAGATATACCATATGGATTTAAGATAAATGCATTTAAAAAAATACCGGAAGGTTATACTGTTGCCTCTAAAGATGATTGGGGAAATGCAGGTAATCCAAATACAGTTCTAGGAAAAAATACTGATTTAAATGAATCTAAGTTTTACGAATACGCAAAAAAGTTTAAAGAAAATGGAGCCACAATATTAGGTGGATGTTGCGAAATAAGACCCTCTCACATAAAAGAAATTTCTAAACTGAAGTAATATTTATTTTGTTGGAACGTTTAACTAAATAAATACCTATTATTACTGCTAAAAGAGCAATTAAAACTTTTGGAGTAATTAATTCATTCAAAAATATATATCCGAGAATTACACCAAATATTGGGATTAAATAAGCTACCTGAGCTTGAAAAACTAAACCGTTATTTTTTAGTATTCTGAATCTTATTAACCAGGCAATACCAGTTGGGATAGTTCCTAAATAGATTACTGAAAGAGTGGAATCTAATCTATGAGAAAGATGTAAATCTTGCTTAAACATTAAAACTTCAGAGGGATTAAAATAACTAAGTATTAAACTTATTGGCAATATAAATATTGTTGCCCAAATTAAAATTGATGAAGTTACATTTTCATTTTCTTTATTGGTTACTTTTAAGGTCAACACTCCTCCTATGACGTAAAAAGTGGAACCAACCAAAATTAAAACTGCTGAAATTAAATTATTTTCATTAATCAAAATATTATCTGAAAAAAGGAAAAATATTCCCGAAAATCCTACTAAAACTCCAAGAATTTTTATAAAATTAATCTTTTCGCTTATAGTAAAAAAATGGGCCAGAACAGTGGCGCTCAAGGGTGTAGTTGCCATTAAAATTGCCGCTAAGTTACTTTGAACTTTTTGAATCCCATAAGCAATTAAAAAAAAAGGTATTATCAAGTTTATTATTCCAATTGCAGCAAACCAATACCAATCCTTTGAAAATGCTTCAATTTTTATTTTTTTATATAAACACAAAGCAACAACAGGAATTGCTCCAAAAAAAATTCTTAGGAAAGAAATCATGACTGGTCCATAAGAATAAGTTGCAATTTTAATATTAAAAAAAGCTGATGACCATATCAAAGCTAATACGAACAAAAAAATATAATCAAATGTATTAGGATTTCTCATTCAGTTATATCCATGACTTCTCCGTTGGTAATTTTTTGAAGATCTATAAAATTAATTTTAAAAACACAATTTGGATGCCCTGCGGCACCAAAAATATTTTTAAATCTAGATAATGATTGATCAATATAAATTTTTATTGGATTCAAATGACCAACGGGCGAGACACCACCAATTGTAAATCCCGTAACTTCTTTGACTTGATCAGCATTTCCCATGCTTACATCTTTTTCGTTTAAAATTTTTTTGACTTTGTTTAAAGAGCATCTATTATCACCAGCAATTAAACATAACAAGAATGAACTTTTTGTCCTTAAAAATAAACTTTTTATTATAGAACCGACTTCAGTGTTAAGACTATTGGCTGCATCTTGAGCTGTTCTTGCTGAACCATCTAAAACTATAACATTTAAACTGTTGTTAAATTCTTTTAATTTATTACTAACTCTTATTACTGGTTCTTTGTTTAACAAATTTTCCATATAATTTTTTTAAAGTTGGTTTTAACTGCTTAATTAAATCTTCAGCTATCAGACCTATGCCTGATCTTTTTCCTATTTCACTATGTATCCAAACCCCCGCACAACTTGCATCAAAACTATTTAGTTTATTTTTACCAACTAAACTCGAAATTATTCCTGACAATACATCGCCACTTCCTATAACTGCTAATTCTTTTGTTGAATTACTGTTTACTGATATTTTTTTTCTATTTGATACATAGGTTGTGCTACCTTTTAAAACAATTGTACAATCAACTAATTTAGAAGCTTTAATAATTTTCAAATCATTCTTTTTTGTTTTGTTTAGATTTGGAAAAATTGTATTAAATTCTTTAATATGGGGAGTTATTATTTTATTTTTATCTAGCAATTTATAGAGGTTTTTTGGGTTTTTTCTAAAAGAGGTAAGTGCATCTGCATCTAAAATTACATTTTTAATTTTTTTTAGAAGAAATATTACTTTTTTTTTAGTTAATTCATTTAATCCGGTTCCTGGTCCTATTAGAAAAGTAGCTTTATTATTTTTTAATACAAAATTTTTAAATTCTTCAAATGTATTTATCTCTTTTTTTAATAGTGATGGGAATCTTAAAGAATAAATTGGCAATGTTTGTTTACTGCAAATAATCTTTACTGATCCAACGCCAGTTCTTAAAGCCGCTTCAGCACTTAACAACGTTGCCCCTATCATTTCTTTTTTGCTTCCTACAACTATTAATTGACCTCTGCTATATTTGTGACTGTTTATTTTTTTGAATGGAAAATTCTGTAACCATTTGCAAGGTGAATTATATTGTTTTTTCATTATACATGAATACAATTTATGATTTAATTGCATAGCTGATATCTGATAAAATTATCTTTTTATTTATATATATACTGATATTAACATCACATTAACATAGGAAAAAATTATGGCTTCAAAGGATGTTTCAAAATTAATAAAGGATAAAGAAATTGAATATGTTGATCTAAGATTTACTGATCCAAGAGGAAAGCTTCAACACTTAACAATAGATGCAACGGCTGTTGATGAAAGTATGTTGAATGAAGGGGTATTTTTTGATGGTTCTTCTATTGCAGGATGGAAAGCAATAAATGAATCAGATATGATTTTAAAACCAGACTTAAGTCGAAAAGTAGTTGACCCTTATACATCTCATAATACATTAATTTTATTCTGTGATATTCTAGATGCTGTTAAGAAAGATTCTTATGAAAGAGATCCAAGAGGAATAGCCAAAAAAGCTGAAGCATATCTAAAATCTACTGGAATTGGTGACAAAGCTTATTTTGGTCCTGAGCCAGAATTTTTTGTTTTTGATGATGTAAGAATAAAAAATGATATGCATGAAACAGGTTTTGCTATTGATAGCACTGAAGGTCCTTACAATTCCGGTAAAAAATATGAAAATGGAAATATGGGACACAGACCAGGAATTAAAGGTGGATACTTCCCCGTTCCTCCAGTTGATGCTGCGCAAGATATTAGAGGTGAATACTTAAAAGGATTAAGAGATGTTGGAATAACGGTGGAAAAACATCATCATGAAGTAGCTCCTAGCCAACACGAACTTGGTATATTGTTTGACACTCTTGTAAAGCAAGCTGATAACATACAATTATACAAATATGTTGTGCAAATGGTGTCTCATTCGTTTGGAAAGACTGCAACATTTATGCCAAAACCAGTAAAAGGTGACAATGGATCTGGTATGCACACACACCAATCTATATGGAAAGGTAAAACGCCTTTGTTTTCGGGTAACAAATATGCAGGATTATCAGATATTGCTCTTCATTATATTGGGGGTATCTTAAAACACGCAAAAGCAATAAATGCTTTTTCAAATGCAACAACAAATAGTTACAAAAGATTAATACCAGGTTTTGAAGCACCTGTATTATTAGTTTATTCAGCAAGAAATAGATCTGCTTCATGCAGAATACCTATTACACTAAGTAAAAATGGTGCTAGATGTGAAGTTAGATTTCCTGACGGTGCTGGAAATCCATATCTAACTTTTTCTGCAATGTTAATGGCAGGACTAGATGGAATTAAAAAAAAAATAAACCCAGGCAAGCCACTTGATGAAGATTTATATGCATTGCCAGAAAATAAAGTGAAGGCTATTCCAACAGTTTGCGGCTCATTAAGAGAAGCAATGGAAAGTTTGGATAGGGATAGAGACTTTTTAAAACAAGGCGCTGTATTTACTGATGATCAAATTGATGCTTATATATCATTAAAATTTGAAGAAATTTATAAACTTGAACATACGCCTCATCCAATGGAATTTGAGATGTATTATAGTTGCTAAAGATTTTAGATTTTATTTTTTACTTTTTAATATTTTTTCGTCGGCTATTTTATTTTTGTTTACGCCTTTTTTAATAGTGTAATCCAGAGTCCCATGAGCGCCAGCTTCAACTGCTTTACGTTGTGTTCTAAATAGCTCTTTTTCTTTTTTACTTTCAGCTAACTTGTTAGAGTGTTTTTCTAAATGCTTAGTATCTCTCATATATTAAATTATATCTTAAATGATTCTCCACATCCACATCTTTCAGTTTCATTAGGGTTTTTAAACACAAAAGTTGAAGAAAATTCATCCTTTTTATAGTCCATTTCAGTTCCTATGAGATACATGATAGCTCCAGGATCAACAAAAACTTTTACTCCTTTATCTTCAATAATTTCATCGTTTGAATTAATTTTTTCTGCATATTCCATTATATAAGACATTCCTGCACAACCACCTGACTTAACACCAACTCTGACTCCTAAAGACTTGTTTTGGTCTTTTGACATAATTTCCTTAATTCTAGCTGCTGCACTATTACTCAAAGTTATCGCTTGTTTCATTACAAATTTAACTCCAGTTTTGCTGACTCGGACATCATCGATTTATCCCAAGCTGGTTCCCAAACTAAATTAAGATCCACATTTTTCACTTCTTTAATTATCATTATACTATCCTTTACTTCTCTAGGCAAACTCTCTGCGACTGGACAATTAGGAGTGGTTAATGTCATATTTATTTTAACATTGTTATCTTTTTCAATTACAATATCGTAAATTAATCCAAGTTCATAAATATTCACTGGTATTTCTGGGTCATAGATCTTTTTTATTTCAGCAATAATTTTTTCTTTTAAATTCATTTTTAACCAAATTTTTCTGTATTTATTTCCTCGTTATCGCCTACAATCGCTGATGTTAAAGTGTGCCATGATAATGTGGCGCACTTTACTCTCATTGGGTATTGTTTTACACCAGACAAACACATCAACCTAGTTTTTTCATCTTTATTTAAATTTTTTGAACTTAATTCAGGCTTGTCTTTTATCATTTCCAAAAAATCTTCTACAATTTCTTTTATATCTTTTTCTTCCTTTCCTTTAACAAGACATGTCATAATAGATGCAGAAGCCATTGATATTGCGCAACCACTTCCTTGAAAAGATACATCTTCAATTTTATTACTTTCATTTAGTTTTAAATAAACGTGAACCTTATCTCCACATAACGGATTATAACCTTTTGCTTCTTTGTTAAAATTTTCTGTTTTCCTTAGATTACGAGGATTTTTGCCGTGTTCTAAAATTATTTCTTGGTATAGTTCTTTTAAGTTCATTTTAAACCAAAAATTTTTTTACATTTATTAATAGAATTATTTAACTGATCAATGTCATCTTTATTGTTATAAACTCCTAAAGAGGCTCTGGCGGTAGCAAACATGCCTAATTTTGCGTGAAGTATCTGACAACAATGATGTCCAGCTCTAATTGCTACTCCATCTTCATCTAATATTGTTGCTATATCGTGAGGATGAATTCCTTCTATTGTGAATGATATTGCTGCACCTTTTTCTTTTGGATTACCAATTAATTTAACTGAATTGTTTTTTCTTAAAATCTCAACAGTATAATTCATTAAATCTTTTTCGTGATTCATTATATTTTCAATTCCAATATTTTCTATAAATTTTATAGACTCTTTAAAGGCTACTATTTGAGCAGTTTGCATTGTTCCTGCCTCATATTTATTTGGTAAACCAGCATATGTGATATTGTTTTTAGTGACTTCTTTGATCATCCCTCCTCCACCCTGGTATGGAGGTAATTCTTCCAGCCATTTTTTTTTAGCATATAAAATACCTAAACCAGTTGGACCATACATTTTATGACAAGAAATCGCATAAAAATCACATTCCAAGTCTTGCATATCTAGTTTTAGATGAGGAGCTCCTTGACACCCATCAACTAAAACTGGGATATTTTTTGAATGCGCTAGCTGCGATATTTTTTTTATAGGCAGAATGGCACCTGTAACATTTGATACATGTGTAACAGCAATAATTTTTGTTTTCGAATTTATTTTTTTTTCAATATTTTCTAGTGAAACACTGCCATGTTGGTCAATTTCTGCAAATTCTACTTTAATGCCTTTGATTTGTCTTAAATAATGCCAAGGAACATAATTTGAATGATGCTCAAGTTCAGTAATTAATACTTCATCGTTTTCTTTTAAATATTTTTGACCAAAAGTATTTGCTACTAAATTAATTGCTTCGGTAGCACCTTTTGTAAAAACAATTTCATCTTTATGCTTGGCATTCAAATATTTCTGAACTGAAATCCTAGTGTTTTCATAATTATTAGTAGCAGCAACTGCTAAGGCATGAACGCTTCTGCCAACATTAGAAAACTCATTGCTGTAAAAGCTATTAAGACGATCTATAACTGTTTTGGGTTTTTGGGATGAATTTGAACTATCCAGATAAATCAAATTTTTACTGTTAATTTTGTTTGAAAAAATAGGAAATTGATTTTTAATATTATCTAAATTCATGAATTTTCTTTTCTAATTTATTTAAAAAATATTTTTTTATTTCTTCGTTTGTAATTGTTTCTATAGCATCAGCTAAAAAACCTTTAATTAATAAATTTTTAGAATCAAACCTATTTAAACCTCTAGACATTAAGTAAAAAATAGCATCCTCATCTAAACTTCCTGAAGTTGAACCATGTGAGCATTTTACATCATCGGCGTATATTTCTAACTCAGGCTTTGAGTCAAATTCACTATTATGATCTAAAATAATAGCTTTACTTAATTGATATCCGTTTGTTTTTTGAGCATTTGAGTCTACATAAATCTTGCCTTGAAAAATTGCTTTACTATTTTTACTAAGAACAGAATTTATTTTTTGATAACTTTTAGTATTTTGTCCAATATGTTTAATGTTAACTTTTAATTCATGGTGTAGATTTTCATGAGCTAAAATAGCACCGTTAACAAATCCTGAACTATAATTTTCTTGTAAAGTACATTTAATTTCATTCTTAAAAAAAGCAGATGAACAAGATAAAATAAAATTTTCAAAGATGCTATTATCCATAACGTTAGCTTGAGTGAAATTATAATTTAAATCTTTATTGCTTAATTCATTAATACGAAATAATTTTAGCAAACCTTTTTTTTCGACAAGAAAAAAATTTGATGTATTTATAAAAATTGGAACAGAGTTTAAATTTATTGAGTAAACAAGAATGTCTAATTTGGAATTTTCTTCAACATTAATAATAATTTTTTGATTAAAAAAATTATTATTATTTTTTGTATTAAAAACATTGTATATAACTAAAGGTTTTTTGCATTGATACCCTTTTTTAACATATAGTAATAACCCGTCAGTAAAAAAAGCATTATTAAGAAAATTAAGTGAATTATCTCCATGTTCTTTATAAGCGGGACCTTTTTTTAAATTATCAAAAATAATTTTTTCTTCATTTTCATGTTCAAATGAATGCTCGTTATAAAATCCGTTAAGAAAAACAATTTTATTATGTTCAAATTCTTTTATGTATTTATTAAATTTAAATTTATTTTGTTGGTCTAAATTTATATTGATATTTTTAAACTTATTAAAAATAATTCTATTAAAATCAGAAAATTTCCAATCTTCTAAATTTTTGCTAGGAAATCCTAGTTGCACAAACTTTTCAAAGTTATCAGTTCTGATTTTAGCTATTGTGTTTTTCTTAGAAAATTTTTCATTAAAACTTTTAAAAGTATTTTTTAATTCTTCAATCATATTTTTTCATATCCAGCTTTTTCAAGTTCTAACGCAAGTTCGCTGCATCCTGTTTTTGCTATCTTACCTTGCATCAACACATGTACAAAATCTGGTTTGATGTACTCAAGCAATCTTTGATAGTGTGTAATAATTAAAAAAGATCTATCTTTGTCTCTTAATGTATTTACGCCATTTGCTACAATTTTTAGAGCATCTATATCTAACCCAGAATCAGTTTCATCTAAAATAACCATTTTGGGTTCAAATAAAGACATCTGAAGTATTTCGTTTTTTTTTTTTTCTCCCCCTGAGAATCCAACATTTAATTGCCTATTTAAAATTTTTTCATCTATTTTTAATTCTTTTGCTTTTTTTTTTACAATTTTTAAAAATTCCAGAGCATCAAATTCTTTTTTGCCATTTGATTTTCTTATTGCGTTTAATGATGCTTTTAAAAAATTAGAAGTATTCACTCCTGGAATTTCTAATGGATACTGAAATGCTAGAAATAAACCTTGATGAGCTCTTTCTTCAATATCTAACTTGAATAAGTCTTTGTCCTGATATTTTATATTACCAGAAATTTCATATCCTTTTTTACCTGAAAGAACATTTGCTAATGTACTTTTCCCAGATCCATTTGGACCCATAATTGCATGTATTTCTCCAGCCTTAATACTTAAATTCAGGTCGTTTAATATTTTTTTATTTTCAATTGTTGCTGAAAGATTGCTAATATTAAGCATTAACCTACGCTCCCTTCTAAGCTTATTCCTACTAGTTTTTGAGCTTCTACAGCAAATTCCATTGGTAATTGTTGAAGAACTTCTTTACAAAAGCCATTTACTATCAAGCTCACTGCTTCTTCTTGATTTAAACCTCTTTGGTTACAATAAAACAATTGTTCATCACTAATCTTAGATGTTGTCGCTTCGTGTTCAAGATTCGATGAAAAATTTTTATTTTTAATATATGGTATTGTATGAGCACCACATTTATTTCCTATTAAAAGAGAGTCGCACTGAGTATAATTTCTGGCATTTAGAGATTTACTATTTATATCTACTAAACCTCTATAAGTATTATCTGCATTTCCAGCAGATATTCCTTTAGAAATAATTTTACTTTTAGTATTTTTTCCTAAGTGAATCATTTTTGTTCCTGTGTCAGCTTTCTGGTAATTATTGGTAATTGCAATAGAATAAAATTCTCCAATAGAATTGTCTCCTTGTAAAATACAACTTGGATATTTCCAAGTAATTGCTGAGCCTGTTTCTACTTGCGTCCAAGAAATTTTAGAATTTTTTCCTCTGCAAGCTCCTCTTTTAGTTACAAAATTGTATATTCCACCTTTTCCATCTTTATCTCCTGGATACCAATTTTGAACGGTTGAATATTTAATTTCAGCGTTATCCAAAGCAATTAATTCTACATTTGCTGCATGTAATTGATTTTCATCTCGCATTGGTGCTGTACAACCCTCCAAATAACTTACATAACTTCCTTCATCTGCTATTATTAATGTTCTTTCAAATTGACCTGTGCCTGAAGCATTAATTCTAAAATAAGTAGATAATTCCATTGGGCAGCGAATATTTTTGGGTATATAAACAAAAGATCCATCTGTAAAAACTGCAGAGTTTAAAGTTGCAAAATAATGATCTGTTAATGGAATCACAGATCCTAAATATTTTTTTACAAGTTCAGAATGTTTTTCAATGGCTTCGGACATTGAACAAAAAATAATCCCTTTTTCAGTTAATTTTTCTTTAAATGTTGTTGCAACTGAAACAGAGTCAAAAACAGCGTCGACAGCAATATTATTTAATCTTTTTTGTTCTCGCAAAGGTATTCCAAGTTTAGTGTAAGTTTCTAATAATTTAGGATCTAAATCATCAAGATTTTTTGGTTTGTCTTTCATGCTCTTCGGAGCTGAATAATAATATAAGTTTTGATAATCAATTTTAGGAAATTTTGGTTTTTGCCAATCAGGTTCTTTTAATTGTTGAAGTCTTTCGTATGCTTTTAATCTCCAATCCAACATCCACTGGGGTTCTTTTTTAATATTTGAAATAAATTTAATTATTTTTTTATTTAAGCCTTTTGGGGCTTTGATATTTTCAATATCTGTGGAGAAGCCATATTTATACTCTTTTAATTTTTCTAATTCTTTTTCTTTCATTGTTATTTTCTGGTTTCAATATTATTTATTAGAAAATCTCCAAGATTTTTTTTATTAAAAAATTCATTAATATATATTTCAAGTTCATTCCAAAGATTATGAGTTATACATTTGGCTAATCTACCATTGCACCCTTTTTTAGATTCTTTTTTGCAATTAATTGTTTTTACTTTTTCATCGACCGCTAAAAATATACTTGATAATTTAATTTCTTCAGGATTTTTGGATAGTACATATCCACCATTAATACCTCTTATACTTTTAACTATATCGTGTTTTTTTAATTTTGAAAAAATTTGCTCTAAGTATAGTAAAGATATTCCTTGTCTTAGGGAAATATCTCTAAGTGAAATTGGCCTATTCCGGTCAAATTTTGCGATATCTGCTAAAGCCATTACAGCATATCTTCCTTTAGTATTTAACTTCATAATCCTTTATTATATGGGATATATATATACCCGACTATTTTAGTCAAGTATATATTATTTATAAAATGCTAGCAAATTATCACTCAGATGTGATAAATGTAATTTTTTTTTGAGATTAATAATCAATATAGCACATGGAAAACAAAATAGCTGAAATTTTCATTCCTGGTCCTGTAGGTAGACTCGAAGCAAAATACTATAAAAGCAAAAAAAAAACTTCTCCAATCGCATTGATTTTGCATCCACACCCACAATATGGTGGAACAATGAATAATAAAGTAGTTGTTGATACATTTCATGCATTTATGGACAATAATTTTTCAGCTTGTAGAATAAATTTCAGAGGTGTTGGAAAAAGCGATGGAGAGTTTGACAACGGCCAAGGAGAATTAGCTGATGCTGCAGCAGCACTCGATTGGTTAGAGAGAGAAAATTTTGATAATTCTCAATGTTGGATTGCTGGATTTTCTTTTGGTTCCCTAATTGCAATGCAACTTTTAATGAGAAGACCAGAAATAAATAGATTTGTAGCAATCTCTCCTCAACCAAATGTATATGATTTTTCTTTCTTATCTCCTTGCCCAACATCTGGTATAATGATTTATGGAAAAAAAGATGAACTTGTTCCAGTTGAACATTTGGATGAATTAAATAAAAGATTAAGTGCAAAAAAAGGTATTAAAGTAGAATTTGAATCAATTCCTGATGCTAATCATTTTTTTTCTAAATCAGATCATGATCTAATAAAATATCTAGATAAATATATTAAAAAAGAGTCAGCTCTTTATTAAAAATTTTTAACTACAACACCTCCGGTGCATGGTTTTTTACATCCTGTGGTTTCAGGAAAAGAAATTGGTAATTTTATGTAAGATCTTATTGCTAAATAAGCAAATGCTTGCGACTCTACAAAATCTCCGTTTATACCTAGATTGTCAATTAGTTCAATTTTACCGTTAATTTTTTTTTTAATACTTTCTAATAAAAATTTATTTTTTCTTCCACCGCCACAGACATAAATATTATGATTTTCAATTTTTTTTGAACAAATCTCTGCTGTAAATTCTGTTAATGTTGCAGCACCATCTTCTAAAGATAATCCTCTAACAAATGATAAATCAAAATCATTTGTATCAAAAGATTTTTTTTGACTGATTTGATTGTCATAAAAATTTTCTAATGACTGATCTAATATAATTTTATTTATTTTACCTGACCTAGCAAGCTCTCCGTCTTTATCATAATATTGATTTGAATTTAATCTAATCCACGTGTTAATAAGACAATTGCCTGGACCAATATCTGAGCTTGAAATTATATTTTCTTTATGAATTGAAGTGATATTTGCTATTCCACCTAAATTTAAAATTATAATTGGAAGTTTAATTTTTTTTTGATTAACTAATAACTTATGAAAAATTGGTGCAAGTGGTGCTCCTTGTCCGCCATTTTTTAGATCATTATCTCTAAATCTATAAACAACATTTGTGTTAGTAATTTGAGATAAAAGTTTACCATCTCCTAACTGTAGTGATAACTTTTTCTCAGGGCTATGTAATATTGTCTGACCATGAAATCCAACTAAATCAATTTTTTTCCCACTTTTTACAGATTTAAGTTTAAGTTTAATATTTTCAATTATCCAAGTATTAAAAATTGTAATTTTTCTTTCTAAATTATTAAGCTTATTTGCATACCTCTGAACATCACTAAAATTAAGGATTTTTTCCTTCAGTTCGTAAAATTCTTCATAAATATCGGGTGTATATCGCTCATATTTCTCATAAATCACATTGAATTTATTTTTACCATCAGAAACAGTTAGTGATGCATCCACCCCATCACCTGATGTTCCGCTCATTAACCCAAGACAATTATAGCATTTATTCATATATTTTTTAAATAATTTAAATCTAGTATATTGATTCTACACTGTTTTTAAAAAAATATGGAAAATTCATTTTTATCTGAATTTAAGGAAAGAGATTATTTTAATCAATGTACTAATTCTTATGAATTAGAACAATTGATGAATAGCAAGAAAGTTAGAGCATATATTGGATTTGATTGTACTGCTCCAAGTTTACATGTTGGAAGTCTGTTACAAATAATGTGTTTAAAGTTATTACAAAAACATGGTCATCAACCAATTGTTTTGCTTGGGGGAGGAACGACACGTATCGGTGATCCGTCAGGAAAAGAAAAAACAAAAAAAATTTTATCAGAAAAAGAAATTGAGAAAAATATAAAAAATATTGAAAAAATTTTCAAAATCTATTTGAAAACTAATAGTCCAAAAACAAAACCAATATTTATTAATAATTATAAATGGCTTAGTAAATTAAATTATATAAAATTTTTAAGAGAAATAGGAAGACATTTTACAATTAACAAAATGTTAAGTTTTGATAGTATTAAATTACGATTAGAAAGAGAACAGTCTTTAAGTTACATGGAATTTAATTATATGATTTTACAAGCATATGACTTTCTAGAACTTAACAAAACTAAAAATTGTTTAATGCAAATAGGTGGATCAGATCAGTGGGGTAACATTGTAAATGGAGTAGAACTTATTAAAAGGCATTCCAGTAAACAAGTTTTTGGATTAACAACTCCTTTAATAACATTGGCTTCAGGTGCAAAAATGGGAAAGACAGAAAAAGGTGCTATATGGCTCGATAGTAAACTTTTATCTTCTTATGACTATTGGCAATTTTGGAGAAACACAGATGATAGAGATGTAATAAAATTTCTTAAAATGTTTACTGATTTAGAAATAAAAAAAATAAAAGAAATAAATAATAATGATATTAATCAACTAAAAGTGATTTTGGCAAATGAAGCTACTACCATGTTACATGGTAGAACAGCAGCAAATAAAGCTGAACAAACAGCAAAAAATACTTTTGAAAAAAAATCTATTGGAGCAGATTTACCAACTATCAATCTTGAAAAAGAAGAAGTTGCTAATGGTATAAATATAATAGACCTTGTAATAGCATCAAATTTATTAGGTTCAAAAAGTGAAGTTAGACGGATGATAAAAAACAAAGGTATTAAAGTGAACAATGAAACTGTTGAGGATGAAAAATATAATATCTCTTTAAATAATTTTAACGAAGGAAAGTTTTTAAAGTTATCACATGGTAAAAAAAATCATGTGATATTTAAAATTGCTTAATTATTTTTTTTTATTTTTTCTAAAGTTCTTGTTATAAACCTAGGTGTCAATGTTTTTACAGGATTGACTGTAGTTTTTAATTTTTTAGGAGGTCCTTTAATTTTAAAACTAACACCAAATACTCCTTCGCCAACTTTTTTTCCTATAAGAATGTCGCCAATTAGTGGAATTGAAGAAATGGTCCTGTTTATAGTTGTTGCAGGCACCAATGTTCCTCTTAAACTTACCAATTCTTTGCTTTCAATATAGCCACTCATCATTATAGAAATTGCGGGCCCAATCGCATAAATTTCTTCAATAGTCATTAATTTATCTTTGTTTGAAAAAAGCATTTCAAAGTCAGTAAATCTTATTCCTTCTCCAGTTAAAAGATCTGCAATTCCCTGAAGAGATGCTAAAGTTAATAGTTTTGCCAATACAGGGATTTCTTTGACTTTAAAATTATCAATCTTTAGTACCGATCTTGAGGTATTGTTTTTTTTTATAGAATAAAAATCTAAAACACCATCTTCAAAACCTTTTATAAATTTATATTTTTTTACTAATGGTTTGGGATAACTTGAAAAAAGTGTAGTAACTTTTTCGTTATTTACGTTTGTATTTATTGATAAAGTTATTTTTTTATTATTAGAAAAGCTAGACTCTAAATTTAACTGATTTATTTTATTATTAGTAAAATTAATACTTCCGCTCAGATTATTAATGTATGAAATTTTATCAATGTAAGTTTTATCAAATTTAAGAATTACATTAGAATTAAAATTATTAAAAATAGAGGATACGTCACTATTATTAGTACTTTCTAATATCCGATCAATGATAATGCTGGCATCAAATACTTTTCCATTAAGTTTGTAATTTTTTTTATTCCTTATTAAAGAAATTTTATTATATTTCTCACTTTCATTTATAAAATCTATATCTACTGTTTTTACATTATTTAATTTGAAATTATTATTTAAATTTAAATCTTTAATCGAAAATTTGTTTTTTGACTCTACAAAAGATAAGTTTTTAATATTTATGGATTTATTTTTATTATAAATGCCTTCAATAACTAAAATTGAATTTTTGTCCTTACTTTTTTTATAATCAAGAATTTCAAATTTTAGAGGATTGTTTTTAAATTGAATTCTTGTTAAAAAATCATAATTTCCATTAATAGAATTAATTTTGTAATTAATCTCATCAGATTTTTCATCAATCAAAAATTTTCCATTTCCTTTAACTGTTAATTTATTCTTATTTATTGTTAATTCCATTTTATGATCATTTAATTCGATTACATTGTTATAATTAGGAATATATTTTTTTAGATTAGCGCTAACTTTTTTATAAATAAATTTTGTTAAATCAATTTTAGATTGGAAAACAATATCTGAAACTTTAAGTTTTTTATCTATTTTAAATTCAAAATCATTATCAGAACTAAAATTTAGGTCACTAAAATTTAAATCTTTAAAATTTTCTTTAAGAAAAATTGATATTATGTCTGGTGTAATCATGCTTTTCTGACTTTGGAAATCCCCTTTTATTTTATAATATTTATCTCTTTCTCTTTTCGTAATTCTTATGTCTTTTGAAGATAATTTTATTTTCTTAAATTCAATATTACTATTACTTAGCGAATACCAATTTTTTTTTATTTTAAATCTTGAATTAATATTATTAATAATCTGTTTATTAAATAAACGCATTTTCGTATTTATAATCAGGCCTTCTATATCATAATCATCAATTATCTTTCCTTCGTTATCAAAATTTAAACTAATAATAGATTTTAAAGTTCCTTCTTCTATTGTTTTTCCAAAAATAAATAATTGAGGACTATTTTTATAAAGTCTTATGAAGCTTAAAACATTTTTAATCTTATTTTCTCTCGTATTTATTAATAAATTTCTAATTGCAAATTCTTTATTTAAGAAAGATTTTATTGAAAAATTCGTTTCAATTTCTCTTACCCTTATTTTCTTATTCTCAAAAATTATGTTTGGATCTATGGTATTAAGACCAACAGTAAAATTGTTTAAATTCAAAATAACTTTAACTTTGTTGAGCTCAATATCAACGTTCTGATTAGTTTTGGAAATTCTATCTTTTATTAGTTGATTAAACCGCTTTGTCTCAATTCCAAAATAGCTTAAATAAAATATTACTATTCCCAGGATCAACAATAGAAAAATAATCAATTTTGAAATAGTTTTAATCATTTGTTTTATAAAGCGAACTTTCTAAAAAATCATCAATATTGCCATCTAAAACTTTGTCAGGATTTCTGCTTTCGAAGTTAGTTCTATTATCTTTAACTAATCTGTAAGGATGTAAAATATATGATCGTATTTGATGCCCCCAACCTATATCGGATTTAATGCTTTCTATATTTATTGACTTTTGTTCTTTTTTTTTTAACTCATATTCATAAAGTCTTGCTTTCAACATGTTCATGCAGGTTTCTTTATTTTTATGTTGTGATCTATCACTTTGGCATTGTACCACTATTTTTGTAGGTAAATGAGTTATTCTAACTGCACTATCGGTTGTATTAACATGTTGTCCGCCTGCACCACTTGACCTATATGTATCAATTCTTAGATCTTTTTCCAAAATTTCTATTTTAATATTTTCATCAATGACTGGATAAACCCAAACACTTGCAAAACTAGTATGTCTTCTAGCCCCAGAATCGAAAGGAGAAATTCTTACCAATCTATGTATGCCAGACTCTGATTTTAAAAAACCATAAATATATTCGCCTTCAATTTTTATAATAGAAGATTTTATTCCTGCTTCATCGCCTTTGTGTTCACTAATCAATACAGTTTTATAATCTTTGCCGCTTGCCCATTTCATATACATTCTTCTCAACATTTCTGCCCAATCTTGACTTTCGGTACCTCCAGCACCAGCATGTATTTCCAAGTAACAATCTAGACCGTCAGTTTCATTTGAAAGAAAACATTTTATTTCATTTTGTTTAACTTTTTTTTGTAAATTTTTAATGCTAGTTAAAGAATCATTAATTACTAACTTATTATTTTCTTCAATAGCTAAATTATAAAGATCAACAAGGTCGTTGCATTCTTGTAAAGATGAATTATATGAACCTATTAAATCTTCATATAGTTTTTTTTCTTTAATAATTTTTTCTGCTTCGTTTTTATTATTCCAAAAATTTGGATTTAGTATTTTTTTGTTAATTTGTTCTAGATTTAAACTGATATTATGCTTTTCAAAGATACTCCTTGATTCTTTGATTGGTTCTTTCAATTTCAGATTTGAATATTATGATATTGTTGTCCATTAGTAAAATCTTAAAATATTATTTTTTTCTACTTTATAATGTAAATCATCTTTATCTTCATAATTAACATTTTCCAATCTATTTTTTTTAAATACTTCAATTATAGTTTTATTTGATCCAAATTTTGCTTTTTTTCCAGTAATTGAATCAATAACCATCATTTTAATATTTTTTGCAACTTTAAAGGGTTTTGCATCTTTTTTTCTAACCGCATTTTTTATGAATATCTTAAAAATAGGTAGAGCTGTCTTAGCTCCAGTTTCATATCTGCCTAAACTTTTTGGTTCATCAAATCCAACGTAAACACCAACGACCAAATTAGAGGTAAAACCCACAAACCATGCATCGGTATTTTCGTTTGTAGTTCCTGTTTTTCCTGCTAAATCTAAATTTAAATCTTTAAGCCTTCTACCGGTGCCTCTTTGAATCGCTCCTTCTAACATTGAGGTCACTTGATAAGCTGTTTCAGCTGAAAAAATTTGTGGAAAATTGTCAGTAATTTTTGGAATTTCCTCTTCGAGAAAAGAAATTTCATTACACTTTTTACAAACTCTTTTTTCAGAATTGTATATTGTATTTCCTTCACTATCTTGAATTCTGTCAATAAAAATTGGTTCTATTAATTTTCCACCATTAATAAATGAACAATATGCAGTTGTTAATTTTAATAGTGTTGTTTCTGTTGACCCTAATGAAATAGACATCAGTTCTTCAGGATTTTCATAAATTTTTAATTGTTTTGAAAAAGTTGTTATTTTTTTCAATCCTAATTCTTGAGCTATTCTAACGGTCATTAGGTTTCTAGATTTTTCAAGACCAGTTCGAAGTGTTGAAGGACCATAAAATTTTTTCCCATAATTCTCTGGTTTCCACATTTTTAAGTCTTCTCCTTGATCTAATACGATTGGAGCATCTAGAATCAATGTTGAGGGTGTAAAATTATTCTCTAAAGCTAAAGCATATATAAATGGTTTAAAAGAAGAACCAGGTTGCCTTAGTGCTTGGGTTGCTCTATTAAACTCACTTTTTTTAAAGCTAAAACCTCCTGACAATGCTATGAGCCTGCCTGTAAACGGATCCATGACAACAATGCCTCCATTTGCTTTTGGAAGTTGTTTTAAACTAAAAATATTATCTTTAATTTTTTTTACATAAACTACATCTCCAACTTTAAAAAGTTTGCCCAATTCTTTTTTAGTCCAAGATACATCTTGATATTCGATTTTTCCTGAAATTTTTTGATCTGTTTCTATTTCTGCAAAAAATTTATTTATTTTTTTTATTACTGCTAAATTCCATCCTATTGATTTCTCTAAATGATATTTTTTCAAATCATTATTCCAGTTAATAGTATTTTTTTTATTTAACAGAGGTCCTCTCCATCCTTTTCTTTTGTCATATTGAATTAAACCATCTCTAAGAGATTGGGTGGCTATAGTTTGAATTTCTAAATTAATTGGAGTTTTTATATTAAATCCTTGCTTATAGACTTTATCAAAACCATATTTTTCTACTATTAATTTGCGGACATCTTCTACATAATATCTAGCATCTTCTAAATAAATCTTTTTTCTTTTTTTTAAGATAATTTTAGTATTTAAAAGTTTTTTATATTTATTGTAATTAATATAAGTGTTGTCATAAAGATTTTTTATAACCAAATCTCTTCTATACTTTGCTAAATCAATATCTTTAAAAGGATTGTATTTGCTTGGTGCTTTTGGAAGTGCCGCAAGTAGTGATGCTTCGGCATAATCTAATTTACTTATTGGTTTATCAAAATATTCTAAACTCGCTGATGCAATTCCATATGCTCCTTGCCCAAGATAAATTTGATTGAGATATAGCTCTAATATCCTTTCTTTTGAGAGTGCTCTTTCAATCCTAAATGCCAATATAGCTTCTTTAATTTTCCTATTTAAACTTACTTCATTGGTTAATAAAAAATTCTTTGCAACTTGTTGAGTTATTGTTGAAGCTCCTTCAAGTCTTTTTGAATAAATAATATTTGAAATATTTTTTAAAACTGCACGTACAATTCCTTTTGCATCTACTCCTGGATGTGAAAAAAAGTTTTTATCCTCAGCAGATAAAAAAGCATGAATTACTTTTTTTGGTATAGCACTATAAGGAACAAATATTCGTTTTTCAGAGGAAAAATCGCCAACCAATTCACCTCCGCCTGAATACAGCTTGCTTGAAACAAATGGTTTATAGTTCTTTAAAAATTTATAGTCAGCTAATTTATTTGAATATGTCCATAAAATTACTATTATTGATATAGATAACCCTAATCCAATGGTAATTAACAATATTAATATTTTTTTTATTAATTTGCTCATTTTAGTTTTAATTAGTTTATGAATTTGTTAATGTTAAGGCACAGATTTTAAAAAATGAAAAAAATTAATCAAAAAATATGGGAAAGAATTTATATATTGATGCATCGCATCCAAGTGAGACTAGAGTTGTACTTAAATCAAACAGCAATATTGAGGACTACGAATACGAGAGTATAAATAATACTCTTATTAAAAATAATATCTATCTTGGTAAAGTAAGTAGAGTTGAACCGTCACTTCAAGCTGCTTTTGTAGATTTTGGAAAAGAACGACATGGTTTTTTATCATTTAATGATATTCAATCAGATTATTATCAATTACCACAAAGTGATTTAGAAAAAATCAAAAAAGAAGAAAAAAAGGCAAGAGAAGATCTAATAAAAGAAAGTGAAAAAATTGATGAAAATATTCTTAATAATGATGAACAAGAAATAAATAATCAAGATCCTATTGAACAAACTCCAAATGACAATTTATTAAAAGAAAAAATAGAAAAAAAATTTCCTTCAAAAAGGTATAAAATTCAAGAAGTAATAAAACCTAATCAGGTAATTCTTGTTCAAGTTTTAAAAGATGAAAGACGTTTTAAAGGCGCGGCTCTAAGCACTTTCATTTCAATTGCTGGAAAATATATAGTCTTGATGCCCAACACTCCAAAAGGTGGAGGAATTTCAAGAAAGATCTTTAATCCAGCAGAAAGAAAAAAAATTAGAAATATTTTAAATCAAATTAAAATACCAAAAGAGATGGGAATTATTGTCAGAACAGCAGGTTCAAATAAAACTAAAAATGAAATTGAAAATGATTTAATAAACTTAATTGCTGTTTGGAACTCTATAAAAGAAAATGCCATGAACTCTATAGCTCCATCATTAATTCACAGAGAAAGTGATATCATAAAAAGAGCTTTAAGAGATATGTATGATGATAATACAGATAGTATTATCGTTGAAGGAAATGAGGCTTATCAAAAAATAAAAAATTATATGAAGCTTATGATGCCTCAACATTCAAAAAAAATTAAAAAATATAGAGACAAAACATCATTATTTTTTAAAGAAAAAATAGAGTCAAAACTGTATGAAATTTTTGAAACAGAAGTTAAACTACCTTCAGGAGGTTACTTGGTAATCAATCCAACTGAAGCATTGGTATCTATTGATATAAACTCTGGAAAATCAATTAAACAAAAAAATGTAGAAAGTACAGCTTTAGATACAAATTTAGAAGCCGCAGAAGAAATAGCTAGACAAATAAAATTAAGAGATTTGTCAGGATTAATTATTATAGATTTTATAGACATGTTGAATTATGGAAATAGAAGACAAGTTGAAAGAAGATTAAAAGATCGTTGTCGTTCTGATAGAGCTAGAATTCAGATAGGAAGAATAAGTAATTTTGGACTTTTAGAAATGTCAAGACAAAGATTGAAAGAGAGTAATGTTAAATGGGATATTAAATTATCAAATGAGTCTTTCGCGTTAAAAATTTTAAAATTAGTTGAAATAAAATCTATTGAAAATAAATCAAAAATTGTAAAAATTTCAATAAATGAAAAAATCAATAATTTTTTTCAAGAAAATTACTCAAAAGATATTAATTATTTTAAAAAAAAGAATAAAATAGATATTGAATTAATTTCTGATAATTCGCTTGGTCTTTCTGATTATAAAATAAAATTATTATCAAAAAACAAAAAAGAAATTGAAAAATTAGAAAAAATTTCACATTTAAATAATATTGTAATAGCTGAAAAGCAGAATAATAATATCAAAAAAGATTCAATAAAAACAAAATTTAAAAGAAGAGAATACTACAAAAAAAAAAAATTTAAAAAAAAAACTAAATAATTCCGTCTTTGGGTGATGATGCATTTCCGAAAATATTTTTTTTAATTCTTCCAGATAAAAAAGATTTTCTTCCAGCTATTACAGCATACTTCATCGCTTCAGCCATTTGAAAAGGTTTTTTTGCTTTTGCAATAGCAGTATTAATTAATACCCCATCACAACCCATTTCCATTGCTATAGAAGCATCAGACGCTTCGCCTATTCCAGCATCAATTATCAATGGTAATTTTGTTTGTTGTCTTATAATTCTTATATTTAGTTTATTCTGAATACCTAAACCTGAACCTATTGGAGCGGCTAAAGGCATGATTGCAGAAGCTCCCACATTCTCTAACCGTTTTACCATTAAAGGATCATCATTGCAGTAAACCATTACTTGAAATCCTTCATTCGTTAATATTTCTGTTGATTTCAAAGTTTCAATCATGTCTGGAAATAGATTTTTTTTATCTCCTAGCACTTCTAATTTAACTAATTTCCAACCACCTATTTCTCTTGCTAATCTCAAAGTTCTTAGCGCCTCCTGAGATGTAAAACAGCCAGCGGTATTTGGTAAGTAAGTAATTTTTTTTGGATCAATATAATCCATTAAAACTGGTTTACGTCTATCAACAATATTCACTCTTCTTAAAGCAACAGTTACAATTTCGGCAGCAGAGACTTTTATTGCTTTTGCGCATTCAAGCATATTTTTATATTTGCCTGTTCCAACAATCAATCTTGAACTAAATTTTTTGTTACCAATAGCAAGTAAATCTTTATTTTTCATTATCCACCACCAATAAATTGTACAATTTCTAAGTTATCTTTGTTGTTTAAAGCAATTTTTGTTAATTGTTTTTTATCTATTATTTTTTTATTTAGTTCGATTGCAACTTTATTTAATGGTATATTTAGTTTTTTCATTAAATTACTAACAGTCAAATTCTGATCAATTGACAAGTTTTTACCGTTAAGTTTAATTTTTATTTTATTTTTTTTTTTCATGTATTATAAAGATCAAGAGTGATTAATATAATAATAATTAATGGTCCAAATCTTAATCTATTAGGTGAAAGAGAACAATCCCAATATGGTTCCATTACCTTTGATAGTTTAAGAAAAATTTGTTCAGAAAAATCAAAAGAATTAGGAATAAACTTGAAATTTGTACAATCAAATATTGAAGGTGAAATTGTCACTATAATTCAAGATGCTAGAAAAAAATATGATGGAATAATTATTAACGCAGCTGGTTTCACTCACACATCTATTTCTATAAGAGATGCCTTGGCCATATATAAAAAACCCATAATTGAATTACATATATCAAACATATATAAAAGAGAAGAATTTAGACATAAATCTCTTATAAGTGCAGTGGCAACTGGTGTAATTTGTGGTCTTGGAACTAACGGCTATATTTTGGCCATAAATGCAGTGCAAGAGTTGCTAAAAAATGGAAATAGATAAAAAAATAATAATTAAATTAATAAAAGTTTTAGAAGATCTAAAAAAATCATTAAAAGATAAAGAAATTGTTACTGTTGAAGATGCAGTTGAAGAAGAAATCGATTCATCTGCAATAGTTATAAAAAGTCCTATAGTTGGAACAGTCTATCTTGCGCCCGATCCAGATGCAAAAAAATTTGTAGAAGTTGGAAAAAAAATTAAAAAAGGTGACAGTGTAATGATAGTTGAAGCCATGAAAACAATGAATCATGTTTCTTCTATATCGGATGGTGTTGTTAAGGAAATTTGTGTTGAAGATGGTCAAGCAGTTGAGTTTGGTCAAAAACTTGTCGTTCTCGAATAATGTTTAAAAAAATACTAATTGCCAATCGTGGTGAAATTGCAGTTAGAATAATTAGAGCTTGTAAAGAATGGGGAATCTCTACTGTTGTGGTACATTCTGATGTTGATAAAAACAGCATGCATGTCAGATTAGCTGACGAAAGTGTTTGCATTGGTTCTCATCAACCCTTGAGCAGTTATCTAAATATTTCATCCATTATGTCTGCGATTGAACTAACTAACTCTGAAGCCGTTCATCCTGGTTATGGATTTCTTTCTGAAAATTATAATTTTGCAAAAATTTTGGAAGATAATAAAATTAAATTTATAGGAGCTTCTTCTAAATTAATCAAAATGATGGGAGACAAAATACAAGCAAAAAAAATTGCAAAAGAACATGGATTGCCTGTAATTGAAGGATCAGAAGGTGGAGTGTCTGATAAAAAAGATGCACAGAAAATTTGTAATAATATTGGCTTTCCAATTTTAATTAAAGCTGCTGGTGGTGGAGGCGGAAAAGGAATGAAAATAGTTCATAATGAAACTGAATTTGATGAACTATTTGCAATGGCTAAATCTGAAGCACAAAAATATTTTGGAAATGATGAGGTGTATATAGAAAAATTTTTTCAGGATCCAAGACATATTGAAGTTCAAATTATGTCAGGAAAAAATAGAACTGTACATTTGCACGAAAGAGACTGCTCAGTTCAAAGAAGACATCAAAAACTGATAGAAGAAACCCCAAGTCCAATTCTTAATGATAAAATTAGAAAAGATTTATTTGAAAAAACATTGAATATGGTATCCAAAATTGGATATGAAGGTGCTGGCACAGTAGAATTTATTTATGAAGATGGAAAATTTTATTTCCTTGAGATGAATACAAGGATTCAAGTTGAACATCCTGTTACTGAAGTTGTTACTGGAATAGATATTATAAAAGAACAGATTTACGTTGCTTTTACTGGAGAAACTGCACTTAAACAAGAAGATATTAATCCACGAGGACATGCAATAGAATGTAGAATAAATGCTGAAGATCCAAGAAAAAATTTTCAACCTTCGCCTGGAACTATAGAAGTGTGTCACCTGCCCTCTGGCTTTAGAACCAGAGTAGATAGTGCAATTTATCAGGGAGTTAAGATAACACCGTATTACGATAGTTTGATTTGCAAGTTAATATGTCATGGTAGAAATAGAAACGAAGCAATTCAGAGAATGAAAAGATCTTTAGATGAATTTGTGATTGAAGGAATTACAACAACTGTTGATTTACATAAAAAATTATTAAGTCATAAAAAATTTATAGATTCAAATTTTAATGTTAATTGGCTTGATCAAGAAAAAATAATTTAAGCTAATAGCATTTGGTTAACCAAATATCATACACCGGATGATCAAAAGGTTTTAATGAAGGGCTTGAGGAAAATGCCCAACCATTAAAAACAAAAACTTTATCATTATTCGTTGATGTTATATCTATAACTTGTAAATAAGCTGTTACTTCTGGATTATCATCAAATTCTGAATTTTTACACTTAAGTGATTTTATTAGTAAATTTTCAAATTTTGTCTCCTTACCAATTTTTAAAGTCAATTCGCTATTTTTAGAACTGACTTTGTCTAAAATTTTAATTTCAACAAAATTGCCTTTAAGGTTTTTATTATTTTGAGAAGCATATATATTTAGAGAAAAATAAAAAAAAACAATAAGATAAAATAATATTTTAGTTAATTTATTTTTTCCAAATATTATATTTTTTTTTAACAGCATTATTGTTTTGCTTTGGGTGATAAGCTTTATTTGTTCCTGTTAGATTCGGTTGATGAGGTTTTTGCCAACCAAATTTTTCTAATTCATGTAAGTTTTCAATTTTATTTTTTGTAAAATGTATCCAAGAATACCATTCATTAGGAATTTTTGATGCATCAATTTCATCTTTATATATTATCCACCTTTTACCACTTTTGCTTTTATAATACTTGTTGCCAAGATTATCTTTGCCAACGAGTTTTCCAAATAACAAAGTATGAAGTCTTGTGCCAAATGTCTGGCGATTCCACCATGTGCAAATTTCTTTAATAAATGTCAACATAAATTTTTAATAAATATTCAATTTAAAATTGTAAAAAATAAATTAGACTAAAATTATTATTTGTATATACAATATTTATATTAAAGACTCAAAAAACAATATTTAAAGGAAACTATGGCAAAATACTTGGTAGAAACCTGTTACAACTGCACTTTTAAAGTAAGTCATTATTTGGATAACATTAATGAAACTGAACTACAAAATTTAGAGAAAAGAGATGATGGAAAGTTTGAAATATTAGATATTAAATTAGATAATAGAAAAACGAAGAATCTTGAAGTTAAAGTTTCAAGCACAGATGGTGATAAAGAATTAAAAAAAATAGATATAATACCTCAAAACAATTCTAAAACTGTCTCAAAAAATAATCAATATTTTGCAAAAAATTTAAATGACAGTATTAGTAAGAGATTTTGTATGCCCGACAGACGTAAGGGTTATATCCAAAAAGCTACTATTGGAAATCATAAAGTTTATTTGCACACTGGCGAATATGAAGATGGTAAAATAGGAGAGATTTTCATAGATACCAGTAAAGAAGGAGAGTTAGTAAAAGCTCTAATGAATAATTTTGCAATTGCTGTTTCACTTGGATTGCAATATGGAGTGCCTTTAGATGAATTTGTTAATGCTTATGTGGATACAAAATTTGAGCCATCTGGTAAAGTGCAAGGTAATGATAGAATATTAAGCGCAACATCAATTCTAGATTATATTTTTAGAGAATTGGCAATTTCTTATCTAAATAGAGAAGATCTAGCTCACACGCCCTCAATTGGAGGACCAGACAAGCTCGTAGATGTAAAATCTGACGAAATTTCTGATGACGAAAATCAATTTTTGAAAATAGTAAAAGATATCACTAGTAAAGGATTTATAAGAAACAAATACAAAAAAAAACTGGTAGATTTATCGGATATTCGAATAAACTTAAAAGGAAAAAAGTAAATCTTTACTTTTTTTTTATAGTTAAATTTAATTCTTTAAGTTGTTCATCGCTAACAACTGATGGTGAGTTCATCATCAAATCTTGGGCATTTTGATTCATGGGAAACATGGTCACTTCTCTAATATTTTTTTCTTCGGCAAGTAACATCACTATACGATCAATGCCTGGCGCTATTCCTCCATGCGGAGGAGCTCCATAGCTTAATGCATTAATCATTCCACTAAATTTTTCATCAACTAATTTTTTATTATATCCTGCTATAGCAAACAACTTATACATTAATTCTGGAATATGATTTCTAATTGCACCAGAAGATAGTTCTACGCCATTACACACAATATCATATTGGTAGGCTGTTAATTCCAGTGGTTTTGATAAATTTAGATTATTAATATCTCCTTGTGGCATAGAAAAAGGATTGTGACTAAATTTAATTTTTTTTGTTAATTCATCTTTTTCAAAAATCGGGTAATCAACAATCCAGCAAAATGCAAAAGAGTTTTCATCAATTAAATTCAAGTCATTGGCTATTTTTTGTCTAGCCTGTGAAAGTATTTTTTGAACATCAGTTGCGCTTCCACAAGATAGAAAAATACTGTCCCCCACTTCTGCAGAGGTTAGTTTTATAATTTCTTTGATTGCATCAGTTTCAAAAAATTTACCAACTGGTCCCTTGCCACTTATTTCTTTGTCTTTTTCTATAGTAAAATAAGCAAGACCAGATGCACCTTGTTCTTTGGCCCAATTATCAATGTTGTCAAAAAAATTTCTTGGCTTACCTTTAGTATTTTTGGTAACTATTCCTCTAACTATAGAACCAGATTTAACTAATTTCTTAAATATTTCAAACTTAACATCATCTCTTTTAAAAATATCAGTTATATCGTGTATCAAAAGAGGATTTCTTAAATCGGGTTTATCTGTTCCATATTTAATCATAGCATCTGAAAATTTTATTCTTGGAAATTTTTCATAGATCATTTTTTTAGTAGAAAAATTTTTGAAAAGGTTAATCATTAATCCCTCCACAACTTGAAAAACATCTTCTTGTTCAACAAAAGACATTTCAAGATCAAGCTGATAAAATTCACCTGGACTTCTATCAGCTCTTGCATCTTCATCTCTGAAGCATGGTGCTATTTGAAAATACTTATCAAACCCCGAAACCATTATTAGTTGTTTAAATTGTTGAGGCGCTTGTGGAAGTGCATAAAATTTTCCTGGATTTAATCTGCTAGGTACTAAAAAATCTCGGGCTCCTTCAGGACTTGAAGAAGTTAAAATAGGTGTTTGAAATTCAAGAAAACCTAATTTCTGCATTTCAGATCTAATAAATGAAATTACCTTAGATCTTAAAATAATATTTTGATGAATTTTTTTTCTTCTGAGATCTAAAAATCTATATTTAAGTCTAATCTCTTCTGAATACTCTTGGTCACTAAAAACTGGAAGAGGGAGTTCTTTTGTGAAACCTAATATTTCATAAGATGATATGGATATTTCAATTTCTCCAGTTTTTATTTCAGAATTTATTGTATCTTTGCTTCTTTCAACTACTTCTCCATTAATTTTAACAACTGTTTCTAAAGGTAATTTTTCTAATTGAATAAAATTAGAATTATTTTTTTGAATAACGCATTGTGTAATGCCGTAATTATCTCTTAAATCTATAAATAAAAGATTCCCATGATCACGTTTTTTATTTATCCAACCTGATAAAGATATTTTATTATTTTTGTAACTCTTTGTTAGTTCACCACATGTATGTGTTCTGTATTTATTCAAATTATACCTATAAAATTTCTTTTATTGTTTTAAAGTTTATTGGTTTTTTTTTTTTTAAACCTAGCTCATCAATCTTATA
>Ga0187833_10000818_pt1 | contig 36270 bp, 33 predicted proteins | sample ETNtaG_37_FD_167968 | JGI IMG/M metagenome (GOLD analysis project Ga0187833, IMG submission 167968) | Marine microbial and viral communities from oxygen minimum zone, Eastern Pacific Ocean - ETNP2014_SV_400_PacBio MetaG (Illumina Assembly) | ecosystem: Environmental > Aquatic > Marine > Hypoxic...
GAGACGCCATCACCGTCATCATCCAAATCTGTATTGTTACCGATACCGTCATCATCCGTATCGACCGTCTCGCCTGAATCCAGCGGAAAATCATCATCGGTGTCCGCAACGGTGTCATCATCATCAGTATCAGCGTTGTTGCCAATACCATCGCCATCCGTATCAACGGTTTCTGCAGCATCAACCGGGAAATCATCGGCACTGTCAGCTACGCCATCACCGTCATCATCACCATCGCAGATATCACCTTCACCATCTCCATCCAGGTCTGACTGGCCCTGGTTAGCCAGGTCGATACAATTGTCGTCAAGATCAATGATGCCGTCGTCATCCGTATCGACCTCATCTGGTTCATTGCGGGTAGAGTCAAGGGGGAAGGCATCATCATCATCAGTTACACCATCGCCGTCGTCATCCGTATCCTCATTGTTACCAGTACCATCACCATCCGTATCCAGGTTTTCGGCATCATTCAGAGGGAATGCGTCCTGGTCGTCCGGTACGCTGTCACCATCGTCGTCTGTATCCGCATTATTACCGGTACCGTCTTTGTCCGTATCCAGTGCTTCTGAATCATCAAGTGGAAAGGCATCCTCCTAGTCGGCAACACCATCGTCATCATCATCGCTATCGGCATTGTCACCAGTACCGTCTTCATCCGTATCAATGGTTTCATTGCTATCCAAAGGAAATGCGTCAGTGGAATCCGAGACGCCGTCACCATCGTCGTCCGTATCAGCGTTGTTACCGATACCATCCGTGTCAGTGTCTGTTGATTCAGCTTTGTCCAGTGGGAATTCATCATCTGCATCATCGACACCATCACCATCATCATCCGTATCTGCATTGTCGCCGGTGCCGTCATTATCCGTGTCAGTTGTCTCGGTGTTATCCAGGGGGAAATCATCCAGATTGTCCGCACTGTTATCACCATCATCATCTAGATCTGCATTGTTGCCGATGCCATCGCCATCCGTATCGATACTTTCTGTATTGTCGAGCGGGAAGGCATCGCTGGTGTCCAGGACGCCGTCATCGTCATCGTCCGTATCACTGTCATCACCGACACCGTCACTGTCAGAGTCAGTAAATGTTGCTATCGTCACCTGCGTCTGGCTGTTGCTCTTATTACCGGCATCATCTGTGCAGCTAATCGGAATACTGGTTGTTTCTCCTGCCGGAAACTCCGCAGGACTGGTGGGTGTGGTGACTACCAGGTTCGGTGAAGCCGTGGTTTCATCTGTACAGGAAATGGGCGCCAGGAAGTCAACAACCTGCTGATTGCTGACAGGGATGGCACTGTTGCTGACTATCTGCAAGGGGCTAGTGGGCACATTGCTGATGACCGGGTCTGTCACATCCGAGGAGACAGTAATAGAAGTGCCCGTGTTATTTCTTGGGGTTCCGGACGCCGTTGGGAAACTGCCAACCTGTAAAGTTGATGCGCCACCAGCATAGTTGACACTGCCGTTTTCAGCCAGGAACCCATCTGGAATAGTGAAGTCAGCAGTTATGCTGTAGGTTGTCTGGAAATCTGCTGTTGCCAGAAGGACATAGCTGCCAGCACTGCCCGTGAGACTGGTATCAAAAGTATAAGTTGTGTCTGCCAACCAGGGTGAAGCCGTTCAGGCCATGATTGCCCCCTGTATCGCTCGTTGGAACCATCATCTCGACGAATTGCAAAGTGCCATCTGCATTACTGAAAGCTTCAACGACATCCCAGCCATGGTGACCGGAATATGCCATGCAGCTGGATAGCATACAGATAGTAGTCAAAATCAGGTTGTTCAGTCTTTTCATCAGAAGTTCCAGACCAGACCCAATTTGGCCATCCAGTTCTCATAGTGCTTGCCACCACCATCTGCATCAAAGTAACTGGCGGTGATATCCATGTTGACCCTGGACAGGGGAAACGCAATACCAATGTTCAGTTTCTGCATATCACTCACCACCCGGTAAGAATATCTGTGACTGCAACTGCTGGGACTCGTACATTGGTTAAACACTGGATCTTCACTCTGTGCTTCATAGTCGACGCTGGCATCCACGCCCCCCGAAACCGTAGAGGTGATACCGCCATGACGATAGGCATACTCAGCAAACAGGTCGACAAAAGGCATGATTTCGTAGTCAAGACCCATGTAGATTTCATGGGCAGCGGTATCAAAAGCCGCATCACGTGACTCCTCGCTGGCAGATTTGTTCAGGAACACCAGATCAGTATAACGATAGCCCAAATGCCGGACGACCCTGGTCGTGAGGCGGCGGTTAATATTGAGGTCAAGATCGAAAAATATACCTTCCCTTGCATCACTGTCTCGATATTCAAGTATGGTGGCATTCGCACTGACCCCAAACCAGAAACTGCTGTAACCCACCGAGGGCTGGTGAATCCAACTGAATCCTCCTGTGATGGACAGGTGGTCCAGGTCATCATATTCCTCGTGATCGCTGTATGATGCGTAACCAGAGACAATCCATTGGTTGGACACACCATTTTTGCGAAGGTGTCCTGCGCCGATGCTGACTGTAGATACAAGGTCCGAGACCTGATCTTCATCCTTGGTAGGATCGGCTGACGTTATCTTCATGCTCGAACGAAAATTGCATCTCCTGATACCAGCCAGAGCCATATACATCAGCAAGACATTGTGTGCTCAGCGAAAAAAGGAAAAGATAAGACAAACTTATGGTAAAGGCGGGTTGCTTCATAGAAACTTGACCCCAGGGTTTGGTCATTGGAACTTTTTTTGACATGAGTAGCATATACGATGCAGACGAATCGCGCAGGCGGTTTTTACTCTACCTGCTTTCCACAGGTGCGTTGTCGACTATTACTGCTTGTGGATCCTCGGGTCAGGCCGCATCGGCTATGCCTGAAGAGCTTTCAGCTGGTCGTTCCATTTTCAAGTTTTCCGGGGATGTGCGTGTAAACGGTCAACAAGTCACACTGGAGACTCTGATAAGGGCTGGCGATGTGATCGAAACCTTTGACAAGAGTTTCATCATCTTTGTTCTGAACAAGGATTCATTTATTCTCAGAAGCAACAGCAAGATGTCTCTGCCAGTAGCGGTAGCTGCGGTCGTGCCCACGGTGTTGTCACTTGACCGTGGCAAGGTCCTTACTGTTCTCGCATCGAGAACAACACGGATTAAAACACCCTCGGCAATTATTGGTATTCGTGGCACCGGTGTTTACCTGGAAGCAGAGCCTGAGCTTTCTTACGTCTGCACCTGCTATGGTCTTGCTGATCTTGCAACTACAGACGATCCCGATATAAACGAGACCATCTTGTCCGAACACCACACTTCGCCAAGATACATTCTGGCAGACAAATCATCGGCTAAAAGAATTCAACCGGCTCCATTCAAGAATCACGATGACCAGGAACTGTTGCTGATCGAAACCCTGGTTGGCCGAACCACTCCCTATGTGGTTCCCAAAGGAATTACACGAACAAGAAGCAGATACTTCTGATACCCCGGACAGAGATAGCAACCAGCGGCATGCGTTTTCTATTGATCGCGACGATACTCCTATTTGCCGGTTGTGGGTCGCCGGACAAAACGACGAATGATATTTCACCTCCCGTTGCAGCTCAGCACAAGAAAAAGCTATCCATTCACGGGCACGAACGGGTAGATGAATATTACTGGATCCGGGACGACTTAAGAAAAGACCAAAAGGTGTTGGAACTACTCGCTGACGAGAATGCTTACACCAGGAAGGTCATGTCCCATTCAGAGAAGCTTCAACAAGACTTGTTCCATGAAATGTCGAACCGGCTGGCCGCCGCGGACCGTACTGTGCCTGTGTTAAAGGGTAACTATTTCTATTTTAGAGAGTTCCGAGAGGGTGGAGAATACCCGGTTTACCTCAGGGCGGCCGTAAATAACCCGGATCAGGAGGAGGTGCTGCTGGATGCCAACATGATGTCAGAGGGGCGTGAGTTCTACAGTATAGGTAACTGGAGTGTCAGCCCCAGTGAAGGCCTGCTCGCCTTTGCTGAAGACATAGTCAGCAGAAGGGAATATACAATCCGTTTTAAGGATCTTGGCAGTGGTGAAGGTCTTGATGATGAAATCAGAAAAGTAGCACCATCTTTAGCATGGGCATCAGACAATCGAACGATTTTTTATGTTGACAAGAACCCGGAGACATTACTGCCTTACCGCGTGTATCGACACGAGATAGGAACATCTCGTAGTGATGATGTTCTCGTTCATGAAGAGCGTGACGATGCATTTTCCACGTCCGTTTATACCACCAGGTCACAAAAGTTCGTTGTTATTTCAATGGCAAGCATCGATTCCACAGAGATCAGACTGATCAAAACAGACAAGCCGAATTCCTCAACAGAGATTTTTCTTGCCAGGGAGGACGATCATGAATACAAGCTTCGTCATATTAATGAAACCTTCTACATTCGTACCAATTGGCTGGCTGAGAATTTTCGCCTGATGAAGGTCGAGGATGACAAACTTGGAGACAAGACATTGTGGCAGGAAGTTATTCCACATCGTCAGGATGTTCTGTTGCAGGATATTGAAGTATTCAATGATCATCTGGTAATGGTCGAGCAGATTAGCGGGCTGCCTCGGCTTCGAATTGTTACTCTTGATGGCGGAAAGGAGAGGGTGGTTACCTTTCCAGAGCCTGCCTACACCGTCTATTTGCATTCCAACCCAGAAGTTAACACAAGCAGGTTGCGCTATGTTTATTCGAGCCTGACGACACCGGTATCTGATTTTGAACTGGATATGGAAACCGGGAAGTCGATATTACTCAAGGAGGAAAAGGTGCTGGGTGGGTTTGACCGAACCCTCTATCAGTCAGAGCGCAGAATGTTCAGTGCGAGGGATGGAACCAGCGTGCCTGTTTCACTGGTGTATCGTCCAGATCTGTTTTCGAGGGGGACGAACCCCATCTACATATACGCTTATGGGTCTTATGGCTACTCTACGAACTCGTCCTTTCTGTCAAAACGATTGACCCTGCTGAATAGAGGGTTTGTATACGCCATCGTGCATGTTCGTGGCGGCTCGGAACTGGGGCGCCACTGGTACAATGATGGAAAACTGCTCAACAAGAAAAATACGTTTTCCGACTTTATTGATGGTACCCAATTCTTAGTGCAGGAAGGCTATGCCAGTGCGGATAAGGTTTTTGCTGCAGGAGGATCCGCAGGAGGGCTTCTCATGGGGGTTATTTCCAATGAAGCACCGGAGCTTTATAAGGGCATTGTCGCTGACGTTCCATTTGTCGATGTTGTGACCACTATGCTTGATGAGTCCATACCACTGACTTCCGGTGAATTTACTGAATGGGGTGATCCGAGAGAGAAACAATACTATGACTATATGTTGTCCTATTCCCCCTATGACCAGGTCAAACAGCAGAAATACCCCAACATGCTGGTAACCGCAGGGCTTCACGATTCCCAGGTCCAGTATTTTGAACCGGTAAAGTGGGTATCCCGACTTCGCAGGCTCAAGTTGGATGACAACCTGCTGTTATTGGATATCAGTATGGATAGCGGCCACAGCGGGGCGTCCGGGCGCTATGAAAGACATCGACAAGATGCGCTTGAATATGCGTTTGTGTTGAAGTTATCTGGTGATGCTTCCCGTTAAGTATATTTCGGGCATCGCCCTGACCCTGATAATTTCTACTTCCTGTGGCGGCGGGGGAGGAGGCTCTGCAACTGCGCCGATGATCGCAGGGGACAACTGGTGCCATAATCAGTTTCTCGATCCAATTGAATCAAACCGGGCGCTGGTAACAAAAATGGAATCGAAGATGCAGGTTGAAACCCTAATCCCCTACCTGTAGTTCATGCAGGTGGTTCACAAATCGCTCCAGGATCTCGTAGGGCTGGCAACCGACAACGTAAAGTTCACGACTCGAAAATGTTGGCACGCCGGTTATACCAGCCTGCCTGGATCGCTCCCAGTCCATATCAACCTGGGGACTGAATATTCTTTCCTGCAGAATTTGCCTTGCTTCCTCCTGATCGAGACCTGCTTCACCGGCCAGGCTTACCAGCACCTCGACATCACTGATATTCTGGTTCTCGACAAAGTAGGCCCTGAATAAAAGATCATGTATATCGTCAGCGCTCTGCTGGGTGTCCGCCCAGCTTCCCAGCTCCTGGGCCAGGCGGCTGTTGTAGACCATGGAGCGATTGCCATAGGGCAGCCCCTCTTCTTCCATACGGTTGCGCATATCGTCACGCATGGCCGATATATCTACAGCAGCCCTGTGCCTGAACATCTCCTTTATTGACTGGCCTTCTTCAGGAGTCTCGGGATGCAGGGGGAAATGAATCCAGCGGGTCTCTACATTATGTTCCTGTTTGAGCTTTTCAATACTAACTGTACTGAGGTAGCACCAGGGTCAGACGTAGTCAGAAAAGATCTCTAACAGAATATGTTCACTCATGGGTCTTGCCTAGATTCAGGTTGCCAAAGTATAGCATCGTCCTGATTTAAAGGGACGATCAGCCCGGCGTGTATACTGTTCTCTTAGCTTCCTCCCGGTTGCGAATTTCTGTCGACGAAATGTCTTCCATGAAGTCTTCCTGACTGACGCCAATGCACCTTTCGGCCAGTGATGCCGGAATATCCAGGTCACTGAGAGTCAGAAAGCCCTGCGCTGTCTGCCTGCCAAAGACTAGAAACTTGTTACCCAGACTGCTTATCTCCTGCAGCACCTGGTCCCGCTTTTCCTCGCTTGAATCATAGTATTTCAGCGCGATAATTCGCATGAGCGTATCAATACCCACAAGGAAAGTCGTTCCCGGGAATAACCGGCACTTTTCCACAAAGGTCGGTGCATTGGAAAATGCCAGCGGCCAATCCTGCAATGCCTCACAACGGGTATGCATTTCAATGAAATCGAGAGGCGGTTTGTCGACATTGGTGACCGATATCTCAAGGGTCACAGGTTTGCCCAGCTGTCTTTGGGCGTAATCGACCATTCGTTGGTGACCCTGGTGCATTGGGTTGAAGGTACCGGGGAAAATCAGCTCGGGCGAATTGCTTAAGGGGGTGACGCTTGTACGCTGGCTATAGAGGTCCTGCCATGCGGGCTCAGCGTTTATTTTGTTGCGCGTGACTGTATCTGTTTTCCGCAGTTCAGCGAGGTATTCAATCTCAATGCCGAGTGATTCCGCGATAAAACCCAGGACAAGTGTACTGCACAGGTGCTCTTCCTTCTCCCGGCTTCGGCCTGACTTATCGAAGGTTACAGCGATTTCAGTTGTCCGTTCGGCCGACTGGATTGCGACAAAGCACCGATCAGTCCCACGCCGATCACGGTTAGTGGCCAATGCTGCGGTGCAGCCGACACCAAAGACGGGACCCTCCCGCTCCAGTTCCCGAGCCCGTTGCCATGCCACCATGGCCATTGTTCGGGCTGTTTTGCTACTGCAGGCGGTTTCGGGTTTTCCCCCTAGGTAAGCGGCTAGCTCTTTGTCATGGTAAGGGATAAATGCGGACAGGAGTGTATTTGATGCACCGGGTACGGCCAGTAGTTTTGTCACACTTGACGCACCACCACCGGTAATGGCGAGTATAATCTTGCCATCTGCATCATGGATCTGTTGAATGAAATGTTTGTCCAACTTAACGAAAGCCACTACCAACACCCCGGGGAACCTAGCTTAGCAAATGAACAGGATCATTAGACAATTTACCCGTGAATGGGGTTTAAGGGTATGGATTGAGTCAATGCTTCTGGCGGCCTGCTGCATAGCGCCCGCAGCAGCTGATGATGAAAATCCGGTGACGGAACTCACACCGCAAGCACTGCCAGGCTACCAGTTTGAACGCGACGAAACTCCGGCCATCGTCGAGGACCTCTCTTTCGGCCAGAGATTTACCCTTGATTCACAACGAAAGGAGATGAAAGATCTGGTGGCAAGAAGGCTTGGCATACTAAGGATCAATCAAAGCACCGGTGACCTCAATACAATTCAGCAGCTGGTAGATCGGCGAGTGATAGGGAAGGGAGAGGTACAACAATGGCAGGCGCTGGGCGTTATCTTCGGTGACATTCTGGTCAAGGAAATGGGTTTACACTGGGTTAGCTACAAAGATAAATTTGGTACCAGCAAAGCACTCGGATGGAGGGAGACGAAAAATTTTGTTTTCCCAGTAACCATGTTTTCCCGACGAGTCCAGTTCAAGCAGACAATAGACGCAGCTGCAATGTATGAGAAGATCAAGCAGGAAGTGACTGCATTCAAGCAGTTTGAACAGCGTAACCTCAAGATTTGAGAAAGCCTGATCTGCTCAAACGCCTATGCCAGCATGCCATCGAGTTCCTTTATGACCAGGTCCCCGAACTCTACAGTCGAAACTATTTTGATGCTGTCATCTGCGGTTGAAAGATCAGCGGTGGAGTAGCCACTCTCAAATACACTTCGCATGGCGCTCCAGACTGCATCCGCTTCTTTTTTCATGGAAAAACTCATTTCCAGCATCATGGCAACGGAGCCAATCATGGAGTAGGGGTTCGCAATATTCTTTCCTGCTATATCCGGTGCCGAGCCATGGGAGGGTTCGTAGTACGCTTTTTCCGGTCCTATGCAGGCAGAGGGCATTAGCCCGAGGGAACCCAGAATGCCGCCCCCCTGGTCACTCAGAATATCGCCGAACATATTTTCCATAACCATGACATCAAATTGTCCCGGGTTTAGACACAGAGCCGTCGCAGCGGCGTCAACCAGCAGATGTATCACCTCGACATCCTGGTATTGCTGGTGCACTTCATCGAGGACTTCGTTCCAGAAAACGCTGGACATCAGAACGTTGCTCTTATGGATATTGTGCAGCCGCTTCTTGCGTAGCCGTGCCTGATCGAAGGCGACTTCAAGAACCTGACGAATCTGGTTCTCATCATACTCAAGGGTTTCATGAACGTATCGAAGTCCGGCCTCGTTAACGCCGCGCTCCTTGCTGCCAAAATAGAGACCGCCCACAAGCTCTCTGATGAGTAGTATATCTATGCCGCCCTGGATAACTTCTGGTTTAAGGGGTGAAAAATGTGCCATGTTCTCACTGAGGAATATTGGACGGAAATTCGCAAAAGTATTGTAGCGAGCGCGCAGTGGAAGAATTGCGCCACGCTCTGGCTGCTCTTCAACTGGAATTTTTTTGGATTCTTCATAGCTGAGACCGACAGGCCCTTTCAGGATGGCATCAGCACTGTCACAGACTGTTTTGGTTTCATCCGGAAATGCCTTGCCATGTTCAAAATAGGCGGCGGCACCGAAAGGTGCATAGGTTAATTCAAACTCGGTGTCAGACCGGGTCGAGAGTGCAGAAAAGATACGAACCGCCTGTGCCATGATCTCTGGTCCAATAGCATCTCCTTCGAGAATGGCAATTTTGTAGGCATTCGTCATCTTACGCTCGCTCGGTCAAAAAAAGGGCTGGATTCTAGCATGTTGCGGACCAGGATGGTTCTCAATAGTGGAGAATTAATAGCGGAGAATCCCTTGCCGTTCAAGGGTCCACCTGTTCTCAACATCCCGCAATTCGGTCTCCAGATCAGCGTAACTCTGCGCTTCATCGTCCACCCAATTTCTCAGTCTGGGTCCCCCATTGATAACATCAATGGGAATTCTGCCTGACTCGTATTCGTACTCGTGATGTCGCCAGAGGTCATACTCAGGCACACAGTGCCTAAGGCTTTTAAGCAAGCCGGCGATCAGGCGAAACGGTTTGAAGGCACCATGATCATACCCGGCATAGTCAGTGTGAATCTGAATACCCTTGCACATGGATCCCTGATATTTGTGAAAGGTTGGTTCAAAGAAGCATGGGCGAAGGTAGGCACTGCCCAGCCATTCGGGAACAAATGCGCGCAGGTGAGACAGGACATCTTCCAGGGGGAAGTCCGGCGCACCGATAACCTCCAATGGTATTGAAGTTCCGCGCCCCTCGGATAAGGTAGTTCCTTCCAGTAACACTGTGCCCGAAAAGCACCGGCTCATATTCTGGCTTGCAGCATTTGGACTCGGGTTAATCCAGGGCCTGAGACCGCTTGGCCATCCAAGGCCGGGTCCCTCATCAGGCAGGTAATCCTGCATATCAATGATGCGAAGATTGGCCCTGGCCGTCATCTTTGCATTGAACCAGTCCGCCAGTTCGCCAACGGTTAAACCGTGACGTGTCGGCAATGTGTCACAACCAACAAAACTTTCCTCCCCTGCCTGAAGGAATAGCCCATCGACGGGTCGGCCAGCTGGATTTGGCCGGTCCAGAACCCACAGCTCAACTCCAGCTTTGCCACAGGCTTCAACAAAATACTTCAAGGTTGAGATGTAGGTATATATCCGACAGCCTATATCCTGAAGGTCATAGAGAATGACATCCAGGTCCTTAAGCATGTCAGGGGTGGGAAAGCGATGTTCACCATATAAACTGATGACAGGGATCTGATGAACCGGGTCCATATAGTCACTGGACTCGATCATATTGTCCTGTTTGTCCCCACGCATACCATGTTGTGGCCCAAATGCACGAATGACGCTACAGCCACTTTCGAGGAGCGCATCCAGGGTATGCTGATTGCCTGAAGTGACCGAGGCGGGGTGCGCTATCAATGCAACGTTTTTATGCTGGAGTTCAGCCAGTAGTCTTGAAGATCCCAGCAGCCGGTCTATTCCGAATTGAAAGCTCATAATGTGGCGAATATTCCTGATACAGTGTGAATGAGACTACAGGTCAACTCGATGTACAAGCAGATGATGCCTCCTGTCGTGGAAATCAGCCGCCTTTCCATGGGATAACGCATAGTATAGGAGTCCTGATTGGTACTTGATCACCGCTGCAATTCCAATCAGCAGCGATTCCCCTCGCAACCCTCCGGCAGCAATACGCGCGTCCAGTGATGCAGCTCTGGTGCTTTTTTTCGACCGGAGTTCTCGAAGGACAAGGCTGCTGCTCTCTTTCATATCTTTTCGCTCCTCCGAAAAGCTAAAGCAATTCCAGTTTCCCCCTGGTGAAATATTGAATTCAAGGTATCCAGTTTGTCCAGCCAGGCCGAGAAAAAATTCCAAACAGGTGCTCTCCCACAGGCCAGATTCTCTTGCAAGAGGATTTCTCTTCGCCGGCCAGCAGATTTCACCTAGGTGACCTTCGACTTTATAGCTGACATCAATCATGCCCTCATGCAGCGTAAATTCTCCACCGAGTGACTCGACCAAGTCATTGCTGCTAAAAGGTTCTAATTGGAACTGCATTTTTCTGCTCCGTTCTAGTACTACCTGCCCAGAAGCCAAATAAACTGTATGCTACAAATGCGCCGGATTATCTTCGGCAGCGGTAAGAGGTAAAGTAATGATCGAGTATGACTTTGACCTGTTTGTCATAGGTGTTGGCTCTGGAGGGGTCAGGGCTGCTCGTATGAGTGCCCAGTATGGTGCCCGGGTTGCAACTGCTGAAGACAAATACATGGGTGGAACCTGCGTTAATGTTGGATGCATACCAAAAAAGCTATTTGTTTACGCCTCCCATTTCCCCGAAGAATACCATCATGCACAAGGGTTTGGCTGGGGACCAGCAGAACCATCATTTGACTGGCAGGTACTACTCGACAACAAGAACCAGGAAATTAAAAGACTCAACGGCGTTTACCAGGGACTGCTTGACCAGGCAGGTGTAACGCACTATGACGGTAGAGCGCGGATAGTAGATGCGCACCATGTATCGATTAATGACCAGGTCGTATCCACCGGAAAAATACTGGTAGCTACCGGAAGCTGGCCATCCGTTCCTGAGTTTCCTGGTAGCGAGCACGTCATAACCTCAAATGAGGGCTTTTTCCTCAAGACCTTGCCCAAAAAATCCCTGGTCGTCGGAGGCGGTTATATAGCCGTTGAGTTTGCCGGTATCTTTCAGGGGCTGGGGGTGGAGAGCCATCTTTCATACCGAGGCCCGCTCTTTCTTCGGAAATTCGACCGGGATGTGAGAGAGGTGGTGAGAGACGAACTACATAAGAAAGGAGTACACCTGCATTTTGACAGCCATGTCGAAAGAATTGAAAAGCATGCCGATGACCTGTTCCTGGTTCATTTCGCCGACGGGTCACAAATGGAAACTAACCTTGTTTTGTATGCGACTGGCCGTCACCCGGCAGTCACAGATATAGGTCTCGAGAATGTCAATGTCGACCTCCGCAGCAATGGGGCCATTATCGTTGATGATGAATTCAGAACTTCCGAACCCAGCATATTTGCACTGGGAGACGTGACTGACAAAATCCAGCTGACGCCGGTCGCCATAGCTGAGGCGATGGCTTTTTCAGCAACCCATTTTAATAATGATCCTAAGGTGATGGATTATGACGACATCGCCACCGCCGTTTTCTGTCAACCGAATATCGGCACGGTTGGCATGACCGAAGACGAAGCCAGGGAGGCCTATGATGAGATCGAAATATATCGTTCTATTTTCCGGCCTCTGAAACACACTTTGAGTGGCAGCGATGAGCAATACCTCATGAAAATTATTGTCGACAAGGCCACTGACAGGCTTGTTGGTGCTCATATGGTGGGGTCCGAAGCGGGTGAAATTATCCAGGGCCTGGCTGTTGCCTTTAAAGCTGGTGTAACCAAGTCCATCCTGGACTCAACCATTGGTATTCACCCGACCACGGCAGAAGAATTTGTCACGATGCGGGAACCCGCCAGCTGAGCGTCTTATCTTTTTGTGCCTGATCGAGGCTTACATTCGGGTGAGGACCCGATGCAAACACAACGGAACTAGAAGGAGGTTAATTTTTTGAGCGACGTACTAACAAGCCTGACTAGGCTATTAAATCTGTTGGATTCCCTGCTTGGGTCTGCACAGTACTTTCCATTTTTGTTGCTTGGCACGGGCATTTTTTTCACCTTCTACCTGAAGTTTCCACAAATTCGGTTTTTCAAACATGCCTGGCGAATTGTGAGCGGCAGGTATGACAACCCAAATTCCAGGGGTGACGCAACCCATTTCCAGGCACTGGCAACTGCCATCTCGGGCACCGTAGGTACCGGGAATATTGGTGGTGTCGGGCTTGCATTATACCTCGGTGGTCCCGCCGCACTTTTTTGGATGTGGATGACCGCCTTCTTCGGTATGACGACCAAATTCGTAGAGGTGACTCTTTCCCACAAGTACCGGGCCGAAGATGAGGATGGGTTTATTGTTGGAGGCCCCATGTATGTAATGGAGCGTCGCCTCAACATGAAGTGGCTGGCAGTATTTTTTGCTGTAGCTACGGTCGTTAGCAGTTTCGGTACGGGCAGCCTGCCACAGAGTAATAGTATTGCATCAGGTATCAACTCAACCTTTGGCATCCCCGAGTGGATCACCGGCCTTGTATTGGCCATTATCCTTGGGCTTGTCATTGTCGGTGGCATCCGAAGGATCATCCAGGTTGCTGAAAAACTCGTACCAACGATGGCTGTCATTTATATTGTTGGTGCACTCGGGGTTATCTTCGCCAACATTGACCAGGTTGGCGCGTCGTTTGTCGCAGTAATCAGCGATGCCTTTACCGGCTCTGCCGCAGCAGAAGGATTTTTAGGTGCAAGTTTTGCCTATGCTTTCAACAGGGGAGTGAATCGAGGCCTGTTTTCCAACGAAGCCGGCCAGGGGAGCGCCCCCATCGCGCATGCTGCAGCTAAGGCCGATGAACCAATATCAGAAGGTATGGTGTCAATTCTTGAACCCTTCATTGACACCATCGTTATTTGTACCTTAACCGGGTTGGTCATACTGTCATCCGGCGTATGGACGGAGAAACATCATACGGTTTTCCAGGGTTTCGATATGGAATTCGTCCAGGGGCACTATTCCGAAACTGACCCGGCTGACAGAAATGCTCTTTTTACCCACCTCAGCTTCACGATGGAAGCAGATCCTGTGCAGTCTTTCGATGGCGGCATTGAGGTGATCAATGGAGTTGCAGTTGGTTCAGGTTTCACGGTTCTGCACAACCGCTCGCTGGCAGAAGAGGTACGCTACTACGAGGGTGACTCTCCTTTCACCGGAGAACTGGCTATAGAGGATGGCAAGCTCACTAATGATGTGACTGTCAAAGGCAAGTCTCTGGTTCACTCTGTTGAATTAACCACGATTGCATTTACGCGCGGTATTTTTGGCGACTATGGCAAGTACATTGTATCGATTGGTCTGGTGCTCTTTGCATTTTCCACCTCGGTAGCCTGGTCCTATTATGGTGACCGGGCCATGACCTACCTGTTCGGAGTAAAGTCAGTTCTACCATACCGTCTGCTCTATGTAATCGGCTTTTTTATTGCCGCTGTCGCGGATACGTCTCTTGTCTGGCTCCTGTCAGCCATCGCCATTGCATTTATGACGATTCCGAATTTATTTGCAAGCCTGATGCTGCACAAGGAAATGAAAGCTCTAATTGATGAATACTGGCACGACTTCAGGGAGGAGCACCCGGATGGATACTGAGGTTCAGTCCAGTAACTCCGGTTTCATGTTGCTGCAGTCTCGAAGAATTGACAACCTCAATCTGGAGGTACACGAATATAGCCACCTGGAAACAGGAGCATCCCACTACCACCTGGAAACGGATCATACTGAAAATGTGTTCATGGTCGCATTGCGCACAGTGCCCACTGATTCGACCGGAGTAGCTCACATACTGGAGCACACGGCATTGTGTGGCAGTGAACAATATCCCGTCCGCGACCCCTTTTTCCTGATGATCAGGCGCTCACTGAACACGTTCATGAATGCTTTCACCACGAGTGATTACACGGCGTATCCGTTCGCCAGTCAGAATAGGAAAGACTTCTTCAACCTGATGGATATCTATCTGGATGCTGTTTTTTTCTCCCGACTGGACCCACTGGATTTTGCTCAGGAAGGCCATCGCCTGGAGTTCGAAGATCCCGATGACGATACGACTCCACTGGTTTATCGCGGTGTTGTTTATAATGAGATGAAGGGAGACAGCAGTTCACCTATATCCGCGCTATATTCGGAACTGCAGAAACACCTGTTCCCAACCGTTACTTATCACTACAATAGTGGTGGTGAACCCCAGCATATTCCCGACCTTAAGTATGAGCAACTGCTGGATTTCTATCACTCCCACTACCATCCAGGTAATGCCATATTCATGACTTTTGGCGACAACCCTGTATCAGAAATACAGGCGTGCATAGACAAGTCACTGCAAAGAACCCGGACAAACGATAGCCAAAAGCAAAGTTTTCCAACAATCATGGTCGGCCCAGAAGCGAGACTGTCTTCACCCGTTCAGGCGAGTGCTGCCTACGCAATGGATCAGGAACCCACAGATGGTAAGACCCACATCGTTGTTGCCTGGTTGCTGGGGGAAAATACGGATCTCGAGATGCTGCTTAAATGCAATATCCTGTCCGATACACTGCTAGATACAAGTGCATCTCCGTTAAGAAAAGCGCTTGAGCAGTTTGAGCTCGCTGCTGCTGCTTCGCCACTCAGCGGGCTGGAAGAAACCAATCACGAAATGAGTTTTATGTGTGGGGTTGAGGGCTGCGATCCTGAGCATGCGGATGAGGTTGAGAATATCATTTTGGGTGTGCTGGAGAAGGTTGCAGAGGAGGGTGTTGAAACCGAACGGTTGGAAGCCGTGCTGCATCAGTTGGAGCTGTCACAGCGAGAGGTGGGCGGCGATGGCATGCCCTATGGTCTACAACTCATTTTTTCATGTATGTCTGCAGCTATTCACAGGGGGCGCCCAATCGACCTGCTGGACCTTAATCCTGTAATTGAAAAACTGCGGCTTGAAATTCAGGACCCATCGTTCATTAAAACGCTGGTAAGTGATTTGCTACTGAACAACCGGCACCGTGTTCGACTGGTCATGCGACCTGACCTGGAATTAAGCGAGAAGCGTGACCGCGACGAGAAAAGCAGACTTAAAGACATTCTCGCAGGATTATCCGCCAGCCAGAAAAAGGAAATAGTGACTCAGGCAGCGGCACTTAATGCACGGCAACTGGAGGAGGAAGATATTGATGTGCTACCTAAGGTAGGACTCAGTGATATTCCTGATGCACTCAGTGCCCCGGTGGGTAAGTCTCATCACAGAGAGGAGATTACCAGTTTTGGTGCTGGCACCAATGGTCTGGTCTATCACCAGGTCATCACCGAAATCCCTGACCTGCCAGCCACTGAGATGAATCTGTTACACCTTTTTTCTCAACTCATCACAGAAGTTGGCTCTGGAAAGCGAGATTATCTGCAGACTCAGCTGCTGCAACACGCGATAACTGGAGGTGTGAGCGCCTATCCCAGTTTCCGCGCTGATCGCCATAGGCCTGATCTGTTCACGGCCTTTTTGACGGTAGGTAGCCGGACGCTAAATGCCAAGGCCACCCCCATGATCGAGTTGCTAAGAGAAACGATCAGTGAAGCGAGATTTGATGAGTCAAATCGAATTCGTGACCTGGTGAAACAGATGAGGGTTCGAAAGGAAGCAAATATCGCGGGGAATGGTCATACCTATGCGTTAACCGCAGCAGGGAGTTGCCTGAGGCCGGTTCCATGGATTACGCACCGTCTGACTGGCCTTCAGGCTGTTGAAAACCTGAAGCTGCTTGACGACTCGCTGGATGATGCAACTGCACTCAAGGAATTTTGCGACAACCTTGAAAGCCTGCGGGACAAGATCCATGCCGCCAGCCGACATTTTCTGATTGTGGGTGAAAACAGCGAAATCGGACGCCTGGTATCCGCAGTCGACTCTATCTGGCCACCGGACAGCGTTACCACCAAACCCCTGCAACCGGATTTTGTGCAGCAACCGGTAAATCAGGCTTTTCTGACAAGTACTGCGGTCAACTATTGTGGCAGTGTATTTGAGACTGTTGCCGAAGATCACGAGGACTCCCCCGCGCTCGCTGTGCTGGCAGCCGTGCTGCGAAATGGTTACCTGCACCAGGCCATTCGTGAGCAGGGCGGAGCATATGGCGGTGGGGCCATGCATGACTCAGGTAACGGGCTGTTCCGTTTCTACTCTTACAGGGACCCCAGGCTGATGGAATCGTTTGACGCCTTCACGCAGTCAGTCGCCTGGGTGTGTACGGAAAAAATCAGCTTTGCAATGGTTGAAGAAGCCATACTCGGTCTCGTCAGTATGATTGATGCGCCAGGTTCTCCCGCAGGAGAGGCGAGACAGGCTTACCATAACGGGCTCCATGGTCGCGGTCCTGAGCAGAGAAGAGCCCTGAGGTCAGGAATCGTTAAAGTGAGAGAGCAGGATATCAAGCGGGTTGCAGAAACGTATCTTCAAGGCGAGGGCTGCAGAGGAGTGGTGACCAGTGATGCCCGGCGACCTGAAATTGAGGGCGATTTTGTCATCACCAGCGTCTGAAATTGAACTGTTCTATTGGCCAACGCCCAATGGCTTCAAAATCACGATCATGCTGGAAGAGCTGGCTGTGCCCTACCGGATCACGCCAATCGATATCACCACCGGTGAGCAGTACTCAGATGAATTCACTAGCGTATCACCGAACAATAAGATTCCTGCTATCAAAGATCTCAGTCCTCGCCATGGAAACGATGAAGTAACACTGTTCGAGTCCGGTGCCATCCTTTTATACCTGGCAGAAAAGTACGGCAAGCTGCTGCCTGAGGATGCCACGTCCCGGTCACAGTGCCTGCAGTGGTTATTCTGGCAGGTTGGAGGTCTTGGTCCCATGGGCGGACAGGCACATCATTTTCGGCTCTATGCGGAAGAGGAAATAGACTACGCCATTGATCGGTATACGCTTGAGTGTCATCGCCTGTATGGCGTGATGGACAGACAATTGCAGGGGCAGGAATTTCTTGTTGGAGAGTACAGTATTGCAGATATCGCCTGCCTGCCCTGGATATACAGGCATGAGCGACAGGGACAGAAACCGGAAGACTTTCCCCACCTGCAGGGCTGGTACCAGAACCTGATGTCACGGAAAGCGGTAGCAGCTGGTCTCGCGGTAGCAGCCGAACTAAGGAATGATGCTGCCTTCACCAGTGAAAAGGGTCGTTCGGTGCTGTTTGGTAAAGAGTAGTGTTAACGGTGGCGTGGAACAGTGCCAAAAAAAAGGTCGTGATATTAGCCTGACTGGCGAAATCCAGTGGTAGAGTTTTTGACCTGATTCCACAGGTTTCCATTGGAATTGTTCTCTTGACAAACCATTACCGCTTCTACATCCTGTCCGCCTTGATCGGGTGAGCAATGGATCTCCTGTTCTGGGGAAAATTAGCACCACTAATTCAAAATGATAAGAGCAACAATTCCTATAGGTACCAGTATGAAAGAGCGTCAGATTAGGCTCGGCCTCGCCACATTGGCGTTGTGCACCGTGTCAATCATCAATTTCGGTGAGTTACAAGCACAATCCCTTGATGAAGTTCTGGGTGTAAGGGCGGTTACGACGGAAGCCGGTAGAAAGTCTCAGACAAAGATCGATGAGGTCACCGAAGATACTCGTAGCTTACTGAGCCAGTACAAGCAGGTCATGAAGGTTGTAGATGGCTTAAAGATCTATAATAAGCAGCAGCGAAGACTGATCAAAAATCAGAATCAGGAAATGACCGAGTTGGATTCGTCAATTGACAATGTCACTGTTATCGAACGGCAGATAGGTCCGCTTATCGAGCGTATGATCGATAATCTTGACAAATTCGTAAGTCTGGATGTTCCCTTCCTGATGGCGGAGCGCACTGAGAGGCTCGAGTTTCTGCATGAAACACTTGACCGTGCCGACGTGAGCGTGGCAGAAAAATTCAGTCAGGTGCTTCAGGCATACCAGGTGGAAAATACCTACGGATCTACCATTGAAGCCTATACAGATGTAATTGAACTGGATGGCAAATCCAGACAGGTAGACATGCTGAAATGGGGCAGGGTATCCCTGGTTTTCCAGACACCTGATGGAGAAACGACTGGTGCCTGGAATAATAATTCACGTCAATGGGATATTCTCGGTGATGAGTTCAGGCTGGGTGTTCGTGATGGCATAAGAATCGCGCGGAAAACCCAGACGGCAGATCTGGTTAAATTACCAGTTGCAGCAGCCGGAGAATAGATTATGAAAAAGATTACAATTTGTTTAATGGCAATGGTCCTTATCTCATCTCTTCCAGTTAGGGCGGCCGATGAGATTCCTGCGAAGACGCTGGCTGAATTGCTGCAATTGGTCAAAGACGGCAAAGTTGTTAACTCACAGCTTAACACTCGTCGTGAAAAGGAGTTCGTCGCCGATAAGGCGAAACAACAGCAGGCTTTAAGTAATGCAAACCGAGAGCAGCGCAGGGAAGAAGCAACGAGCGAAAGGCTGGAGGCCGAATTTGAGAAAAACGAACAGGATATAGCAGCAAAGCAGGAAATCCTGGCAAAACGCTTAGGTTCACTCAGGGAACTGTTTGGAGTTCTACAACAGGTGAGCGGAGATACCCAGGGTGTATTTGAAAGTTCAATTATCAGCGCCGAGTATCCCGGACGCGGGGAGTGGTTAGGAAATTTCGCGCAGTCCATGGGTAAGAGCTCGAAGCTGGCAACCATCGAGGAGATTGAGCGCCTTTGGTTTGAACTGCAGCGGGAAATGACCGAATCAGCGAAGGTCACCCGATTTAGTGCCAGCCTTATTAAGCTAGATGGAGAGGAAGTCGAACAGGAAGTCGTCAGGGTAGGGACATTTAACCTGATAAGTGGAGGCGAGTATGTCACTTACGACATAAATAAGAGCCTCATTAAGGAATTACCAAGGCAACCGGCAGGCAGATTTGTCGACTCTGCATCCGAGCTTGAAGGTTCAAACAGCGGTTTTACACCATTTGGACTTGACCCCACACGTGGACAGCTACTAGCAATGCAGGTCAACGTGCCAACGATTGAAGAGAGAGTTCGACAGGGTGGGACGCCAGGATATGTCATTATCACGCTGGGTATGGTTGCATTACTGTTATCCATTGAACGCCTGATTACACTTAATATCTTGGGTTCAAGGGTAAATTCACAGGCGAAAAATGTTGGATCTCCCAATGAAAGTAACCCCCTTGGGCGGGTTTTGTCTATCTATCATAAAAATACTGACATCGACTCAGAGACTTTGATGCTCAAACTCGATGAAGCCATTTTGAAGGAGCAACCGGCGATCAATGCCAGGATTTCGTTCATTAAGATCATTTCCATGGTGGCGCCACTGTTGGGCCTCCTGGGAACAGTTATTGGTATGATCGTGACATTCCAGGCTATCACACTGTTCGGAACAGGTGACCCCAAGACTATGGCAGGTGGTATTTCTCAGGCATTGGTTACAACAGTACTTGGTCTTACGGTGGCAATACCGACGGTACTGCTTCACGCCATTGTTCATACCAGGGCCACGTCAATTATGCACATTCTCAATGAGCAGAGCGCAGGGCTAATCGCAGAGCACGCAGAAAAAGCGGGCAAATAACCCATGGAAGGGATATTGATTGCGATCAGAACTTTTTTTGAGGCGGGAGGCGATGTCCTATTCCTCATTGCTGCTGCAACTTTTGTTATGTGGGCCCTGATATTCGAAAGATTGTGGTTCATCAATACTGAGCATAAACAGGATGTCGGCAGCGCCTTGACCCATTGGGAGAGTAGGGCGGAACGTACCTCCTGGAATGCACACCGAATTCGTGAGCGAATGATCTCCGAAGTAAATGGTCGCCTCAATGCCAACATGTCTTTTATTAAGACCTTGATCTCTCTACTGCCACTGCTAGGTTTACTGGGTACTGTTACTGGCATGGTCCAGGTATTCGAGGCCATGACCTATTCTGGCGGGAATGCACGATCCATGGCAGCCGGTGTTTCCATGGCAACAATACCTACCATGTCAGGCATGGTCGCAACCTTGTCTGGTGTGCTGGCCAATACATACATTTCCTCTATGGTGGCAACTGAGTCAGATTATCTGGAAGATACGCTGACGATGGATCACTAAAGGCGTTCAGCAAGAGAACGAGTCTGAGAAATAAGCAATGCGAAAACAAAAGGTAGAAGAAGAAGAGAAAGTGGCAGACCTCACACCCATGCTGGATGTGGTGTTCATCATGCTGATTTTCTTTATCGTTACGGCTACCTTTATTAAAGAAACGGGCATCGAGATAAATCGCCCTGATACTGAGACTGCACAGCAGAAGAAAACCGTCTCTTTGCTGGTTGCAGTTGGCCCGGACAGCAGTATCTGGATCGACAAGAAAAAAGTGGACGTCCGAAACGTGCGCCCTATGATGGAGAGGTTGCACGCTGAAAATCCGAAAGGTGGACTGGTAATCCAGGCAGACAGTGAATCCAAGGTAGAGAAGGTACTTGCTATCATGGAGTCGGCCAGAGCGATCGGGATTTCCCAGATAGCCATCGCCTCCGAAGAGAAATAGGGAAAAGCATGCCACGTACAATCAGGTTCGGTCTGTCAGGTATAGCTGGGGTATTCGTCACATTAGCATTATTTTACCTCATGCAGGCATTGATTCAGGGTGCGGACAGTGCTCTTAGCGATGAGGATATAGGTAACCTGGTTGATTTTGTGCGTGTAAGACAGGACCAGGATGTAGAGACAAAGAAACGCAAGCCGAAGAAACCCCCTCCCCCCGACGAACCGCCCCCTGATGTACCACCCCAGAATTTTAATGTGGCGGTAGATAAAGCCGGCTTTTCGATGGCTAACGTGAACACTAACGTCAACATCAACATTGGTGGTGGTGGATTTGGCATCAGTGATGGAGACTATCTGCCCATTGTGAAGGTTCAGCCGCAATATCCGAGACGTGCCTTGTCTCGTGGTATAACGGGTTGGGTGATTGTTGAATTTACAGTGACTGAACTGGGTGCTGTCAGAGATGCTATTATTGTGGAAAACTGCGGCTGGATACAAAACGCCCGCAAAGAGGGCCAGTGCATCGACAAGCCGAATACCGTATTTGATTCTGCTGCAGTCAAAGCGGCACTCAAATTCAAATATAAGCCTAAAGTGATTGACGGTAACCCCGTGGCTACAGCAGGCGTACAAAACAAAATTACGTTTGAGCTGGTTAACGATTAGGAGGGTTTCGTGAAAAAGCTGATTGCACTGGTCTGCTTGATCTGGCTAACGCCTCTCATCGTCAGTAATTTGACTGACACTGTTACCCTTGGAGGTTGGGTTGCTGCCGAAGAGAAGAAGAAAACTCGCAGGGTACCCGCCATGCGTGAGTCAACCTATAAAAGGTTAGCTGAAGCGCAAGTCATGGTTGATCCGGAGTCTGCGCCAAGGGAAGAGGGTGAGCCTGCACCTGAGCCTAAAGGAACACCCCGCGATGCGATCGCTCTGCTGCTTAAGCTCAAGGACCGGCGTGGTCTCAACAGCTATGAACTTGCGCAGGTATGGAACACACTGGCGTTCGCCTACTACACGATTGAAGACGTCCCCAATACAATTCGTTCCTATGAAAATGTTCTGGCTCAGGGAACCATCACAGAAGCACTGGAACAGGCGGCTTTGCGCTCACTATTCCAGTTGCACTACTCACAGGAAAATTACCTGAAATCCATCGAGTTCATGGATAAATGGGAAGCCCTGCGGGGAAAACCTGATGCTGGTGTTACTTTCATTAAGGCAACGGCATATTATCAATTAAACAGGTACAAAGATGCCCTTAAGAATGCACTGCTGGTTGAGCAGATAGCTTTACAGAACCAGAGAAGAATCAAGGAGAACTGGTGGTATATACAGGTTGTTCTTTATAACGAACTCGAGGAAGTTGACAATGTCATCAGCGTTCTCGAGAAACTGGTCGTCAACTATCCAAAGAAGCAGTACTGGATGCATATCGCCGGTATGTATGACGAAAAGGGAATGGACGATCAGGCGCTCTCAGCCTATTACGCGGTTTACATGCAGGGAATGCTGACCAAGGAATCTGAATTAGTAATGTTAGCCCAACGATTGCTGAACGCCGAGGTACCATATGAGTCGGCGGTCATTATAGAAAAAGGGTTCATGGATAAAATAGTAAAGAAAACCGAGAAGAATCTAAAACTGGTGGCGACTGCTTACACCATGGCGCAGGAGATGAGTAAGGCAATTGACGCATGGCGGGCAGCGAGCAAAGTCACTGAAGACGCTGAATTACACTACCATCTTGCTCAGGCACTCGCTAACGAAGATCGACACAAGGAAGCAACTGCCTCTTATGGTGATGCAATCAAAATGGGTAAGCTCAAGAAACCTGGTGATGTCCATTTCTGGAACGGTATTTCCCTTATGCAACTTGAGCGCTGGGACAAGGCCATCAAAGCATTCCGTGCTTCTGCAAAAGCCGATAAGAAAAAGAAAAAGCAGGTCAGACAATATGTTCGCTACATTAACGGTGAAAAGCGCAGACAGAGAGAATTACGCAAAATGCTAGCCGGCGATTAAGAGCATTGAGGTTAAAAAGGGGAGCCATCGGCTTCCTTTTTTTATGAAGATTTCATGGGATAGAACGATTCGAAGGTTTGTTTCTTATGGAACGTGCAAATTTCTTTCGTTCCTTCTTCTTCTCCGCCCTTGTGGAGGCGTCCTGTTTTTCGGCCAGGTGGGTAAGTTCCCGCTCGAATTTCCTGAAACTCTCCAGTCTGGCTGGATCGAGTTCCCCAGCTGATATCGCTGCCTGAACAGCACAGCCGGGTTCCGAATCATGCTTGCAGTCATTGAAACGGCAAAGGGTGGCACAATCTTCTACATCGCTGAAACTCATCGACAGTGATGATTCATCTGTCCATATCTGGATTTCACGCATCCCTGGTGTATCGATAATCAGCCCGCCAGAGGCAAGTCTGCACATCTCGCGGAATGTCGTTGTATGGCGCCCTTTGCTGTCGTCCTCCCGCACCTCACCAGTGTCAAAACGGGCATAACCGAGCAGGGCATTAATGATGGTGGATTTGCCCACCCCGGAAGAGCCCAGTAAGGCGACTGTCTGTCCCGGTCCGATGTAAGCAAGCAATTCATCCATACCCTCGCCAGTCTGTGCACTGACAATATGTGTGGGTGTACCCCTTGCTACTAACTCCAGGTCCTGGATTTTCTCTACTACATCAGGGCAGAGGTCCGCCTTATTGAGAACAATCGCGGGATCTGCACCACAGCTCCGGGTGAGAAATAGGTAGCGCTCAAGCCGGTTAATATTGAAATTATCATCAAGCCCGCAGACGATAAATACCGTATCTATATTGGCAGCAACAACCTGTTCCTCAACTCTGTCGCCGGCTTCTTTTCTCGAAAACTTACTAATTCTGCTCAGGGTTCTCTCGATGACCACTGAACTCTCATCCGCTTCATCCGCCGGTGTGGTCAGAACCCAGTCACCCACGGTGGGGAGTTGAGCCCTTGAGGAAGCCTGCTGCAAAAGCCTCCCAGGCAGAATTCCAGTCAGGTCCCCCTGGGGGGAGAAAAGGTGATAGCGTCCCAGGTCCTGCCGATAGACTCTGGCGGGAAGCATTGTTATTTCCTGTTCTCGAATTTGTTGCTGGAAAAAGTCTTTCCAGCCGAGTTCAGTCAGTTCCATGCATAGGTTCCAGCGCGCAGATCACAAAAATAGAGGAATCTCCTTAATGTCTTTATCACCTGGTCTCTGACCAGGCCCAATTGAGCCACTGGGTTAAGGTTTCGAGATCAGAAGACTCCACAGTTCCACCACCCCAGATTCGGATACCCGGAGGTGCATCCCGGTAACCACCTATATCGAAAGCCACACCTTCATCCTCCAGCCTAGTGACAAGCTTCTTAATAATAACCCTTTGACTATCCTCATCCTGGTTGGTGAACCAAGGGTCGTTAATTTTAAGGCAGATTGAGGTATTCGAGATTGTTGAAGGCTCTTCAGCAAGGAATTCCACCCAGTCGGTTTCGTTGACCCAGGATGAAATCGTATTCAGGTTTTCCTCACTTCTACCAATAAGTCCGGCGAGCCCACCTGACGCCTCTGCCCAGGATAGAGCATCAAGCTGGTCTTCAACTGCCAGCATTGATGGCGTATTGATGGTTGATCCAGCAAATATGCCCTGATTCAATTTGCCGGCCTTTACAAGCCGGAATATCTTCGGCAGAGGCCATTCAGGCGTGTAGGATTCGAGCCGGGCAACGGCCCGTGGTGACAGACAAAGCATTCCGTGGGCCGCTTCACCGCCAAGAACTTTTTGCCAGGACCAGGTTACAACATCAAGTTTGGGCCAGGGCAGGTCCATCGCAAAAACCGCTGACGTAGCATCACAGAGCGTTAGCCCCTGTCTGTCAGCGGAAATCCAGTCGCCATTTGAGACCTTCACGCCTGAAGTCGTGCCGTTCCAGGTGAAAATTACGTCTCGCGTAGCTGAGTCCACGCCATCCAGGTCAGGCAAGACCCCGTACTCAGCAGAAAATGCCCGAACATCAGAGAGTTTCAGCTGCTTGGTGATATCCGTAAGCCAACCGGAACCAAAACTCTCCCAGGTTAAGACATCGACGCCCCTTTGTCCCAGCATGGTCCACATGGCCATCTCAAACGCACCGGTATCAGAGGCAGGGACTATCCCAAGTAGATAATCTTCAGGAATTCCCAGTATTCTCTTGCTGTCATCAATGACCTTTTGCAAACGCGCCTTGGCACCCTTGGCACGATGAGAACGACCAAGGTTTACCGTCTCCAGGTTGGACAGTTTCCAGCCTGGCCTTTTAGAGGTGGGGCCTGAAGAAAAACAGGGATTCGACGGTTTGTGTTGAGGTTTTTGCATGTTGATACCAGAGGACTCCAAAAGAGGCGCAATTTGCGGATTTCAGCGCTATATGTCAAGTTGATTGCTGAAGAAAATGTGCTCAAGCCCAATGATCTCATGCTTTTGACGAATGCTCTGCTGGATCATGTCCGTTTTCTAATGTCGAACGCGCTCGTTCACGAGTCCGATAGTCCTTCAAAAGTGATCGTCATAACTATCTAACGCCACTTTAATGTTGTGATATTGGCCAAATTTCTCTATTTGCAGACAGGAGCTCGCTAGTTCTTGGACGGCTTTGGATATCGAGCGGGCTAGTTCCTTCACAAGTGATTGATTTGTATATCTAACGTCATTTTTGTGTTGTGATATTTGGCCAAATTTCTCTATCTATAGACAGGAACCAGCTTAGGTGGCAATGAAAATACCAGGGGAGTATCAGGTCGCCTTTATGATGGCGGTATCGGCAATGTTCACCCTTGCTGGTTATGAATTAATCCGATCTGCTGCAACTGTACTGTTCAAAACCGCCTATGGTGCCGAAAATCTACCGCTGGTTATGGCGGCCATGCCCGTTGTCGTTTTCGCCGGCGTCGCGCTCTATGGATGGATACTCAGTCAGCTGGGACCAAGACGAACTTTGCTGGTAACGTCCCTCGGGTCCGGCCTCATTATCATTGCCTGCTATCTGACACTGTTGACAGGCAGTAAGCTCATTACACCCGTCCTATTTCTCGTCAAGGAGTTGTACATCGTCCTCCTGATCGAGCAATACTGGAGCTATATCAACTCCTCCCTCTCAGCCGATACCGCTAAGAAAGTAAACGGGCCGGTTACGGGCATAGCGGGTCTGGGCGGAGCCATCGGTGGATCTATGGTCGCTTTTTCGGCTGAATCACTGGGCACCGAAACAATGATACTGCTCGCCGCAGTCTCCGTGATACCGGCCGCCCTGGTGTCAAACCTGACCTACTCGATTCATGGTCAGCCAGTCATGCCTGAGCCGGATCCCAAACAAGTTCAGCATCACATGGGATGGAATCTGTTCCGTACCAATCCTACGCTGGCCTGCCTGCTCGCCATCGTTATTTCTACCCAGGTCATAGCCGCGGTTCTTGAATTTAAGTTTCAGTTGCTGCTTTCGTCAGATTTTGTTGGCAGGCCAGACGAGGAGACGGCATTTCAGGGAAGGTTCTGGGGAACCTTGAATACCTCGGTCCTGTTGCTCCAATTTGTCGTTTCACCCCTGCTATTGTCGTTTCTTGCGATTCGCTGGGTGCACATGATATTGCCCTTGATCCACATGACTGCCATCGCCACCGCTCTTATCTCACCGAGCCTTGTCACGGTTGGTGTGGCGTTTTTTCTGTTCAAGGCTTTTGACTACTCCATTTTCCGCGCCGCGAAAGAGCTTCTTTATATCCCCCTCAACTTTGATGAACGATACAGGGCCAAGGAAGTCATTGATGTATTCGGGTATCGGTCAGGCAAGGGCGTTTCATCGGTTGCGATAGTGTTATTGCAGAAGATCGGTATTGTCATGAATAATTACTATCTTGCCATTGGGTTCGTCATGGCATGTATTTGGCTGGCATTGATATTCCCGCTTACTGCACGGCAGGATGATGCCTCGGCGTGAATAGTCGAGGTCAGACATGAAGTTGCCCTGCAACCCTTTAGGCATTCAATCACCGTCTTCTGTTGGGCTGGTTGCTTACTGTTCTGCTTGCCGAATTTGCGGCAAATAGGTTTTCCTGTTCCAGCTAAACCCGATGACTCCCATCAGCAGGTTCGCCGTAAAGGCGGCGGCGAAAATTCCCGGGAAACCAAAAAGGAACTCCCCCAGAAAAGCGAGGGGAACATAAATAACAAACATTCTGATAATAGACATGATCGTTGAAGATATTGGTTTGCCTAACGAGTTAAAGATAGCGGACGCCATCATTAACATTCCCCAAGTTCCGTAACTTAAGGGAACGATGAGAAGGTAGGTTGTCGCTACCGCAATAACTTCAGGATTGTCGTCAAATTGGCTCGCCAGATAGGCTCCAAATGCATAAAGCAGAATGGCGACAAACAGCCCCCAGGCGAGAGAATATTTAAAGGACAAAAGCATTGCCTGATTTGCTCGCTGCACGTAATTGGCTCCCCAATTTTGCCCCACGAAAGGCCCGATACTTGCTGACAGTGCAAACAGCGGGATGACAAATAGACCTTCAATACGACTGGCTATGCCAAAACCTGCCACGGTTTCCTGACTGTAACCCGCAAGCAAACTTACAATAATTGCAGTTGAGATGGGACCAATCAGGTTAGTCGCGGTTGCCGGTATACTGACTGCCATGATCCGCTTCCATGAATCGATCACCTGTTGAATCCGCATATCGTGGTAGTCCAGCAGGTGCTCCTTAAACGCCAATATGTACATGGTCACCATGAAGAGCACGAGTCGAGCAATCAGGTTTACCACGGCCGCTCCTGTTATTCCTAACGCCGGGAGCCCAAACAATCCAAAAATGAAAAATGGACCCAGGATAATTTGCAGCAGTGATCCGGTCACCATGATCGTGCCTGAAATACGCGCGTCACCCGTGGCGCGTAGTGCATTGGCACCGACCGAGGGAACAGCAAGAAATACAACAGACAGGTACCAGATGCTCATATAGTCATGTATGAGGGGCAAGGTTGAATTGTCTGCGCCGAGGGCTCTGAACAAGGGGTCTATCGTTAACTCACCAACGATAGTCACCAATATCATCACAATAGCCACCAGGCTAATGCCGTCGGTCGCTATTCTACGAACTCCGCCACTGTCACCACCGCCTACGGTTCTTGCGAGAACCGAAGAAACACCTATGGAGATGCCGAGTGATAAGGACATCAGGGCGCCGGAAACGGGGAAGGTAAAGCTATAGGCCGCCAGTGGAATGGTCCCAAGTTGGCCGAGGTACCATGTCTCGGCCAACCCGGCGAGAAGGCTCGAGGATATCCCGAGGATCATCGGTAAAGTCAGGCGAAGCAGCCCGCCACTAACGGTCCCGCTTACTAACAGTGGGGCATTCTGATCAGTCATCGCAAATCTATTCAGTGATTACCGCTCTCAGGCGGGGAACTATCTGGACGCGGTGGGCCAGCTTTTCACGTCCGTTGCAAAGGAGATGTTGTACGAATCTTACCAATCTCAGTTTCTCTGAATGGGGTAAGTTGATAAACGTAGTGATTAATCCAATTTGAAAAAAGCAGGTTACCGTGACTTTTCCAGGTAACAATAGGGTCCGCACTTGGATCATCCCGGGGAAAGTAGTTCTCTGGTATCTCTGGTTTAATGCCTGCCTGGAGATCTCGCTCATATTCATCCTTGAGGCACAAGGGTTCATATTCCGAGTGACCAGTAACGAACAGGTGCTTGCCTTCCTTGTGCGCGAAGATATAGGGCCCTGCGATTTCTGAATCGGCAATGATCTCCAGGTCCGTAACCTGCTCAATATCACCTTTGCGAATCTCAGCATATCGAGAATGAGGCGCATCGAAAATATCGTCAAAACCACGAATAATAGGTGACAGGGGGTTCACCAGCCTGTGTGGGTAGACCCCGGATATCTTTTTAGGCAGCACATATTTCCTTACGCCATAGAGATGGTACATAGCGGCCTGGGCTGCCCAGCAAAGAAACATGGTTGAGGTGACGTTTTCAGTGGTCCAGTCCAGGATTTCCTTCATAGCATCCATAAAGTGGACGTCAGCAAAGTCAACCTGCCCAAGGGGCGCTCCTGTGATGATCATGCCATCAAATTTGGAATCCCTGATGGCGGCGAAATTCTTATAAAAAGTTTCCATATGTTCAATTGGCGTATTCTTTGAAGGCCTGTCATCGATTCTCATCAGGTCAATGTGCACCTGCAGCGGTGTATTCGAGAGCATGCGCAGCAGGTGGATCTCTGTCTCTATCTTTTTTGGCATCAGGTTGAGCAGCAGTATTCGCATGGGACGGATGTCCTGATGCTCCGCACGGCTCCTGGATATGCAAAAAATGTTCTCTCGCTGCAACACACCCGTAGCAGGAAGTCCATCTGGGATGGTGATTGGCATTATTCTTACCTCGAAAAAAAACCCACTAAGCTCTAGCTAGTTCCTGTCCGCAAACTGGTGAATTGAGCCACATATCACAACGCTACAATAACGTTAGGTATATAAATCAATCACTTGCAAAGAACGGGGCCGCCTAGGCTGGCCTGCGGGATGTTAGAAAACGGAGAAAAACTAGCTAAAGTAGGTCTTATCTCTTTAGCAGTTTTTCTTAAGCGCCCGCAAGCTGAACTCAAATCAGCGCTAAATCTATTCTAACTCCCTCAGGGCCAATTGTCGTCACCGAACTTCGTATGGAGACGCCTCATCCCGCCAATCCAACGGTCATAGTCTGAAGTCTTCTTTTGCATGTAACCAAGGACCTCCGGGTGGGGCAGTATCAGAAACTGTTCCGCATTGATCGCCTCGACTACGGATTCACAGAGGACTTCTGGCTCCATCATACCATCAACGGACGCAACACCGTCCTCATTACCAGCCGTCATCGCCGTTCTGACCGCCTGTGGACAGAGAACTGAGACCTTCAGACCCCTGTCGCCGTAGCTTATCGCGAGCCATTCTGCGAACCCTACTGCAGCATGTTTGGTCACTGCGTAGGGGGCAGATCCCACCTGGGATAGCAGGCCAGCAGCCGAAGCAGTATTCAAAATATAGCCATCCTGTCGTGACAGCATATGTGGCAGGGCTGCACGTGCAGCATAAACGTGCGCCATGACATTAATTTGCCAGATTTGGTCCCAGCCCTCATTGTCGACTTCCGGGCCTCCAGACAAGCCGATACCGGCATTGTTGCAAAGCAGATCAATCTGCCCATAGTCCTCTTCAGTTGTCTTAATGAGATGCTTTACAGCCGCTTCATCCGAAACATCGGTGGTAATCGCCCTGGCGCCAATTTCTGCAGCAACTTCATTCAAGCCGTCGTCGTTAACATCAGCAATGACAACCTGTTTTGCGCCGTCATTGATGAAGCGCGTCGCCATTGCACGCCCGATACCACTGGCTCCTCCGGTGATGACGATAATTTTGTCCTTGATATCCATGACTTCTCCTTTATAAATTCGATTAGCTGATCTGCTCGATCGCTTTCCCGATCACTTCAAATATGTGACTGATTTCCTCCTCGCTGATGATGAGAGGAGGGGACAGCACAAGTACATCTCCAATATTTCGTACCCAGACCCCATTTTCATAGCAGAGTTTAGCTGCCTCTGCACCGCGTAGCATCGCTTCACCGGCTCTTGGTTTAATTTCTACTGCCGCCACCAGGGCAAAGCAACGAATATCGATGACCTTTTCATGATCACGAAGTGATAGTGCCATATCCACCCAGTGGTCATTTAGTGTCGCGGCTCTTGGAAATAAATTTTCCTGTTCATAAATATCCAGGGTTGCCATTCCCGCAGCACAGGCTAGAGGATGTCCAGAGTAGGTATAGCCGTGGGATAATTCAATACCGCTTTCGTCCATACCCATGAACGCGTCATAAACAGTGTCATTCACGAATACTGCACCCATCGGGACAGTGGCATTGGTAATCCCTTTCGCGGTCGTGATCAGGTCGGGGGTGACACCAAATCTAGTTGCTGCGCAGCTTGCCCCCAGGCGACCAAATCCTGTAATGACTTCATCGAAAATCAGGAGAATGCCATTTTCCGTACAGATATCACGTAGCCTTTGCAGATAACCCTCAGGTGGCAGCAACACACCACCAGCACCGCCGATCGGTTCAACGATGACGGCCGCGATTGTCTTAGCACCGTGCAGTTCAACAAGCCTCTGCAGGTCATCCGCGTATTCGACGCCTTCCTCAGGTAAACCCCTGGAAAACGCACTACGCTCAAGATCAAGGGTATGCCTGATGTGATCGGTCCCAGGCAACAGGGCACCAAATGCGCTGCGATTTTTGACCAGCCCCCCCACCGAAGTGCCCCCAAAACCCATACCGTGGTATGCCTTTTCACGGCCAATCAACCTCTGCCTCGAGCCCTGGCCGCAGACATTGTGATAGGCGAGTGCAATCTTGAGTGCGGTATCAACAGATTCGGAACCTGAATTCGTAAAAAAAACATGATTCATTGATTCAGGAAAGTGTTTGACCAGCCTGTTCGCATAATTGAACGCATAGGGGTGGCCAATGTTAAAGCTGTGTGCAAAATCCAGGGTTTCCAACTGCTCCGCGATCGCTTTATTAATCTCGGGGCGATAGTGACCGGCGTTGACACACCAGAGCCCGGCTGAAGCATCCAGTAGTTCGTGCCCACTACTGTCCGTGTAATACATTCCCCTGGCCCCAACTATAAACCTCGGGTTTTCCTTGAAATTGCGATTGGCGGTCATCGGCATCCAAAAGGAATCAAGATCCTGCGGGATGAGATTGTGATCAATTATAGACATAGTGTCGTTTCCGCTCTTATGGTACGGGCTGTTGAAAAATGTTCGATGCAGATTACAAGCGTCAGCATTTCCGCACACCAGTGGCCCATAACACCTCAACACAAATGAGGTTGCAAGCTCCACTGGTTGCATGCCTTATTCCCAACCAGGCTAGAATCTGGTCATACAATGGGGCTGTCACAGGCCAAGTAGTGTTTTCGCGACCAGGTCCTGCCTGAAATCCTGAGGGCAACCCGGGAGATATTCCAACTGCCGGAAATTGGGCTGGAAATCGGGTGAAGTCAAAACCGGCTCATTACTGCCCTCTACTCCGGTTTCATAAGGTAACGAATAATATCCCAACACATCTATAAATGAGTCTCTGATTCGACCTGCCAGGGATCGTCCTTTGATCGATACGATGGGTAGTTTCTCTCTGCCTGCAGACAGAATTGAACGCAGACCGGTTGCCTCAAGTGCCTTTAGCTCAATTTCCAGATCAGCCAGCCGTTTTTCCATACTGGCCTCCATCCCCTTGAGAGCAGTCAATCTTCTCAGATTTGAAAGGGCGACCTGCAGGTGAACAACAATAGCAATACTCTCAAAACTGGTCACCAGATAGATCAGATGATCGATACCCTTGTCAATTTCGCCAACGAGCCCAAGTGCTTCGATCTGAACCTGGTCAAACGCCAGGCTGAAAATATCAGGTGCGGACTTCGTCTGGGTTAACGCTATTCCAGCCAAATTCAAATCGACAAGGAAGAGGGAATAAGCATTGTGGGTCTTTGCCAGCACCAGCGCGCGATCAAATTTTACCGAAGTACTGAAACAGGGTGTTTCCCCATGCAATAGGAAGTTTTCACCAGCTCCGGTTGCCAGTACCGTCGCAGAAGCGTCGAAAAATACTGCATTTCCCCAGACATGGGTATGCTTGCGGATACCTTCCAGGTGTTGTGAGGTATCAGACCTGCCACCAAATCGCTGCAGGAGAGGCCCTACCAGCTGTAACCCACAGTAATCTGCAACAGGACAATTAGCCTGTAGGATTACCCTGTACCAGAGATATATTTGAATCGGATTCCAACCCGGTCCACCAAATTCGACCGGCCATTCCACCGCTGTCCAACCTTCATTGGCAACTGCCCGGTGCCAATATGCTTCGTCTGCAGCGGATGGCCTCTCTCTTATGGCTATCGGGAAGGCCCGGTCCACAAATTTGCCTATCTCACGTTGGAAATCGCTTTCATCCGGACTAAGTTTCAGTTCCATTTTCAATCTCGTGGGGCCGACCCTTGATAACCAGGGTGCCCGCCATTTTGTCATGCCAGCCCTGCTTTTTCCTGTCCAGGGCGATCCAGAGGAAACCTAGCCCAAAAGGGATCAAGCTGACAAAATAGCCGATATATCGAACAACATTTTGGCGGCTGTCAGCTTTACCGTATGTTTTGGCATCAACAATACTGCAGCCAACAAGCATCTTCCCTGGCGTCGCTGACCTGAAGGTCCAGAAGAGGACAAAAATAGTACCCAGGAGTAAAGTCTCAAGGGAAAACTGGATTGCCATCCTATTCATTAATTCAGTCGCCTGAACGGCATCCTCCAAGTCATAGTCTTCAAGCCGGGTTTCTCCCAGCAGGAGAACAACTACCGGGACGATCAGCACCATTGCCGCAATGCTGTCGATAAGGAATGCCAGGAACCTTACCCAGAAACCTGTGAATTGAACTTCTCCGTAAGGGGTACTATTCGGTTGACTCACTTCATTTTCCCAGTAGCCTTTTCCTTGCTTCATTGATTCGGGCAGCAAGGTAAGTCGAGCCACCACGGTCAGGATGCATTTTTTGTATTAGCTTGCGGTGGGCATCTACAATTTCTTCCTTTGATGCCCCGCCAGCAAGCCCAAGGATCTCATAAGCCTGTTCATTCGTCATCTGCCCATCATAATTGTCAGAAGTTGCCTCTCCCTTTGTGCCGCCGCGCCAGCCTTCATGTTCGCGGTCTAGATAGGCCTGCAGAACGTTCAATGAGTCCCCGTCGATGCGGCATTCATCGAGCAGTGCAAGCAGTTGATCTCGGTTCAGATTTGACAACTGGGAGCCGCTCTTAGACCCTTCGAGCACCTTGCCATCCATCACCCCCGTATGATGAACGAGTGTCACATGAAGGAACCTGGTCTTTATTTCGGACTGATCCGGGCTCGTTGCGCTCCGGGCTCCAGCCATATTTCGGAACTGCTGAAATAAACCAAAAGCCTGCGCGCCTCTTGTAATCCAGGGAATAATCCTGACTACAAAAGGGAGCAAGGCGCCAAGCACTGCAAAGAGCGGGTGCAATCGGCCGGTGACGCCTAGAAACAGTAAGATCAAACCTGCCAGTGTGGCAAGGTAGATTCGAGAAAACTGCTTTGAGGTCAGACGCTGATTCTTCAGCAGCATCCGCAATACAACGTATGCAGCAGCGGCGACGACCAAAATTATGATGAGGCGGGCCAGAGCACTATTCCTTAAGTTGCTGTAACAGGCGGCTCACTTCAGGCGTCAGGTCTTTACCAAGATCCTGCAAAGCTCTGTGCCCACCGGCTACGAATATTGCGACGGCAGCGAGGAGGTCCCGCAACTGAGTTGCACTGGCGGGATTAAAGGGCGCATATGCACCGCCGGAGAGGTGCGCCATCTGTCTAAATACAGAAGCAGCACTAGCATTATTTCCCTCATGGAACATGAATAGTGGTACGCCAAGGACGCCTAGCTTCCCGGCTCTCTGGCAGAGATCATCGGCATTTTCTTCCACAGCATCACCAACGAACACCGCCGCCTGCACCTTCTGGAGGGAATTTTCAGTCTCAAGGTGTGCCAGTACTTTTCTGATCTGGGTATGACCGCCCAGGCAGGTAGTTCCGCTCATCTCCGTAAGAAGCTGGCGCGTATGTTCACACCAGCGACTCGAATGGAACTCGTTGAACCCCCGGTAATAGCATAGCTGAACCGTCAATCCACCCAGTGAATCAGTTGCTTTGAACATCTCGCCCTGCAGGTGGCAGGCTCGATCCCACGTAGGTTCACGACTGGCGGTTGCATCCATTGCAAATATAAGCCGGCCTTTTTCCTTCCCTTTAACAGGCACTGGTGCTGCGGCGACCTTTGCAAGGAAGTTATCGACGTCACGACTTATGGCCGCTGGAGTTTGATCTTTGTTTCTCATAGATAGCGCAGGACTGAGAGGTATAAAATGAATGATTGTTATCGCTATCTTACATATTCAGAATGTGGTGACAATTGCCCATGTTTGTTTCCCGGGAGGAACATACTAGATGTCAGCAACCCAATCCAAGCTGGTGGTCGCCATATCGAGTAGTGCCCTGTTTGATTTATCCGAGAGTGACCGGGTTTTTCGTGATGAAGGCCTGAAATCATACGCCCAATACCAGATCACCCGGGAAAACGAACCGCTGAATGCTGGCGTCGCATTGCCCCTGGTTCGAAAATTGCTGGCGCTAAATGAACGCCTGGATGAGCCGGGAAGGGTCGAGGTTATTCTCCTTTCCCGGAACAGCGCGGATACCGGATTACGAGTGTTTAACTCCATCCAGCATCACGACCTGCCTATCATCCGGGCAGCTTTTACCGGCGGCACGGCACCTTGCCGTTACATGCGGCCATTTGGCTGCCATCTGTTCCTGTCTGCCAATCCCACCGATGTCGCGGAGGCACTGGATAGCGGTATGGCCGCCGCCAGCATCTTACCGGCCGCAGCGTCACCAAACAGGAGCTCCATCCTCAAGTTTGCATTTGACGGTGATGCCGTGATTTTCTCTGATGAAGCCGAACGCGTGTACCAGCAGGAAGGACTTGCCGTGTTCGCACAGACTGAGCAGGATTCAGCAAATAAGCCATTGTCGGGTGGCCCCTTCAAGCCCTTCCTGTCGGAATTACACAGGATTCAAAGCGAATTTCCAAGAGATGAAAGCCCTATTCGTACCGCGCTGGTCACCGCTCGTTCCGCACCAGCCCATGAGCGGGTCATAAAGACGCTGCGGGCGTGGAATATTCGCC
>Ga0187833_10000820_pt1 | contig 36206 bp, 40 predicted proteins | sample ETNtaG_37_FD_167968 | JGI IMG/M metagenome (GOLD analysis project Ga0187833, IMG submission 167968) | Marine microbial and viral communities from oxygen minimum zone, Eastern Pacific Ocean - ETNP2014_SV_400_PacBio MetaG (Illumina Assembly) | ecosystem: Environmental > Aquatic > Marine > Hypoxic...
TCCTTGATATCGTTGACCATTTTGTTATAAATATAAGTCTTATAGTAATAGGAATTCTTGAATGTATTGCTGTTGGATGGATTTTCGGAGCAGAAAAAATGAGGAAATATATCAACAAGGTTTCTGACTTTAAGATAGGGATTTGGTGGAGTGCAGCAATAAAATATGTTATACCTATTTCTTTAGCTGTAATACTTGCATTGCAATTAAAGATAGAGTTTGCTGAAAACTATGGTGGATATCCTGATTGGGCTATTTTAATTGGATGGTCATTTGTTTTAGTTCCTTTGGTTATTGCTTTCCTGATACCTCAGAAAAGTGTAAAGGTGAGTGGATAGTTCTAAAACAATGAAAAATTAATAATTTTTTAAGCTTATAAGGTACATGTACCTTATAAACAACACAAAATTTATATAATTCTGTTTAAACTTTTTTAGTATGGATAAATTAAGCATTGAAGATATGGCTGTTTTCTGCAAAAGGAAGGGTTTTGTTTACCCTAGTTCTGAGATTTACGGCGGTTTTTCCGGATTTTGGGATTTTGGGCATTTAGGAGTTGAGCTGAAGAATAATATCAAGGCAGAATGGTGGAAGTATCATGTAGCACAAAGAAATGATGTTGTTGGTATGGATGGCAGTATTATAACCCATCCAAAAGTATGGCAAGCTAGTGGCCATGTTGAGAACTTTGAAGATGTTATGTTGACATGCTCTAAATGCAAAGAAAAAGTGAGGGCAGACCAATTTATTGAGGAGAAATTAAAAATCAATGTTGAGGGCTTTGATACAGGCAAGATAACAGAAGTAATCAAGAAAAACAAATTAAAATGCCCCAAATGTGGCTCTGATTTTGAAGATATTAAAAAATTTAATTTGATGTTTCAGACAAATGTGGGGCCTACCAGCGGTTCTGCTGCTTACTTAAGGCCGGAGACTGCGCAGCTTATTTTTTCTGATTTCAAGCTTATTGCAGAAAATGCAAGATTAAAATTACCTTTTGGAATTGCGCAGATAGGCAAGGGATTCAGGAATGAAATAAGCCCCAGGGATTTCTTGTTTAGATGTCGCGAATTTGATATGATGGAATTAGAGTATTTTGTGCATCCTGATAAAGTAGTTGAATGCCCTTTTGTTAAAGAGGTTGAAAATTATGAATTGAATTTTTTAAGCCAGGAAATACAGAAAACCGGAAATCCAAAAAAGATGAAAGTAAAAGATGCTATAAAGAAAAAACTGATTTCAGAATGGATTGCTTATTGGCTGGCCACTGAACAAAAATGGTTTACTAACCTGGGTGCAAATCCTGATAATTTTCGCGTTAGACAACATCTAAAGGAAGAAAAAAGCCATTATGCCGCAGATACATGGGATTTGGAATATAATTTTCCATTTGGATGGAAAGAACTGCAAGGAATAGCAAACAGGACTGATTTTGACTTAAAGCAGCATATGAAATTCTCAGGAAAAGATATGAGCTTATTTGATGAAGAGACAAAGAAAAAAATTATTCCGCATGTTATTGCAGAGCCTTCTTTAGGCGCTGAAAGGGCTTTTTTGGTGTTTATGTTTGATGCTTACAATGACGACAAGAAAAGAGGCAACGTTGTTTTGAAATTAAATCCGAAACTGGCTCCGGTAAAGGTAGCTATTTTCCCTTTGGTTTCGAACAAACCAATAATAGTTAAAAAAGCAAAAGAAGTTTATAATAATTTAAAAATATTTTTTAATGTTTTCTATGATGCCAGCGGAAGTATTGGAAGGAGATATGCCAGGCAGGATGAAGTTGGAACGCCATTATGCATTACTATTGATTTTGATTCAATTAAAAAAGACGATGTTACAATTCGTGAAAGAGACAGCACCAAGCAAATTAGAGTGAAAATAAAAGATTTAGGACATAGAGTCTGGGAATATATGGTGGGTGCAAAGTTTGAGAAGCTGGGTAAGACAATTCTTAAATAAAATGTTTAATCCTTAAAGAATATAGTTTTATATCTGGTTGAAGCTGTTTTTGTAATGACAAGAAAAATATTATTGGGAATATTATTATTTTCTATGGTTTTTGTCTATGGATGTGCATCAAGTTCTCATGGGTCACCTGGTAACAATATCCAAGGCCAGGCTGTTCCTGGAAATACAGGCATAAATCAAGGCAATCTAGCTCCTGATTTTACAATTAATACTATTGATGGAAAAACAGTCAGTTTAAGTTCTCTTACAGCAGATAAGCCTACTGTTTTGTATTTCTTTGCGACTTGGTGCCCTCACTGCAGGAATGATCTATCTGCGGTAAGCAAGGTTTATTCTCAATACTCTGATAAAGTTAATTTTCTTGCAGTTGATTTGGATACTAAAGAAGGTAAAGGAACTATTTCTGATTATAGGCATCGCATGAATTTAGGAGAAATTGATTTTGCAGTTGGAAACAATAACATACTTCGAGACTATAATGTTGTTTATACTACTACAAAATACATGATTGGCAAAGGCGGTGTTATTTTAAATAAGGGCACTGGAGAAGTTAGTGAAAACACCTGGCATCAGGTATTCCAGTCAATGGCGCAATAATCTGAAATAATACAAAATTTTATATATTAAGTTCTATTTCTTTTTGATATGGCAATTAAAGACTTAAAGATAAGGGAAGGTAATGTAGATATTACTGCAGATGTGGTAGATGTTGGAGAAGTAAGAGAGTTTGAGAAGTTTGGAAGGTCAGGAAGAGTGGCAACTGCTATTTTAAAAGACGAAACTGGAGATGTTAAGCTTACTTTGTGGAATGAGCAGATTGACCAGGTAAAAGCAGGCGACAAGATTCATATTACTAATGGCTACGTTTCTGAATGGCAAGGTGAACCTCAACTAACAACAGGAAAGATGGGTAAATTGGAAATTGTTGGAGAGAACAAGGAAACCAAGGAAGAGATGACTAAGGGACCTGATGAGGAAAAAAATAAGGAAATTTATCAGGAATCTGAAGAAAATCTGAAGAAGATTGAGGAAAAATCTGAAGACAAGCCTGTTGATGTGGAAGAAGTTAAGGATGAGTAAACGAAAGTAATTTAAATTAATTCTTATTCTAAAAGAGAAGCGACCATTCCTTTGGAATGGCAGTTCACTAGGGACCTTAGCTCAGCCTGGGAGAGCACTACGCTGAAGACGTAGTTGTCGTGGATTCAAATTCCACAGGTCCCATTTTTATTCTAAATTAGAATGTAGTTGACAGTATTTGTGATGCGACAATGTTGAATATAAGCATGACTGCCAGAGATATTATGCAATAAAGCAATGTGCTGCTTATTAGGTTGTTTCCCAGCTCATTTCTTTCATTCAGCTTGTCAGAACCATTTTCAATACCGTTTACCAATATTGTTAATATGTAAGTTATCTGGACAATATATAATCCTACTATTATCTGGAAATAGTATGTGGGGATTCCATCACCAAAAATGCTGGTTAGGCCTGCCTGTTCTCCGGCACCAAGAGTGATATTCTGCAGCTGAGCTCCTAATTTTCCAATAATTCCTGTTACCATCGAGGTAATTCCAATGACAATTCCTGAAATTGCTGGAGCTAAGAACTTAATTTGGGAGTTCATTGACGATATTATGTCTGCCATTAAATCCTTAAGTCTTTCATTGACAGTATGGATTTCTTTTATGTATCTGGAAACATTTACCAAAGCTTGTGCAGCAATAACAGGACCTTTTTTTACGGACTGTACAAGAACTTTCATTGAGCTTTCAATTAAATTTGATGGAAAGCTTATTAGGGCTCCATATGTTGGATCAAATATGGCTTTTTTAACACTCATACCCAATCTTGTTATATTTTTGCTGACCAACTTAAAAAAGGAACCGGATACAGTTCCCTGCATTATATTTGCTACTTTTCCAAAAGCTATTTCTGCGGGCAGTCCATCTCCTAGCCTGTTACCTAATTGAAATAATGCTGATGCAAATTCAAGCTCAAGTTTTTTTGCGCGTTCCCTTATCTTCATTATGTTCTTTGATCTCAACTTGTAATAAATGCCTAAACCTAAACCAAGGGCCATTGTTACTGACAAGCTTAAAATACCTGCACCAAGGCCATATGGACCTATCAGTTCACCAGTTGTAGAACTTGCCCTATATCCCATTAAGCAGAACTGCCTTCCACAAACACTTGTGAAATCTTCTGAGCCAAAACCTATGTCAGTAAAATTCAAGTAGTGCATTATAATAGGACTAAGACCTAAAAGAAGAAGCAATGCTCCTATAACTATACTAATGAATATAGGATTTATTATAATCTCTGATCCCCCTATATTTATTATTATATTTTTATATTTCTTAAGCTCTGGATTTTTTTCTGAGATGTCTGTTTGGCCATAGCCCGTAGGACGCTTGGATAAAACACTTTTCCCAAGATAATAGACACTTATAGGCAGGGCTATATTGTATAAAATAGCTATATGGTACCATTCAATGCCTTCCATAAAGCTTACAGCTAGAGGCAGTATTACTAAACCTAAAATAGGGAGAATTATTCCAAGCATGTGCAGCATTGTTATCGGGCTTTGCAGGTTATGAGCGTAATGAAGCATTTTTTCATAAGTCTCACTTAAAATTACGTCTAAGGATTTGTCTAAAGAATTCAGTCTGCGTTGCTCACTCCCCTCATATAATGAGCCTTCAATCAAATGAAATGACTCGATAAACTCAAAATTCCATTTTCTCCATGTCTGGAGGTATATATCAAGAGATTCCTTAACGCTTTCGTACTTTTCTGTCTCAACATCCCAAAGTATTTTTTTTAGGTCAATACTTAATGGCGGGGCAAGGTGATCAGCAGCAAATTCTATTGCATTTTCAATGTTGCTTGTGTGTCTCATGTAAGTTGCAACGTAAAATATGCACAAGACCATTTGGTTGCTTGCTTTTAATCTCCAGGCGTTTGCAATGTATTCCGGCAACTTTCCCAAGGGGATTAGTAAAGAAAGCCCCATTATGAGGAAGAAAACAATCAAGAAGGTTGATTGGAAAATAAGAAAATAAAATAGAATGCCAAATAAAATTATGAAAAGGGGAGCTAAAATTGAGAAAGAGATAACTCCAGAAGGCGTAAGCTTTAAGTGCGCTATATTGGCATTATCAATTGTGGCCTGGGCATTCTTTTTGTCTGGATTTATTCTAAGTATTTTCTCGCTTAAACTGCATAGTTTTTCATATATTGTCAAATGCCTGGGCATGAATTCTTTCTTAAATTCCTGATATTCCCTGGATGTAGTTTTGGGCCTATAATTTTTTACTCCCAGCTCTGTTTCAATCTGGCTTCTATATGATTCTATCAAATCCTGCATCCTTTGCTTCTCGTTTTTTGTCATAAAGAAACAATTCACCTCTTTTTTATAGCGTAATTATTTCATATTCATCTTCTTAATGCTAGTCTTTAACCATTCGTTCCAGTCAAAAAAAATCCTTTTGCTGTCTAAATTTCCAATTTCTTCCCTTATGTTGTCTGATATTTTATGAAACTCGTCATTTGCCTGCACAACAAAATCAGCTTCAAGCAAACCCGGCATTTTGGTTTTTTTTGCTGTTTGCACAATAGTTTCCTTTATTTTGGCCCTTAGCAGAATATTATTCCAGATAGCATCCCAGCTTCCTGCCCATTCCTTGACATTTCCGGCTATTCCTTTTAAAATCTCACTTTCACCATTGATTAAGTCATCTGTTGGCTCAAGTTGATCTGTCCTATTGTCATATTTCATCAAATCAACAAACCCATTTTCCATTAAAGGATCGTTTTCCCAGTGCTTCCTGACTTCAGTTATTTGAGTAACTCTTCTCCACCTATGCAGACCATCAGGACTTCTTATTGGATTTGCAACAACTATAATATCCGTGGCTTTGAAGCTTGTTCTTGGAACTTGCAAGTCATTAACAACCCTGTCAAAAACTCCATAGGGGCTGTCTCCATGTATTGTTCCGGCAACAACATTTGCTAATGCACCTACACGCATGGCCTCATATAACGCTAATGCTTCCTTGCTTCTTATTTCTCCAACAATTAAGGCTGAATCTCCCATTCTTAGTGTTGTTCGGATACCTTCTTCAGCAGATACTTCTGCAGAGCCTTTTGATAAGGCAGCTGCTACTTTCATTGGCTGTATATTATAGCCCAACTTTCTTAATGAAGTAGTAGGAAGCTCTAAGGTATCTTCTATTGTTATTACTCTATATTTTCTCATTAATTCTACGAGCAATGATCCTAATAATGCAGTTTTTCCTGCTGACCTTGTTCCTGCTACAAGCAAGGTTCTGCTTCCATCAATCAGAAAACTTAACAAGCCAGATGCCAGGGGACTTACCATCTTATTGTTGATAAATAAAGGCAGTGTCCATGGCTTGTCTCTATGCCTTCTGAAAGCATAGGCCAGTCCATACGGGTTTAATGGCTGTCCAACTGCTGCTACACGCGCATTTGCCCCTTTAATGTTGAGTTCAGTATCTAAAACAGGGTTTGATTCATCTAATGGCCTTCCAGAGATAAGCCTTAATTTTGTTGCCCAGGATTCAGCTTCTGTCATTGTCGGGACTATATTTGTTTTGCAATCGCCATAGTCCTGATGCACGATAAACATTGGAGTATCTCCTATCTGGTTGTTTATTGTTATGTCCTGCACTTTTTCGTCCTGCAGTAAAACTTCAATCAGTCCAAATCCTACTGTATATCTTACCAGAACATTTGTTAACTGCTCAATTTCAGCAGAAGTCATGTTTATTCCCCTTTGGGCAGCTAGCTCATCAATTAAGTCTGAGCCTACATTTAGGAAGACTTGACGCATTCTTTCAGGATCAACAAACTCGCTTCTTTTTGGCTTGTGTTCTGCCATTATCTTTCTTGCAGTATCCAAAATTTCATATTTTTCCTCACTTAGCTTAAACTCAGGAGGCATCACATGGTACAAATACTGAACTGTATGTGGAAGCTCAAATATTGTTACTTCAATGTCCTTGCTAACAGTGTAACTTTCAATTTCTTCACCATCATGCGGAAAAGCAGCCATGAGCTTTGTGAACATAAAATCAGGCCTTATCGTTGAGGTGAAAAATCTTCTATAGATTTCCCTGTTGCCTACTTTATATCCTGCAAGATATGGTTTTGCCAGTGTGATTAATCCTGTTTTTTCAAGAAGGCCTATTATGTAATTCAGGACATCAACGTACTTATTGGAGCATTTTATGAATGTTTTGTCTAATGATTTTTCTGTTTTTATTCTTTCATCTCTTGCTAATCTTGTTAACTCTACATAGGCTCCAATAGGGTCAGACCTCAAAAGATTTGATATAATATCCTGCACAGCAGAATACCAAATGTTGGTCCATTTTGTACAGCTTGTATCAGAAAGCAGAGTTGTGTAGCTAAACACATCTTTTCGTTTTATCATCTTTCTGTACAACAAGGATATTTCTCTGAGTAATTCTGTTTGAGTGTAATCATATTCGTAATTTCTTTTTTGAATGAGAACAATCTTCGTTGCATCTTTGACTTCCATCATCATGTCGCACATCTTTGACATGACAACAGAGTCATCTTCTATAGAAGGCACTTTTTGATAGTCTTCCAGATTAACAGAAAGTATTACATCATCCCCTTCCCTTATTACATCATATGAAAAGGGCTTTTTGTTGTCGAATAGTGCCACTTTACCTCTTTTTTTGGGATTTTAAAACATCGAGAGCTATCTCGATTAAATGTGATTTATTTCGATATTTTTGCCTGTCCTGCAGCTCTTTTTCTATCCACTTGATAAGTTCAGCATCAATTGTTGCGCTTATTGGCCGTTTTGACATTTTTTAACAAAAAATCTCAAACCTTACTCACTTTGTTCGTAAGTTTCATTTATGGTTTATATTATAATATATATTTTTAATTATTATATGTATTTTATAATATAATCTAGAATACAGTATTTAAATATTGCGGTTTTTTATAGTAGAATTAGATTAGACTTTCTCCAAAAACAATTCAAACTTCTTGTCTCTGACTTTTTCCTTGCTTTCAAACTTATGTTTTTTGCTTGGGTTAAGGTCAGAAATCTTTAATATTGATGCTCCAACTTTTTCTTTAATTATTCTGTAGAAATTATTCAGCATATCTTTAAGTTCTTCATCAGTCTTAACAAATAAGGAAATCCTGTCTGATTTTTTTAATCCGGCTGTTTTCCTTAGTTCCTGAATGCGGCGCATTAACTCTCTGGCGTATCCTTCTGCTTCAAGCTCTTCATCAACTTCTTTGTTTAAGTAAACAAAACCTTTCTTAAAACTGCTTTCTATGTAAGGTGCTGGTACTTGTCTTGTGACAATTATATGCTCTTTTGCAATGTTTACTTTTTCTTTTCCTATTTTTATTGCAAATTTTCCCTCCTTTTCTATATGCGCAAGAATAGTCTCAGGGGTTTCTGATGTAAGCTTTGCTATTATTTGGGGGGCTTTTTTGCCGAAATCCGGACCTAATTTTGAATAATCTGCTTTAATGCTCAGCTTTATTCCCGGCAATGACTGCTGGATATCTATTTCCTTTATATTTGCCTGAGCTTTAATTATATTTTTTAGCGTCTCTATAGACTTTATTGTTTTTTCGTCTTGTGTTATTATAACGGCTTGTTGCAACGGCCATCTAATGCCTAATTGTATTTTTTCCCTTAAGGATAGAATAGCTTGTATAACATCACTAGTAAGGTCCATATCATTTTCCAAATCCTTGTCAATCAATTTTTCATTGTATTTTGGCCATTCATAGTGATGTATGCTTTCTTCTTCTAAGGAAAACTGTTTCTTAAGGTTTTGGTAAATGCCTTCTGTTATAAGTGGAGTAATAGGCGCAAACATTTTCAATGCCTCTATTAAGACAGTATATACTGTATTCAAAACAACTTTTTTATCTTCTCCAGAAGATTTGCTTCTGGTTAATTGTATGTATGTCCTGCTTAGCGTCAGGAATAAATCATCAATCAGCAAGGGTATTTCATTTAGCTTGTAATCATCAAAAACCTGTGTAGCCTTCCTTATTGTAGAATTTAATTTTGAGAGAATGTACTTTTCTTCCATTGAGAGTTTATCTTTACTTATTTTGATATTTTTGGGGTTGGTATTTGAGTTGGTTGCCAAGTCAATCAGATAATTATGCAAATTCCACAGCACTGTAAGATTCCTGTATCTTACTTTCATGTCATCAAAATTATAATTTAGGTCCAAGCCTGGATTTGCACCAGAAATTGTATAATATCTTAAAGTGTCTGCTCCGTACTTGTTTATTACCTCTTCAGGCAGAATATAATTGCCCGAGCTTTTCGACATTTTCCTTCCCATTGCGTCATTAATAAAACCGTGCATGTAGGCAGCGTTAAAACTTCTCTTATTCATGGAAAGCATGGATGCAATATGGAGCAAGTTAAACCAACCTCTAATCTGGTCTTTTCCTTCTAAGATAAAATCTGCTGGAAAATATTTTTTGAGATTGTCTTTATTTTCTGGGAAATCAAGTGAGTTCCAGGAAACAGTTCCTGCATCTACCCAAACATCGAGTATGTCCGGAACACGCTTGTATGTCTTGCCATCTTTTTCTATTATAATCTTATCAATCCAGGGTATATGCGGATCTTCTACTTTTTTCCCTGAAAGCTGTTCAAGTTCTTTTATAGATTCAATAACAATATAATCATCAGGATTGTCAATGTTTCTCCATATTGGAACAGGTGTGCCCCAGTAACGCTGTTTGGAAATTGAATTATCCCTTAAATTTTTAAGCCATGAATTGAATGCATTGTATCCGGCTTTTGGAACCCATTTTATTTTGTTGTTTTCTTTTATGAGGTCTTGTTTGATGTCTTCTACTTTAAAGAACCATTGACTTGTAGTCCTGAAGATGACTGGTTGATGGCTTCTTTGACCGTGCGGGTATTCATGCTCTATTTGTGTTTGAGCAACTAAAGCACCTTTTTTATCCAGGTCTTTGGTAAATGTTTGGTTATCTTTTATTGTATGCCTTCCGGCGAATATTCCCATCTCTTTTGAGTATATACCATCTTCTTTTACTAGATTCCATGCAGGTATATTATTCCTATGGCCTACTTCATAATCTTCCGGACCACATCCAGGAGCCATGTGAACTAAACCAGAGCCAGAACTTGTGTCAACATATTCTTCGCTTGAAACAACAGTATGAGTTTTTGGATGTTTTTGCTTTATTTCATCGTAATGTTCTTTTAACTCATCATAAAAAGGATGTAGATATTCAATACCTTCGAGTTCTTTTCCTTTGAATGTTTCTACTATCTCAAATTTCTTTTTGGCAACTGAAGAAATAAATGTATTTGCAAGAGCTTTTGCAACAATCCATTGTTCATTGTCAACTTTGCATTTGACATAATCTAATTTTGGATTTGCCATTATTCCCAGGTTGAAAGCAATAGTCCATGGTGTTGTTGTCCAGATTATTAGGTAATTGTCTTTTTCCCCTTTGACCTGCATCTTTACAAAAATTGATTTGTCTTTTACTGTTTTATACTCTAATTCATGCTTTGCCAGGACAGTCTGGTGCTCCCAGTCCCATGCCATTGACCTTAAGCCTTCATATAAACGCTTTTTTTCATGGGCTTTCTTTACAAGGTACCATTCACCATCAATGAACTCTTTTTTTACTGATTGATATGCATTCTCAAAATCCATCCATACTCCTAAGCGCTGAAAATCCTTGTTCATTACCTTCATATTCTTTATGCTTAGGTCCTTGCAGGCCTTTACAAACTTTCCAACCCCAAATTTTTCTATTTCGTCCTTCTTTTTTATACCTAACTCCGCCTCAGCAGCATTTTCTGTTGGAAGGCCGTGCATGTCGTATCCTGCACGGTCTAAAACGTCAAATCCCTGCATTCTTTTATATCTTAAAATAGAATCTTTAAGGGATTTGTTCCATGCTGTCCCCAAATGCACTTTTCCGGAAGTGTAAGGGGGACCATCAAGAAAATAGAACTTCTTCTTGCCTTTGTTGTTATTTTTGGCTTTTTCGTATATTTTCTTATCTTTCCAAAACTTTAGAATTTCAGGTTCCTGCTTTATGGGTTCATATTTTTGCATTAAGAATCAGAGAATATTTGCCTTTTTTAAATCTTTTACTTATTTTTATTATTAATCACAGATTCTTTGGTTAATTTAACGAATATATCGCTTAAATTTAATAGCAGGTTTTTCTGCTTGCTGTGGAAATCATTAAGCTTTTTGTGTTTTTCCCTGAAATCCTGCTCCAATAGTGTCTTTGCATCCAAACTAATGCTGTTTTTCAATAAACTTGTATGCAGGGCTTCAAATTTGCCTATTTTATTTTTTAATAAATTCAACTCGGAAACTATTGCATCTATGCCGCAATGCTTGTCTTTCATTATATTATTTATTGCTTTGTTCATTATTACATCATCCTTGACGAGAATGGATGACTTTAACCATCCAATATTGTAAATTAAACTGTTAATTCTGTTTGTTATTTCCTGCTTTTCCTGTATTTCAGAAATCAATGAATGAGTTTTTATAAAATCTTGATTTTCAATGTGCTTGGAGTTTTCTGTTTCAAATAAAGCGATGTTTTCCAGTTCTTCGAAAATAATACTATGTTCGTGAAGCTCCTGAAGCTGTTTTTTTGCCTCTTCAAAGTCACTTTCAAAGTTTTTGCTTTTATCTGTCAAGTACATCGGCCACTATCACCTTTTTAAAATTTGGAACAAATTTTTAAGAGGTGCCAGAAAACTTTGTTTTCTCAGCACCTTGTTTAGATAATAATTGGATTAGAAGTATTTAAAGACTATGATTTTCATATTTTAAAAAAATCCTTCAAGCTTTTTCTGCTCTTTGTTTTCTAATAATTCTTCTTTTGTGTAGCCTAAAACATTGAAAATCCTTTCAACTGCCGGAATGACCTGGTTGTTTATGTAATACAGGGGGTCGTATTCCCCTTCTTCGATTTCATCCGGCAGTTTGGATCTGTTCCTTATTATATCGCTGCCCTGCAAAACTACAAATCTTATCATGGAGCCTGGGCCTACATTTACTCCCTGGTTTTTCAGTCTTTGCGCTACAGCAACGTGTGGACCTTTTGAGTCATACTCGGAAATTTCTTTTTGAAGCTGTGTATGTATTGTTACTTTTTCAAGAGATATTTTTTTATTTCTAAGGTCATCGACAACTTTTTTGACATAATCCAGGGCTTTTTTATTATCCTGCTCTTTTAATATTATTTCCAGAACTTTTTCCTGCGTTTCTTTTGCAACCATTGACCAATTTCTACGCACACTTTCAAAGCCTTTGACCTTTACTGTATTATTTTCATCAAGAAGAGCATATTTTTTCTTAGCTCCAAAAGGACCTGCTTTTGCCGATACAAATATCCCGGATGGATAAAATCCCTCATATTCCAGTTCCATTAATCCCGGAAGGTCTTGATTGATTTTTTCTGCGAATGCCAAAGCATCATCCTTTGATTTTTCCTGTAAGGTTATGAATAATGAGTCAGTGTCTCCATACAGTTCCTTAAATCCGGATTGTTTGGCTTTTTCTGCAACATCTTTTATGTAAAATCTTCCATATGCAGTAGTTGCCTGCGCACTTTCAAACGAATACCATCTTGCTGCAAAGAATCCCAAGTAGCCATAGAAGGAGTTGGCAAGCAATTTTAGGCTGTACTGTCTTGCCTCTAATATTGGATTCTGCTCTGAATTTTTTTTGATTATTTCTTTGATTCTTGTTCTTCTTGTTATTATGTGTTCTATTAAGTGGGAGATAAATCCTTTATTTTTCTGGCAGAACCAGATCTTTTCCTCCTCTGTGGGCGCAAATTTCGGTTCATCCTTGCAGCAGTCGCAATTCAATGTTCCAGGCCCTATGTTATGGGAGCCTATTATTGTAGGGTACAGGCTTAGATAATCAAAAACCACTATGTTCTTGTACAGCCCTGGCTTAGGGTCAAAGACAAAAGCCCCCTTATATCTTCGTATTTTTCTTTTCATTAATTCATCATTGTAGGGCTTGTTTGGAGCTATCTCGTTGAAATTCGGCGCTTCTTTTAGCAGGTAAGATTCAACCAATTGGGAAAAACCGGATCTGCTGATATCATAGATGGGCATACCTGTTATTTTTACCAGTTCCATTATATTGAGCATTAATTTATCCGCTAATTTATAGGTTAATTTTGCATCTACTAAATTATATTCGCAGAATTGGGTTATATCTAAGTTATTGTCCCATGCAGGAGAAAGTTCGTCCAGGTCAACATCATGTTTTTTTTCACCTAACAGCTCATAAGCGACAGAATCCAGATTGTAAGTGTCTGTTTTTAAGTTTCCGTACATCACTCTTCTTATGAACTTGAAGATGTCAAGGTGAGTTATGCCTGTAATTTGTGCTGTGGTTACTTTTCTTTTTTCTACTTTTAATTCGGAAAAGTCCAGTCCAAGGTCGAGCTTAATATTGTATTTATCGGCCCTTGTTTTTATGTATGGCAGGTCAAAACCGTCAGAAAAGTATCCTGTTAATATGTCTGGTTTGTACTGCTCAATAACTGCCTTGAATTTTTGTATTAATTCTTCTTCACTGTCAACACATTCCACATACTCCGGTTTTGTTGGCAGCTGCTTACTTACAAACACCTTCTGGAAATCTTTTGCATAGAATGCAATCATCAGGATGGGATTTTTTTCAGGATCAATTTCTTTGTATTGAGGAGTGTATGTCTCTATGTCTACTGATAGGATCTTAAAAGATGGAACTTCTTCTGAATCAATTGGGTTTATTTCCTCTGCTTTAAATGCTGAAACTTTCAGTTTTTGTTCGGTAAATTCCCCTTCTGCTTCATATAGGCTTAATGGGGTAATTTTCTTGTCTATCAAGAATCTCTTTACGAACAGAATATCGCTTTCATTCACAGACTCTACGCCGTCTAATTTTTTTATCTCTTCTCTTAATATTGGAACGTTTCCGGGAATGTCTGTGTAGACCTTTAGGGCATTTACATCATTTCCTAAAAACTTTTTTTTAACAGTTTCTACTTTTGTTATCTGGTATGTTCTGCCATTTCTTATGGTCTTTAGATTGTTTAGCTGGTCTTCTATATTGACATCTTTCTTTGGTATGACATAGAAATACGGCTCAAACTTGTCATAAAGAACGCATACCTGTTTGTTGTCAGCTGTCCTTCCGAATATGTGGATTACAGGCTTATTGTCTATGACTCTGTACATCACATCTAAAGGATAGAACCTTATTTTGTCCCCCATACCAGAAGGGTATGGTTTTGAGTTATATAAAGGTTAATGGTTTTTTGCATATGTCGCGATACATTTAAATATCTTTGAGCAACTTTTAATGAAAGTGTAAGATGAACCATGATGAGGAAAACTGGAAAAAAGAATTTGAGAAATTTAAAGTTGTCCAGAAATGCCCTAAGTGCGGAGAAGTAAGTTTGAAATTTGTTGAGGGCAAAATTAAATGTTCTGAATGTGGTTTTGAACAAAATACACAGAATATTGACTAAAATAAAAACAAATTAGGTGGCATAAATGAAAATAAATAAAGAACAGAGAGTAGGAGTTTTTGTAGATGTGCAGAACATGTATTATTCTGCAAAGAATTTGTATAAGGCAAAAGTTAATTTTGGACAGGTTCTTAAGGAAGCTGTTAAAGGAAGAAAATTAGTCAGAGCTATAGCATATGCCATAAAAGCAAACATAAAGGAAGAGAAGGCATTCCATGATGCCCTGGAATCTATTGGTTATGAGGTAAAGACAAAGGATTTACAGACTTTTGCTGGCGGTGCTAAAAAAGGAGATTGGGATATTGGCATAGCTATGGATATAATTGAGTTAGCGAATAAATTGGATACAATTATTCTGGTTAGCGGTGATGGTGATTTTGTGGATTTATTGCAGCATTTGAAAAGAGCTATGGGATGCAGGATAGAAGTGATGGCTATTGGCCCCAGCAGTTCCGGTAAATTAAGGGATGAAGCAGACGAATTTTTTGATATTGACAAGGATAAGAGAAAATATCTGATAAAATATTAATGTTACTTTAAAGTAGTGAATAATAGAAAGATTTATAAAGAGGAAAAAGAGCAATATACATTCAGAAATGTACAAAAGACATAGTGTATTTGATGAGGATAAATCAGATGTATTTGGTGACGGAGGTAGCGGCGGCTACGTAGGCCATGGTTCAGACAGTTCTAAGCAGGATTACCATAGTAATGAAGCGTACGGTGCAAATAAGCCGGATGAAGATAAGGCAAATAACGATTACAGGGCTGCGGATAAAGCGGAAGAAGACAAAGATAAGGAAAAAGAGGAAGAAAAAGAAACAATTGTAGATGCAGTAGAGCAGGAAGAAAAATACCAGAAAAAAGAAGATGAAGAAGATGAATTTAAGACAGTAGCAAAAGGCATTCAACAGGATCATATTGAAAATCAAAATACTGATGATAAGAAAAATACAGGCAATAAAGAAACAAAAAAGAAGCAAAGCAAATCGATAGAAGAAGCAATTAAAAAAGCGATAAAGGAAGAAAAAGATATAGTGCATGCCGATTAAAATGTACCAAAATCCCCATACAACTGGTTTTGAAGTCTTGAGCAAAATCAGCTATAGTGTTGATGCTCATAGCAATTTAAGCTCTGCTAGTTATCTTGCCACTAATGATTTTCCAGACTATGCTGGAATGTTTTACAGCCCAACTGAGCATGAAACAACGACTGCAATAAAATACGGGAACTTTGAGCAGGACTGTTCTAATTTGAATGAGATAAGGGAATCATTAAATGGACCTCCATTAGAGTTTTACATTCCGCATTCTTTTGGCGCTGCAGATGGCGTTGGAAGGCAGGATGAATCATTGGATGTTCCTGAAAAACTAAAGGAAAGGATGATAGACAGAGTGCACAAGGAAGCATTAAATGAAATTAAGAAAGCTCAGGAACAGGTCAAAGGAAAAGTAGTAAGGATGGAAATGGAAGAAGTTTTGTTATTGAGAAGAAGAAAGAGGACTGTTGTTTTTGAGAGCGAAAGAGAAGATATTTAAATTTCTAAATTATTTTTTCAATTATGAAGTTAAACAAAAGATTTTTTACACTTGTAGTTTCGATTTTAATGGTGATAGCTGTTCCCTTTATTATTTACGGGTTTAATCTTAATTCTGCTATTTTTGATAAGGATTTGTATAAACAAGAATTTTTAAAATACAATGTGTACAATAATCTGGAAGGTTACGATGTTGAAGATATTAATGATGATGTTTTGGATTACCTGCAGTTTGAAAAAAATAATAAATTAATTCAAAATGATTTCTTCAATGAAAGAGAAAAGACGCATCTGTTGGATGTGAAGAACTTAATTAATAAAATTTTGGCAATATTTTATTTTTCAATAATTTTATTTTTCATTTTATTAATTTTATTAATCTTGTTATTAAATTTTAATTTCAAAATAATTTTTAAAAAAATTCTAATTATATTATCGATTGGAAGTTTTTTGACTTTGTTAGACGCTGGTTTGTTTTTTTTATTATCGAATTTTGATTTTGTCTTTGTCTTCGACATTTTTCATAAAACTTTTTTCAGTGCAGGTACTTTTACATTCAATCCTGAGTTTGAAAATATTGTTGTGTTATACCCGGAAAATTTATTTTTTAATTTTTTAGTTAAAATAATTTCAAATACAATTTTGTCGTCGATAATTATATTATTTTTATCATTATTGGTAATTTTTATTTTTTTTAGACAGAATTTTCTTAAATTTTTCCAAAAATTTCCGACGAGGAAATAAAAAACAGAAAGGTTTAAATACTACTTTTATAATAATTATTTTCTGATAAAATATTTTATTTCAAAAAAAATGAGGGAATTCGGTCAGCATTTAACGATTGATGCATCTTCTTGCAATAGAAAAAGATTAGTTCAACAGAGTCTTGTTTATGATATTCTTAATGATTTACCTAAAAAACTTGGTATGACTAAGATGGCTTTGCCACATGTTGTTAAATGGCTGGATACTGGGGCAACAGTACCGGGAATTTCCGGTTTTGTTATGATTGCTGAAAGCCATATAAGCATACACACCTTCCCGGAAAAAGATTATGTTTTTATTGATGTTTTCTCGTGCAAAGGATTTGATGTTGACAATGCAGTTAAGTTATTGGTAAATGCTTTTGGAGCAAAAAAACACACTAAAAATGTTATTAAGAGGGGTCTGGACTTTCCCAGGAGCCATCCGGAACATATATATCCTCCAACAGAGCAGGCATTAACCCAGTAAATTACATGCTTTTTCTATTAACAAAGCAAAGTTTATAAAAACTTTATAATTAATGTTTTAAATGGACATTATTGATGGTCTTGATTCTAATAAAAAAGAAATTATGGATTATATTAAAAAATATGGCTCTTGCCGGGAGCACAATTACTGGTTCTTTTACAATCAGCAGACAAATTATGTGAAAAACTATTTTTTTAAATTTAAGGATGCAGGAATTATATCCCATAGGTATGAAAGCGGAACCTGGGAAATAATCGGAAATATGCTGGGTGCAGAAAAAAAGAGAAAGGAACTGTTTAAAGAATTCTTGGATTATACTTTATTGACAAAAAAAGATAAAAAAGTATTTTTATTTGTTCCAGAGCAGTTTTATAATCAAGTTAATGACTTTTTACAGAATTCAAATAAATATAAAATTACTAAAGCTCCTGATATCTATTACACTCCGGTTTTTAATATGGAGAAATGGGATGAGAACTTGGAAGGCAGCAAATTGAAGAAATTAAGAAACATCAAAAATAAATTTCTGAAATCTCACAATGTTGAAATTATACCATCAAAAAAAATAGAGAAGAAAAAATTAATTGATGTAGTGCATAAATGGAGAAAAAGCAGGCCTAAGATAGAGAGAAATTATTATACAGAAATGTATTTGAATTTTATAAAAAATAATTTTGAAGGGACAGATATTGCAAAGTCTGTAGTTGTTGATGGAGAGGCATGCACTATAACTGCCGGATGGAAAATTCCTAACAGCAAAAATTATTACTCTGCCATTGGTTTGTACAACTATAAGTATGACGGTTTGGGAGAAATAGCCAATATCGATGATTTAAGCCAGATAAAAAAGAAAAAATTTGAATTTGCGGATTTTGGAGATTCTACTGAGAGCCTGTTGCAGTTCAAGAAAAAGTTTGGACCTGAAACTTTTTATAGAACTTATTGGTTCTACATAGTAAAAAGATGAATTACATAAAATTTCCAGATAATTTTGCAGAGTTAGAAGATGAAATTTCTAATTATGAAACTTCCAAAACTGTTATTTTGCCAGTGCCTTATGAAAAAACTACAACCTACATTAAAGGAACTGAAAAAGGACCACAAGCGATAATTAATTCTTCAAGATATATGGAAATTTATGATGGGGAATTAGAGGTAGATATCAGTAAAATAGGAATCTGTACTCTCAATCCGTTAATTATTGATAAAAATCCCGAAGATATGATAAATCTCGTAGGAAAAAATGTTAAAAATCTTTTAGATGATAATAAATTCCCAATAATATTGGGAGGAGAACATTCCATTACTCCAGGATGTGTGAAAGGTTTTGCAGCTAAATTCAAGGATTTATGCATTTTACAATTAGATGCGCATTCGGATTTACGAAATGAATATGATAATACAAAATTTAGTCATGCATGTGCTTTGAGAAGAGCATTAGAATTTTGTAAGGATATCATTCCAGTTGGAATTAGAAGTTTAGATGAAGAAGAATCAAAAATTATTTTGGAAAATAATATTAAAGTATTTTGGGCGAAGGATATTTACGATAATGATGGATGGATGGATGAGGCAATTGAAAAGTTATCAGAAAATGTTTTCATTACATTTGATTTAGATGTTTTAGATCCGTCTATAATGCCATCAACTGGTACTCCAGAACCCGGAGGATTAGGGTTTTATCAAACTTTAAAGTTTTTGAGAAAAGTTTTTGAGAAAAAAAATGTAGTTGGATTTGACGTTATGGAATTATGCCCAAATAAAGACAATGTTGCACCGGATTTTACTGCTGCTAAGATAATCTATAAGTTGATTGGGTATAAGTTTGATAAAAAATAAAGTACAATAAAAAAATTTCATTGAATAAAATAATAATAAATCAATTCAAAAAAATTTATATAATAGTTCTTAAATAAGTTTAATTGAATAATTTAATAAGGGGTGTATTTGGACTTGAAATTAATACACGATGTTGTTAAACACGATAAAAAAATAAAAAAGGGAATTGAAAAATACGGCTATTTTGCAGAGCACAATTACCTGCATTATCTGTATAATGAAACTAAGTGGGACAAAAATGTTTTCTTTGATTTTGGCAATGACAAAATTTTGCTGACACAATTTGACAAAGACTGCAATATCTGGAGCCTTTTTCCCAACGGTATATTGGCACCGGAAAATGAAAGGCTGGATTTGCTGCTGGAAGCAGCAGATTACATGTTAAAGAAAAATAAAGCGAAAAAATTTATTGTAGAGGTTTCAGAAGATATAAGGAAAGAAATCCTGAATAAATTTAAAGTAAGAAATAGTTTTCGGGCCTGCGATACCGACATTCTTTATTGGCCTGTGTACAATATGAATCTTTGGGACCCAAAACTTAAGGGAAATAAATTCAAAAAATTAAGGAATGTAAGAAACAGATTCTATAAGAAAAATAAGATAATCATAAAAGACAGCAAAGACGTTCCCAGGGATGATCTTAATCAAATCCTGTCAAGCTGGCTAAAAAAAAGAGATGCCAATGACAGAGTTGACAAGGAATATTTTTCTAATCTTATCGATAACCATTTTAAGGGAATAGACATGGCAAAAACCATGTATGCTAATGGGAAGCCGTGCACTATAACTGCCGGATGGAAAATTCCTAACAGCAAAAATTATTATTCTTCCATAGGCATGCTGGATTACTCCTATCCTGGATTGGGAGAAGTGGCAAATATAGATGACCTTAACAGGCTAAAAAGAGAAGGATTTGAGTATGTTGATTTTGGAGGTTCTGACAAAGTTCTGCTTTATTTCAAGATGAAATTCAGGCCGGAAAAAATTTATAAAACATATATATTTTCAATTGTAAAGAGATAAAATTATCCTATTATTCAGAAGAAGTTTGTCCTTTTAATTTTCCTAAGAAATCTATAAATTCATTTATCGCTATGCCTACATCCCAGTCATTTCTTATCAAAAAAACCAGTAGGACAATAGCTGTTACAAAGAATAAGAAACCAAGTATCCTGAATAAAAACGCCTTTTTACCTATTTTTTTCATATTATTTGATATTCTAATTTGGGTTTATAAATTTTTTTGTTATTTAAGATAGAAGTCTAATAAAAAAATAATTAATCGGCTTAGTATGATGATTTCCCTTCAACAATTTCCCCATAGCCTATAAGCCTGAATCTATTGCCTATCCTTCTTGATATTGTAATCCTAGAGCTTATTTCTGCACAAACAGGTATCTTTAATCTGCATATAATGTCCTTCTTCTTCAAGCCAGTTACTACTCCAACTGTAGCTGCTGAGTTTACATTTAACATTAAAGTTTCGCCTATCTTTATGGGGTCAACTTTAAGCTCTTCTTGGGTTCCTACCACTCTTTCCAGAAGATGCGGTGTAAGTGTTATTTCATGCAGTATATCCGGTAATTTCCCCGGCAGACCAACTATTGAACCCGCTAAGGAATCTGATTTTACAATTGATGGATCTAAAGAGGTAAGGATTCCAAATGTTCCCCCCGGAAAAATTTCTTTTACTGATGTGCTGCCGTAGTTTAAATCAATGATTTGGGTTTTTATAGGCTTAAGTATTTCCTTGTTTTTTTCCATCACCTTTCTTCCGGGTCTTATCTCTATTTCATCTCCTGTTTTTAATATGCCTTGCCTCATAGACCCTCCAAGAATTCCCCCTATCAAATCTTTGGGCAGGGTTCCAGGCCTGTTAATGTCAAAGCTTCTTGCAACAAGCATCATCGGATCTTTGTTTTTATCTCTTTTAGGAGTAGGTATAGTTTCTTCAATTGATTTTATTAAAGTGCTTAAGCCTGCGTTGTGCTGAGCAGATATTGGCACTATGGGAGCCTTTTCGTAATCTGTACCTTTTATAAATTTTTTAATTTGATTGTAATTATTCGTAGCTGCCTTTTCGTCAACAAGGTCAATCTTATTTTGGACTATAACCACATTTTTTATCCCCACTATTTGCAGGGCCATTAGATGCTCTCTGGTTTGGGGCTGCGGGCATTCTTCTGTGGCTGCTATAAGCAGTAAAGCGCCGTCCATTATTGTGGCTCCTGAAAGCATTGTTGCCATTAGGCTTTCATGGCCCGGAGCATCAACAAAACTTACTTTCCTAATAACTTTAGCTTTTGAAGCGTCCTTGGGTTTTGTAGTGTAGTTGTCTCCTTCCTTGTAGAAAATAGTATCTGCATATCCTAATCTTATTGTGATTCCCCTTTTTATTTCTTCAGAATGAGTGTCTGCCCATATCCCTGAAAGAGATTCCAGCAAGGTTGTTTTTCCGTGGTCAACATGACCTACCATCCCTATATTAATCTCAGGCTGTATTATTTCTTCATCAGCTTTTGTTGTTTTTTTCTTTTTTGTCATAGGCATTATTGATTATTATTTTATTTCTTTTCTTCTGGTTTATCCTGTTTTGGCTTTGCTTCCTTCTTAGGCTCTTCTTTTGGTTTTGCCTCAGGTTTTTTCTCTTCCTTTACTTCTTCCTTGCCTTCTTCTTTTTTACCGAACATATCAGAAATCTTTTTTGTTCCTTCTTTAAGAACCTTAAGATTTATTGCGGCAATCTGCTCGTTGATTTTATGTCCGCAGACTGTTTTCCTTTTCTTCATTCCCTTAAAGCCGCCTTTGAATCCAATTCCAGGGTAAATAGTCAGCTTCTTTCTTATTCCTAAAATTCCTTTTCGCATAGGAAACCCGCAATAGTCTGTTCCCCCGGATATTGAGAATTCAGAACCTTCTATTCCCAGCTTGCTGCCTTCTATTTTCTCGCCTATGTTCAGGCCCATAAAAGGTTCTGCTAGTGCGTCTTTGACTTCTGTCTTGTAGCATTTCCCTGTTTTAGGGTCTGCAATGTTAATTTTAAAACTTGCCATAATGATTGCCTCCATCTATCTTTAATAATAGAACAGAATAACGGAATAGATGGTCATTTAAAAAGTTTATTGATTGATATTCTTAGTTTTGAAAGAAACGTTCGGAAACATATCTTCTGGCAGGCAACTGCCTATAGATTTCTCTTTTCCAAAGAAAGGATACTGTTTGCATGTTTTAGGCCTGTTTTTGCGTATACTGCACGAATATTTCCCATCTTTGTGGTGTTTTAGGAAAATGCACCCATTCTTGTCCCTTTTTAGCATATATTTATTTATTGACAGTAGCTCTTTGTTCAGGAAATCTTCTTTTTTATGCCCTAGTTTTGTTATTGTCTTTACTTCTCCATTGCTGACCATTACAGACAGTTTCTTGCAGCATTCTCCGCAATAGCGATTGCACTGGAAACTTTCTTTTGTGAGATTGTTTTCCATAATTTGTTTTTTGTTTTAGAAGTATAAATATATTTTGAAAGTTATTGCTTCAATCAAAAAAACATACTGTAAACAAATTCGTCTTTGTTTTTGTAATAGTGCTGTTTCAATGTTGTTTCGTGCTTAAAGCCAAGTTTTTCATAGAATTTATGCGCTCTTTTGTTGCCAGCATGAGTTAGAAGGTATAATTTTCTTAATTTTGAATTGTTTTTTTTGTAATGCGCTTTTGCATCCTTAACTAATGTGTTGAATAATTTTTTTGCAACACCTTTTCCCCTATACTCAGGCAGAACAGCAATTCTGTCTAACTCACATAATTGATGTTTTGGCAATCCATGTGCAATCCATGTTACAATTCCTGATATCTTTCCATCTTCTTCTGCAACAATATAATTATGGGATTTTTTTGTTTCAGTTTTAAAAACATTTATTCCCTCTTTTATGGATTTAATACTATAACTTTTTTCTAGAACATTAGCTATGCCATTTGCATCTTTTGGTGCTGCTTTTCTGAATTTCATCTCGTTATAAATTCCTGCCTGCGCATTTTTGAGACTAATCTTTCCAAAGTGTTGATTTTTTCCATAAGCTCAAGCTTTTCCTTGTCTGCTTCGCGAAGCTGATTTGCGAATCTTGTAAGTTCAAAGTCCTCTTTCTTGATGCTGCTGCTTATTGCTGTAAACTTATTTATTTCTTCACTTAAATTATTTACCTTATCTGTAATTTTAGCTATGTTTTCTTTAAGCTCATTATAGCTGCCTGCATCGATTTTTAATGTTTCCATCTGAATTTTTAACTCTTTGTCAAGCTCTTCCTCAAACTTCTCAACAATTCTTTTTTGCATCTGTGATTTTAATAATTTAAAGTCAAAAAGCTCTTTTTCAAAATTTTGTTTTGTGTTTTTTATCAGGTTTAAATTTTCATCAAAATTCTTGAAGAATTCATTATTTTTGTCATTGATGCTGCTGATGTTTTCATTTATCTGCTGCTTTAGTGTCCCTATCTCTGTTTTCAGATCATTCATAGAATTTGTTGTATAGTTTAGATTGTTCTTTATAACATCAATCTGCTCTTTTATTGTCATTAAGTCTTTTATTTTTTGTATCATTTAGTCCTCCTTTTTAAGATGCTTTTTTAGTTTCTCAACTGCAATTTTCCTGAATCTTTTTAAATTTTCGCAATTTTCAGTTTCTCCATAAGTTTTATTGCTTCCTTCAGGAATAAAAATTGGATCATGGCCAAATCCATTATTTCCTTTTTCTTCTTTTGCTATGGTTCCTTCTTCTTTACCTAAAAAAGAAACTGGTTCTTTACCCGGCTCACAATAACTAACAGCTGATTTGTAACAGCAGGTTCTGTCATTTATGTTTTCCATTAGTTTCAATATTCCTTTTAATCCAATCCTTTTATGGATGTAAGCTGAGCATGTTCCTGGAAAATCCTTTAAAGCTTTAATAAACAAACCAGAATCTTCCACTACTATTGGCTTTTTTAATTCATCTGCAAGAATTTTTGCAGCATCTTTTGCTATCTCTTCCGGATCATCGCTTCTCAATTCTTTATAGTCTATATTCATATGATTAATCTTTATGCTATCCCCTAATATTGCCTTGAATTCTTTTACTTTGCCTAAATTTGATGTTATTAGGTTTATTTCCATAAGAAAAGGAGTTATTTATTAGTATTTAAATGTGATTGGAAAATATTTAGGGTAAATAAATCCCTCTAACCAACAAAATCTAGAAAACAGTTATCTAAACCCCATTTGACAAATCCCTTTTTCCCCTAACTATTTTTTTCTTCCTTTTTTGCAAAAACGGCGCTATCTCAAAATGGGTATGCACTTCCCTATCAAGGTCCTTCTGTAGCTCTTCCTGCACATCATTACTTTTCTTTTTTTTATAATTATTATCCCAAGAATTAGTGTTTAAATAATTTGTTGAAAAAATATTATTTCCTCTTAACCAAATCCAATTTTATATTTAATTCTTTAAGCTGTTCATCAGGAACATCGTTTGGAGAACCGTCCATTGGGCATTCTGCGTTCTTGTTTTTTGGGAATGCTATTATTTCCCTTATGTCGTTGTAGCCGCACATTAAAGCTACTATGCGGTCAAAACCTAAACCAATCCCTGCATGGGGCGGTGTTCCGTATTTGAATGCTTCCATCATAAAGCCAAACTTTTTTTGTGCTTGTTCGTGGCTTAAGCCAATGACTTTCATTAATTTTTCCTGAGTTTTCGGATTTGTTTCCCTTACAGAACCACTGCCTAGCTCTAACCCATTCAAGACTAAATCATACAAGTCAGCATAGACTTTTCTGGGGTCTTTGTCAAGAAATTCAATATGCTCTTTTTTTGGAGCTGTAAAAATGTGATGTGAAGGCATCCATCTTTTTTCATCTTCATTCCATTCAAACAAAGGAAAATCAACAATCCAGCAGAACTTAAAATCCTTATCATTAACCAGTTTCAATCTTTTTCCAGTCTCTATCCTTAGCTTGGATAATATATCATTGACTTTTTTTGCTTCATCAGCAACAAAGAATAAAATCGAGCCTTTTTTTGCCTTTGTTTTCTCAAGCAATTTTTTCTGCGTTTCATTGTTGAAATATTTTGCAATGTTGCTCTCAAGGCCTTTTTCTGTTACTCTCATCCATGCCATCCCTTTTGAGCCTATGCTGATTGCGAAATCAATCAAGGCATCAATTTCTTTTCTTGAAAATTTGTCAGGAGGATTGATACATTTTATTTTTTCCACGCTCTGGAATACCTTAAACTCAGATTTCTTGGCAATGTCTGTAACATCAATCAATTCTAGTCCAAACCTTAAGTCGGGCTTGTCAGTTCCATACTTTTCTATAGCTTCATTATAAGGAATTCTTGGGAATTCGTATTTAATATCCACATTAAGAACACGCTTCATTATATGCTTGTACAGGCCCTCAACTTTTTCCATGACATCATTTGCATCAACAAAACTCATTTCCATATCAATCTGAGTGTGTTCTGGCTGCCTGTCAGCCCTTAAATCCTCATCCCTTAAGCAGCGAGCAAGCTGGTAATATTTGTCGCATCCAGAGACCATCAAAAGCTGTTTGTAAATTTGTGGGCTTTGAGGCAATGCATAAAATTTTCCGGGGTTTGTTCTGGAAGGGACAATATAGTCTCTAGCTCCCTCAGGTGTTGCCCTGACTAGTAAAGGTGTTTCAATTTCAAGAAAACTGTTTTTATTTAGATACTCTCTGGCAGCCATAGCAGCATTGTGCCTTATCTGCAAATGCCTCTGCATTATTGGCCTGCGTAGGTCAAGATAACGATATTTTAATCTGGTCTCTTCATTGGCTTCAATTCGGTCATCTATTTCCAATGCAGGAGTATCAGCTTTACTTAAGATTTCAATATCATTTACAAGAACTTCTATTTCTCCGGTCTTTAACTTTGGATTTTCCAGGCCTTTACCTCTGGCTCTTACTGTGCCTTTTACTGTGATAACATCTTCCCTTCTTAATGCCCCGGCTTCTTTATGCGTTTTTTTATCGTGCTCCGGGTCAAAAACTATCTGTGTAAGGCCGTACCTGTCCCTTAAATCAATGAATATTATACTGCCGTGGTCGCGAGATGATTGTGTCCAGCCAGAAAGAACTACTTCCTTTTTGATGTCTTTTTTTTCTAATTCTCCACAAGTATTTGTTCTTTTGAGATTCATTATAATTTTCCTTTTAGTTTTAATTCAAAAACAACATCTTCCAGTTTTTTCAGATTCCATTTAATCTGGTCTGATTTCCTTCTTAATTCTCCGTTCCTAAGATTGAATTCAAGAAATTCCCCGTATATTTCCTCAACCAGATTCTTGATTTCAAATGCTTTCTTGAAATTTTTATTTATTACTTCATTTACAGCTTTTCTTACAAGCTCACCAGTTAAGTCGCATAGGCCCATTAAATAGCTCTCATTACTGATCTTTAGAGAATCTTTTGTAGGTATTTTTTTATCTTTAATATAATGGTAATAACACAAAGCTTCAGCATATTCCTGCAAAGCTGTCTGGTTTATGTTTGTATCAAGCGATACATGTTCAAGAGTAGCCTTCTTTTTTTCAATATCCTTTACGTATGAAGATGCAGATTTAATATCGTTTCTGTGCAGAGCATAAATAATCCTTTTAGAGAGGCTTATTATTTCTCTTGATTGCTGTATTGTTGATTCTCTCTTAGCATCAGAATCTGATATTTCTTTCCTTATTTTCTTGAATTCTTTCTTGTTTAACATATAAAATCTGTAATTTTCGTAGTTTTATAAAGCTTTTTGATTTGATGGGCTTTGCCAGAGCGGAACTGAAGCCAAAACGGGCTACCATGATATAATTTTTTTAGAAATATTTTGTGAACAACACGCACCATTTTGATTGCAGATTTAACGTGATTCTGCCCACCCACCTCCCCTAAATTAGGCAAAGACCTATATTTTGTATTATCGAAACATTTATATATTATCTTCCTCATGAGTTAATAAAAAGATGGCGACTCCATTTAGAGAAATAATAAACTTTTTTGCCGATATAGGTGTTTTTGATGTAGTATTACCGTTCCTTCTTGTCTTTACTATTGTTTTTGCGCTTTTGGAAAGAACAAAAGTTTTTGGCATGGAGAAAATAGAGGGCAAAGAATATACAAAGAAAAACCTTAACTCAGCAGCTGCGTTTGTAATAGGTTTTCTTGTGGTAGCATCTTCAGAGCTTGTGGAGGTAATAACAGAAGTATCTTCAAAATTCGTTGTTTTGCTGTTTTTAATAGTGCTTTTCTTGCTCCTGGTAGGATCATTTTTTAAGGAAGAGCCTCACGGTGTTTTTTTGGAAGGAGGATGGAAAACAACGTTTATGATTATAGTATTTCTTGTTTTGGTATTTATTTTCCTTGATGCTCTGAACCTAACGCAGGATATATTTGGCTTTTTGAGTGGCACGAATAGAGGTGAATTTGTCGGGTCAGCATTATTACTGATTTTGATAGTTTTATTCATAGTTTATGTAACACAGGAGAAAATAACCGGAAAAACCGAACCAAAATCATAAAGCTTAAAAAGTCTAGGCTCAATAATGATTAAAATAACAGTGACTAAGTAATAAATGTGAGGTAAACAAAATGGCTAACAGCTTACAATTTGAGAATTTTTTTATATCACTAGAACGAGTTGGTTTTGTGGATGTTTTACTGCCTTTTTTATTGATATTTACAGTAATATTTTCAATTCTTGACAAAACCAAGATTATGGGTGAAGGGAAAAGGAATATGAATGTGGCTGTAGCCCTGATATTTGCGTTATTGGTCGTTATACCTCATGTAACTGGGAATTTCCCAGCTGGCTACGACCCTGTTCAGATTATAAACTCAGCTTTGCCATCTGTTTCATTGGTTATTGTGGCAGTTATATCATTGATGATATTAATTGGTGTATTTGCACATGATAGAATTATGTTAGGAATGACAGCTCCTGGATGGGTTGGAATCTTTTCAATAGTTGTATTAGTGTTTATATTCGGAAGCTCTGCTGGATGGTGGAGTACAGGCTTTATAGACTGGCTGGACAGCATTTTTGGTTCAGATATCCTGGCTATAGTCATAATGCTTCTTGTGTTCGGAATTATCATAGCATTTGTCACAGGTGGAGGAGAAGCAGAAGGTGCAGGAGGAGCTGCCAAAAGGCTAGGTTTTAACATCGGTGAATTGTTCGGCGGAAAAAAATGAAAAATGGCAACATTTCTTGATGTTACTGCATTAGAAAGTTTTTCTGTTATTTTTGTATTTCTTTTTGTTTGGCTTGTAGTTTACGCTCTTTTGCTTTATACAAGAGTATTTGGGCAAAACCAGTTCGTTAGCATACTGATTGGGTTGGTAATAGCTGTTTTTACTATAATTTCGCCCATAGCTACATTAATTGTTAAACAAATTGCTCCGGTTTTTGCTGTGGTGTTGATTCTTATTGTAATTATATCGATTGCTTCGGGCATGTTTGGCAATGCCAGTATTGAATCGCTTCCCGGACTAAAATCGATTGTACTTGTTATTTTGATAATTTCTCTTGTTGTGGGGACATTATCAGTAGTAAGAGAGAACATTAAAGTTCCGGAAAGAGGGGAAGACTTTGGCGAAGTCTCTACAGTGATATTTCACCCAAATTTTCTTGGCATGGTTCTTATTTTGGTTATAGCAGTCTTTACCGTGGGATTATTAGCTTCCAGGCAGATGTAACTACTTCTTTAACTTAGAACTCTTTGTCATTCTGTCAAGCTTGTTAACATTCTCTGTAAGACTTGGAAGAACTTTCTGAAAAACCTTTTCCATGGCCTTTATTTCTACACCTACATCTGTTATGTTTTTATCGTAGTCAGTAATCTTGCCCATCACGCTTTTATGCAGGGTGTTTAAGCTGCTTGTCAGGTCTTTTATCTGCTGCTCAAATTGGTTGATTTTTGCCTCTGTTTTTTCCTTCCAGTCAATTATTACCTTGACATCTTCTTCAAATTCCTTCCATTTTTCATCTATTATAGCTTCAGCAATTTCCTCAATCTTGTCCTTGTCTATTTGAGGCTGAAGTGGAGGATGTTCAGGCAATGGCTGTTGTTGCGGAAAATCTTGAGGAGGAAGAGCATCTGGCTGAGCCATATCTGGAGGCTGTTCTGAAGGTGGATTGCTTAGACTTACTTGGTTTAGTGCATCAAAAATCTGGGAAGAATTATAGCCTTGCTTTTCCATCTCCGGGATTATCTGGTCATTGCTCATGCCTCTTTGCTTTAAGGCTGTAACCTGGTCAATAGGCAGTCCAGGAGCTGCCTGTCCCTGTTGTTCTTTCTTTTTTCCAAAACCGAATACCATTATACACCTCTTTTTATGGTAAGTATTTATTTGAAAAATGTATATAAAGTTTTCTATTTAATCTTATTATTATTGCTGTTTTGATGTATTCTTTTTTTCTTTTTTAATAAATTCTTTAACTATCTCTTCTACTTCATTTTGCGTAACAAACTTGACAGGATTCCACAAATTTATGTATTTTTCCAGGACTTTTACTTCATCTCTCTTAGCAGCTTCTTTTAATTCTTTTATCAGATCAAGTATTTTTTCCTTTATTTCAGCAATTTCTTTTTTTATATCGCTTATGTCTGATGTTATAGTCCTCACATCTGTGGAGAATGTCTTGTTTTTGCTGAGCATATTCTGCTCTGTAACCTGCAAAGCCCTTCTTATATTAGTGGAAGTTTCCTCAACAAGCCTTAATCTTCTGTTCAGGTTGCTCATGTCTTCTGAAAAGGATTTCATATCTGGTTGTTGAGGGGCATTTTTATGAAAAAGTCCAGGATGAGGTTTTGGTGAAGGAGTTTGTAATTGCGCCATTTTAATTACTAGTACATCGTGATTATAAATATGTTTTGTTTTTTGTTTAATTGATGGATAAAAAATTACATCAGATCTTAATCAAAACCTATATATATCACTTAATTCTTAAAGATTTTAATGGCAAAAACAATTTCCAGGGAAATACCATTATCAGAAATTACATTGAGGAGATATGAAAAGCCTTCTAAGCTTTCTGAGAGGGAGTTAGTAAGGAAGCTATGTTTATCTATTGGGTTGTTGCAGCCAGGAGATTCAAGGGATGTTATTGTTGATATTCTGTATGTTTTGTTAAGGGCTAAAAAGCAGAAAAAACTGCTTAGCTCAGAAGAAATTGAGAAGGAAGTTATTGATTCAAGAAAAAAACAGAAACTTGCTTTACATGGAATCGCTTCGTCAAACATAAGAAGGCAAATCAAACGCTTAAGAGATATATTTTTAGTTGAGAAGGTAAAAAATGCTTATAGAATAACTGAATTTGAGGATTTGAGTGTGATATTTGAAGAGAAGATTGAGAAGTTTTATTTGAAATCTATAGTTGACAGGGTTAAGGAGTATTTTGAGAGTTTGAGGTAAGAGTTACAATAAAACCAACAAATTTATAAACCCTTTATTCTTCCTTAATCTGGTACTGATGGCTTCGGTATAGACATTTCTTTTCAATTTTTCTGCCTTAGTCTGACCAATAGTGTATACTGGAAAACATAAAATTTATAAATGTGAACTAGAGTATTATTTTTTTAATATGAACTTCAAGAATAGAGATGTAATCTCGATCCATGACTTCTCAAAACAAGAATTGCTTCATATTTTGAAGATTGCAAAATTAATGGAAAAAAGTTCTAAGCCGGATTTGCTTAAAGACAAGATACTATCCACTTTGTTCTTTGAGCCTTCAACCAGGACAAGACTAAGCTTCATATCTGCTATGGAACAGTTAAATGGCAAGGTAATGGGCTTTGCGAATACAGCAATAACTTCAGTAAAAAAAGGAGAAAGCTTATGGGACACTATAAAAATGGCCGAGGCTTATTCTGATGTAATAGCAATAAGACATCCTTTGGAAGGTGCTGCAAGACTTGCTGCAGAAGCATCCTCGAAGCCGGTAATTAATGCAGGCGATGGCGCAAACCAGCATCCAACGCAGACAATGCTTGACCTTTATACAATACAAAAAGTAAAGGGAAAACTTGATGGCTTAAACATAGGATTTTTAGGGGATTTAAAATACGGAAGAACTGTACATAGCCTTACAATTGCTTTGTCTCATTTTAATCCTAATTTTTACTTTATAGCGCCTCCAGCATTGCAGATGCCGCAGACATATCTTGATGATCTGAAAGAAAAGAAAATAAAATTTACTTTGGAGTCAAATTTACTGAAAGTGAGCAAAAAGCTGGATATACTTTATGATACGAGAATACAAAAAGAAAGGTTTCCTGATCCTGTAGAGTATGAAAAATACAAAGGGGTTTACAAGCTGGATACAGGTTTATTGCCGCACATAAAAAAAGATCTTAAGATAATGCATCCTTTACCTAGGGTAGGAGAAATAGACCCAAGCCTGGATGAGACGGAGCATGCAGTTTACTTTGAGCAGGCTGCAAATGGAATACCTGTCAGGAAAGCCCTGCTTGCTTTAGTTTTAGGTAAGATAAAATAATGATAAAAAACATACAATAAAAAAACAATGACGCAAAATCAATCATAGAACTAATGAATAAAAAATGAAAAAGGAGTTAAGTGTTTCAGCAATAAAGGAAGGAAGCGTAATAGACCATATACCTGGCAATGCGGCTTTTAAAGTAGTCGATATTCTTGATCTTAAGGGACTAAGGGGAATTATCTCGGTAGCAACAAACCTTACCAGTAAATCTACCGGGAAAAAAGGCATAATAAAAATCAGCGGCAAAGACTTAACAAAAGAAGAAGTCGATAAGATTGCTTTAATAGCTCCTAATGCTACAGTGAATATCATAAAGAATTATGATGTGAAAGAGAAAATAAAAGTAGCAATACCTTCAACAATCAAGAAGATAGTCAAATGTTCTAATCCAAATTGCGTTACGAATAATGAAAAAGTGATGACAAAGTTCTATGTTCTTAGTAAAGACCCATTGAAAGTAAGATGCCATTACTGCGAGAGAATCATGGATAAAGAGGATATATCGCTTTTGTAAAAATGTTAAGAACCAATATATGCGGGGTGGAGCTACGCAATCCTACTGTTTTGGCTTCTGGAATTCTTGGAGTAACTAAAGATTGTGTTGAGAGAGTTGGCAGAGCAGGAGCCGGAGCCGCAACTTTAAAATCATTGTGCCATGAGGAAAGAATTGGAAATAAAAATCCAACTATGTTTGGCCAGGATGATGTTTTCTTAAATGCAGTTGGATTGCCCGGACAAGGAATAGACAATGCAGTTAAGGAGTTTAAGAGACTAGATGACTTAAAAATCCCGGTTATAGGGAGTATTTATGGCTATAAGATTGAGCAGTTTGGCCAGGTAGCAAAAAAAATGGCCAGGCTAAAGCCGGCAATGATTGAGATTGATATTTCCTGCCCTCATATGGAATATGGGAAGCCCTATCATGCAGATCCTGAGCTGACAGCTAAAGTTACCAAGGAAGTCAAGAAAAATACCGGAAAAATCCCTGTTACTGCAAAACTGAGCCCTAATGTCCATGACATAAAAGAAATAGCGCATGCTGCTGAAAGAGCAGGCGCAGATGCAATAACTGCAATTAATACAGTAACTGCAATGGTCATTGATATAGATGCTAGAAAACCAATACTTGCAAATAAAATTGGAGGCATGTCAGGACCTGCATTAAAGCCAATTGCTGTCAGGTGTGTATATGATATCTATGAAACAGTAAAGATACCAATCATAGGGACTGGCGGTGTAACTTATGGAAAGGATGCAATAGAAATGATAATGGCAGGTGCAACAGGTATTGGAATAGGCTCCGGAATTTATTATAGGGGCATGGACATATTCAAAAAGGTATGCAAGGAAATGGAATCATGGATGAGAAAAAACAAAATAAAAAATCTGGATGAGATAAGAGGCTGCGCGCATAAATAAACAATGAAGTTCAGAAACACAATTAGAATTATTTGATTAAGATTAAAATTAATGAAAAATGCAATATAATGAATTAATGAAATCAGATATGCCCAAAGTTTTACCAATCTCCGAAGTTATTAGGGAAGGCAAAGACCAAAAAACAATTTTTGTCAAGCATAAAGAAAATATTAAGCCAGGACAATTTTATATGATTTGGATTCCGGGCATAGACTCAAAGCCTTATGCAGTTTCCTATTGCAACAAAACAGAGCTCGGATTTACGTCTATAGCAATAGGAAAGTTTAGCAACACCTTTGACAAGCTAAAAGTTAATGATAAGATTGGCTTATTTGGACCTTATGGAAATTCCTTTTCAATAAAAAGCAACGCATGCGTTGTTGCTGGAGGAATTGGAATATCCTCAGTAAGCACCCTGATCGACAAGCTAAAAAACCCAACAATAATCTATGGTGCAAGAACAAAGGATTATTTGATTTATTTAAAGAGATGCAAAAATAAAAAAATAATCCTAACAACAGATGATGGAAGCCATGGAAGAAAGGGCTTTACAACAGAGGTTCTTAAGGAATTGTTAAAGAACAATGAAAAAAATAAAATTAGCATAGTTTATACCTGCGGCCCTGAAATAATGATGAAGAAAGTTCTGGAACTATGCAATAAATTTAATATTGAATGTGAAGCATCATTAGAAAGATATATGTCGTGTGCTTTTGGAATTTGCGGGAAATGTATGATTAATGACAAAATTGTATGCATTGATGGTCCTGTCTTTAATTTAAAGCAACTCAATAAAATGACAGAGTTCGGAAAATTTGCTAGGATTAAATCATGTAAGAAAGTTACAATTGAAGAATATCATTCAACACATCTGTAATAACTAAAAATGACACTCTTAATAAAAAACGGGAAAATATACAGAAACAAAGCTTTAATTAAAAAAAACATTTTCATTAAAAACAATAAGATTGCAAAAATAACTTCTCAGGAGTTGAAAGCTGATGAAATAATTGATGCAAAAGATAAAATTATAATTCCCGGACTGATTGATTCGCATGTTCATTTTCGCGAGCCAGGGCTTACTCAAAAAGAGGATTTTCTTACAGGAAGCATGGCCGCAGCAGCTGGAGGCATTACTACCTTCCTGGATATGCCTAACACAAAACCAGCTACTACTAATTTGCAGCGTTTGGATGAAAAGAGAAAACTTGCGAAAAAAAGTGTTGTTAATTTCGGCCTTTATTTCGGCTCAACTAATGATAATATAGCTGAGATTGAGAAAGTAAAAGGTGTGGCTGCAGTTAAGATTTATATGGATTATACTACTGGAGATTTGATATTAAACAATGAGAAGGTATTAAAAAAAATATTTTCAAGCAATAAAACAATCGCGGTGCATGCAGAAAACGAGCATGTTCTGAAAGCATTGGAATTGGTACAGCATGCAGATAATCATTTGTACCTGTGTCATGTTAGCTCAAAAGAAGAACTTCATTATGCAAAAAAAGATGCAATAAAAAACAAGGTTTATGTTGAGGTAACTCCTCATCATTTGTTTCTTACTGCAAAAAATGTGAATGACCTGGGAAGTCTTGGGGAAATGAAGCCAAGCTTAAAGACAGAAAAAGACCAGAAAGCACTGTGGGAAGGAATACATAATGGGGAAGTTGATACAATAGCAACAGACCATGCACCCCATACTAAAGAAGAGAAGCTAGATCCAAATTATCCATATGGGGTTCCTGGATGCGATACAATGTTGCCATTATTACTAAATTCAGTAAATGAAAAAAAATTGACGCTAAATAAACTTGTTCAGTTATGCTGCGAAAATCCTGTAAAAATATTCAAAATAAAAAATAAAGGCTTTATTAAAGAAGGTTTTGACGCTGATCTGGCCATTATTGATATGGATTTAGAAAAAGAGGTTAAGAATGATGAGTTGTTTACAAAATGCAAATGGAGCCCATTTAATGGCTGGAAATTGAAAGGATGGCCGATTATGACTATAGTGAATGGGAATATTGTCCTACATAATGGAAAAATTAATAATATAAGGGCAAAAGAGGTTTTATATAATGAATGAAAAAATAGCAAAAGCACTTGCAGATATAAATGTGGTAAAATTTGGGGAATTTACACTAGCTTCTGGTTTAGTAAGCCCTATCTATGTTGATTTAAGGATTTTGCCTTCTTATCCTGATGCTATGGGCGTTGTGTCAGAAGAGCTTGTTAAAGTGGTAAAGAAATTAAAGCCAGAAGTTGTGGCAGGAGCTGAAACAGCTGGAATACCTTTAGCTACAGCTATTTCCCTGAAAACAAAAATACCTATGATCTATGTTAGGAAAAGGCCTAAGAGTTATGGCAGGGGAGAGCAAATTGAAGGTGTATTGGAAAAAGACGCAAAAGTTATTTTAATAGATGACATGGCAACTAATGCATACTCTAAAATAAAATTTATTGAAGGGATAAAGCATTCTGAAGGTGTTGTAGAAGATGTTCTTATTGTTTTGGACAGGGGTCAAGGTGGTGTAGAAGCTTTAGCTAAGGAAAATGTTAAATTGCACTCCTTGATTACATTAAAAGAATTATTGGAGTACATGAAGGGTAAAAATTTGATTGATGATGGCAAATATGATGAGGTATTAGCTTATTTAGAGCAAAATAAATGAGAATGATTATTCAATGAAAAAATGTTCAATAATAAAAAAACAATGACAAAAACAATTCAAAAAATTAATAATAAAAATAATACGATAATAAAATTTACAATAATTAAAAACTCAATAAAAAATACAAAAAATGATTAATAATCAATCAATGAAAAATAATAATAAAAAACAATAATATGATGACTCAAATAATAAAATTAAATAAATCAATAATACCTTCTTGTGATGTTTCTGATTTAGGGAAATTAAAGAATCTTGTTAAGGAAACTTGTTCTGTTGAAGGCGTTGGTGGCTATAAGATTGGTTTAGAACTTTGTTTGAAGTTTGGAATTCCTAGAGTTGTTGGTGTGATAAAGGAACTTACTGATTTACCAATAATTTATGACCATCAGAAAG
>Ga0187833_10000829_pt1 | contig 36041 bp, 29 predicted proteins | sample ETNtaG_37_FD_167968 | JGI IMG/M metagenome (GOLD analysis project Ga0187833, IMG submission 167968) | Marine microbial and viral communities from oxygen minimum zone, Eastern Pacific Ocean - ETNP2014_SV_400_PacBio MetaG (Illumina Assembly) | ecosystem: Environmental > Aquatic > Marine > Hypoxic...
CTCGTCCGAGGAGAGCTCGAAAATGCATTCTTCTTTGTCTCCGCACTGGTCTTTGACTTCACAGCGGGGGTTTCCGCGGACTTCGAATGGTTGTTCCTGTATGAGTAGGTTGCCGGCCGAATCGTTAATGATGAGCTTTGCTATTTTTGGGCCGATGGTGAGGAAGGTTTGTGTAGTTTGGCTCTTGAACCCGGATGCAGAGCTGACTGGGGTTCCTTGCTCGAAATTGCCGGAGGTTACATCGATGAAATCCCATTTGAGGGAGTATGGCGTTAGACAGACTTCGATCTCGGCTGAAAAGGTGGCCGGTATTGCTAGCGCTACTATTTGTGGCACGTTCATTTCGAATGAAGGCCTTGTGTTGGTGCTGCAGCCGGTGTCTTGTGTTCGTAGCCCGGCAGTTAGTTCTTCCCAGAGGGAAAGTCCAAGAGAACTGTTGGTAAAGACTTGGTAGACGTCATTCTCTAACGTGTATTTACAGAGGACGCGATTGAACTCTCCTTCTGTGCTGCGTGCTTGTTCGTCAATCGGTACGAGTGTTTCACAAATGTCTTGGTCAAATCCTCTGTATTCAATGGTCATGAATTCTTTGTTGGTTTCTGGTATTTTTTCAGATAGTCCTCGGACGCGCTTGAATCCTTTGCGTTCGAGGTAGATTCGTGAGAAGTGAACGGCCTGGTCAATGAAGGAGTAGTCGCGAAGTCCGATGTTTTGGTTGGTGAGTTGGTTGGTTTTCACGAATGTAAGGATGCTCGTGTGGGGATTTTTGAGGAAGGTTAGGAAGCGCTCCAGGATGTTGATTTCGAATTGTTGGGGGAGGGAGGTAAGCTCGGTATCTGTGTAAATAAGGGAGTGGGTCACGTCGTTGTAATATGTTTTTGAGGAGGTGGTAATGCATCGGTGGAATTTTCCGTCGTCCTTCCCGATTGCGTTGTCGCAGCTGTTTACTCCCTCCAGGGTTTTGATGAAGGGGAATGTTCCTTGGTCAATTTGTCGGTTAAGTGAGGTGGCGAAAATTACTTGTTGTTGGTTGTTTGTTTCTAGTTGGAGTACACAGATATTATTGACACAGGGTGTGTCGAAGAGTGTGCCTCCCTTGTTTGTTTGGCAGGATTTGGTGCCGGAAAAGGGCACGATGCCGGATAGATAGTTATCGACTTCGATGTCTTGCTCTAGGATCTGGTTTTGAATGAGATATTCGACATAGTTGAGGGTGTTTGTTGGCGTATCGCAAAAGAGGGAGAAGTTTCGTGGACTTGTCTTGTTGGCGATGTCCAATAAGAGCGTAGCTAGGGCTCGGGTGCGCGAGGTAAATCTGCCGGCCTCACAAATATCGTCCTCGAAGAATGCTCCTTCGGAAAAGTAGCCTCGCTCGTCCAGACAATCTAGGGTTGTGGTGCCTCGAGGGATTGTGGGTTTAATGCATGCTCCGGTGAGTTGATCAAAGTGTTCGAATTCGTCGTCTCCACAGCAGAATTGTTGGTTGTTGTTCGTGGCATCATCGCAGGAGCCGAAGCCGCAGATAGGATTTGTGGTTCCCGAAGCAAATAGAAATTCTGTAGGGGCAGGATTATTGTTGGCAAGCACGCAGTTGGCTAATGATTGATCTGGGTCCCCCCAGGTGCCTGCTTTGCAGACCTCTCGGTCTCCGTCTCCGTCGATATCGACTAGGGATTGGGACGCGGTGCAGACGCCATCGAAGACACACATGTCTGATTGTGGGCAGCAGCCCTGGTCTCGCGTGCTAGTTGCACATACTCCTGTAGAACAGTCTCTATTTAGTAGGTTTTCGTCGTCGTCGTCGCCGCAGCAGGTGTTTGCGCCGGTAGGAATGTCGTAAGACAGGGGCGTTGCGTCGTTGCTGCAGCTGAGGTCGGTGCAGAAGTCTTCGTCGCTGTCTGGATCTCTCCAGACTCCGTTGTCGCAGAAGGATTTTTTGTTGTCGGTACCGAAGACGCTGCAGGAGTCTGTTGCAATACATGCACCGTTGCTATCTACGCAGTCGTTGGGGCCGCAACATGCTATCGTGTCTGTACCGCAGTTTCCGTTGTCGGTTTCATCGTCGCAAATCGTTACGAATTCTCCTGGGTCGTCGCCGCAACACAGATTGCTGCCGGCGGTTCCTCCAATACCGAATCTAAATTGTCCAGAAGTGGGAAGTCCTTGTGTTGGATCGGTGCAGCTGGTGGATTCACAAAATGCTACTCTGTTGTCGGGGTCTTGCCATATTCCTTGGTTGCAGAATGATTGATGGTTGTTGTCTCCGAATAGAGCGCACTGTCCTTGGGCGGCGCATGCGCCGTTGCTATCTACACAGCTTGATTGGGAAGTGCAACATGCATCGGTGTCGTCGCTATTGGTGCTACACTCTCCGTTTGCGGATTGGTCGCTGCAGGTTCTTGCAAACTCGTCGTCGTCGTCGCCGCAACAGCTATTGGGTGATTCTGTGCCGCCAATATTCCAAACAAACTGTCCTTCGGTGTCGGTGCAGCTGTTGTCGGTGCAGAAGTCTTCGTCTTCGTCTGGATCGCGCCATTCTACGTCGCTGCTACAAAACGATTTTGAGCCGGTTTCCCCGAAAGAGTGGCAGTTGTTTGTTGACTTACATGCCCCGTTGTTATCTACGCAGCTTGATGTTGAGCAGCATTGGGCAAGACTTTCTTCTGCTCCACAGTCACCGTTTTCTGATTTGTCTTGGATTGCACATTGTTGGGTTGTTTCGCTTGGTTCGTTTCCGCAGCATCTGTCTTCTTCGCCGGGTCTTTCTATGTATGTTGCTGAGGGGAAGGTCTCGCATACTGCTTCGGTCTCCTCTCCGCTTTGCCAAATATTCTCCTGGCAGAGTGCCTTGGGTCCGGTTTGGTCTAGGCTTGCGGCAAAGGCGTTATTGTTTACACAGGTGGGGTTTCCGGGGCCGTTGAGATGTACGCACCCGTCCGTGTCTTGGCAACATGTAGTGATTGCCGAATCTGCGGTGCACCCTTCAAATCCTGCAGTACATTGTTTGGTTATTTGGAAGGTAATTGGGTCGGTGTTGCAGGGCTCTCCTGCCGCAGCAGTGAGGAGGGGGAGTGTTAGGGTTGCTAGTGTCGCTACCAACAGGAGCTGTGCCACCCTCATTTCTTGCCTCGCTGGTCTTTTTTTGTTTGTTGTTCGAGTGCTTCGTGGATGTACTCGATGAGGGTTTGGTTCTTGAGAAGTGCGTGAAGTTTGGCCTTCTTGTGGAGGTCTTGTTCTAATTCTATATTTATTCTTGCCATGTTGGTGTGGACTAACTTATGTTAGTTAGTTTAGTTAGTTTTCTTATCTAAGTTATGTTCTAGTGTGGTTATTTGAGAACGTGCTATTTAAGGTTTTCTGTTAGAAGGGTTGGAACGTCTGGTTGAATAGTCGAAATTCTGCGATGCCGAAGAAAAGGGCGAGGATGAATAGCGTGCAAAGGAGAGTTGGGGTGAGGAGTTGGCCGAGTGCTTCTGTTGTGGTTAGGCCGCGCTCTTTTTTGGTTGTGGTGAGGAAGAGGGTTAGAGTTATGAGTAGGGAGAGATTGATATGAAGTAGGCCCACTGATACGCCGAAGAGATTGAGGTAGTGGTACAGGTTGGTTGGTTCGAGGGCAGCTACCAAGAGGTAGGGCGTTCCCGAATAGAGGAAGAGGGTCAATAGTTTCTTGTAGTTCGATGTTTTGTTGAAGAGGTGTTTTGTGGTGAGGTGAATGGAGAGACAGATAAGTGCGCCAAAAAGGAAATATTGGGTGGCGAAGACAAGAATCCCTAGTATGCTTCCTAGGGCGGCACCCACGATTGCTATTTCTGCCTCCTTTGTTAGGATTGCAAGGGATATGTGGGCAAGGGTGATGATGAAAATGAGGAGATAGGTGTGTTTTAATGCATCTGAAAGGGTGTGTCCTGTTAGTTTGGAAAGAAGTTTGGGTGCGGTGCTATTATTGAAGATTTGGTGTGGCTTCGCTTCGTCGATCTCTCGTTGAGTGTAGCCCCACCTAGAAAGGTGTTCATTGATGGTGGTTTGAGAATATCCTTTGTCGAGGTGTTTTTTCACGTAGGTGTTGAGATCACTGATCCGCATACGTTGCTTTCGGTGGTTTTGTTATATATATGTTGTGGTGGGTGGTTCGTGGGCACAGTTCTTTTGGTTTGGGGGTTACCCCTTAATTTCGTGTGGAGGTTGTTGTGGTGGGTTGGTTTAGTGTTTGGGTTTGATTTCTTGCGAGAATTGTGTTTTGCTTTGTTGTTTGATTTGTTTTTCTTTTCTCTCTGTCTACATCTTCCGTTTTCTTGTCTCCCTTTCTTTTTGTTTTTTTGTTCTTCCTTTTTCCTTTTTTTCTGCTCTTTTTTGTTATTATATTATTATTTTCTTATATTATATTATTATATTATAGTAATACTCTATTATTATATTATAATTAATTAATTTCAATATTGAAAACAAATAAGACACACAACTTCAAACACAAAGTTCCAGTGGAAATGAGGGGGTGTCTAATGAAAAGGATAAGCTTTAAATACCACCATTTCCTATGGAGATTTATGGGGGATTTGGGCTTGCAGGATTTTTTTGGAAATTATGCACACAAAGAAGGCGTTTTTGTTGAGCGTAAGGCGCTACAGAGCAATTATTTACCAGATAGTTTGCCTCACCGAGAGGAGCAGATCACTCAAATTGCTAATATTCTGGCCCCCTCTCTGAGGCGCGGCCGCCCCTCAAACGTATTTATTTATGGGAAGACGGGAACAGGGAAGACACACACTACAAACCATGTCGTTCATAATCTCGTTGTTGCAGCCAAGGAGCACAAGGTTCCCATTAAGAGTATTTATGTTAATTGTAAATTGAAGCGGTTGGCCGATACTGAATATCGGTTGGTTGCGCAATTGATTCGAGAATGTGGGGGGACTATCGCTGCAACAGGCCTACCAACAGACGAAGTGTACAAGGCGTTTTTTGAGATTGTGGAGGAACAGAAGGGACTGGTCTTGTTGATATTGGATGAGGTGGATCAACTCGTTAAAAAAGCAGGGGACGAGATTTTATACAATTTGGTGCGGGTGAATGAGGAATTGAAACATTCGCAGATTGTTTTACTTGGTATTTCTAATGATCTCGTGTTTGTTGATACGATCGATCCACGTGTGCGGTCTTCATTATCAGAAGAAGAGGTGGTGTTTCCACCCTATAATGCATTTCAATTACAGGACATTCTTCGTAAGCGTTCGGAGCTGGCTTTTAAGAAAGACGTGGTGCAGCAGGGCGTGGTGGAGAAGTGTGCGGCATATGCGGCACGTGAGCACGGAGACGCGAGAAGAGCACTAGAGTTGATGCGGGTTTCTGCAGAGATAGCGGAGAGAAATAATCATGATTTGGTGAAATTAGAGCATATTGATCAGGCGGAGGAGAAGATTGAGCGAGACCGGGTTGTTGACATTATTAACGCGCAACCAAAACAATCACAAGCCACATTATATTCGATTATGTTGAGTAGCAAGAAGGAAAAAAGGAACATCTCCACTGGCGAGGTGTATGATGCCTATAAGAGCTTGGCGACGCAAGCAGGGTTGAGACCGTTAACCCAGCGACGTATTTCCGACATTCTTTCTGAGCTCGACATGCTCGGGATTATTTCGACACGCATCATTTCGAAAGGGAGGTATGGGAGAACGAGCGAGATTTCACTCGCGATTCCTGCACCTATCTTTGAAAAGACAGAACACCTCTTGGCGGAAGGGCTTGCCCTCTCTTAGCAGACTAAGCAGAGCACTTCTTACCTAGGAACATGGAACAGACACACCAATTTAAGAAAAAGGCAATATCTTTCTTTCTCGAAAGAGACATCTTACTAGGTCCTGAATTGTTTTCGTTGTTTACTGAAGATACTGACTTGGAGGTTTTGTATGAGAAACTTACTCAGAAGTCGGGCAAGGACGCCTTCTTATTTTTGACTCCGGAGGTACAGGAAGCCATCTTGAAACACCCTCAACTAGAGGTGAGTTGGCGTGACTTGGAGCGGGCGTCAGCGAACGCGGAGAGAGGCAAGGGAAGTGAGGTGTATGAGCGGTTTTTGCAACATCTCCAGGAGGCACCGAAGCGCGAAGACGCCGCACACATGGAAATCATCTACACCTGCGAGGAAGAGTCTAAAAAGAGAGTCGTGAGAGATTTTGTGTCTTATTTCAATGCGCGCTATAAGGCGATTGCCGCCATTCTACGATCACGACCGGAATTACAAGGAGCCATTACGATTTCCAGAATCAACCAACGCAAGGGTCGAGACCGAGCCGTGTTTATCGGCATTGTTTCGAGCAAAGACATTACTAAAAACGGGAATATTATTCTGACGGTGGAGGACGCGTCGGGCAGCACGAAGGTATTGATTAACAAAAACAAACCGGACGTGTTTATGGAGGCAAAAGACATTGTTTGCGATGAGATCATTGGGGTGGCGGGTGCGAGCGGGGAAAATATCGTGTTTGCGAATGAGGTGTTTTGGCCAGATACGCCAAGTAGGGAAATTAAGAAGAGCCCTGACCCAGGATATGCGGTTTTCTTATCTGACCTTCATCTCGGGTCTAATGAATTTTTGCCAGGCGCATTTGAGAAATTTATTGGGTGGCTGAGATTAGAGAGTGGAAGTGAAACGCAAAAAGAGGTGGCGCGATTAGTAAAATATGTGTTTATTGTGGGGGATTTGGTGGACGGGATTGGGATTTATCCGGGACAGGACAAGGAACTTCTCATCACGGACGCAAAGGAGCAGTACGACGTGCTTGCAGCCTACTTGGCCAAGATCCCAGAACACATCACGATTATCGTCTGTCCTGGGAACCACGATCCGGTGAGATTGGCTGAGCCGCAACCCCCTCACCACAAGGACTTTGCCGAGTCGTTGTATGCTTTGCCTAATCTTGTTTCCTTGTCAAATCCTTCGTTTGTAACGATTCATAAATCAGAGCATTTTTCTGGAATTGATGTGTTATTGTACCACGGCCATAGTTTTGACTTTTACATCGCGGAAGTCGACGGAATACGTAACAGAGGAGGTTATGATCGAGGAGATATTGTGATGAAATTCTTAATGAAGCGAAGGCACCTGGCGCCGACACACACCTCCACCCTCTATGTTCCGTCAACGGAAGGGGACCCTTTGGCAATATCTCACGTACCCGATATTTTTGCAACAGGGCACATTCACAAGTCGTGCGTTGCACAATATAAACACATTACGATGATCAGTGGGTCTTGCTTTCAGGCTAAGACTGCGTTTCAGGAGAAAGTTGGACACAACCCTGAACCTGGGCGGGTGCCGGCTGTGAATTTACAAACGAGAGAGGTAAAGATCATGAAGTTCGTCTGATGGCAGAAGCAAGTAGTGAGATGCAGAAATATTTCAAAAGCATCGATGAGGGAGTAGACGCCACGTACGCTCTCGCGAGCTTGGCTCGTTCAAAAGGGTTTGATCCAGAGAAAGAGGTCTCGGTGCCCATCGCAAAGAACATGGCGGAGCGAGTAGAGGGGATTATTTCTACTGTTGCTCCATCGTTAGCAGATTCTGGGCTGTCAATACGCATTAAAGAACTGGAAGAACAGTATGGGAGTCTCGATTGGCGGGTCGCTTTAGTTATTGCTCAGGAGGTGGCGATGGTGAAGTTTGGGAAGTTTGAGACGAAACTTGCTGCGATGGAGACCGGCATCCGCGTAGGGATTGCGTACCTGACGCTAGGTATTGTGGCTTCTCCGATTGAGGGGTTTGTTGAATTGAAATTACCGTTACGGAAGGACGGGAAACCGTACTTTTCTCTGATGTATAGTGGACCGATACGTTCAGCAGGAGGTACGGCAGCAGCGGTATCGGTAGTGGTTGCAGATTATGTTCGAGTGAAGATGGGATATGATGCGTATGTTCCGACCGACAAGGAGATTCAGCGTAACGTGACTGAGTTGCAGGATTATCATGACCGGGTTACCAACTTACAGTATTTACCTAGTGGAAAGGAGGTTCAATTCTTGATGGAACATCTGCCGGTGCAGGTTAATGGGGACCCTTCCGAGAAAATCGAGGTTTCTAATTACAAGGACCTTGAACGAGTGGAAACGAACAGAATCCGTAGTGGCGTTTGTTTGGTTATGGGGGAAGGAATTGCACAGAAAGCCAAGAAGGTGCACAAGCAGCTCTCGTCCTGGAGTAAAGAATTTGGATTAGAGCATTGGGATTTTTTGAAGGATTTTTTGAAGTTGCAGCAAAAGGAGAAGGCGCAGGGAAAAGAGGAGGACACGCAAAAGATTGTGCCCGTATACACCTTTATCTCAGATATTGTTGCTGGGCGCCCCGTGTTGACGCATCCGTTGCGCCCGGGAGGATTTAGATTGCGTTATGGTCGATCTCGCGCTTCAGGATATTCTTCTGCAGCAATCCATCCCGCAACGTCTTTTATTCTGAATCAGTATATTGCGGTTGGAACACAGCTGAAGGTTGAGCGTCCGGGAAAGGCTGCTGCTCTGACGTGTTGTGATTCTATCGAGGGACCGATCGTGTTATTAAAGGACGGCACGGTGAGGCGGCTTCACACTTTGGCTGAGGCCAAGCAGCACTCAAAGGAGACGGCAAAGATTTTGTTTTTGGGAGATTTATTGTTTAATTATGGCGATTTTTTTAATCGTGCACACACCTTAATTCCCGCAGGGTATTGCGAGGAGTGGTGGATTCAGGAGCTGGAGCTCTCGGTTAAGAAGAAACACAGTTCCCTGGATTTTGAGGCAGTGGGAATGGAATGTGGAATCGATGGCGCGTTTGTCAAGTCGCTCTTCGCAGATCCCCTTTTTGTTTTTCCTACCGCAAAGCAGGCGTTAGCATTGTGCAAGACGTATTCGGTGCGTTTGCATCCAAGACATACATATCACTGGAACATACTTTCGTTTGTGGAGTTTACTGCGTTGCTTGGATCACTACAAAAAGGAAAAGTTATTGCGGAAGGCGAAGGGCACCGGATTGTCTTTGCGTACGAGGAGTCCTTTAAATCCCAGCTAGAGGTGATTGGGGTGCCGCACAAGGCGATTGCGAACGAACACCTTGTTTTAGAGGGGGACGAAGCGGCAGTATTTGTTGCGCTTTTTTATGGTGACCAGAAGAAGTTTTCGGGAGTATCGGAGACCAAGGGACAGACTACTACGGATTTACTCAACGAGGTGTGCTCGATACAACAGCAGGACAAATCAGGAGTCTTTATTGGGGCGAGGATGGGGCGGCCGGAGAAGGCGAAGATGCGGAAATTGGCGGGTAGTCCGCACGTACTGTTCCCGGTAGGAGATGAAGGGGGGAAATTACGTTCTTTTCAGAGCTCTATGGAGAAGGGCAAGATTACTGCGGAACTCAAGGCATATTATTGTGGTGTGTGTAAAAGTTCCGCGCTGTTTGGGGTGTGTGAGCGATGCAATACTGCGACCGTTCCTGCATTTGTGGATAGGTCAAGTGGGGCGATGACGTTGAAGCAGGGCGACAATCACAGTAGCTATCACAAGACGACGATCCCCATCAGAGACTTATTTCAGAAGTTGAGGAAGGACTTGAAAGAAAAGGTACTTCCTGATTTGATAAAAGGGGTGCGCGGGACCTCGAACCGAGACCACACGCCCGAACACTTATCGAAAGGAATTTTGCGGGCAAAGCACAATGTGTATGTCAATAAGGATGGGACGACGCGCTATGATATGACTCAGCTTGTTATTACTCACTTTAAGCCCTTGGAAATCGGAACAAGCGTTGAGCGATTGCGAGAATTAGGTTATGGGCTTGATTGTTATGGGAAGCCGCTTGTTGATGATAATCAGATTTTGGAATTGAAGCCGCAAGATATTGTGCTTCCTGCCTGTCCAGAAAGCCCGGAGGAGGGTGCAGACGAGATTCTCTTCAGAACTACGAAGTTTCTGGATGACTTGTTGGTAAAATTGTATGGGGTAAAGGCATTCTACAAACTCAAGTCAACGAAAGACCTGGCAGGACACCTTGTTAATGCGCTTGCTCCCCACACCTCTTCGTCGGTTGTCGCGCGAATAGTCGGATTTTCCAAAACGCAAGGGTTCCTAGCACATCCGATGTTGCACGCGGCAACACGAAGGGATTGTGATGGGGACGAGGCATCGGTTACGTTATTATTAGACACGCTTCTTAATTTTTCTCGGCAGTTTCTTCCGAACACACGAGGAGCAACGCAGGATGCTTCGTTGGTGTTGACGAGCAGAGTAATTCCTTCGGAAGTAGACGATATGGTCTTTGATGTGGACGTGGTGTGGAAGTATCCTTTGTCGTTTTACGAGGCGGCGCTTGCGTACAAGGGACCCTGGGAAGTAGAGATAGAGCAACTTGGAAAGCGGCTCAATACTCCCGCACAGTATGAGGGAATGGGATTTACACACGGCATTTCAAACATTAACGAAGGAGTGATGTGTAGTGCCTATAAAACGTTGCCCTCGATGCAGGAAAAGTTACAGGGGCAGATGGATCTCGCGGACCGAATCCGTGCCGTGGACGAGGCAGACGTGGCGAGACTGGTGATTGATAAACACTTTATACGAGACATTAAGGGCAACCTGCGAAAGTTTTCACAGCAGCAGTTTAGATGTAGCAACTGCAATACTAAATATCGGCGTCCGCCACTGATTGGAAGATGCACAGAATGTCACGGGACGATTATTTTTACAATTTCTCAAGGATCTATAGTGAAGTATTTGGAGCCGGCGATTAGTTTGGCTACGCGCTACAATCTGGATGCTTATATGCAACAGAGTTTGGATTTAGTTAAGCGTAGGGTCGAAGGTGTCTTTGGAAGGGAGCCGGACAAACAAGTCGGACTTGGAAGTTGGTTCTAGAAGCAAAAGCTATATATAGTCGGTTTTAGATAATTGGCGTATGGTCCTGGAGTCTTTGTTTAGTGCTAAAGCTGCTGAGCGCAAGCCGCGGAAGCTTTTTTTATGGGCTTTCTGTATACTTCTGTTGCTATGTGGCTTTCTTTGTGGATTTTTAAATCGCATGCGTCGTTGGTGATGGTATTCCTTACGGTGTTGGCGGCCGTTCCGTTAATGTACTCTACGTTATTGTTGGAAGAGGAGAAAGACATGCAAGGATATTCTGAATCGTATTTATTGAAGGAGCATGGCAAGGCGCTGTCTTTTTTCGTGTTTCTTTTCTTGGGCGCGACATTAGCATTTACGTTTTGGTATGTGGTGCTGCCTGCAGACATCACTTTGCAGCTGTTTGCGGTTCAGACACAGACGATTGCTGACGTCAATACCCAGGTAACGGGGGCCGCAGTTAATTCAGCTGCTTTTTTTTCGAGAATCTTTTTTAATAATTTGAAAGTGTTGATCTTCTGTCTGATTTTTTCCTTTTTGTACGGTTCTGGAGCAATCTTTATTCTAACCTGGAATGCCTCGGTTATTGGAACCGCAATTGGAAATTTTATTCGGTCGAACCTTACTGCAGATGCAGGTATTTTTCAGTACTTTGAGATTACTTCCCTAGGGTTATTGCGTTATTTTATCCACGGAATTCCAGAAATATTAGCGTATTTTGTTGGGGGTTTGGCGGCAGGTATTATCTCGATCGCAGTTATTCGTCACGATTTTACCTCTAAACGGTTTAATGCTGTGGTTGTGGATGCGAGCGATCTGATTGTCCTGGCGATTGCCATTTTATTTGGTGCCGCATTGATCGAGGCATTTATTACTCCTGTTTTATTCTAAGACCTTAATTTTTCCTGGTTGGACTTCGAAAAGATCTCCTTGGGCTAGCATTCTTTTAACGATGTCCTCGGCATCTGGACGCTGGAGGTGTTCGACAATTTCCTGCAGGTCCGCTCCTGAACCATCATCTTTTTCTTTGATTAATGTGCAGATGACTTCTGGATCTACTTCTGTTGTGGCAGGGGGTGTTGGCGCAGGTTGCGGGGAGGTAGCTGGAGAAGATGCAGCTGAGCTAGCGGGAGTCGGAGCAGGGCCTGTTTCCACGACTGGGACCGTTGCCGGTGCTTCTGTACTAGTTGGTGCTTGACCGTTCGTCTCCTTTTTTCTGATCTCGAACCAAGTTTTGTCGTTTAATTCTCGAACGATTTCTGCTACGAGATAGCGTTCTTGTAGATATTCTCTGGGGCGGCCTACAACTAAGACCAATGAGCCGGTTTGTGAGGACTGTAATCCAGGATTATTTTCAAAACTTCTTACCACAATTTGGCCGGAGCCGTCATCAATACGTAAGCTACCGAATTGTGAATCTTCCTTTCCGATGACTACTCCCAGGATATTGGCACGTGCTATTTTTTTAGTGTTGTGCAGGATGTAGTTGGGTTGCCACTCTCCCTCTTCTTTAATATATTCTCCATCAAGGAGTTCGTTAATGCGTACCTTCCATGCTATCTGTCTTTTCTGAATTGTTTTTGTTTCTGTCATAATCGATTTATACTCCCTTGTTTTGGTTCAAATATGTCTCCTGATCGTTTTAACTTTTCAATGACTTCTTCTACTTTGTCTTGCGCTAGGCCTCTTTTTTTGGCCTCACCCATAATATCGTCTATGGGAACGGTTTTACCTACTTTTTCTTCTAGCGCATTAATGATTTCCTTGACCACCATGATGCTGTTTCTGGAAGACGCAGAAACGCCGGTAGCGATTCGATCGATATCAATTTTCCCCGTTTCCTTATCGAACCCTACATCCATGAGTGAATGTTCGAGAATGGCGATTGCTTTCTTTGCGTCTTCTTTTTCGACTTCTTCTGAAAGACGGAGGCGCGCATTGGCTTCGCTCATTCGGACGAGGCCTTCGAGCTGACGTGGAGAGATAGGAATTGTTTTAATACCTTCTTCGGCGCTGCCACTTGAACGCATTTTGAGATAGTATCCTTTTATTTCTTCAATTGCTGTGTTGGTGAGTTTTGGACTTACCTTTTGTTTCGCATAGGCGATAAATTTCTTCAGTAGGTCGGTATCGATGTCTTGTTGCACTTCTTGAGGTTTTTGGTGGAGCTTAAGCATGTGTGATGCTAGTTTATCGTCTTTAGCTCTATCCGGGATGTCTTTGATAGTGAAGATGAGATCGAAACGGTTGATGAGCGCCGGAGGGAGATCGATTTGCTCTGCGATGATCCCATAGGGATCGAAGCGACCATACTTTGGATTTGCTGCGGCGAGTACGGTGGTACGTGCAAGGAGCGTTGCCTGGATATTGGCCTTGGAAATACTCACGGTTTGATTTTCCATTGCCTCGTGCATTGCGGATCGGTCTTCATCAGTCATTTTGTCCATCTCGTCGATGGCACAGAGACCATTAGATGCGAGGACCATGGCTCCTGCTTCCAACGACCAACCACGCAGGAATTCGTCTCGGACGACGGTGGCGGTTAATCCGGCAGCCGACACACCCTTACCTGAAACATATCTTGCTTTTGGTGCAATGGTGTTGGCTCTTTTGAGTAGCGCAGATTTACCGGACCCTGGATCTCCAATAAGGAGTACGTGCATGTCTCCACGGCTTTTGACTCCATCTTTTCGTTCTTTGTGGACTCCGCCGACCATTTGGAGAAGAATGGCTTCTTTGATGAGGTCGTGACCGAAAATGGAGGGAGCCACAGAGCTTACAAGACGGACAATCGAATTCGGATCGGCTGCGATGTCTTTGATTGCTTGTTCTTCTTCCGGCGTAATTGCGACATCCAGAAACGTTTCTTCAACCGCCTCGACGTTGTTAGCTTCGATGAGAAGATCGAAACGAGTCGAGGTTGCTCCTGTTCGTAAGGTGATGGGGATCTCCTTGATGGTTCCCGTTACGAGAATTTTTGCACCAGGTGCGGTTTTGCGCTCTGACATGGGCGAGACGAGATCGTCTTTCAGGAACACCTGCATTCGTTTGGGTTGTTCTCCTCCTTCGAGAGATTCGGAGGATTCTTCTAGCGTTATGCCTTGGGCGTCAACGAGCTCTTTTGATAGCAACTTAAACTTGCCTTTTCGGCCGCAGCCACAGCGGGTTGGTTCTTTGAATTGTGATTCTAGTTGAAGAACCGAAATAACGTTTCCACACGACGGACATTCGAATTTAGCGGAGGTAACTTGTGGTCGGACGTCAGATTTTTGTCGTACGACGCCCTCCATGTAATAGAGTTTCCCTAAATGCTTACTTCTAATTTCTCTAATGAGTAGTTCCTGGCTTTCGGGAAGATTTTCGAATCTGATGCGTACGTCTGGATTTCCTTCAAGATCGAAATAGGTGATGGCAAGTTCGGCAGCCTTGATCATTTCCTCTGGCTGATCCAAGATACGCGCAGCAAGATCGACATCAAAAACGCTTACCTGTTTAAAATCAAGGCTGAGAACATGTTGCTCGCGTCGGAGATTAGCGTTCAACGTAGCTAGGTGATTTTTTTCGATGTACTCTCTAAATTTCTCAACGGACTCTGCCCCCTTTGGTTCTTCTTCAAGGACAGGACCATCTACTTCCCCCACAGTAGTCGCCTCACGAATTATACTCAAAGCAAATAATTATCGAACTTTTGTTTGCTTTTCCTAATAAACAAAGACAATATCTATGTTCGAATATTTGTTGCCTTTGATATATATATGATTATGCTTTTACTTTTTTCAGGTTTACAATCAACTTTTCTAGTGCTGAATGTACTTCTGCTTCTGACTTTGTTCCAGTACAAACAATCTTTCCGTTACTAAACAACAGGAACGTTGCTTTTGCCTCTTCAAGTTTGTATACCAATCCAGGGAACTGTTCTGGTTCGTATTCGGTATTTTCTAACTTCATGGCTAGCACATTGAGGTTGAGATCCATTCCTACGGACCCCGAAGCCACAATATTCTGGATTTTTACTTCTGGTTCGATTGAAATTTTGATATTTATTTTTTCCAGGCTCTTGATTATCTTCTTGATGGAGAGATGCACGTTTTCCATGGTTCTTGCACCAGTACACACCACCTTTCCAGAGCTGAAGATTAAGGCGCTGGTTTTGGGCTCTTTAATTCTAATTACAAGTCCTGGGAATTGTTCTGGGTTGTATTCAGTGTTAGATAGCGTAGCAGCCATCTTTTCAAGCGGAATTTCGTGGTTTAGGGAAGTACTAACTACAATATTAACTACTTTGATGTCTCTCTTTGGTTTTTTAGTGACTTTGGTGGTTTCCTGCTTTTTTGTCGCTTTTTTCATGGTATACCCTCCTAATCTGCCTTTAAATCTTCTAAGAAGACTTTTTAAGTCTCTGTAGACTGTATCCTTTATAAGGGTTTATAAACAACTGAACTTTATAAACCCTTGTTTTATGGTCCGAAGAACGAGATCTTGATTTTAGTTTGCGGTAAGAAGACAGAAATTGAATCCCTTCTCAATTGCCTCGATACTTGCTTTTAGGATATTGGCCGAGACTCCCACGGTTCCGAAGGTTTCTCCTCGGTAGGAGAACTCTACGTAGACGCGAACAGCACTCTTTTCGGAGGGGTCTTTAACTATTGCAACTTTGAAATTGGTTAGTTGGATGGGGGATTTGAGTAAGGGAAACGCCAATTCATTCATTGTTTGAAAAGCCGCATCGATGGGTCCACCTGAGACGTGGGAGGAGGCAGCTTTCTCTTTCCCATTTACTCGCGCATTGATGCTACATTCGGCATACCCTATATCTCCTTCTTCTGATCGGATTTCCCAGCTTTGTATCTCGAGAGGAGAGGCATTCATTTCTAGGCGCTCTTTTAGCAGATATTGTTCTGCAGGGAGCGTACCCATACCATACCCTTGTTTCTCCATTTCCTCTACGAGAGTGAGCATCTCCTTTACTTTTGGATCGTGTTTCTCTACGGTGACTCCGAATTTTTTAAGTACTTCCAGGATATTTGCCTTTCCGCCAAGGTCACTTAGCACAATGTCTCTTTTGTTTCCTACCTTTGCAGGATCGATGTGTTCGTAGGATGCTCCTTTGTTGATTGCATCTACATGGATGCCGCCCTTATGACTAAATGCGTTTTTTCCAAGGAACGGCCGCTTGGGATCTTGTTTTAAATTGGCTAAGGTATCTACTTTTTCGCTCAGGGCAGTTAGGTTTGCTAGCTGTATTTCTGGGAGCTCGGTTTTCATTTTAAGGAGGAGGTTGGGGAGAATCTGGCAGAGGTCTGCATTTCCGGTTCTTTCGCCTAGGCCATTGATGGTGCCTTGAATCATCTCTACGCCCTCCTCAATAGCGACAAGCGAATTTGCAACTCCCAAACCGGAATCGTTATGGAAATGCGCTCCCAGTTTGACCTCTAGGTTTTTCGCACGCAAGTAAGCAAAGACTTCCCTCAGGATGGTTTTAACCTCTACGGGGAGGGTTCCGCCATTGGTATCGCAGGGGATGATGTAGGATGCACCGGCAATTGCTGCTGCTTCGATACATTCGAGTGCGTATTTTTTATCGTCTTTATATCCATCAAAGAAATGCTCGAGATCGTAGAACACTTCGAGTCCCTCACTTTTTAGAAATACAATACTTTCCCGAATAGCTTCTAGATTTTTCTCTGGAGTTGTAGAAAGCTGCTTTTCGATATGGTCTTTCCATGTTTTTCCGAAGATGCATGCAACGCGTGCTTTGCTCTTTACAATCCCTTGGAGGTTTGAGTCTTCTGCAGCTAGAATATCTTTTTTTCGGGTACTTCCAAACGCGACAATGGTGGCGTGATTCAAGGAGAGCTTGGCTGCTTCATGAAACGTTTCCATTTCTTTCTTGTTTGCTGCAGGCCATCCGAGCTCGATGTAGTCGATTCCGAAACCGTCCATGGATTTAGCTAGTTCTATTTTATCCTGGATAGAAAGATTGACATCTGCACTCTGACAACCATCTCTTAGGAGGGTGTCGAAGATTTTAAGCTGCTTCATAACCGTCGAAAACGCACTTTTCTTTTAATTGTTTTCGCTTTTCTATTTGTCACTCGTGAATGGTTATTATAGAAAGGTTTATAAAGTAATTTGAGGTCCTAGTATCTATGTTAGTACAGAAAGACTTTTTGAGTAAGCTGAAGGATTTTGGTCTCAACACCTATGAGAGCAAGATTTGGACTGCTTTGTTGTCGAGGGGAACTTCGAGCGCAGGAGAATTGAGCGATATCGCTAATGTTCCGAGAAGTCGAAGCTATGATGTTCTTGAAAGCCTAGAGAGAAAGGGCTTTATTACGATGAAGGCAGGCAAGCCCATTACGTACATGGCAGTTGCGCCTGCTGAAGTTATTGACCGGATTAAGGAGAAGTTGGCGGAACACTCAAACAACCAGTTAGCGTTGATTGAAAGCATCAAAACTACGCCAGTTCTTGATGAACTGAACGCATTACACGTACAGGGAGTTTCAAATGTGCAGCCGGTTGATCTTACCGGCAGTATCCGTGGAAGAAAAAACATTTACAATCATCTTATTGCTATGATCAAGAACGCTAAGACAAGTATTACGTTATCTACAACTGATGCAGGATTAGCTCGCAAATCACATACTCTTTTATCTTACTTGCAGGCAGCTGCAGCAAAAGGAGTTCGTGTTACGATTGCGGTTCCTGGTGGGAAGAAACATGAGCACGCAAAAATATTTTCTGCGTTTTCTACTCTTGTAGCAGCAACACACACTTCGCGCTTTTGTATTGTGGATAAGAAGGAGACCCTGTTCTTTTTGATGTTAGATGATTCTGTACATCCTAGCTATGAAGTAGCTGTTTGGGTTGCAACGGACTTTTTTGCAAGTCGGTTAGAGGCAGCATTTCAGCAACATCTTTCTGCTTAGGCATTAACCAAAGATTTAAATACTACTTATACTCCTATCAGTCTATATAATTCATCCATAAGAGGTGGTAATACTATGGTTTTAGGCGTCCAAGAAATTACGTTGGCAATTATCGTTGGCACACTAGCTGCGATTGTGTATTCTTTGCGGGTTATGGTTCTCATGGAGAGAAGAATTGCTCGGATAGAGATGCATATTGAAAGCGTTGTCGGAAGAATCATGCGTGAAGAGCTCAAAATCGAACGCAGTCTTAAATCGCGCAAGAAAAAGAAGTAATTTCTTTTTCATTTCATTTTTTTATCTTTCTATTATTTCTTCGAAAAGGAGTCCTTTTTGTTCCGCAAGTTCTTTTGTAATTGCATATGAGCTTTCGGTCTTTTTCATATCTTCTAGGGCGAGGAAGTGCCAGGCTGTTTTGTTGAAACGCATTGCGATCAAGGGTTCGGCACCATAGATTTCTGCGAATTCTTTGAGTTGTTCGATTTCTTCATGAGGAATGTATTTTGAATCCTCTTTCGAGGTTTTGCATTCGATGGCTAGCTTTCGGATTCTATTTGATGCTAGGACATCTGCTGAAGGATATCTGGATGATCCTGAACCTGCAATTCGTACGGCGGCCCATTCTTTTGTTGCCCAGAATTTGTGGATGAGGTCGCGTTCTGCGTTGATGCCTTTTGATTTTCTGCTCATAATGGAAGTTTAGAAATTCTCTTCTAAATAGTTATCGCTTCTTGTTCGGGATTTGGTGTGTTCGAAATCCTGATGAATTATCTGGGGGTCCTGTGGCCCGGATGGCACAACCCCTACTACGGACCGGATACGTTTCTTTAAAGATTTCGACTGGAGCACACCACCTCCCCAGATTACAAGTCAATAACCATGAAGTCTTTTGCTGCTAGTGTATTGTCGAATACATTTCTTGCATCTTGCTCAATTTCATGCGGATTTTTGTAGCGGGCCGAGAAGTGAGTTACGATAAGTTGTTTTGCTCCTGCTTGGTTTGCGATCATTGCGGCGTCTTTGCCAGACATATGCATGTAGCTCTTGGCTTTGTGTTGTAGGTCTGAGTGATAGGTTGCTTCACAGACGACGAGGTCTGCATCCTTTGCTAATTTGATTGCATTATTGCAGTAGAGGCTGTCGGCGATGACGGTTACTTTCTTTCCCTCTTCCAGGTAGGTTACGTCTTTCGCAGCTATTTTTTTGCCGTCTACGGTGATGGCTTTGTTATTTGCTAGCTTTCCCATGAGGGGCCCTTCTGGAATTCCGAGTTTTTTTGTTTTCTTGATATCGATATGACGGACATCTTTTTGCGTGAACGAGTAACCGAGACACGGGACTCCGTGTTCAAGCGGAAGTACGTCTAGCTTGAATTCTTTGCTGTCGACAAAGGTTCCTGATTCTACCTCGATAATTTCGAGTTCTACTTTGCGATCGAAATCGAATGCTTCGAAGAGGGAAGCGAACCGTTTCTTTGTGCCTTTTGGCCCGTAAATTTCCAATTTCTTCTGATATTCCATGGCGCCTAGCGAGGAAATTACTCCAGGCAGGCCAAAGACGTGGTCGCCATGCCAATGAGTGAGGAGGATTTTGGTTATTTTGGTTAACGGAATGCCCTTTATCTTGAACTGGCGCTGTGTGCCTTCTCCTGCATCAATCAAAATCCCTTCATTCTTGAAACTCAAGAACACGGAGGATTGGTTGCGGTCTTTAGTTGGAACCATTGAAGATGTTCCTAAAATCGTTACTTGCATAGGTTAGAAGATAGTTGTTTTATATTTAAAGTGATTGGTTGGTGGTGAAAAAGAAAGCTTTTTAAGGGTAGGTCGAGCTAGGGAGGGTATGGTGAAGAAGGCAAAGAACAAGACGAAAAAGGTTGTAGACAAGGCGAAGAAGGCTGAAGAAAAGCAAGAGGCGCCGAAAGAGGTAGTCAAGGCAATTTTTGCTGCAGAGCGTGCTATTACTGAAAATTCAGATGCGGCCCGCGATTTGTACAATCAAGGTAGATTTGGGAGCATTCTTGACAATCAGAAGGTGCAGTTGTCTTTACTTGAGGCAATGTATCTTATGGATAAAGGAAGGTTACTTGTTTTGGATGGGCGCAACAAGGAGATTAGTTACGAGTCTTTCTTGAAGAAGGCTAAAAAACTGGAGCCGAATTTTTGGATTCGTTATTGTGTTTTTAAGAACATGCGAGATCGCGGATATATTATTAAGACGGCATTGAAATTTGGTGCCGATTTTAGAGTGTATGATCGAGGCGTTAAACCGGGAGAGGATCACGCTAAGTGGGTGGTGTTTCCGGTCCATGAGGCAAGTACGTTGACCTGGTATGAATTTTCTGCAAAGAATCGGGTTGCACATAGTACGCGGAAGCGATTGTTACTTGCGATTGTTGATGAAGAAAGTGACGTTACCTATTACGAGACTCGCTGGATTAGACCTTAGTTTTGAATACTGCTGAGGCACGGTCGGATTATGAGATGCTTCGCATTCCATAGTGCCGCGAGAGCGTGATGCGCTCAACAGGAACCCCCTTAGGCGTCAGCAGTATCTCGGAGGTTAGCAACATATTTAAACTCGGTTTCCTTCTTTTATGATATGTCTGCTGAATCTATTCTTCAATTGATTTCTTCGCGGGGACCGCAAGTACCTACACAGATTGCACAGGCGATCGGAACGGACAGTATTATTGCTTCGGCACATCTTTCTGAATTGTCTTCTCGCGGCAAGGTAAAAATTTCTCGTATTAAAGTTGGTTCGTCGCCGCTGTATTATTTGCCTGGCCAGGAGGAGAAATTGCAGGATTTTGTTGAGAATCTGCACGATAAGGAGAAAAAGGCGTATGATTTGCTGAGTGAGGAGAAAATCGTTCGTGATATTGAACAGGAGCCGGTTATTCGGGTTGCTTTACGAGATATTAAAGACTTTGCAGTACCGTTAGAGGTGCAGCGAGGTGAGCGCAAGGAGATCTTCTGGAAATGGTTTTTGCTTTCTTCTGAGGAAGCGCAAGTTAAGATTACTGAATTGCTTGCTGGGGGACAGGAAGGGGTTGTGAAGCCAGAGGTGGAGCGGGAGGAGGTTGCTGTAGAAACCGAGGTTGAACCAGCAGAGATGCAGGTGCAGAAAGAGGATCAGGAGACGCTGGTTGTAGAACAGCCGGCAGTTAAGGAATCTGTTGTCGAGACACCCATTGCAAAGCCAAAGGTTCAGATCAAAACTACGCCGGCACCTAAGACGCCTAAAGAAGACATTGACTTTTCAGGAATTATTTCTGAATTTTTCTCATCGAACGAGATTAGCATATCGAAGAAAGAGGTTTTGAAGAAGACGGAGATTGATTATGTCGTGAAAATACCGAGCGCAGTGGGAGAGATGGAATATTATTGTAAAACGCGCAAGAAAAAGAGTATTAATGATGCTGATTTAGCTAGTGCGTTCGCTCAGGGGCAGTTGAGGAAGTTGCCGGTGTTGTTTTTGACAACAGGCAAGCTTACGAAGCGGGCAAAAGAGATGTTGGAGTCGGACTTTAAAGGCATCCAGGTTCGGGAGTTATAATGGGTGTTGCAATTACCGATTTACTTGAGCGGAAGACTATTTCGTTTAAGGAGCTACGCGGTAAATTATTGATGGTGGATGGGCCGTTGTGGTGTTATCAGTTTCTGACTTCTCTTCGTGGGCCGGACGGTAGGCCGTTGACTAATAGCAAGGGCATGATTACTTCTCACATCATGGGTTTGTTTTCTCGAGTTACTGCTTTGCTTCGAGAAGGTATTTTGCTCGCGTTTTGTTTTGATGGAACGGTTCCTGATTTGAAACTGGCTGAGCGTGCTCGACGTGCAGGTATTAAGAAAGAGGCTGAGAGGTTGTTGAAAGCTGCGGAGGATGCAGGTGATGATGAAGGAGTTAGAAAATATTCTTCTCGAACGGTTCGGTTAACTTCTGAAATGCTATCGGACGTGAAGAAATTGCTTGTTGCTCTTGGTATTCCGGTGATCGAGGCTCCTGCAGAGGCTGAGGCACAGGCATCGCATATTGTGAAGCGCGGAGATGCGTATGCGGTTGCTACGAACGATGCAGATGCTTTACTTTTTGGGTCTCCGCTAGTCTTACGTAATTTGTCGATGGCGGGAAGGAGAAAGAAGACGAACAAGCTTGCTTTTGAGACTGTAGAACCGGAATTGATTACGTTGAAGGGTACTCTTAACTCTCTTGATCTTACTCAGGAGCAGCTCATTGCGTTAGGTATGTTGGTAGGAACTGATTTTAATGTCGGCGGCATCGAAGGGATTGGCCCGAAAAAGGGACTGGGACTGGTTAAGGAATACAAGGGCGATTTAGACGGTTTATTCTCTTTCTTGAAGTGGGATTCTTTTTTTGATGTTTCGTGGAAGGCGGTGTTTGACCAGATTCACGAAATGCCGGTAAGTGATGAGTATTCTTTGGAGATGAGGGAACTGGACGCGGAAAAAGTAAGAGAATTACTTATTGGTAAACTTGAATTCTCTGCTGAACGTGTTGAGGGTTCGTTGATGAAACTTGAAAAAGAGATGAAGTCTCGCACACAAAAAGGATTAGGGGATTTTTTCTGATGGTTACTTTGAAGGATGCTCTAATTGGGAAGTTAACTGCTGGGCAGCTCAAACTAGTTCCGAGCGCATTCGATATTGTTGGTGATCTTGCTATTTTTGCTGAATTTTCTGATACGTTGAAGTCGAAAGAGAAGCTTATCGGGGAGACGTTGCTTCGTTTGAATTCTCAGTTACGTGTTGTCTTGAAGAAAACAGGAAAGTATGGGGGTAAATACCGAACTCCGAAATTGAAGATTATTGCTGGCGAACGGAGAAAGGAGACCATGCTCGTGGAGAACGGATGTAGATTTAGGTTGCATGCGGAGAATGTCTATTACTCTGTGCGTTCCGGTACCGAGAGAAAGAGGGTCTTTTCTTTAGTGGGGCCAGGTGAAAGAGTACTGGTGATGTTTAGCGGGATTGGGGCGTATCCGATTACGATAGCAAAGCATTCTCGAGCAAAGGAGATTGTTGGGGTTGAGATCAATCCAGTTGCACATGCGTATGGGTTGGAGAATGTAGCGCTTAATAAGATTGACAACGTTGCTTTGATTGAGGGAGATGTTCTGAAGATCTTGCCGAAGCTTAAGGGGAAGTTCGACCGCATTCTGATGCCGCTTCCGCGTGATGCTGAAAAGTTCTTGGATGTTGCATTGAGCGTAGCTAAAAAGGGAACGGTGATCCATCTCTATTCATTTGGTCCTGAATCGGGAGAGGATGCTAAAGCGGCGGCGAGGGAGGCTTGTATGGGCCATAGAAAAAAAAGTAGGATTTTACGCGTAGTTAAGTGCGGTAGTTTTGGTCCCGGGATTTCTAGAATTTGTGTTGATTTTCGTATTGTTTAAAAAGAGAGTTGTGCTTTGGTTGATTGCGCGATGATTTAGTGAACACCCACCTAGGCGCAAGCCGATGAGGTAAAAAAGTAACTGATGAGCGCGCTTCTTTGTAACTTCTAACGGCTTCAAAACTAGATCTCTGGAATCGAAAGCTCTGTGGCCCGGGACTGAGCGAGCAAGAAGCGAGCTTCCTGCAACAGCGTAACCCCCACGACGAGCCTGCTTCTAGATAGTCTGAGTTTTGACTTGATGCTGTTAGAAGTTACTGTTTAACCAAACATATGGACGTGGTCTTCAGCGTCTTCTTTTTCGATTTGCTTCACTTTTTCAATTCCTTTTAGAAAGTCGTCTTTTTTGATGATTGTTCTTGAATCGCGTATCGCGAAGTAGCCGGCTTCGGTACAAATTGCATGGATTTCAGCTCCCGATAATCCTTCAGTTCTCTTTACTAAGTCAGCAACCAAAACACTCTTCTCGAGCTTCATATTTCTAGTATGGATTTTGAAAATTTGTGTTCGACCCTCTGCTTCTGGAACATCTACTCGGATGAGTCGGTCCAATCTACCGGGCCGGATGACTGCTGGATCGAGGATGTCTTTTCTATTGGTAGCTCCAATGAGTTTTACGTTTCCTAGTGGTTTAAACCCATCTAATTCAGCTAGGAGCTGCATGAATGTTCTGTTGACTTCGCGTTCTCCGGAAGTGCCCACTTCGATTCTCTTTGAGGCAAGTGCGTCAATCTCATCGATGAAGACGATGGCTGGTGCTTTTTTACGAGCCATCTCGAAAATTTCTTTTACTAATTTTGCTCCTTCTCCGATGAATTTTTGGACGAGTTCTGATCCTACTACTTCGATGAATGTGGAATTGGTTGCTTTGGCTACTGCTTTTGCGAGCAGGGTCTTTCCGGTTCCGGGCGGTCCGTAGAGGAGTACTCCTTTTGGTGGCGTAATTCCTACTTTTTTGAAGAGTTCTGGTTTCTTGAGGGGAAGTTCAACCACTTCCTGGATTTCATTAGCTTGCTTCTTTAGGCCGCCGATTTCGTCCCAGGTGGTTGTGGGTTTTTCGATGATGACAAATGATTCGACGTTGAATTTCTTGGAGGTGGGAACCTTTTCGATTACGGTTAGATTTTTTTGTTCTGCTAGAACCATATCTCCTGCTTTGATGTTTTTTGCAGAGTCACTCATTTCCACATAGAATTGATTCCCGTTTGGGATTGAGATGGTTGCGTGTTTTCCATCGACTGATCTAATTTCACAGACCATTAACGGCGGTTTCTTGAACTTGCTAATTTCTTCTCTGAGCTTTCCAATGGTTTCTTTCAGAAGCGCATTCTCGATTTCGAGCTGATTTGAATCGGTAGCGTAGCTATACATTACGCTGTCAAGAACATTCTTTTCTTTAGATTCGTCCCCATCCATTTTTTTTATGATTCGTTTATCGTTTAAAAACGTTTTGTATTATCCTTGTAGTTTTCCCGATTTCATGATGGTCTTGTCATCTACGGTGATTGTTGGTTGCGTGATGATGCCATCGGCGTGGAATGGGACGTCGATGGTGCCACCAAAGAACGCATTATTTCCGAATGCGATGTGGCAGGTCCCGAGTACTTTTTCATCCTCTAATACGGAACCGGTGATGATTGCTTTCGGGTTGGTGCCTATTCCAAATTCAGCCACGTTTCGGTGCTCGTTTGTGGTGAGCTTTTCTTCGAGTTGCGGTGCGTGCTTTCCGTTTACCTTTGTTACTAGTCCTTGTTTGATTTCTATTGTTAGTGGCTCGTCTAGTTTTCCGATGCCCGCCATACTTGCATCGATAATGAGTTTTCCGTTGGTGGTACCTTCTACTGGTGCAAGAAAGACTTCACCTGCCGGTAGATTGCCGACCATGCCTTTCTTGAGAATTCCGGTGTCCGGTTTTGCGGTTCTGTTTTTGATTGAGCAGGTGAGATCTGTTCCTAGGTCTGTGGTGATGGTAACCTGGTTGCCTTCTGTTAGTAGATTGGCGAGTTTAGTGTTTATTGTGTGGAGTTTGGCGTAGTCAATCGCGAGTGTTCTTTTGGCAGTTTCCTCAGTTATGCTTGGCATTGATGCGATTCTTGCATTCTTCGAAGCTTCATGTGTTGCTTTGGTGTGAGTGAGTGATTTTTTTGTGATTAATAAGAGAACATCGTACTGTTTCATTGCTTTTGCAATTTCCTCTGGAGGTTCTTCTCCGTTTGCATCTGGAATGGGCGTTATATGGATGGCTATGTCGCTACGGTAGGTGGCGAAGGACTTTGCTAGCGATTCTCGGTCGCTATCGGTTATTATGCCGATGGTTTCGTTTGGTCGGGTATTGAGACAGGTCTCAAATACAATCTTTGATGCTTGTTCTAGGGGATTCATCGTATCGTGATTAGCTTTTTTGGAAATTTGGAAAGAATTTCATGTCCATTTTTTGTTATGTGTACTCCATCCTCTATTCGTATACCGAATTCTTTGTAGATTCCGGGCTCTATCGTCACGAACATGTTCTCTTTTAGGACGTCTTTTGAATCAGGCTTGAGATTGGGTTGCTCATGAATTTTGATTCCGAATCCATGGCCAAGACCGTGGGTGAAGAGTTCGGCATGGTCGCCAAGATCTTTGTTTACTTGCGATACAATGTCTGCTGCTTTTGCTTTTGCTTTACATGCGCCTACTGCGTTTTTCTGTGCTTCAAGCACGCGATTGTAGGTTTGTAATTCCTTTTTGGTGGGCGATCCTAGGAAGATTGTTCTCGTGGTATCGGTACAGTAGTTTTTGTATTTAATGCCGAAATCGATGACACAAAAGCCTTTGAGAAGGCGTTTGTTGATGGGGAAGTGGTGGACTTCGGCTGCGCGTTTGCCTGATGCTATGATGACGGGAAAGGCTAGGTCGCATCCTCGTTTCTTCGCTTCATACTGGAAGAAGGCTGCTATATCTGTTTCGGTTTTGCCGCGCGTAAATTGTTTTATTCCTTTTTGGAAGATGGCATCGGAGATTTTGTAGCCTTGCTTGATGATTGCAATTTCTTCTTTTGTTTTGGTGGTTCTCAGTTTGGATACTTCTGAACTGATATCTACAAATGTTGCTTTGAAGGTCTTTTTTAAGATTGCCTTGAGTTGGAGGGTTACTTCTGTGTTGTTGATTGCGATTTTCTTTGGTCGGATGTTTTGCTTCTTTAATTCTTGCGCTAGAAATTTGAGGAGTGGTTTCTTTTCTTTTGGGTATTTGACTTTGATAGATTTGTGTTGCGCTCCTTTGGCTTCCATTTGAGGCACTACGAGCATCGGTTTCTTGTTGTTAGGTACTGCTAAGACGCCGACGCTCTTGTATTGGGCGAAATAGGTACAGTCGGGATCCGGCTTTTCGAAATCGATGCTTACTGCTAGAAATAAATCTATTTTCTTTTCTTTCAGGATTGTTTGAAGTTCTTTAATTTTCATGTTGTTTGTATTCTCTCTCGGTTCTTAAATATTTGCTTTCGATAGGTATTTAAAATTCGTCCGTATCTCCATTGTATGGATAAACGGGTTTTGAATAACGGATTGACGATTGTGAGTAAGCAGATGGATAGTCCTATTGTTTGCTTGCAGGTTACGGTTAAAACGGGAAGTGACCAAGAGTCGCTTGAGAATAATGGAATTGCGCATTTTGTTGAACACATGCTGTTTGAGGGCACGGAAAAAAGAGATGGTGCTCGTGCTATAAGCAATGAGATTGAAGCAATTGGAGGAGATATTAACGCCTACACTTCCAATCAGCGGACGTGTTATTACATTAAGGTGCCGCGAGAGCATTTTATGCTTGCACTGAATTTACTTTCTGATTTGGTGATGCAATCTGTGTTTCCGGACAAGTATCTTGAGAAAGAGCGTAAGGTGATCTTGAAGGAGATTAATTTACATCGAGATGAGCCTCGGAGCCATCAGTGGGTGTTGTTTCAGAGGGCTTTGTTTGGGACGCACGCTGCAGGTAGGGCTACGTACGGGACGGTGAAGGCAGTTAGTGGGATGAGCCGGGAGGATTTATTTGCTTTTTATGAGCAGCATTATGTGGCTGAGTCAATGATTGTTTCTGTTGCTGGCGGTTTTCCGGGTGATGCGATTAAGCGGATAGAGCATGCTTTTGGTGGGTGTCGTGAATCTAAGATGAGTGGATTTCCCAAGTCCTCCTTTCCGGTGTACACTCACCTTAACGAAAAGAGAAAGATGAACAATTCGTACTTTGTCATGGGATATCGTACGGTTGCGAGAGGGGATCAGGACAGTTACGTGTTTGATGTTATTCGGAGTATTTTGGGGCGTGGTCAGTCTGGTGCGATTTTTGAAGAAATTCGGAATAAGCGAGGGTTGGCGTATGAAGTAGGGGTGCATCATGATGCGCTGAAGGAGTATGGGTACCTGGCGATCTATCTTAACACGCACAAGAAGCATTTCGATACGTGTCTATCGGTTATTTTTGCTGAGTTTAAGAAACTGGAACATTTGTCGCAGGAGGAGTTGGACGACGCAAAGGGTTTTTTGATGGGGCAGTATGTGCTGGATCAGGAGGATACTCAATCGATTGCGGATGGTCTTGCGTTTTGGGAGATGGTCAAAGATGCAAGGCTTGCTGATGAATATCTGAAGCATATTTCTCATGTTACTTTGAAGGATATAGCGCGGGTCGCTAAGAAATTCTTTACTCGTGATTATGCTATGGCTACTATTGAGCAGAGGGAGTAGGGAAAGCATCTTCAATCAACTTTTCCTTTCCTTTCAGGTGCTTTCTTACGGGTTCGATTAGGTTATTTAGTTCTTCTACCATTCCTGCTTTGAGGTCCATGGGATGAAGATCTTTTTTGGTGTAGGCGGTTTCTAATTCTTCATATGATTTAAATTCGAGATTGCCCCCCCATTTTTCTGGACGGGAGATGGTGAAGGTTTGTTTGCTGTCCTCTTTCAGCGGAAAGATGACTTGCTTTGCAAATGCTAGGACTCCATTCTTTTCTACCTCTCCTTCTGGACAGTAGGCTTTGTTGAGTGATTTTTGAATCGTTTTTTTATCTGCATTGATGTCGATCTTTGAGTTTTCTACTGACGCACTCATTTTATCTCCGGTTAGTCCGGGAAGTATGGGAGTCATGATTTCTACTCTGGGCTTGTAGCCTAGTTTGGGTAGATTCTCTCGAGCAAACATGAGGATTTTTCTCTGATCGATGCCGCCGTATTGGCAATCTACTTCTAGGTATTCCTCATCTAGTGCCTGCATGATGGGGTAGATGAATCCAGACAGTTTGGGATCTTCTCCAAAGCGTACTACGCCTGCAGCTGCACGCTTGGTCCTTGTTAGGGTGTTCAATGCACTCATTCTGAGGAGATCTCTACTGTAGTCTGGTTTAAGTTGGAAATCACTTCCTTTGACAAATTCCAAATTCGTGATGTCTGCGCCTACTGCTTTCAACATGCCTTCCATGACTGATTTATAGTAGTCTACTCGTTTGTCTAGTAAATCGAACGGCGTTTTCTGATCGTCGAGGTGTGCGTGTAAGTCTGCTAGTAGGATTTTGAATTTGAATCCTGCAGCTAGGAAGTCTTTAATTTTGATTAACGGGATGAAGTAGCCGATGTGGATCTTACCGGTGCATGCCATGCCGATGAATGCTACGGGTTGTTTTTTCTCTTTGAGGAGTTTTTCTAGGGATTCCTCTGGTACAATCTCTTCGATGTTTCGTTTAAGGATGGCTAGTTTGTCTTTTATGTCCATAGTGGTAGAGGCTGATGGCGGTTATTTAAATTATTGGGTTTGTGATTTGGATTCATCGTGAATTTTATAAGTCGGGGCGGATTCGCTGATGTTATGCTTCGCGTTACCGATCTTTCTTCTTACCAGTACTGTGCTCGTAAATTGTATTTGGAGCGTGTTTTAGGGTTAAGGGAGCCGTATAAGCCTGCTTTAGCCAAGGGTTCTGTTCGGCATGAGACATACGAGGCGGTGGTGTTGCAGGAGGAGCTTATTGTTTCTCAGATTTCTGAGGGATTTACGCTGGCAGATGTTCAGTCGCTGTATCGGAAGGCGTGCAGGGATTGTTTGCAGAAAAAGGTTGAAAGCTACAAGAGTAGGCTTGCGAAATTTGGCGTGGATGGTGAGGAGCTGTTCGTGAAGACGCTTCCTTTAGTTATTGTAGAATTTGATGAACGTGCTGCGGTCGTTTATGGTTTTATGGAGCGACATGAAGTATATGGCAAGGAGTTGTGGAAGAGACTCACTCCAAAAATTCAGACCGAGATTAGGGTGGAGTCCACTTCATTGGGGATTCGAGGTATTGTGGATCAGATTGAGGTGTACGAACAGGGATATGTTCCGGTGGAATTGAAAACGGGTAAGATGCCGAAGGAGGGTGTGTGGCCGGGACATGAGATTCAGATTGCTACGTATGCATTGTTGTTGCAGGAGAAGTTTCAGACAACGATTAAGGAAGGATTTGTAAAATATCTGGATACCAACGAACGAAGACACCTTGCTTTTAATCCGTTCACGCATGACGAGGTGCGAGCGTTGATTACTACAGTTACTTCGCTTCTCGATAGCTGGGAGGTTCCTGATTTTGTTGAAAATCGTAATAAATGTAGTGGTTGTGGACTGAAACAAGAGTGTTATAATCCACTCAAAATTCAGGCTCTACTGACGGAAAAGCGCCCTAGTACCACTCAAGAATAAAAAACAAAACCTTTATATATTACTGCAGGTACCATTACTATACCATTATACGAATTTGTATCTGGGGGAATTTACATGGCAGACGATCATAAGACTTTTTCAAAGGATTTAATTGGCAAGACCGTTGTTTCAAAAACGGGAAAGCGTTTCGGTGAGGTAGGAGATCTTATTTTCGAAAGTCGGTCTGGAGAACTTATTCACATCATCATTAAGAGTCCCACTTCTTACACTCAGAAATTAGAGCTTGAAAAGGATAAGGAAGGTAACATTTTGATTCCTTTTTCAGCTGTCATTGCGATGGGCGACTTCTTGGTTATTGCTGAAGAAGATATTATCTAAATTGATATAAACAGAGACGAATTCCTTTTCTTATGGATCATGCTATCTGGACTGAAAAATATAGGCCGCACACGTTTGCCGAGGTAAGGGGCCAGAAAGGTATTGTTGAACGTGTAAGGGCATTCGTTGATCAGAGGAATATGCCTCATTTGATGTTTGCGGGTCCGCCAGGTGTTGGGAAATCTACATTGGCATTGGTTGTTGCTCGGCAGTTGTTTGGTGATACGTGGCAGCAGAATTTTATCGAGTTGAATGCTTCGGATGAGCGAGGTATTGATGTTATTCGGGTTAAGGTGAAGGATTTTGCTCGTACCCGTGCATTGGGCGATGTTCCCTTTAAGATTATTTTCTTGGATGAGTGTGATGCTCTAACGCGAGAGGCGCAGCAGGCTCTTAGGCGTACTATGGAGCAATATACTACGACTACTCGTTTTATTTTATCTTGTAATTATTCTTCTAAAATCATCGATCCGGTGCAGAGTAGATGTGCTGTGTTTCGGTTTAAGCCGTTATCTGCATCAGAACTGAAGGATGTTGTTGATAGAATTGTAAAGGATGAAGGTGTAACGATCACTCCTGGCGCGCAGGACTCGCTCATAGACATCGCTGAAGGTGATTGTAGGCGTGTTTCTACGTTGTTACAGGGTTGTGCTGCGTTGTCTTCGAAGATAGATGAGAAGATGGTGCATTCGTTTGCAGCGGTCGCTAATCCTACTGAGGTTGCGGATGTGTTGAAGCTGGCTCTCGCTAATAATTTTATTGATGCTCGCAAGAAGCTGTTGGATGTGATGCTTGCTTATGGGTTAAGTGGTATCGATATGATTAAACAGATGCAGAAGCAGGTTCTGGATTTGGAGATGGATAATCGTGCTAAGATGCAGTTGTATGCTGATTGTGGCGAGATAGAATTTAGGTTGACTGAAGGTTCTGATGAATATGTTCAGTTAGAAAGTTTGTTGGCTCGTTTTTGTTTGGCTGGTGAGAAGTAGATTGCTCACACTAGGATATCTTCTGGAATTCCTGCCCCTGCCCCTGCAGCAATACTAACTCCTTCTTCGATATTAATTTTCTTTTCTATTATGTGGGTGTAGCCATATCTTAACACTACTGTTACGGGCGTTTCGATAGCTTGATGGTTGGGATTGATTTCCGTTTTCAGAAATTCACAAAAACTAACACCTTTTCCATCGATCATTTTAATGATCACTGGCCTACATACTTTGGCTTCTGCTGCACCAACTCTAAACTCTGCGAGAAAAACATTATTTAGCTCACTGAGTCTATATCCATCTTTAAATGGATTAGTCTCCAATGCGATAGAAGGGTCCACAATCTTACCTGATCCTTTGTTCTCTAAGAAAATTCGATACAAAACCTTTCCATCATTTCCACCTACTACATCTTGTTCGATGCTTGTAACTGCGATGGGTGCCCCCTGATCGCTTAACGATATTGATTCGGTAAATTTGCAAGGCTTTTCCAACTGTCGTGTGCTCTGCGGATTTGGATCATAACAAATCGGGACGGATGCAGTGGTTGCATACGTAAATCCAGTTGCGAATTTTATCGTAGGAGAGTATCTGGAAACTCCATCTGGTACGTTTATTGGATCTATTTCCAGGATGAATGGTTTATAGCCCCCCTCGGAATTGTACACACTCCTGCCTTCTAATACTAAATCTGTTGCGCCATCTATCTCCAACATGTCGATCGATATTTCGCTGCTCTTGTGTTTAATAGTAAGTAGGTTTTGGTCGTAGCCTCCTGCCCAAACAGAGGCTCTCAATCGGCCTATTTCGCTGCTTTGAGGAAATGCGCCTCTATTGTGGATTTCAAGGATCATTTCTTCTGCACCTGATCCTTCAATGAATTTAGTAGGTGTTGTAGCAGGTAGATTCAATTCTAGGCCCTGTGCTCCTGTCCTAAAGGAGGTATCATCGCTATTTGAGGAAGGAGTACTGCTACCGCAGCCCGCTACCAGGAGAAGAGTTACTATTAATGCTACTGAATGGGTGGCCTTCATTGTTTTTTGTGTATATTAAAAATAAAAAAGAACGCCAGTTAGGGCGTTGTGTGTTTCACCAAGATGCGCTGAGACTTGTGTTCTTTGTACTCGAACTCACCTTTAATAGTTACTTTCTTTTCGAAGTCGATGTTGTTTGCTACTGCATCTGATACATCTTGTGAACAGCGGATGAATCTTTTTCCACCGAATAAAGTGGTGAATCCAGCTTGGTAGCCATCAGCTTCTGTGTCTGCAGGTCCATCGGTGATTCCGGAACATTTTAGTCCAGCAAGTCCGGAGGAGATGTTCAGGAAGACTTTGTCTTCGTTCGACTGAATGTCTGCTTCATCACAGCTTGTTCCTAATTTGGAGACTGAACCGGTACCTCGATGTACTACATCAAAGTTAAAGTTAATGCGGTCGGTTCCACCAATGTTCTCTACAAAGTTTTCGATCTGCAAGGGAGAGGCTGAGCTTTCCACTCTTTTATTCTCGTCAACTTCGCAGACTTTTTCTTCGTCGTCAGTTTCTGTTACATCGGATATGACACAGATATCTGTCTGAGCGGTAAATCCATATTTGTAGCAGAGTTCTGCTCGAATGGTGAATTCGTTGTTTGCTGGTAGCGCTGCTCCGAAGTTAAATCCTTCAAAGGTCAGGAAGGTGATTCCTCCAGGCACTTGGTTACCATCTGAGTCGATAAATGTTTTCTCAAGATCGTCTTCTGTGTTTCTCGAATTCACGGGACTTCCGAAGTCTGCGGGGAAAAATCCTTGTAACGTCACATTTAGATTTTCCTTGGGCACATCGTATTCTCCTTCATTTTCGATATTTAGAGTCACTTCGAATGGGAAATTTCCCTGATCAAAGACCTCTTCGGGTGGTGCGCCTTCGACGAAGTCGAATGTCAACGCATCGGTCCCCCCTACGAATGATTTTGGGCTACTTATTGTTTCTCCGCCATCGCTACATGCTACTGCTAGCATTGAAAGTGCGACAAGGAGTGCTACTGTTTTTTGGTTCATGGTTCCACCTCTTCTTTGGGACTACTAAATTCTATTTCTGGTAGAAACTCGATTTGAGCTTCTACGCTCTCAAAATAACTGTACTCTAAATTAATTTCTAATGGAGCTTCAAATGTTCGCTGGATGTTGCTGCCTTTAGAAATTCTACAGAAAATGGTTGCTTCTTCGTCGATAAGTCTGAGCTTGTTATCTACTGCTGGACGGCATTCGGACATGATTAATGTTCCTAATCGTACTTCCCCGACTCGAATCTTGTCGAGATCGCTTTGTGAAAATCCTTCACTAAACGGGTCGAAATCTATGCCTCGGTCGACAAAATCGGGATCTACTACTCTCCCTATGCCTACATTTCTTACGAAGATTTTGTAGATGATATCGTCTCTTGTAACTGATTGTTCTACTCTAGTAACCGCGACCGGCGCTCCCTGGGTTGATAATCCAATAGATTCGGTAAAGTCACACGTTTTTTCACGAGCGTTTGTGGTGCGTGGATTGGGATCTACACAGATTGAGGGACTTGCGATGGTTTTGTATTGGTAGAGCATGCTTGCTTTGATGTTTGGTCGGTAGGAGGTAACTCCTTCTGATAGTCTTCCTCCGTCAAGTGATTCGATTTTTAGATCGATTGCTTTGAAGCCGCCTTGAGTGTCATAGGGACTTTTTCCTTCTAATTCGCGATCTATGTCTCCACCAAACCGAATGGGATCGCTGAGCACATCGAATGCGTCATCATTTGAAATCCTCACTAAATTGGGGTCGTAGCCGCCAAAATAGATGAATCCTTTGCTTTCTGTTCTTTCATCTGCCTGCGGGAATGCACCGCGGTTGCGTAGTTCGAGGATAATATCTACTTCTTCACCCTCTACAAGCACATCAGGGAGATTTTCTTGGAATCTTAACTCATACCCTAGATTTCCGGTACGAAAATTTATCTCATCGAGTTCTTGATTGTTTACTGATTGACCGGAACAGGCTGTAAGAATAAGGAGTGAAAGCAATAGTAGGGCGACGTTTTTCGTTTTTATCATGGTATCTCTGTATTTCTCATTCTTGTGATTTGTATTTTATAAACTTTTCGATAAATAAACAGGAGTACAGACGGTACTAGCTTCGGGCGAGGCGCCTTACCCTATTAATTTTGATTTCTTCTGTTTGTTCATCAAAATAGTCATATTCGAGCTCTACTAATAATGGGGTGTCGAAGGATCCTTTACTTTGGTGTATTGGAAGGGTTTCGCAAATGACGGTTGCTTGTTTCGTATCTTTATCTAATTCGACGACGATTTCCTTTTTTTTCTTGTCGGTAATGTTGCAGAACAGGTCGAGCTTTTGACCAGGTAGACTTGCTGAGAATGTGATTTTATTCAGGTCCTTTTGTGGGTCTAATGGCTCAAAGGCACATGCTTTATGGCGGGCTTCTTTAGCTAGTACTTTTCCTTTTCCTACATTCTGTATTGTAAATTCGAAGCGGGGAATTGTGCTATGTACGTTTGAAGGAAGCATATCGGTTTTCATATGGGTTATTGCGACGGGCGCTCCTTGTGTTTTAAGATCTTGCTCGAGAATGACCTCGCAGGTTTTCTCCTTGTCCTGGAGATTGAAGAGATCGGAATCTATGCATACGTTTGTGCTTAGTTGAGTCTTATACGGATAACAGAGTCCGGCCGTAATCTGCGTTTTGATGAAGTCTTTCTCCGTATTAAGTAGATTTATTCCCCACGCTTGGGCCTCAAGGATAAACAGTCTCTCTTCTCCCTCGGTTACGGATGAACTTCCTGAAGGTCCGGGGATGGTATCTCGGCCATAGAGATACAGTGCGAATGCCGGTTTCCCCGGAGTATCGGTTTTATCTCCTTTCTTGGCGAGGTACCGGATGCCATCGGCGAGATCGTCGTCTCCGGCATTTTGTCTTAGCTCTTCTGCTTTATCATTCCAAGGGATGGTTATTCTTCTATTATCCCAGGCCAGTGATAGTAGTACTTTTCCTTCAACCGTACAGCGATTAGGGTTGGTATCGTCATCAATTATGTGGAGATCACAGGCTCCCACGTTAGATAGATGTAATGCTAGTGGCAGGGATTGTAATTCGAAGACCTCTTTGGCAGGAGTGTTTCTATAAAATTCGAATTGTATTCCTTCACTTCCCTCGATTGATGGGTTTTTGGATGTGATGTCTTTCGCTTTGTCACATCCTACAAGCAAGAGGGCGAGGATTAGTAGTAGTGCAATCGTTTTGTTGTTCATACGGTGACACCTTCTGAAGCATCGATGGGCGTAGTCTCTGTTTTAGTAGTATCTGTTGTTGGTTCTTTCGTGTCTGTCTTTGCTACTTCTGTTTTCGGAGCGGAAGCATCAATTTTGGTATAGGTGACGATTTTTTGCTCTATTTTGAAGTCATAGTTTACTAGCGCTTCGAAGTAACGTGTTACGACGACTGCAGTTCCTAATTGTTTCTTTGCATCTTCTGCTCTTATACTGATGGGGCATCTCCAGGACACGTGATTGAGAATGGGAGTATCGATACCTTTCAATCCTAGGTCGTCTGTATCGGCTACTAAGGAGTATGTTTTTTGGACGATTTCTTCGCCCCCCCCGAGGGTTGTAATTCGGTTTGGACCTACGACAAATTCTCCGCTGCAAAGCTCTCCCTCGTCTTCATCCATGGTGAATCCTTCAGGTAGTGTTACGATGAGACTATGCACCTTGGCAATTTCTCCGGGCCAGTATCGTTCAAGGGTGATGCCGACAAAAGTATTGGTTACTTGA
>Ga0187833_10000830_pt1 | contig 36026 bp, 33 predicted proteins | sample ETNtaG_37_FD_167968 | JGI IMG/M metagenome (GOLD analysis project Ga0187833, IMG submission 167968) | Marine microbial and viral communities from oxygen minimum zone, Eastern Pacific Ocean - ETNP2014_SV_400_PacBio MetaG (Illumina Assembly) | ecosystem: Environmental > Aquatic > Marine > Hypoxic...
ATTTTTTATTAATTGAATCTTTATACAACATATAAGGTTGGCCATTCTCAATTTGTGCTTCAATTATTTTTGACATAAGCGATCTAGCTTTAATTTTTTCTAAATGAGGATATTTTTTTTCATATTTGGTATATAAATTATCAAAATCATCACCATAGTTGTCAGACAAACCAGGACATTCATGTTCGCTCATCAGCGTCCAGTCTTGATCGTTTTTAACTCTTTTCATAAAAAGATCTGGTATCCAAAGAGCATAAAACAAATCTCTTGCTCTAAATTCTTCGGCGCCTGTATTTTTGCGCAGTTCAAGAAATTTTTCAATATCAGCATGCCAGGGCTCTAGATATACGGCAAATGAGCCCTTCCTTTTCCCCCCTCCCTGATCTACAGATTTAGCTGTTTCATTAAAAATTTTTAGAAAAGGTATTAGACCGTTAGATTTACCATTGGTTGATTTAATTCTGCTCCCGCTAGCTCTAATGTTATGAGCGTGCATGCCAATTCCTCCTGCGGTTTTTGAAATTAAAGCGCAGTCTTTTATCGTATTAAAAATTCCTTCTATCGAGTCATCTTCCATTCCTATTAAAAAACAAGAAGATAGTTGTTGCATTTTTAAACCGCTATTAAACAAGGTAGGTGTTGCATGAGTATATTGGCCATTCGATAATGCCATATAAGTTTTTTTAACCTTGTTGAAATCAAATTCATCACACGAAACATTTATGGCAACTCTCATCCAAAGGTCCTGAGGGCGTTCAATTGTCTCATTTTTATATTTGAGTAGATAAGCCCTAGTAAGAGTAGTTAAGGCAAAATAATCAAAATGGTAATCCTTATCGTAATCGATAATGGATTCAATTTCTTCTGCATTTTCAATTACTTTGTTATAATAACTTTCTTTTAAAAGACCATCCTCAAAAAGATTCTTCGTGGCTATTATAAATCCTGGTGTTTTTTTGTGTAAAGCGTTGGCTTTTATTCTGGCTGCAAGATATGAATAATCAGGATGTTCGACAGTTAAAGAAGCAGCAGTTTCTGACAAATAACTATCTATTTCCGTTGAAGTGATTTCATTAAATAAACCAGGAATGGCTTTTTGTGCAACAGTAATTGGATCAATTGATAAGCCAGTTGATAGCACAGATATTCTATTTGTAATTTTATCTAAAGACACAGGTTCAATTGTGCCATCGCGTTTGGTAACCATCATTGAAGAAACTTTTTCGCCAGCCTGTTCTTTTAATTTCTTGGTGTGGTATCTGGATGCGGCCCTTTGTTCTCGGTATAGGACATATGCCCTTGCAACTTTATGATGTTCATCTCTCATTAAAGCTAACTCAACTTGATCCTGAATATCTTCAATATGGATCATATCACCATCAGCTATTCTTCTTGTTAAGGCAGCTACAACTTTGTTCGTGAGCTCTTCCACCGTTCTGTGAATATTGTCTTTTTGTTCTTTATCTTTATCTTTGTTATTCTGAATTTTTGTCTGAGCTAGGAATGCTTTTTTAATGGCATTTGAAATTTTGTCAGACTTAAATGGAGTTATGGATCCAGCTCTTCTAATAACGCTGAGGCTCAATATATGAATATCTTTTTTTTTATCTTTGATAATTTTGATGGCTTTTTGTATTATAGTTGGTGATACTTCAGGCATTTCTAATTTCTATCAATACTTACGTTTGTTATAAATTTATTGGAAGTGAACACAATATGTAGTGCTGCCAATAGGAAGACAATACAATATTTACTCAATACCGCAATAAGAACAAATTAAGAACATAATATTTTTTTTTGTTAAGTCAATATTGATTAATATCAAAAATTAGTTCAATTGAACTCAACTAATTGAATTTGTTAAAATAATTTATTAACACATTTAACAATTAATCCCCGTCTGCTTTGTCCAAATATCTTTTACTAGGCATATTTTTCTTGAACTTAAATTTGCCATAAACAACAAATAACTGCATTAATATATAAGAAAATACAACAATGACAAATATTGCCCTAGTTGATGATGAATCCAATATATTGACATCTGTTTCGCTTGCTCTTGAAACAGAAGGTTTTAATGTTGATACTTTCAAAAATGGTGAAGAGGCGATTCGAGCATTGGAGAATAAAAAATACGATCTTGGTTTATTTGATATTAAAATGCCTCGTATGAATGGAAATGAATTATTAATGAAAGTTAGGTCCAGTAGCAATTTAGAGTTAAGAAACTTACCTATTATTTTTTTAACCTCCAAAGATCAAGAGCAAGATGAAATCATTGGTTTGAGAATGGGAGCAGCTGATTATATAAAAAAACCTTTTTCTCAAAAACTCCTTAATGAAAGAATTCGAACTGTTCTGCGCGTATATGCTAATCGAATAAATGTTGAAAACAAAAAAGAAGATAACAATCAAAATATAAAAAAAGGAGATTTGTTACTTGATGATTTAAAACAACTTTGTTTTTGGAAGAATACAAGTATTGAATTAACAGTTGCTGAATTTAATCTAATTAAATCTCTTGCTAAACATCCTGGGGTAATAAAAGATAGAAACCAACTGATGGATGCAATGTATGGTGATGCAATTTATGTAGATGACCGAACAATCGATAGTCATATTAAAAGACTTAGAAAAAAATTTAGATTATATGATCCAGCTTTTGATCAAATAAGAACGCGTTATGGCTCAGGCTATTCCTGGCGTGAATAACAACATAAAAAAAATATCTTTATCTAATTATTCTCTTACCACGCAGATAATAATCATTAATATATTGACAGCAAGTCTTGGGTGTATTTTTTTATTATTAATTAATTATTTATTAATATCAAACAATAATAATTTAGATAAACAAATTGACAATATTGCTAACGATTTAAATCGCATAACCATTTTTTTAAGCAACAATGCAATTAAAAGAGTTTCACAATTTAATGTAGAAAATTGCGATTTTAATTCTAACAGCACTGAAAGTGAATGCGGTGAGAAATTTTTTTCAGATCCACAATTGGATCCAACGTTAACACAAAAATATTTATTAGAAAATTATCTTCACGGAGTACATAAAGTGAAAATATACGATAATTCTTGGATAAGATATGCTGATACAGAGGATATTTATATCTCGGAGGATGTCGTTGAAATAGATAATAAACAGACTTTATCCAATTTAGATATTTTTTTATCAAGAAAAGGAGCTGATGAAGATAAAATTACAGAAAACAAAAACAGTTTATTTAATAAATACAAGGAAAATTATCTTGATTTATTTAATAATCTTCAGAAATATTTTAATAATAAGTTCCTTTCAAAAATTGGGGTTGGAAAATATAAAAGTGAAATTTTACTAGTCCAGGAAACAATTAAAAAAACAGCTGATGTTTCATACTTATATAAAGATGAAAATCAAAACACCATTCTTGTCAGTTCTGCACCAATTGTAAAAAATAATAACACTTACGGGGTGGCTATTGTTTCAGGTGTATTAAAGAGTGAAAATAATGAGGTTGGATTAATTTCATTTAATTTAATCAATCTTTTTATAATAATTATTTTTATTATGTTTTTTCTCTCATTACTTTTCTCACAAAGCATTGTTTCTCCTATAAAAATACTTTCAAATATTCTTAGATCTGAAAGAGACAAATCGAATAAAAAAAACGATAAATTCATTTATCCTGAACGCAACGATGAAATTGGAATACTGAGCGATGATATTCGCGGCATGTCTGAAGATTTAAAGAACCGCATTAATGAAATAGAGGGTTTTGCGGTAGATGTTTCACATGAGTTAAAAAATCCACTTGCTAGCTTGAAAAGTTCCAATGAATTATTGATGGAAAATAAAATTAATAATAAAGAAAAATACTTGTTATTAAAAAATATGCAGAAAGACATAGATAGAATAAATGTATTGATCACTGACATTTCGAGGTACGCTTTAGACCAAGCGGAAGAAGTATTATTGTACAGATTCGATGTTATTGAATTTTTAAAAGATTTTTTAGAATCTTATTTTTCAAATCCAAAAAATATCAAAATTAATTTTGAGTTTGAAAAAAAAACATCTATGATTAATGCAAATAAGGACAAGCTCGCTCAGGTTTTTAGCAACCTTATTGATAATAGTTTATCTTATTCACCTCAAAATTCTGAAATATTAATAGAACAAAAAACTATAGATAAAGATGTTATAGTGTCATTTTTTGACCAAGGTTTGGGGATAAATACTAGATTGAAAAATAAAATTTTTGAACGTTTCTATACAGACAGAGAAGTTGATCAAGACAAACACTCTGGATTAGGATTATCTATAGCAAAAAAAATCATAGAAAGCTTTTCTGGATCTCTAAAACTAAATAATGTTAAATCAGAGAAGTATTTTGGCGCTTGTTTTAGTATTATTTTACCATTAATAGATTAGTACATATTTAAATATAATTTTAATATACCCTATAGAAAAGAATGGCTGATGATTATAAAGTAAAAGATATATCTTTGAGCAATTGGGGACGAAAAGAAATTGCAATTGCTGAGACAGAGATGCCAGGCTTAATGTCTTTGAGAGAAGAATACAAAAATAAATGTCCTCTTAAAGACGCAAGAATTGTTGGATGTTTACATATGACAATCCAAACAGCGGTTTTAATTGAAACATTACTTCATCTAGGTGCGTCAGTTAGGTGGAGTTCTTGTAATATTTTTTCAACTCAAGACCATGCTGCAGCAGCAATAGCAACAAAAGGAATACCTATATTTGCCTGGAAAGGAATGAATGACGAAGAATTTTGGTGGTGCATCGAAAAAACTCTAGAAGGTCCCGGCGGCTGGAAACCAAATATGATTCTAGATGATGGAGGTGATGCAACAAAAACAATTCATAATAAATTTCCAAATTTACTTAAGGATATTAAAGGTTTGTCAGAAGAAACAACAACAGGCGTTCATCGCTTAAAAGAAATGGAAAAAAATGGTTTACTAAAAGTACCCGCAATTAATGTAAATGATTCTGTAACAAAATCAAAATTTGATAATCTATATGGATGTAAGGAGAGCTTAGTTGATGGAATACGCAGAGGAACAGATGTAATGATGGCTGGCAAGATTGCAGTTGTAGCAGGGTACGGAGATGTAGGCAAAGGTTCGGCTGCAAGTTTAAGAGGTGCTGGAGCAAGAGTATGCGTAACAGAGATAGATCCAATAAATGCCCTACAAGCTGCAATGGAAGGTTATGAAGTAGTGACTATGGATGAAGCCTGTTTATTTGGTGATATTTTTGTAACAGCAACGGGCAATACTGATGTAATTACCATTGAGCATATGCGAAAAATGCGAGACAGAGCGATAGTTTGTAATATCGGTCATTTTGATAATGAAATACAAACTGAAGCATTAAGAAATTATAAATCTCAAGAAATTAAACCTCAGGTAGATGAAATTGAATTTCCAAATGGAAAAAAAATAATATTGTTGTCTGAAGGAAGATTAGTGAATCTCGGCAATGCAACTGGTCATCCCAGTTTTGTAATGAGTGCATCATTTACTAATCAAGTAATGGCTCAAATAGAATTATGGGAAAATCATAATAAATATGAAAATAAAGTTTATGTTCTTCCAAAACACTTAGATGAAAAAGTTGCTTTTTTGCACCTAAAAAAGATTGGTGCTAAATTAACTAAGTTAAATGACAAACAAGCAGAATACATAGGGGTTAAAAAAGAAGGACCATTTAAAGATGATTCATATAGGTATTAAATTAATTAAAATAATGAATGAAAATGAAAAGATCATATTTGTTTACTAGTGAATCTGTATCAGAGGGCCATCCAGACAAAGTTTGTGACAGAATTTCTGATATGGTTGTTGATTCCTATCTTTCAAAAGATCCTTTATCACGTGTAGGGTGTGAAACACTCACTACAACTAATAGGGTTGTCTTAGCAGGTGAAATAAGAGGCCCATCGATTGATAAAGAAGAAATAATTTCTAAAGTTCGCTCTTGCATTAAAGAAATTGGATATGAACAAACTGGCTTTCATTGGCAAAACTGCAACATCGCGAGTCATCTTCACGAACAGTCTTCTGATATTGCAATGGGAGTTGATTCTGGAGAAAATAAAGATGAAGGCGCTGGCGATCAAGGCATTATGTTTGGATATGCATGCAGAGATACTGAAGAACTAATGCCCGCCCCAATACATTTTTCTCACCAAATTCTATTAAAAATGGCAGAAGCTAGAAAAGCTGGAAAAGCAAATGAATTAGAACCAGATTCAAAAAGTCAAATCACAATGCTATATGAAAATGGCAAACCTTCAAAAGTAGCTTCCATTGTTGTATCAACACAGCATAAAGACGGTTTATCTCCCGGACAGATTAAAGAAGTTGTCAAACCTTTTGTTGAAAACTGTATACCTGAAAATTTAATTAGCGATTTAAAAGAAGAAGACTTTTACGTAAATCCAACGGGGAATTTTGTTATAGGGGGTCCCGATGGAGATTCTGGTTTAACTGGAAGAAAAATCATTGTTGATACTTATGGCGGTGCAGCTCCTCACGGAGGCGGCGCTTTTTCAGGAAAAGACCCTTCAAAAGTTGATAGGTCTGCTGCTTATGCTGCTAGATATCTTGCGAAAAATATTGTTGCCTCTGGTTTGTCTGATGAGTGCACCATCCAATTATCATATGCTATTGGCGTATCTAAACCATTGTCAATTTACATAAATACTAACGGAACAAATCAAGTAGATGAATCAAAAATAGAAAAAATCATACCTGAATTATTTGATTTAAGTCCGCGGGGTATTAGAGAGCATTTGAAATTGAGCAATCCTATTTATGAACCAACAGCCGCATACGGACATTTTGGAAGATCACCAAGCGATAAAGGACATTTTACTTGGGAAAAGTTAAACCTTGTAGAAGATTTAAAAAAATCTTTTTAGATAAAATTTGTTTAATTTATTAAAAACAAAGACGAACTTAAAACAGTTAGAAATAATAGCAAAAAAACTTGCTAACAAAAGTTTAATTGGCGACATTTATTTATTGAGTGGCGAATTAGGCGCAGGAAAAACTACATTCATTCGTTTTTTTATTTATTCGATATTTGCTCGCAATCTAATTAAAAAACCTAATTCAATTAAAAGTCCTTCATTTCCAATAATGATTAATTACCCTGTAAAAAATTTTGAGGTATTTCATTACGATTTATATAGATTAAGCAATGAAAATGAGATTCAAGAATTGAATATTTTTGAAAATTTAAAAGAAAACATAACTCTTATAGAATGGCCACAAATGATTATTAATAACTTACAAACAGACAGTTATTTTTTAATAAATCTAGAGATTATTAATCCTCGCGAACGAAGAATAAAAATAGCACACACCCATAATAAACATCTTGATAATGAATTTTGATTTATTTGATAAAATTTCTTCAAAATATAAAGATTATAAACTTGAAAAAATCAAAAGTGGGGCATCGAAGAGGACTTTTTATAGACTTATAAAAAATTCAAATTCATTGATTTGTTTAGATTCAAGTAATGAAAAAAAGGAATATAATAATTTTCTTAAGGCGCATTCGTATTTATCAAAAGTAAATGTTTCAATACCTAAAATTTATGAAAATGATAATGCTAATAATATTTTAATCTTGGAGGATTTTGGCAATTTGCGATTTGATAAAATATTGAAAGACTATCCTCTAAAAAAATTACTGGAATATGCAGTAAGGACTTTAATAGTCTTAAAAAATGACATTTACTATGATAATTCTAATCATTTATCTGTTTATAACTATAACGCCTTTAAATCTGAAATCTCTGAATTTCTTGACTTTTATTACCCCTATGTCCACAATAAAGAAATTTCTAAAAATCTTGCTGAAGAATTTTATGGATGCTGGCAATCGTATTTTGATTCAATAAATTTTAATTTTATTAATTTTGTTCATAAAGATTTTAATATTAATAACTTGATATATTTACCTTCCAGAAAAGATCATCTTAGGTGCGGTCTTTTAGATTTTCAAGGCGCGTTTTGGGGGGAATGTTGCTGGGATTTATTTTCATTATTAGAAGATTCAAGAATTTATTTTGACGATCAATTCAATGATTATTTCATTAAATTATACTACAAATCCACCAAGCAAAACATTGATATTGATGATTTTAAAGAAAAATATTACATGTTGAATTGTGCTCGTCAAACTCGATTACTAGGTAGGTGGGTAAAATTATCAAAGGAATTAAATCAAAGTTTTTATTTAGGCTTTATTGAAACAACTAAAAGGAGATTAGTCAAAGGAATCGGAAAGACAAACAGAAAAAACTTAAAATTAATTTATAATAAATTAATACCAGGATGTTGTAATGTTTAAGTCATTTTCTGCTATGATTCTTGCCGCTGGCTATGGCAAAAGAATGCTATCTTTAACAAAAGAAATACCAAAACCACTAGTTAAAGTTAATAATGTTCCCTTATTAAAAAATAGTATTGATTTTTTGTATAAAATTGGATGTAAAAAAATAGTTATAAATACTCATTACAAACACAATCTAATTTCTGAATTTATTAAAGAAATTTCTATTAATTATAATATTAAAATATCTTATGAAAAAAATATTTTAGATACTGCCGGAGGAGTAAAAAATGCAATGAGATTATTTGATGATGAAAACATCATAGTAACAAACTGTGATGTGTTTTGGAAAAAAGAAAATGAAACAGATGTAGTCAATCTTATTAATAATTTTTCATCTAAAGAGGAATGCAAACTCTTATTGGTTGAAAAAGAAAAAGCTTATGGTTTAATTAATAAAGTAGGAGATTTTTCTCTTAACAATAATCTTGTTAAAAGATGGAAGGCAGACGATAGAGTTTTATACTACTCAGGCATCCAAATGATATCTTTGAATATTTTGAATAATTTTATCTTGAGCAAATTTTCTTTTAATGATGTCTGGGATTTTCAGATCAGAAAAAATGCATTGTATGGAAAACTAATGCTCTCCAACCTCTATCATGTAGGTGATGAAAACGGCTTAAAAGCAGCAATTAATTCAAATACTTGAATATTGGTATAAATTGCTTATCTTCTATGGGAGAGAATTAAATGGCAACAATACAAACATCAGATAGCAATTTTGAAAATGATGTGATTAGATCCAATCTTCCTGCGCTTGTTGATTTTTGGGCTGAGTGGTGCGGCCCGTGTAAACAAATTGGTCCAATTCTTGAAGAAATTTCTGATGAAAAAAAAAATATGATTAATATTTATAAAATTAATATTGATAATAATCCTAAAGTACCTCAAAAATACGGTGTTCGTGGAATACCAACCTTGATGTTTTTCAATGATGGAAATCTTGTTGATACTAAGGTTGGGAGCCTATCAAAATCTTCTCTTAACGAGTGGATTGAGAGTAATTTAAATATATAATTTTCTTATTTTTCCCACCAGATAAAGTGATCCAGAAATAATTATTTCTTTAGGTTTTATATCATTTACTAAAAAACTATTTACTGATTTAATATTTTTTTGTTTTACACATTTAATATTCAATTCTTCGCAAATTTTATAAATTTGATCTGTTGAAAAAGAATTTTTTTCACCGGGGATTTTAATTGCTATAACACCTGAAATAATTTTTTTAATTATAAATAAATAATTTTTTAAATCTTTATTGTTTAACATTCCAATTACCAGCCATCTGTTAATTGAGTTGTTTTTAAAAAATTTTACTATCTGTTTAGAACCAGCTACATTATGTGCACCATCTAAATATACGGGAATATTTTTTATATATCCTTTTTCGAGTCTCCCTGGCCAAATTGTCATTTTTAATCCCTTGTTTATTGATGTTTTTGATATTTTAATTCCCATCTCTTTGATTTTTAAAATTGCCATTACTGCTGTTGCAGCATTTTCGATTTGATGTTCTCCTCTGAGACTAGGTCTAGAAAAATTAATATTTTCATTTTTATAATTAAAACAAAATGATTTTTTGTTTATATTTGTTAATTTGAACTTTTCGCCAAAAAATAGTTTATCATTTTTTAAGTTTTTAATTCTTTGTTTTATTTCTTTTTTTACAATTTTATTTTGTTTGCTAATAATAACTTTACTTAATGGTTTAATTATCTTTAATTTTTCATTAGTTATTTTTTTCATACTGTTACCTAAAAATTCTTGATGATCTGAACTAATTGGAGAGATTATATCAATCACACTTTTTTCTATTATATTTGTGGCATCTAATCTCCCTCCAAGTCCTGTTTCTAATATAACAAAATCAGCTTTTTCTTTTTCAAAAATATAAAAAGCAGCAGCAGTAGTTATTTCAAAAAACGTTATTGGGTTATAGGCATTTATTTTTTTTATATATCTTAATGTATTTAGTAATTTTTGTTTTCCAATTTGTTTGTTTGATACAATAAAGCGCTCCTCAATTGATTTTAAGTGAGGGGATATATAACAATGAACAAGAAATTTGTTTTCCTGCAGTATATTACGAATATAACTAAGTATTGAACCTTTGCCATTTGTGCCCGCTATATGAATTGTTGCCGGCAAATTCAGGTGCGGGTTTCCAAGCTTATCTAACAAAAGCGATAATCTATTGAGAGATAAATCGATAAATTTTGGATGCAGCTTGACAAGTTGATCAAGCAACTTTTCAAGTTTTTGAGGCATTATTAATTATTGCAAATGTGATTTAAAATATTTGAAATAGTTTTTCTTAATTCTTTGCGATGTACAACAATATCTATCATTCCATGATCTTGAAGATACTCAGCTTTTTGAAAATTAATAGGTAATTCTTCACGAATAGTATCTTGAATAACTCTTTTTCCAGCAAAACCAATAGTTGAGCCTTTTTCAGCAATGGTAATATCGGCTAACATTGCAAATGAAGCAGTAACGCCGCCAGTTGTGGGGTCGGTTAAGATTACTATATAGGGAATATTATTATTATTTAATAACTCTATAGCAGCTACAGTCCTGGGCATTTGCATCAAACTGACTATCCCTTCTTGCATTCGAGCTCCTCCAGAACAAGTAAATAATATATAAGGACATTTTTCAGAAGTTGCTTCTAACGCACCTTTGACAATACCTCCTCCAACGGCTCTTCCCATTGAGCCCCCCATAAAATCAAAATTCATGAATCCGGCAATTATTTTATTGTTGTTAATTTGAGCCTTGCCTAAAATAAAAGCATCATTACGTTGAATTTTTTTCCTATACTCATTTAGTCTATCACTGTATTTTTTTGTATCTTTGAAATTAAGAGGGTCATCTTCTGTTTTATTAAGTTGCAATTCATAAAAGTTTTCTTTGCCAAAAAGCATTTCAATTCTTTTTTCAACCGGCATTCTAAAATGATAATCACAAGAATTACAGATATAAAGATTTTCATACATATCTTTATGATGCATTATATTTCCACAATTTGGACAATTGTTCCATAAATTGGTTGGAACATCATTACGTTTACTGACGAGAGCCTTAAGTTTGGGTTTGACAAAATTTGTTAGCCAGTTCATTCTACGGTACCTTCTTTTAATTGTTTAACAAAATTTGCCACCAGAGTTATCATTTTATCTTCATTATTTATATTATTTTCAATAATTTTCACGATTGATGAGCCAACAACAGCGCCGTCACTGATTTCACATACTTGTTTGACTTGTTCTCTATCTTTAATTCCGAACCCAGAGACAACAGGTAGTTTTGTTTTGTTTTTAATATTAATTATAGATTGTTTTAACTCCTTCAAATTTGCTGAATTCTGACCTGTAATACCAGTTATAGTTACATAATATAAAAAACCTGAAGCGTTTTTTAGAATTTTTTTAAGCCTTGCTGTGTCAGTAGTGGGTGTTATCAGTCGTATTAGGTCTAAATCTGTAGATTTAATTGCAGATAACAATTCAGGGTCTTCTTCTGGTTGTAAATCAACAATTATTAGGCCATCAACACCATTTTGTTGGCATTCAGAAACAAATTTTTTTAAACCATAATGAAATACAACATTGTAATATCCCATAAGGATAACAGGTATTGTGCTATTGGTATTTCTAAGATCTTTACAAATTGAAAAAATATAATCAAGATTTATACCTTGTTTGATTGCTCTTGAACTTGATAGTTGAATTGTTGGGCCATCTGCCATTGGATCAGAAAAAGGCATTCCAATTTCAATTATATCTACTCCGTTTTCAGCTATAGTTTTTATAATTTTTTTTGATGTTTCAAAATTTGGATCACCTCCGGTGATAAAAGTAACAAGCTTCTTCTTATTATCGGAAAAAGTTTTAGTTATGCGAGAGCTCATTAGATATTAATATCAAGGGCCTTAGCAACAGTATAAATATCTTTATCTCCTCTACCACACATATTCATAACAACAATTTCATCAGAATTCATATCAGGAGCAATTTTCTTAAGCACTGCAAGAGCATGAGCAGGTTCAAGGGCAGGAATTATTCCCTCTAGTTTGCAACAATATCGAAAAGCCTCTAAGGCCTCATCATCAGTGGCAGACATATATTTAACTCTTTTTTCTTCAAATAAAAAAGAATGTTCAGGGCCAATGCCTGGATAATCCAAACCTGCGGATATAGAGTGCGCTTCTTCAATTTGACCAGTTTTTGATTGCAACAAATATGTTTTATTACCATGAAGAACTCCAGGTTTTCCTCCTGTTAAACTTGCGGCATGCTTACCTGATGCTAAACCCAAACCAGCAGCTTCTACAGCTAACATTTTGACGTCTGCATCATCTAAAAATTCATGAAACAGCCCAATAGCATTAGATCCTCCTCCAATACAGGCAACTAAAAGATCAGGTAATTTATTTTCTACTTCTAGAATTTGTTTTCTAACTTCTTTTCCAATGATTGATTGAAAATTTCTTACCATGGATGGATATGGATGTGGGCCAGCCACTGTGCCTATGATATAAAAAGTATTATCAACATTTGTTACCCAATCCCTAAGAGCTTCATTCATAGCATCCTTTAGTGACATTGATCCGCTTGACACACTTTTAATTTCTGCCCCGAGTAATTTCATTCTAAATACATTAGGTGACTGTCTTTCAATATCCTTTTCACCCATATAGATTATACAAGGAAGATCAAAAAGAGCGCATACTGTTGCTGTTGCCACCCCATGTTGTCCAGCCCCTGTTTCAGCAATTATTCTTTTTTTACCCATTTTTTTTGCGAGAAGAATTTGTCCAATACAGTTGTTAATTTTATGAGCCCCAGTGTGATTCAATTCATCTCTTTTAAAATAAATTTTAGGGCCTTTTAGATCCCTAGTTATTCTTTCAGCAAAAAAAAGAGGACTTGGCCTACCAACAAATTTTTCTAGATAGTAATTAAATTCTTTTTTAAACGAACTGTCATTTTTGATATTATTATATTCTTTCTCAACTTCCATAATTAAGGGCATTAACGTTTCAGCAACGTATCTTCCACCAAATTGACCAAAATAACCCTTTTCATCTGGCCATTGAGAATAAGAATTTTTGTTAAGCATTTATGATTTTCAATAAAGCATTAATTTTGTGAGAACTTTTAATACCTGGTTTCTCTTCTACACCTGATGAAATATCAATTCCATAAGGAATTAATTTCTTATTTATTTGTTCAATATTGTCTATGCTTATTCCTCCTGAAATAAACCATGGTTTATTTATTGTTATATTTTGAAGTAACGACCAGTCAAAACTTTTTGCATTTCCTCCAGGCAATTCATTAATTTTTGGCTTATAATCAAATAAAAAGTAATCTGATAATTGTAAATCGTCCATTTTTCTTAAATCATCCTTATTATTAATTCCAATGCTTTTAATTATTTTCAAGTCAAATTCTTTTTTTAAATGCTTAATATAATTATTGTCTTCATCTCCATGAAGCTGGATATGTTTCAAACATGTTTTTTTTATGATTTTCATAATTTTGTTAAGAGGCTTGTTAACAAAAACCCCAACAGGAATTATTTTTTTATTATAAACATAATTGATTATTTTTTTAGCAAGTTCCAGATTAACGAATCTCGGACTTTTTTCATAAAAAATTAGACCACAATATTCTACGCCATTATTGATACAACAATCAATTATTTTTATTTCATTAATCCCACAAATTTTTATTTTAGATTTATTCAATTGAAGAATTAATAGATGTTATCTCTGATAATGGATTAGATGATTGAGTAATTGGTCTTCCAATTACTAAATAATTAGCCCCCAAATTAACAGCTTCTTTTGGAGACATAAATCTTTTTTGATCATCGTTTTTATTATAATTTCCTGGACGTATGCCAGGAGTAACAATGATTAGCTTTCCAGATGATATTTTTTTAACTAATTCTATTTCTAAAGGGCTGCAAACAACACCATCTAATTTATTTTCCAAAGCATTTTTTACAAATTTACCTACAAGATCATTAATATTTTTTTCACTGTAGTATTTCTCAGCTTGTGCACTATCAATGCTAGTCAAAATCGACACGCCCAATACTTTAACATTTTTTTTGCTCAAATTTGCAATTTTTTGCATTTCATCGCCACCAGTTATATGTATTGTTGTAAAATAAGGATTAAGATTGACTATAGCTTCGATTCCATTTTTTATAGTATTTGGTATGTCATGTAATTTTAAATCTAAAAAAATATTTACCTTTTTATTTTTTATTTGATTATATCCATCAAGCCCAAAATTTAAAAAAAAGTCGTAACCTATCTTGAAAGCAAAAACTTGGTTTTTGATTTCATCAACGAGATATTTTGAGTCATATAAATTGATGCTGTCTAAAGCAACAATGATTTTTTTGTCATTCATTATTGAAATGAATATCTTTGTTAATTCTTTGATGAAGAATTTTTCCTATTTTGAAATGAATTTTATTACTTGCAACTTTAAAAATTTTTTCGTTTGTTTTTGGATTCCTAACATATTTTTCCTTATTTATTTTTTTACTGAATGTTCCAAAATTTCTAATTTCAATATTTTGATTGTTCTGCAAGGCTAATAAAATTTTTTTAAAAAAAAGATCAACTATATTTTCGATATCACTTAACCCTAAGGAAGTATACTTCTTCTGTATTTTAAGTATTAATCCAGATCTTAACATTAACTAGATTTATTTTCTTTAAGCACATCAGTAAGAATATCACCTAAAGACGCTCCTGAGTCCTTCGATCCATATTTGTTGAGTAGTTTTTTTTCTTCATTAATTTCAATATGTTTAATTGATAAATTAATTTTTTTTGATTTTTCGTCAAATGAAGTTATCATAGAATCAATTGTTTCATTGATAGCAAATCTATTAATTCTTTGTTCTAATTCATCTTTTGCTAAATCTTTTTTCTTTATAAAACCGTTGATATTTTTTGCAATATTAACAGTCAACCCTTTTTCATTTATTGAAATTATTTTACCAGAAATAATGGATTTTACTGGTTTTTTTAATATAAAATCTAAAATTGGATCGTTGAGTAAGTGTTTGATACTTAAACTAATTCTTTCTTTATCTATATTTATATCTAATATTTTAACTGAAACTTTTTCTCCTTTTTTATAATTACTTAATATAGATGGACATTTTGATTCATCCCAATCTAAATCGGAAATATGTATCATTCCATCTATTTCATCATAAACTTCAACAAATATACCAAAATCAACAATGTTAACTATTTTTGTGTTAATAACGTCGTTAACTTTAAATTTTTCCTTAATATAGAGCCATGGATTTTTCTTAAGTCTTTTTAAACTGCAGTTAAGTCTTTTTTTATCTGAATCGATTTCAAGAATCTTTACTTTTATTTTATCTTTTATTTGAACAATTTTAGAAGGATGGGGGGGTTTTTTTAACCAACTAAGTTCCGTTGTTTGAACAAATCCATCAAAATTATTCATAGAAAGAAATATCCCTTGATCATTCATTCCATAAACTTCACCATCATAATTTTTTTCAATTTCAAAATATTTATCAACATTAATCCATGGATCGTCAGTTAATTGTTTTATACCTAAACTTAATCTTGTTATTTCTTCATCATATTTTAAAACTTTAACTTTAACTTGATTTCCAACTTCTAATATATCAGACGGATGATTTATTTTTCTCCAGGAAATATCTGTAATATGTACTAAACCATCAATACCACCTAAATCAATAAATGCACCATAGTCGGTAATGTTTTTAATTCTTCCCTCTAAAATTGATCCTTCTTTAATATTGGTTAATAGTTCTTCTCTTTGTTTTTTTATCTCAATGTCAGATATTGCTTTTCTAGAAACAACGATGTTGCCTCTATATTTGTCCATTTTTAAAATCATTAACTCTAAAGGTTTGGCTATAAGTTCCTTTGTATCGGTTATGAATTGTCTATTGTCTATTTGACTCCCAGGCAGAAAAGCTATAACGCCATCTAAATTAACGCTCATACCTCCCTTAACTTTGCTATAAGGTGTTCCAGTTACAGTTTTATTGTTATCAAAACTATATTGCAGACTATTCCAAGCAGATTGTTTTAAAGCTTTTTCATAAGATAACTTGGTTTCTCCATTAGCATCATCGACTCTATCAACAAAAACTTTAACAGAATCACCAATATTAATCTCAGGATTTTTTCCTGATTTTGAAAATTCTGTAATAGGAATTCTGCCCTCACTTTTCAATCCCACATCGACGATTACAGTATCAACTTCTATTGCAACGACTTTACCTTCTACAATTGATTTTTCTTTATTGTTTTTTAAATCTAGATTACTTGAAATTAGGCTATCATATTCAGAATTAGTAATTTTTGAAGTTTTTTGATTTACTGCCATATAATTTTACAATTTTTTAAAAGCTTTATTTATTTGATAAATTGTATTTTTGAAAGAATAAGAATTATTAATAATAATAGCTTTTTTTGGCACAATTAACGGTGACTCAGCTCTATTTTTATCATTTTTGTCTCTCAAATTAATATCCTTCAAAATTTGGATGTATATAGACTTTTCACCTTGTTCAATCAACTGTTTATGTCGTCTTTTCGCTCTTATTTCCGGCTTAACTTTAATGAAAAGCTTTATTTTTGCATTTTTGAAAACTTTAGATCCAATGTCACGACCATCTATCACACACCCTTTTTTAGATTTAAGTATTTTTTTTACATTTAACTTTTGTTGATTATTAATAAATTTCCTTACTATTGGAATAGTTGAAATAATTGAAGTTTGTTTACTAATAACTTCCTTTCTAAGAGTTTTATGTTTTTTTAATGATAAGTATGTTAATGAGTTTAAAAAAAAAAATAATTCATTTTTATTGTAGAAATTTATTTTTTTTTTCAGAATTAAGTAAGTTAATCTTCTATAAAGAAGACCGGAATCTAAGTGATAAAGGTTATATTTTTTTGCGATATATTTTGCTATTCTTTCTTTGCCAGAACCTGATGGGCCATCAACAGAAATAATTAAATCATTCACTTAAATTACCTCCTACATTATTAAGAGCACCTATAAAATTAGGAAAACTTGTTTTAATGAATTCAGAATCAGCAATATAAAGATCAACACCTAATTTCATACCCATAATAGCAAAAGACATTGCTATTCTATGATCATTATCGGTTTTGATTTGATTTTCTTTTGGACTGATTTTTTTTGTTGGATCAATAAATAAGTCTTCACCACTAGCTTTACAAAATATGCCGCAATTGTGTAAATTGTGTCTAATAAGCTCCAGCCTATTGCTTTCTTTAACTTTTAATTCTCCTAAACCCTTAAATATTGAGGGAGATTTTGCAAAAGCAGCGGCAATAGATAAAATTGGATATTCATCTATCATCAATCTGGCATTATCACTTTCTAATTCACATCCTTTTAATTCAGAAGTTTTAATTTCAAGATCACCAATTAATTCACCATTAGTTGTTCTTTTATTATTAATTTGAATATTTGCCTGCATCAAATTTAACGCTCTTAGAATTCCATCTCTAGTAGGATTAAGATTAATATTATTCATTGTTATAAATGAGTTCTTATTAATTAATGCCGCAACTATGAAAAAAGAAGCACTTGACAAATCCGATGGTACAGAAATATTTTTTGGAACAAGTTCTTTTTTGCCTTTAACAAATATGTGATTTTCTGAATCTACTTTATTAATTTCAATATCGGCTTCGAAAGATCCAAGCATGATTTCTGTGTGGTTTCTTGTAATTTTTTTTTCTACTATTTTACTTCTGCCTTCAGTATTTAACGCAGCAAAAATTAAACCTGATTTTACCTGAGCCGAGGGTAATTCAAGTTCATAATCAATCTTATGGAGTTTTTTACCATAAATTTTTAAAGGAAGTTTGTTATGATTATTATCAAATTTTGCCCCCATAAGTTCTAACGGTTTTGTGATTCTTGCCATCGGTCTTTTAGATAAAGATGTGTCACCAACAAGTGTTGAATTAAAATTTTGAGAAGACAAAAGGCCGGTCAGCAGTCTCGCACCAGTTCCTGAATTTCCAAGATCAATAACCTTATCTGATTTAATCAAAGAATTAAGTCCTCTACCTTCGATAATTACGTCATCTTTATTTACTTGAATGTTGACATTCATTGATTGAAAAGCATTAACGGTTCTAAAAACATCTTCAGATCTAAGCAGATTAGATACTTGCGTAACTCCTTTTGAAATTGAAGGAATTATAATTGACCTGTGTGATATAGACTTATCACCAGGAATTTTTACAGTGCCATTAATTCCATTTAATATTTTTGAACTAACTAGCATCAAATATTAGATAGAAAAATTTGAGCCCAAATAAAAATTTTTTATTTTTTCATCATTAATAGCATCTTTTGGATTGCCTTCAAAAAACACGGCCCCTTCGTTAACTATATAAACTTTGTCAACTATTTTTAATGTTTCCCTAACATTATGATCCGTTATTAAAATACCAATATTTTTTCTTTTTAACTTTTTTATAATTGTTTTAATTTCCTCAATTGAAACAGGGTCTATACCAGTTAAAGGCTCATCTAAGAGTAGGTAACTAGGATTTGAAGCCAGCGTTCTAGCTATCTCTAAACGCCTTCTTTCACCCCCTGATAAAACTATAGATTTCGATTTTCTTACATGAGCAATATCAAATTCATTTAATAAATTTTCTAATATAATGATGTGTTTTGACTTATCTTTCTCAATTATTTCAATAATTGATAATATATTGTCTTCTACATTCATTCCTCTAAAAATTGAAGGTTCTTGAGGTAAGTAGCTTATGCCCCTTTCCCCCCTAATGTAGATTGGTAAATCTGATACATCAATCTTATCAAGAGTGATTGAACCCGTATCAGGTTTTACCAATCCAACTATCATATAAAAAGTTGTAGTTTTACCAGCGCCATTAGGTCCGAGTAGTCCAACTATCTCTCCTCTTTTGATATTTAGACTTAAATCCCTTACTATTGGTTTGTTTCCATAGGATTTAGAAATTTTATTGATAATTAAACCGTTGTCTAAAACATTAAATTTATTCATCTGTTTTATCAAGTAAAGCTTTAACCTTTCCTGATTCCTTAGAAGTAACTTTGTATGATTCAGTCAACGTATTTATTTTTGCATAATCCCCTAAAATAGATTCATTATCTCTAAAAATCTTAACGTTATCAAACAACTCGATAATGTTAATTTTTTTATCATAGTCTGCCCTTAGAGCATACATATCTAATGTTTCTGTTTTTATGTTTATTTGCTTTTCATCTTCAACATATAACAACTCAACTTCATTAATATTTTTAATTTGTGAAAACTTGCCCTTAATTAAATAACCAGTAATATCTATTGTATCACTTTTTAATCTTGAATCTGGTCCATTTATCAAAAAATTACCAGTTATATTGTTTATTTTTATTTCTTCATCTGAGGTCATAATTATTTCTTTATTGGTAAATAGAGAATTTTTTCCAAATATTTGTAAACCTTCATTTATTATATCAAAATCTATTTTTTCACCTGACGCTTTGATTCCTTTTGAAGAAATTAATGTCACATTTCCATCTGAGAATATTCTTGTAATATCATATAGGTCCTTATTAAAATAAGCCTTAACTAAATCTGCGCTTAATTCATACTCATCAGAAATGATTATAACGTTTGTTTTTAACAAATAATATTTTTCTTGATTAAAAACCTCAATTCCATCATCTGTTGTAATTTCTGTTTGCCCAGATTCCCTTCCAATTGCCTGGAAAGAAAAAAATATCAATATTGTAATTATATATTTCATTGTTTTAATATTAACAAAGTTTTACCATTAAATAAAATAATATCACCCCTTTCAGCAATACTAAATCCTTCAGAAATTATTTCTGTCCCCTCTGATTCAAATTTTGAAGTACTTTTACTTACAGCAGTTTGTTTTTTTTTATCATAAGTTACCTCATCAGAAAGAAGTGTAAAATTGTCAGATTTAAAAAATACATTATTTTTTAGAAATATTTGATTATTATTTAAGAAATTTCCCTTTTCAGCTGTTACAAAAATTTTTTCTTTTGGATTATTTATTGTAAAACTAGGATTTACTATATCAAATTTTGGATCAATCGAAAAAAAACTTTCTTCTGTTACGTTTATGCTTCCTCTTTTATAAAAAATTGTTGCAAAAAATATTGCTATTAAAAAAATTGATAAAATAAATAATGTATTTTTATTTATATTAAGGAAATTATTCAATTTAACTACTAAGTCGCAACAAGTCATGCACATGAACAATGCCAATAGGTTTTTTATCTGTGCAGACAAATAAACTGGTAATTTTATTTGAGTTCATCATATTAAGAGCTTCACCAACTAAAGTACTAACCTTAGCCACCTTTGGATTTTTTGTCATAACTTCGTATGCCATTTTGTTAATAATATCTTTTTTCATATTTCTTCTCAAATCTCCATCAGTGATAATGCCAACTAAATTCTTAGATTTATTTATAACACCAACGCAACCAAAGCTTTTTTTTGTAATGATTATTAGCACCTTAGACATAAGATCTTTTTCTTTCACCAAAGGCAATTCTTTTATTCCATGCATGACTTCTGAAAGTTTAACCAGATCTTTACCTAAATTCCCGCCTGGATGAAATTTACTAAAATGAGATTTTTCAAATCCACGCATTTTTAATAACGATATCGCAATTGCATCACCAATCATCAAAGTCATAGTTGTTGAACTTGTTGGAGCTAAATTGAGAGGACAAGCTTCAATTGGTTTTCTAAATAAAATTGCGTGATCAGACTTACTATATAAAAGACCTTTTTTATTTGAAGAGATGCTTAATAGGGGAATATTAAACCTTTTTGCATAATTAATAACATCACTTAACTCATTAGATTGACCAGAATTTGAAACTGCTAAAATACAATCAGTATTAGTTATGCTGCCAAGATCTCCATGACTAGCTTCAGTAGGGTGTACAAATTGCGAGGGAGTTCCAGTAGAAGAAAAGGTAGCAGATATTTTATTTGCGATATGGCCACTTTTACCGATACCTGTAATCACAACTCTTCCTTGTGTATCAAATATGGTTTTGACAACATTATAAAACGATTGATTGAATGATGAGCTGAGAGTCTTAGCGCTATCAATCTCAATTCTGAGAACTTTTTTTGCTTCCTTAATTACTTGGGATTTATTCATATTGTTTAATATTAATGTTTAAAAATATCCTGTTCTGACCATCCAGATAAATCTAGATCTGTTCTAATTTTGATAAAATCGAAACAAGCATTAGCAAGTTTAACTCTATTTTCACGAATTAATATTTTATCAAGTTTATCTTTGATTTGATGAAGATATAACACATCAATAGATGCATATTTTTGCTGCGCAAGAGTTAATTTATTTGACCCCCAATCAGATGTTTGTTGGGATTTTGAAATATCTTTATTTAATAAATCTTTACATAAGTCTTTATATCCATGTTTGTCAGTGAAAGTACGTGTTAATTTGGATGCAATTTTTGTGCAATAAATATTTTCAATATTTATATTAAAGGTATGCTTTAATAGCCCAACATCAAAACGGGCAAAATGAAAAATTTTTAATATTTTTTTATTTTTTAATAATTTAATTAAATTCTTGGGTTTTATTTCATCATTTAGAATCTGCACTAAATGACAAACTCCTTTTCCACTTGATAATTGTACAAGACATAATCTGTCCCTTGTATGATTTAAGCCCATTGCTTCTGTGTCAATAGCAACTGATTTACCAAAATCTATATTATTTGGCAGATCATTTTTATGCAGTTTAATTTTCATTTTTATTAATTTGAACAATCTTATTATTTGTTAAAAAATAACGCTATACCACTATCTTTTTAATAATGATAATTTGTCTTCTTAAATATAGATAGATATTCCGAAGATCTTGATCAAGAGCCTTAAAGCATCAGATAATGTAAGAATGATTATTATTAATAACTAATTTTTCCCTAAAAATGGGTATTTTTTTCATATTAGTCAATTTATAGGACTAATTTTATAATTTATAAGTATATATTTATATAAGACTTGGTTATTAACAGTATTTCATAATTAAATTTGTACCATATTTATACTAAATGCTTAAATTTGTTAATATTACCCAGATTTTTCCAGATAAGTTTTCTTCCAAGATTAGAAAAAATAACTTTGATGAAATATATCACAAGCTTGTAAAAGATAAGGCTAAAGCACAAGCATCTAGATGCTCTCAGTGTGGAATTCCTCTTTGTCATATTCATTGTCCTTTAAACAATAATATTCCAGATTGGTTAAAGCTTGCAGCAGAAGAACGCCTAGAAGAAGCTTTTGAATTATCAAGTTTAACAAATAATATGCCAGAAATTTGTGGAAGAATTTGCCCACAAGATAAATTATGTGAAGGTAATTGTGTAATTGAAAAATCTGGTCACGGGACTGTTACTATTGGTTCAATAGAACAATATATTACAGATTTAGCGTGGAAAAAAGGTTGGATAAAAAATATAAATATAAAGCAAGAAAAAAATAAATCAGTTGGGATCATTGGATCTGGTCCCGCAGGATTGGTGGCAGCTGAACAACTTAGAACTAAAGGTTATCAAGTTACAATTTATGATCGATATGATCGATCCGGAGGGTTGCTTATTTATGGAATTCCTAATTTCAAGTTAGAAAAAGAAATGGTGATGAATAGAACTAAAAGACTTGAAGAGAACGGAGTTATTTTCGTGCTTAATAGTGAGATAGGATCTACAATTAGTTTTGATGATATCAGCAGTAAACACGATGCTATTCTTATTGCAACTGGTGTCTACAAATCCAAAGAAATTAATTTAAATAATAACGACTTATTGAATGTAGTACCTGCATTAGATTTTTTAATAGCTAGCAATAAGAAATGTCTGAATAATAATGTCCCGGAATTTGATAATGGAAAACTAAATAGTCTTAATAAAAACGTACTAGTGGTCGGTGGTGGTGACACAGCAATGGATTGTGTTCGAACAGCTGTGAGACAGGGCGCTAAATCTGTTAAATGTTTGTATCGAAGAGATCAAGGTAATATGCCAGGATCTCAAAAAGAGGTTCAAAATGCACTTGAAGAAGGAGTGGATTTCAAATGGTTAACCCTTCCAAAAGAATATATCGGTAATGGAAGAATTTTAAAAATTAAAACAGTAAATATGCAACTTGGGTCAATTGATGAATCTGGGCGAAGGCATCCAGAACTTGTTTCAGGATCTGAACAAATGATTGATACTGATTTAATTATAGAAGCGCTGGGTTTTGAACCTGAAAATTTACCTAAAATGTTTGATCTAGAAGAACTAACTGTAACAAAATCAGGAACATTAAAAGTTAATAATAAAACAATGATGACAAATATAAATGGTGTTTTTGCTGCGGGTGACATTGTTAGAGGGGCAAGTTTAGTCGTTTGGGCTATAAAAGATGGTAGAGATGCTGCAGATCAAATACATCAATATTTAGAAAAAAATTTGAAAATCACTGAAGATAATCCCAAGAATAGAGAATTAACTTATGTTTAATGATTCATATTTAGTAAAGTGGAACAAACAAAAAAATAAATTAAAAAAGAATTATGTTTACAAGGAATTAGACGAACATTCTTCCTGCGGAGTTGGCCTTATAGCTTCAAGCAAAGGTATAAATTCCAGAGAAGTTGTTAATATGGGGGTAGAGGCATTAAAATGTTTATACCACAGAGGAGCTGTAGATGCTGACGGGAAAACAGGAGATGGTGCTGGAATTCATTTAAATATTCCTAAAGATTTTTTTATTGAACAAATAGAGCGAGCGGGCCACAAGCCAAATAACTATCCTTTTGCTGTTGGTATGATTTTTCTACCTCGTACAAATTTTGCTACACAAGAAAGATCACGGAGCATTGTTGAATCTGAAGTTCTGAAAGAAGGTTTAACAATTTATGGTTGGCGCCACGTTCCCGTTAACACCAAAGTAATTGGAGAAAAGGCCAAGGTAACTAGACCAGAAATTGAACAAATATTAATAGGTAATGATGTTTTTGAAGATAAAAATGTTTTTGATACAAAATTGTATGTGATTAGAAAACGCATTGAAAAACTAGTTAGAAAAGAAAACATCAATGATTTTTATATTTGTTCTCTTTCTTCACGATCAATCATTTATAAAGGAATGTTTTTAGCTGAACAGTTGTCAAATTTTTATCCTGATATTTTAGATGATCGATTTATTTCAAAATTTGCATTATATCATCAGCGCTATTCTACAAATACGTTTCCAACTTGGTCATTAGCGCAACCATTTAGAACCCTTGCACATAACGGAGAAATCAATACCCTTAAGGGAAATAAAAATTGGATGATGGCCCATGAGCCTCGTTTAAATCATTTAAATTTTGGCAGCTCCATAAATGATCTTAAACCCATTATTGATCCCGATGCCTCTGATTCCTCTGCTTTAGATGCAGCTATAGAGCTTCTTGTTCATTCCAACAGATCATTACCTATGGCAAAAATTATTACAATACCAGAAGCATGGGCTCATCGTCGCGATTTTTCAAAAAAGTTAAAAGATTTATATGCTTATGCAAATGCTGTAATGGAACCTTGGGATGGACCAGCAGCAATATGCGGAGTTCATGATGAGTGGGCTATTGCGGGTCTGGATAGAAATGGCTTAAGGCCCCTTAGATATACATTGACCGAAGATTATTTAATAGCTGGTTCTGAAACTGGAATGGTCAGCATAGATGAATCAAAAATTATTGAAAAAGGGCGTGTTGGACCTGGACAAATGATTGGTGTAAATTTTCGTGAGAAGAAGTTTTATAATGATCAAGAAATAAAAAGCATCCTATCTTCTTCTAGGCCCTTTGGTGATTGGACAAAAAAAATTATTCACATTGATAAACTTGTTCAATCGGCAGATGAAGAATTTAGGGACATTGATTCTAGTAATTTAAGAAAAAGAATGGCGTCTTTTGCTTGGACTATTGAAGATATTGAACTCATTTTACATCCAATGATTGTTGAACAAAAAGAAGCTACAGGATCAATGGGCGATGATACGCCTCTTGCTGTTCTTTCTGACAACTATAGAGGATTGCATCATTTTTTTAGGCAAAATTTCAGCCAAGTAACCAATCCTCCTATTGATAGCCTTAGAGAAAAAGTTGTAATGAGCCTGAGAACAAAAATTGGAAATTTAAGCAACATACTTGATGAAGACAAATACCAGTGTGAACATCTTCAATTAAGTTCACCAGTTTTATCAATCAACCAATTCAAAACAATGCGACAATATATGAAAGATGCAGTCAAAATAATTGATATTACAATCGATTTAAATATTGGCCATTTATCTTTTAAAGAAAAGATTGATGAGATTAATAAAGAGGTTGAAGAAGCCGTTCGCTCAGGATTTGTCCATATTATTTTAACTGATAAAGAATTATCAGAAAGGAAAATGGCTATTCCAATGATACTTGCTACAAGTTCTGTTCATAATCATTTGATTAAAAAACAACTGAGAACTTATGTCTCTCTTAACATTCAGTCCGCAGAGTGCTTAGACATTCACTATTATGCCGTGTTATTGGGAGTTGGAGCGACAAGCATAAACGCCTATGTTGCCCAACAAGCAATAGCAGAGCGTCATAAAAAAGGGCTTTTTAATAATTTAACATACGAACAATGTGTTGAAAGATATATTGAAACTGTAAAAAATGGATTACTCAAAATTATGAGCAAGATGGGAATATCAGTTATAAGCTCATATCGTGGAGGAAACAATTTTGAAGCTATTGGATTAAGCAGAAGTTTAATGACAGATTATTTTCCTTTAATGAGTTCAAAAATTTCAGGTATGGGGTTGATTGGTCTTGAAAAGCGTTCATTAGAAGCACATCATAGAGCTTTTGATAATGATTTAACCACTTTACAGATTGGTGGTTTTTATAGTTTTCGAAAAGGAGAAGAAAAACATTCGTTTGATGCAACGGCTATTCATATGTTGCAGAATGCTGTTGAAAGTGACAGTTATTCTTCGTACAAAAACTATACTGATCTTATATATGAAAACCAACCAATAAATATTCGAGATTTACTTGATTGTAAATCGTCACGTCAATCAATCACAAATGATAAAGTAGAGAATATTAATGAAATACGAAGACGATTAATTGCACCTGGAATATCTCTCGGTGCGTTGAGTCCTGAAGCTCATGAAACTTTATCTATTGCAATGAATAGAATAGGCTCAAAATCAGATTCTGGAGAAGGTGGGGAGGATCCTGATAGATTTATACCAAAACTTAATGGAGATAATTCATCATCAGCAATCAAACAGATTGCTAGTGGACGCTTTGGAGTAACAGCTGAATATTTAATTAATTGTGAAGAAATAGAAATTAAAATAGCTCAGGGTGCTAAACCAGGGGAAGGGGGCCAACTTCCTGGGAATAAAGTAACATCTCTAATTGCAAAACTCCGCCATTCTTCAAAAGGCATAACTTTGATTAGCCCACCTCCTCATCACGATATTTATTCCATAGAAGATCTAGCTCAGTTAATTTATGATTTAAAGCAAATAAACCATAAAGCGAAAATTTGCGTTAAGTTAGTTGCTCAATCAGGAATCGGAACAGTTGCTGCTGGTGTTGCAAAAGCAAAAGCTGATATAATTTTAATTTCTGGACATAATGGAGGCACGGGTGCGAGCCCACAGTCAAGCATCAAGTATGCCGGTCTTCCGTGGGAAATGGGTCTTAGTGAAGTTCATCAAGTCTTATCACTTAACAATTTACGAGATAAAGTTATTCTTAGAACAGATGGCGGCCTTAAGACCGGAAGAGATATTATTATCGCCGCGCTTTTAGGAGCTGAGGAATATGGCATTGGTACCACAAGTTTAATTGCTATGGGATGTTTATTGGTTAGGCAATGTCATTCAAATACATGTCCCGTAGGCATTTGTTCTCAAGATGAAAAACTAAGGAAAAAATTTGCAGGCACTCCAGAAAAAGTTATTAATTTATTTACATTTATTGCTGAAGAAGTAAGAGAAATTTTAGCATCTCTTGGGTTCTTTTCACTGAAAGACATTATTGGCAGGGCAGACTTATTATATCAGTTAAATAGAGGAAGCTCTGATCTTGATGACCTTGATCTAAATCCAATTTTAACTAAAATTGATTCTGATATCGGTGATTATGGATTTAAAACTCAAAATAGAAATCCTGTAAAAGAAAATATCGATAACCAAATTATTAATGATGCATCGGCTTTATTTGAAAATAAAGAAAAGGTTCAACTAACTTATAATATAAAAAATACGGATCGAGCGATAGGCACATTATTATCTTCTAAAGTTACAAGAAAATATGGAATGCATAACTTACCAGATGATCATATGATATTAAAATTAAAGGGAACGGGAGGTCAATCACTCGGGGCATTTGTTGCCAAAGGCATTACTTTAGAGGTAATTGGGGATGCAAATGATTATGTTGGCAAAGGGTTGTCAGGTGGAATAATAATTGTTCGTCCAAAAATCTCTTCAAAACTTATTTCAAAGGACAATGTAATTATTGGTAACACAGTGTTATATGGTGCAACAAAAGGAAAGCTGTATGCAGCAGGAACTGCTGGCGAAAGATTTTGTGTGAGAAATTCTGGTGCGGAAGCTATTGTGGAGGGTTGTGGCGACAATGGATGCGAATATATGACCAATGGAACAGCAATTATTCTAGGTACTGTCGGTAATAATTTTGCAGCGGGAATGACAGGAGGAATGGCATTTGTATATGATAAAGAAGGAACTCTTCCAGTGAGAATAAACTTGGATGATGTGATATATCAACAACAAATGACTACTTATTGGGAAGATTTTTTGTTATCCAAAATTAAAGAACATCATTTTAGGACCTTATCATCTCATGCAAAATATTTGATAGATAATTGGGAGAGAGAAAAATTTTGTTTTTGGCAAGTTATTCCGAAAGAAATGATTAATAAATTTGATAAACCTGTATTAATTGAACAAACAAAATCAGCTTAAATCAAACATAATATATTATCGATAGCATTATTTATTGTTTTAAGTTCATTTTGATTTGAAAGTTGATGATCGCTATTTTTTAGATATCTAATTTGTATATGGCTGCTTGAAATTTTTTTTAATATTTTTTGTGATATGTCTGGCGACACATCTTTATCATTAAGGCCGTGTATAAGCATTACTGGTTTATTAAAGGGAAAATTATTTTTTAAAACAAGGTTTTTGCCACCTTCTTGAAAAAATTTTTTGGTAAAAACATAATTGTAATTCCATTTTTTTATTTTTGAAATTCCTTTTTTGTTAATCTCTTTCTGAACCCTCATTGGTAATTCATTAAACAGATATGTTGTAAAATCTGCAGCCGGGGCTAAACCTATTAAACCCACAATTCTTGATTTTCTTGCTTTAGCAGCAAGTATCATGAGCCATCCCCCCATGCTGCTACCAATTATGATTTGTGGACCAATAGTTATATTATCTAAAACATCTAAAAGATCTTTTTTCCAATCAGAAATAGTAAAATTTTCAAATTTTCCATAAGACTTTCCGTGTCCTCTACAGTCAAATCTTAGAAAAGAAAGTTTGTTTTTTTTAGCATATTTTTCAATGCTTAGCGCTTTCTTGCCTTGCATATCTGAATTTAAACCATGGACAAAGATTATGCCAGGAGACTTACCTTTAGTATATTTATAAGCAATTTTTTGATTAAAATTGTTGATATAATAAGCCATCGTGAAATTGAATTAATTTAGTTTATAACATATTTAGATTTATGAAAAATTTTAATTTATTGCAAATTATACCATCATTAGATTCAGGAGGAGTGGAGCAAGGCACAGTTGATGTAGCAAATTTTATAGGAGAAAAAGATCTAGGCTCTTATATTGTTTCAAATGGAGGAAAGATGCTTACATTATTAAATAGGAAAAAAACTGGTCATTTTAAACTTCCAATTCATTCAAAAAATATTTTTTTTATGCCATTTATTGCGTATAAATTAAGTAAAATTATATCAGATAAGCACATCAACATAGTTCATGTTAGATCCCGTTTTCCTGCATGGCATTTACAAATAGTTCGAAATAAAAAATTTAAAACTGTTTCTACATTTCACAATATTTATGGATCGCAAAATTCATTTAAGAAAATTTATAATAAAGCACTAAGTCAAGTTGATCATATCGTTGCTATTTCTGATTTTGTTAAATCAACAATAATGAATACTTACAAAATTAACGAAAACAAAATAACTGTTATAAATAGGGGGGTGGATACAAAATTTTTTAATGCAAAAGTTAACAATGACGATAATTTTATTTATTTTTTAAACAAAAATAATATATCAAGCGAAAAAAAAATAATTTTGTATCCTGGACGATTAACAGAATGGAAAGGCCAGATTAATTTTTTAAAAATAATGGAATCATACAATGATGATCAAATAATCTGCTATTTTGTAGGAGATGATAAAAATAAATCCTACGCTTCTAAATTGATAAGTGAGATTAACAAGAGAAACCTCCAACAAAATTGTAAAATCATTGGACACCTCTCCAAAGAGGATCTTAGAATGATGTACATATGCGCTGATATAGTTATTTCTGCCCCATTGAAGCCAGAAGGATTTGGTCGTGTTATAAGCGAAAGTTTGGCAATGAAAAAAATTATACTTTGTTACGATTATGGAGGCGCAAAGGACCAGCTAAACGGATTAGATAAAATATATAAAGTTTCTCCTAATGATCAAGCACAAATGAGAAACAAAATTGATAACATAATAAAATTATCTAAGTCGCATAAAGATAATCTTGGTTCTGTATCTAGACGGCATGTAATTGAAAATTTTTCTAAAGAAAAAATGCTTGAAGGCTATCTAAACTTCTATCAAAATATTGTTTTGTGAAAAAAATACTTGTCATAAAACATGGATCTTTAGGCGACATAATTTTTGCTTTGCCTTCGATGATTTCAATACGAAAAAAATACCCCGAAGCATTAATTTATTTACTTACAGAAGAAAAATATGTTTCATTATTAATGAAACCAAAGATTTTTGATAAAATCATTATAGATAATCGAAAAATTTTTTTTATTAAATCAATTCTCGATGTTTTTAAATTGTTAAAAATGGAATTTGACACGGTAATTGATCTTCAAAACTCTAGAAGGACATCAATATATAATTTAGTTTTTCGATTGTTTAACAAAAGCTTAGTATGTAGTTCTCGCCCCTTCGCACATCTGAGATATAAAATCCCATCTCAGGGAAAAGAAGCAGTGAGAATTGGATTATCAAATCAATTAAATCTCCTAAATATCATTACCGATGAAAACCCAAATTATAATTGGCTGAAAGTTGATATGAAAGATGAAATAACACAACCAAATGTTCTTATTATTCCGGGAGTATCTAAAAACAGTGAACACAAACAATGGAATCCTGAAGGATTTGCAGATATTGCACAGTACTGTGAATCAAAAAAATTCACAATTTGCGTTGTGGGCACAAAACAAGACTTATCCAACGCAGAAGCAATATTTAACAAATGCAATAATGTAATAAATAAAATTGATTCCTCCCCCCCAGAAGTAATTTATTCCCTTGCTTTAAAATCATCTTTAATTATCTCAAATGATACAGGTCCAGCGCATATTGCATCTTTGGCTAATAATAATATGATTTGGTTACTCAATGACAACAATGTTTCAAAAGCTAATATAAATAAAAGTAAAAAGAATCATAGAATTTTGTCAACTTCTGTAAAAAATATTTCTTCTAAAGAAGTAATTGAATATATTGAAAAAAACGAATTACTAAAGATGTTTAATTAAACTTTTGTTAAGGTTTTTTTCATCAAAAACAAATTTATTATATTTACTTTTCCAGGGCGCATATTCTTTATGTATTGCTTCAGGGTAATTGTTTGGATCATAAATAATATTAACAGGAGTTTTGCAAGCAGCAGCAATATGAGAGCAGCCACACTCAGGAGTTATAACCGCTGAAGATGAGTATATTACCCTTACCCATAAATCATAATCTAAATTATCTAATATTATTGTGTTTTTTTGCATTGATTTACTGTTTGTAAAAGCTTCATTGATTAATTGTATAGATTGTTTATTAGATCCGTTATTATCAATTCCATCCGTTAAATCTCTAAATTCAATACCTGAGATTATTTTATAATAATCATATATTTTTTTAAATTTATATTGAGTCGAGTGATCGGTAGTTAATATTACTTTGCAGTCCTTATTATTTAAAGAAGATATTAATTCTAGTAAATTATTTTCAGAATAAAATGAGTTAATCCATTTATCAGATAAATGAATAGCAATTGTTTTTTCTTGATAAAAAATCAATTTTTCTAGAGGTAAATCAATATCAACAGAAACATCCTGACTATGTTTAATATTGCATTCCTCAATAAGTCTAAACATCATCTTAGTTTGATGTAATTCTTGATTATTACTTAGTCTTTCAAAGCGATTTACTACGTATTGAAAATGACAAAAAATTTTTATAAAAATTCTCAGAAATATTTTTGAAAAAAAATTATTCTTGTACCGAGAAAGTAAAACAAGAGTCGCTTTTTTTTGGGATTTTGAAAAAAAACACAAAACGAAACTTTTTATATTTGGAGAAAAATTAATAAAAAAATCATATTTTATTTTTCTTAATTCCCTTATCTCTTTAATGAATGAGCGTGTGTTTGATCCAATTGATAAAACCCTATCAACATATTTAATGCCCTTTAGCACTTTTGCATTATAGGCTGATGCCAATATATGTATTTCCAAGGTAGGATTTTGGATTTTGACTGATTTAATAACAGGCAAGGTAAGAATCATATCACCTATTTTATCAATTCTTGAAATACAAATTTTACCCTTGAACATTATATTAAATCAAACTATATCGTTTGTAAAATATATGAAAATACATAAATTTTTCCCATATGCTATTTAAATATAGCAATTTCCACACAGAGTAGCTTTTTTGACTTTAAATTACAGAGCTAAAAAAGATAATTCTCTAAGAACGAATGAGCAAATTACTGCAAGTGAGGTTAGGGTTATTTCATCTAACGGGAAACAACTCGGCGTCATTAGCATTCGTGAAGCTTTATATCATGCTGAAGATGAAGGATTTGATTTAGTTGAAGTATCACCAGATGCAAAACCGCCGGTTTGCAAAATTATTGATTATGGTAAACTAAAATATAAAGAACAGAAAAGCAAAAAAGAGGCAAAGAAAAAACAAAAAACAATTGAAGTAAAAGAAATTAAGATGCGCCCAGGTATTGATAAACATGATTATGAAGTAAAGATTAAAGCACTCTCTAAGTTTATCTCTGGCGGAAATAAGGTAAAAGTTTCTTTGCGATTCCGCGGTAGAGAAATGGAGCATCAAAATTTAGGTATGGAATTGTTAAAAAAATTAACAGAAGAAGTATCAGAGTATGCCAAGATAGAAATTCCTCCGAAATCTGAAGGAAGACAAATAATGATGGTTTTAGTGCCACAATTAAACAAACAATAAAAAATAAGATAGTTGCTAGTTTATCGCATTTTGTTTATAAGCCTGATCTAAACCAGTTGTGGCCTTATGGGGCAGCCCAGCGGTTAAATTTTACTTAAGGAGACAGAATGCCCAAGCTAAAGACTAAAAGCAGTATAAAAAAAAGATTTGCAAGAACAGCAACCGGCAAAATTAAATTTAAGCCAGCAGGAAAGCGCCACGGCATGAGTAAGCGCTCTAATAAATTCATTCGCAATACAAAAAAATCAAGTATTATGGCTCCTAGTGATGCTGCATTAATTGATCATATGTTACCTTACAATAAATAGGAGAAAACAATTATGACCAGAGTATCAAGAGGAGTTACAGCAAAAGCAAGACACAGAAAAGTACTTAAAAGAGCAAAAGGGTATTATGGAAGAAGAAAAAATGTATTCAGAGTCGCTGTACAAGCGGTTGAACGAGGAATGCAGTATGCCTACCGTGATAGAAGAAAAAGAAAGAGTGATTTTCGAGGATTGTGGATACAACGCATCAACGCAGGTGTTCGTATGCATGGAATGACATATTCCCAATTTATCAATGGATTAAAAAAAGCTACAATTGAAATAGATAGAAAAATATTAGCAGAATTTGCTGTTAATCAACCAGATGCCTTTAAAGCTTTAGTTGAAAAAGCACAATCTGCTAGGTAGTTTTTTATCGTCACATAATTTATATATATCTATGTCTTCAACACTTGATAAGAATGACATAGCAAACAAGATTGATAAAGCATCTAGCTTAGAGAAACTTGAAGAATTGCGCGTTCACTATCTTGGAAAAAAAGGTTTATTAACATCTGAGATGAAATCCCTTTCATTATTATCTGTTGAAGAAAAAAAAGAGAAAGGTCAAAAGTTAAATATTCTAAAAAATTTTCTTGAAAATGAATTATTTAGGAAGAAAAATATTATTGAAAATACAGTTATTGATGAAAAAATAAAAAGTGAAAAAATTGATGTAACGCTACCTTCAAGAAATTTTTTCACTGGGAAAATTCATCCCATTAGTCAATCTATTTACAAAATTATAGATATTTTTGCATCAATGGGATTTTCCGTTGAAAGCGGTCCGGATATTGAGACTGATTTCAATAATTTTACAGCACTCAACATTCCTTCACACCATCCAGCAAGAGAAATGCAGGACACTTTTTATATAAAAGAAAAACCAGGTGAAGAAGGTAGAGTGTTGCGAACTCACACCAGTCCAGTTCAAGTTAGATCCATGCTTGATTCAAAACCCCCAATTAGAATTATTGTACCAGGCAGAACATACCGAAGTGACTCAGATGCAACACACACACCAATGTTTCATCAGATAGAAGGGCTTTTAATAGATGAAATCTCAACAATGTCTCACTTAAAAGGCTGTTTGATTGATTTTTTGAAAGAATTTTTTGAAATTGACGATCTACGATATAGATTTAGACCTAGTTATTTTCCTTTTACAGAACCTAGCGCAGAAATGGATGTTGCCTTTACAAAAAAAAATAATGTTCTTAAGATAGGAGAAGGCAATGAATGGTTAGAGATTCTAGGGTGCGGAATGGTAAATCCTCGCGTTTTAGAAAACTGCAATATTGATTCTAATAAATATCAAGGTTTTGCATTTGGGATGGGTATTGAGCGCTTATCAATGCTTAAATACGGCATCACTGATATGCGAGGTTTTTTCGATTGTGATTTTAAATGGCTTTATCATTATGGTTTTAATCCGCTTGATCTTTCTTCATCATCTGGAATCTAATAATGAAACTCACTTTAAGTTGGCTTCGTGAACATTTAGATACAGATGCTGACATTAAAGTTATCGAGTCTACATTAACGAACATTGGATTAGAGGTTGAGTCAATTGAGGACAGAACAGAGGAACTCAAATCTTTTACTGTTGCAAAAGTTATAAACGTTAACAAACACCCTAATGCAGACAGGTTAAAAATATGTGATGTAGAAACTATTAAGGGAACGTTCCAAGTAGTTTGCGGTGCTCCAAATGCTAAAACTGGAATGCTTGGAGTATTTGCATTTGAGAACACGTACATTCCCGGAACAAAAATAAAATTAAAAAAATCAAAAATTAGAGGAGTTGAATCATGCGGAATGCTTGTTTCCGAAAGAGAAATGGGCTTATCAGATGAACATGAAGGCATTATTGAAATTAACAAAAAATATAAAGTTGGAGATTCATTTTCTACAATTTATGGATTAGATGATCCGCTAATAGAAATTAATATTACACCCAATAGACCCGATTGTTTGTCTGTGAGAGGCATTGCAAGAGATCTTGCAGCTGCCGGCATAGGAAATCTTAAAAAGCTAGAAATAAAAAAAATTAAAGGAACTTTTAATAGTCCTATTAAATGGCAAAGAAAGTTTAATAAAGATGAAGAAAAATTATGCTCCGGAGTTTCTGGTAGATTTTTTAAGAATGTAAAAAATGTTGAAAGCCCTGATTGGTTAAAAAAGAACTTATTAGCTATTGGTTTACGGCCAATATCCGCTCTTGTTGATATAACAAATTATATAACATTTGATGTAGGAAGACCGCTTCATGTTTATGATGCTGATAAATTAGAGGGAAATCTTTCAATGCGTTTAGCAACAGATGGTGAGAAATGCAAAACACTTGATGAAAAAGAATACATCTTATCCAGTGATATGGTTGTAATTGCTGATGACGTCAAACTTCATGGGATTGGCGGAGTCATGGGCGGATCAGATAGCAGTTGTACTATGGACACAACAAATGTGTTTTTAGAAGTTGCTTTGTTTGATCCAATATGCATAACAAAAACAGGCAGGAAAATTAATTTGCAAAGTGATGCCAGATTTCGTTTCGAGAGAGGCGTTGATA